>Ga0209168_10000302_pt1 | contig 53704 bp, 53 predicted proteins | sample Coa_R1_FD_187156 | JGI IMG/M metagenome (GOLD analysis project Ga0209168, IMG submission 187156) | Surface soil microbial communities from Centralia Pennsylvania, which are recovering from an underground coalmine fire - Coalmine... | ecosystem: Environmental > Terrestrial > Soil > Unclassified ...
GTGTGCCTCGAGTGTGTCACCGATCGGCGTCGACGTTCCATGCGCATTCACGTATCCCACTACATTCGGCGTCACTTTGGCGTCACGCACAGCATTCCGCATAACCCGAAACCCGCCTTCGTGCTCGGGGGCTGGCTGTGTCATGTGATAGGCATCAGCGGATGTCCCATAGCCCACAACCTCTGCGATGATGGGAGCTCCACGCCGGCGGGCATGCTCGAGTTCTTCGAGAATCAAGATTCCTGCGCCTTCACCGATGACAAAGCCATCGCGCTCCTTGTCCCACGGGCGGCTGGCCTTTTCAGGATCGTCGTTGCGGGTAGACAGCGCTCGCATGGCGGCAAATCCGCCAACACCCATGCCAGTAATGGCAGCTTCGGCGCCTCCCGCAATCATGACATCGGCGTCGCCGTATTGAATGATGCGGAAGGAGTCACCAATGGAATGAGCGCTCGTCGTGCAGGCAGTGGCAGTCGCTTCATTCGGTCCCTTCGCGCCATGGCGCATAGAGACCTGTCCGGCAGCAAGATTGATGATGGCCGCAGGAATGAAAAAAGGAGAGATCTTGCGCGGACCACCCTCCATCAGTGCGGTGTGCTCGCGCTCGATAATGTCGAACCCGCCGATTCCCGATCCGATGTGCACCCCGACTCGCTCATCATTCTCGGGAGTGATCTTCAGACCTGAGGTTTTTAGCGCTTCATCCGATGCGGCCACGGCCAGGTGGATGAAACGCGCCATCTTCTTGAGTTCTTTTCTTTCGATGTAATTCAGGGGATCGAAGTTTTTGACCTCGGCGGCGATCTGGCAGGCAAACTTGCTCGCATCGAATCCTGTGATGCGTGCGACGCCGCTCTTTCCTGCCAGGAGGGCTTTCCACACCTCTTCGGTGGAGTTGCCCACACCGCAGATCAATCCGAGGCCGGTAACGACGACCCTGCGTGCCAAGCTATTTTCCCGCCTTGGCGTGCTTGCCGATATAGTCGACGGCATCCTGCACGGTCCGAATCTTCTCGGCATCCTCGTCGGGGATCTCGATGTCGAAGGCTTCTTCAAACGCCATAACCAGTTCCACTGTATCCAGCGAGTCGGCGCCGAGATCGTCGACAAACGACGCGCTCGAGGTGACTTCGCCCTCATCCACGCCCAACTGCTCTACGATAATCTGTTTTACTTTCTCGTCTACGGCTGCCATTTGTCTCCTCGCTTGCCTGATAAGATTTTAATTTCGATTCTCGGTCGCGCTATCACGGATTCACTGCTGTTTGCACGAGCCTTTGATTCCAGCCCAACTTAGCGCACTGCGGTACGAAAACAGCGATTGAGTAGTGTAATTGTCCCGCTGATTTAGTGTAAAGGAAGGGCAATGCCTTTGTCGGCAAAGCCTCTGTTATGTTTGGATTGCACTATTGAATCCTAATGGTTGGCTGTGACTCCGGTCAACGGCGGACGGGTCATTGGAGATGGCCCGTTCCCCAGTCACAGACAGAGAGCTAGACGAATCCCATGCGCGCCGTCGTGCAACGCGTTAGCCAGTCCAAGGTGATGGTCAAAGGCTGGGCGGCCGGTGAAATCGGGTTGGGCCTGTTGGTTTTGCTCGGCGTCGGACAGGGCGACACTGACGCGGACGCGGCCTATCTGGCCGACAAAATTGCCGGTCTGCGCATCTTCGAAGACGAAGACGGCAAGATGAACCGTAGCGTGCTCGACGTCGGCGGAAGCGTGCTGGCGGTTTCGCAGTTCACGCTCTATGGCGATGTTCGGCGCGGTAAACGTCCGTCATTCGATGCCGCCGCCGCTCCTGAGCCGGCACGACGGTTGTACGAATTCTTTGTCGAACGCCTGCGCGCCGCCGGGCTCCGCTGCGAAACCGGGCGTTTCCAGGAGATGATGCAAGTGGAACTGGTCAACGAGGGCCCGGTCACGATCCTGTTGGACTCTAAAAAGACGTTCTGAGGCAATGCACTGCAGATATTTGCCACAGCGGTGCAATGTTCCATCTGCCTCGGTCAAAACAACTGCCGGGCAAGGTTTTGCTGAATGTATTTCTTGCTGTCGAATTTTCTGCCAGTGCTCGCGCCTGACATGTAGCGGATTTGACCGAAGATGGGACGCTCAAACCATGGACGATCAAATTTCCCAACGATCGACCACGCAATCCCCGCATAGCCGTTGGGGTCGCGACCATCCAGAAAATACCTGTCGTTGAGCCGAACGGCGATTTGATGCGCCTCCGCCGGAGTTCGAGTCCACTCCAGAATCTTCTTCGCCCAATACATTCGCATGTAGTTGTGCATCCAGCCGCGGTTGACCATCTGCATTTGCGCCGCGTTCCAGAGTTGATCGTGGGTTTCGGCATTTTCCAGTTGCCGCTCGTTGTAGAGAATCAGCCGATGATCTTTCGTGTGCTTCGCCAGAGTTCGATGGGCCCAGGGCTCGCCGCACTCGAAGGTGTCGTATTCCGGGTTGAATCGCACCAGATTGATCGAAAGCTCACGCCACGTAATGATCTGATTCAGGAATGCGTCTTTATCGGCTTTGGGCGTTTCGGATCGTTCGACCGCAAGGGCGACAGTCGTGGGACTGATATGTCCGAAGTGGAGATAGGGAGACAACCGGCTGGTGTGGTCAACCTCTGGTTTGTTGCGTTGCGTCCCGTAGCTATTGAGCTTCTGATCGATGAACTCATTCAGCAACCGGAGAGCTTCGCTAGTTCCACCGCGCCACTCTGCAACCGGTGCAACCGAGCGATCGAGTTTCCAGTCCTCAGTGACGTCAACGTCCGGCTCAAGCGTGGCAAGGTTCGGGGGTTTCTTCCATGCCACGTGTGCCCGTGGATTTGTCGACGGGACCAGGAAAGTTTTGAGCTGCGCTTGCAGTCGTGGTCGAATCGTGTGTGCCGCGTATTGAGCTTTTTCCAGCAACTTCGACGGAACGATCACGTCGGCATCGACTGTCCATAGCGGGACCTTTAACTTCTTGGCTGCGGTTTGCCGCCAGTGCTCTGGTTCCCGCATCGGGTTTTCGTCTCCCACGACGAGAGCGGCTTTTACCTGATCACGGAATTTCAGCAGGCTGTGGTCCGGATAGCGCCGCAAAACGAATCCGATATTTCGCTTTGCCAGGGCAGCAGCGATATCAGGAATGCCTTCGTTCAGAAATCTATAGTGCCGCAGGTTGGCATGCGGATAGGACGGTACAGGAGCCAGAAACACAACGACCGGCTTTTTAAGGATGTTCGCTGCCTGCACCGCGATGTCGAGCGCTGGATTATCGACACCACGCTGGGCACGCTGCATCCAGTACACGACGCAGTTGCCGTCGCGATCCGGAGCGCCGCGCCGGCGCACAGTCGTCCGAGGATCTTCTGTAAGTTTCGTGAACTCGTCCATAAGGCTCGAGACTGAAAAACGAGCAGTCTTCCTCAGTCTGAGACAAAGTGCGCTTCTGCTGTTGCTGTAATTCGAGTTAATTCCATGGCGCAGCTTGGGCAGAAAAATTCGCCGAGATGATTTTCTCCTGAAGAAAACTCCGCAAGATTCAGTGTGCGGCCAAAATCGCATCCGCGATACGAGCGGCTTGGATCGAAGCTTTCACGTCGTGAGTTCGCAGGACATGCGCCCCGTTCAGGATCAGCGCGGTCTGAGTGGCCAATGTCCCGTAAAGGCGTAGTTCGGGCGGAACGTCGTTGCCGTTCGTGGCCAGCGTTCTACCAATGAACGACTTCCTCGATGTGCCTGCGAGCAGGGGGAATCCCGCGGCCTGCAGTTCGTTGAAGCGTCGGATGAGCGGATAATTCTGTTCGAAATTCTTGCCAAATCCGAATCCGGGATCGAGCACGATTCTTTCCCGCCGCACTCCTTCGAGGACCGCTTGCTCTGCCCAGTCTTTCAATTCCCTTTTTACGAGAAGGACAATATCTCCCGCAGGAGGCAAAGTGCGCCACTCTTCCGGACGCCCTCGCATATGCATCAACACAGCCCCGCACTTGAGTTCAGCAACGGTCTTCGCCATCTGCGAGTCCCAGCGGAATCCGCTGACATCGTTCACGATCTCCGCGCCGGCATTCACCGCGGCGCGCGCCACAGCGGCCTTATAAGTGTCGACTGAGACAATTGCCGTGGTCTGCTTTCTCTTCAATTCGGCGATCACGGGAATGACTCGTTTGATCTCTTCTTCGGCGCTCACTGTTGGTGCCGATGGCGCAGTTTTCAAATTGGTGCTTCGGCTGTTTGCGTCCGCCTGTCGAGGGTTCCCTGTTTCCACACGCGCACCGGGACGGGTCGACTCGCCACCGATGTCAACGATGTCCGCTCCTTCCTCAAGCAGACGCTCGGCCTGTGCAGTCGCCCTGTCACGATCGAAAAATGCGCCGCCATCCGAGAATGAATCAGGCGTGACGTTAACCACGCCCATGATGAGCGTGCGTTTCCCCAGTTCGAGAGTGCGCGCGCCAACGCTCCAATGAAAGACCGGCCTCATTGGGCAAGATTTTAAACTGAATTCCGTGAAATGATTGACGACGACTATCGCCGGCGCGCCGCCGCCTGGCGCCCGCGCATCGCCTGAATCGCGCCCGGGCCGGTTCCAGTAGGAGGTTTACGCACGCCCTCTAACAGTTCTTTGAGAACAACAGCGTTGTTGGAAGTTTCGTTCTTGGAAGCAAAGAGCAGGGTCAATCGCTTTTTCTGGTGAGCGAGTTCGTAGAGACGGCGCAAGCTTTCTTCGCACTCCGGCTGTCCCAGTTCTTTGAGATATTTCTTGCGGAATGCTTGCCATTCGTTCGGACGGGCGTGATACCAACGACGCAATTCGTTGGACGGCGCCAGGTCACGGAACCACTCGTCAATCGCGGCCTTCTCTTTGGTAAGGCCACGCGGCCAAAGCCGATCGACTAGAACGCGCACACCGTCATTGCGCTTGGGCACTTCGTACACTCGCTTGGTAGCGACAGACATCGGTCTGAAACCCGGTACGGAGGCCGTTATGGAGGGGCCCCCTTTTGCACTATCATTGTAAGTCGGTTTGGCAGCAAATGGTGTGGCACAGTCGTGCATCAGGAGAGTAATCAGAAAACGTGAAGCTGAACGCTATCATTCGTTCCAAATTTTTCTTGCGGATCATGCTGGCGCTCATTGGACTCGGTGGCAGTCTCGGCTGCGATGTCGAGCGCCGCAAGTCGGACTCTGAACTCGGGCTCAATCCTCAGCAAGCGGCTGGGCGAAAGATCTATGACGCCGAGTGCGATCGCTGTCACGAGCCTTACTCTACTCGCGGCAAAAAGGGGCCGGGGCTCAAGGGCGTCTTTCAGCACAAGTATCTTTCTCTGAGCGGCCTGCCCGCGAATGACGATCGGGTGAGCAACATCATTCGCATGGGCCGTAATGAAATGCCGGGCTACGCCCAAAAATTGAGCGAGCCGGACATTCAGGACCTGCTGGCGTATCTGCACACCCTCTAACGAGGCCAACGGAGAAGGTGTCATCGCGGAAAAAATGAAGACTGTGGTCAAATCGGAACTGTTCCGCGAACTGCCGTCGGTTGACGAGCTGATGCGGACCCCGGCGATCTCTACGTTGATCGAGAGCTACGGAGCCGTTGCTGTCACAGATGCGGCGCGCTACGTGTTAGCGCATTTGAGAGAAGAGATCGCTTCTGGCCTGCTGCATGCGCCCGCGCTCCGAATCGCACTCGAAGGCCTTCCTCAGTCCGTCGAATCACAGCTACGAAAGTCGCTCAGCTATTCGTTGCGACCCGTGATCAATGCCACCGGCGTCATCCTGCATACGAATCTGGGACGCGCCCCGCTCGCGCAGGCCGCTCTTGATCGGATTCGCGAGACTGCGGAACAGTACTCGAATCTCGAATTCAATCTCGAGTCCGGAGAGCGCGGCCAACGCGACATTCATGTCGACCGACTGTTCCAGAAGCTCCTGGCAGAAACCGCGGGACCCTCAACCACTGTCTCGACCATAGTCGTCAATAACAATGCTGCGGCAGTGCTATTGGCTTTGAACTCTCTCGCCGAGGGCGGCGAGGTCGTTGTCTCTCGCGGAGAACTGGTGGAGATCGGCGGGTCCTTCCGCATTCCCGACGTCATGGCGAAATCGGGGGCGACATTGCGGGAAGTTGGCACCACCAACCGTACGCGCATCGTGGACTACGAGAACGCCATTAACGAACGAACCCGCCTGCTCTTGCGCGTGCATCGATCGAACTTTGAGATCACCGGTTTCACTGAGCAGCCGTCGATTCCCGAATTGGTGAGTTTGGCCCGCAGGCGCAGCTTGCCCCTGATGGAAGATCTGGGAAGCGGAGCTCTGGTCGATCTGCAAAATCTCGGCCTTCGCGGCGAACCCAGCGTTCTCGACAGTCTGCGAGCAGGTGTTGACGTCGTAACATACAGTGGCGACAAACTGTTGGGGGGGCCACAGGCTGGCTTGCTCAGCGGACGAGCCGACCTAATCGCCCGCATGCGCAGTAACTCTTTGTTCCGTGCCTTACGTGTGGACAAGCTTACTTACGCTGCTCTGGAGGCCACGCTGCTCGCTTATGTGAAACGCGACTTCGCGGCGATCCCCACCCTAAGAATGATGAGCCTGCAGCAGACTGAAATTGGAGTGCGGGCAGAAGCGCTGGCCGAGAGCTTGCGTTCGAGCACGCAGACGGTGAAGGCAGAGATTGTGGACGGGGAATCTGTGGTTGGTGGCGGAGCGGCGCCGTCGTCGATGTTGCCGACCCGCCTGCTGGCTTTGACATGCGACAGTCTTAGTGCCGATGAATTTTCCAGTCGACTGCGCGCGTCGGATCCGCCAATTATCGCTCGTGTCGAAGAGGGACGAGTACTGATCGATCTGCGCACGGTCTTTTCCGATCAGGATCAGCTGATCCTGGATGCGCTGCGGCGCATCGCGTAGACGATCTCCTGCATCGAAGTTTAGTTGGCCACTCTTTACACGATCGGACATTCCACGCGGTCGCTCGACGAACTGATCGACGCGCTCCGCGCCCATCAGATCCAAACGCTCGTTGATATTCGCGCCTTCCCGATGTCGCGCCGGCTGCCACAGTTCAATCGTGACTCGCTGGAGCAATCCCTTCCAGCAGCTGGAATTTGCTACGTCTGGATGAAGGCGCTCGGCGGATATCGCAAGAAGATGCTCGATGACTCACCGAACATTGCGCTCCGCAATGACAGTTTCCGCAACTATGCCGACTACATGCTCACGCCGGAGTTCGAGCACGCCATAGCCGAAGTGATCAAGCTCTCCGAACAAGCTCCGACTGCGTACATGTGCGCCGAGCGCGTGTACTTCCGCTGCCACCGCATGCTGGTTTCCGACTGGCTCGTTGCCCACGGACACAAAGTGCTCCATATTGACGGCACCGGCCCGGTAAGGCCGCACAAACTCACGGCCGAAGCCCGTCTCATCAACGGCCAGCTCCTCTATCGCGGAGATCGCTTGCTGTAAGATGCGAAGGCATGATCGTCGGAACCGGAATCGATATCGCGGAAGTACCTCGTATCAGCCAATCCATCGAGCGTTTCGGACTGCGATTTCTCGAGCGAATCTTCACTGAGGCCGAAATGCGCTACTGCGACTCGAAAGCGAACCGGGTGGAGCGCTATGCCGCTCGATTCGCCGCGAAAGAGGCGGCGATGAAAGCGCTCGGCACTGGATGGAACCACGGCGTGCGCTGGCGCGATTGCGAAGTCGTGCGAATGCCCGGCGGACGTCCGACGATGCAGTTCCACGGCAAGGCGGGTGAGTTCGCAGCCAGACTCGGGGTCAGGAACATAGCACTGTCGATCTCTCACACGGAAGAGCAGGCGATCGCGCAGGTGATTCTCGAGAGCTGAGCCCGGCCACCAAGCTCCACAAATCGGCAGCGATACAAAAACTTCAAAAAATGTTTTATTCATGCGCGTCCGTTTAATCCGTCGTCGCTTTTTCGCGTCTGCGTATCTGCTAGACTGGCGCCTCAATTGAAAATATGGCCGAACTCGTTCTTAGTCCTCTGCAAACTACGACGACCTCTGAAATTCCAGAACGCACTCTGCTGGTCGGACTCGCGCTCACCAGCTTTGCCGCCTTGCTCCTCGAGCTCACTCTGACCCGGTTGTTTTCAGTTGTCCTCTTCTATCACTTCGCATTTCTGGCAATTTCGGTTGCGCTGCTTGGGCTAGGAGCTGGCGGCGTTTTCGCCTACCTGCTCAAACCCAAACTTTCGAACTGCGCCACTCGCACACTTGCTTCACGGCTGTGCATGGCGAATGCAGTCTTGATCTTTGTTGTGCTTGAGATCGTTTTGCACGCACGTGTCTCGCTCGATGTCTCAGCAGCGAATTTCCTGCGCCTGACCGTGATCTATTTAACCGCTGCTGTGCCTTTCTTTCTGACGGGGCTGCTGTTTTCGGTGGTGTTTGCGCGCGAAACAAGTCGCATCCCGCGTCTCTATGGTGCCGACCTCTGCGGAGGAGCGCTGGCCTGTCTGGCTGTGGTTCCGCTGCTGAACTGGCTTGGCGGACCAAATGCAATTCTGATCTCAGGAATCGCTCTCGGTATTGCGGCGATGATCTGGGCCACTAACGCTGGCGAGCGACGTAATGCCAGCTTCGTCGCGCTGGCCCTGGTGGCACTCATCGCTGCGAACCATTCTGGACGCCTGATCGATATCGTCTACGCCAAAGGAATGTTCCGTGATCCGGCGTGGGTTGAGTTTGCGCGCTGGAATGCTCTCTCGCGTGTCGAAGTCGACCGCCAGGGACAAGCCAAGGCCATCGTCATTGATGCGGACGCCTCCACCTACATCATGAACGCGGAGGTCGCACGCTGGCATGAAACAGAGTGGGAGAAAGATCTGATGTCCGCTCCCCCCGCCCTGGCGAACGTTTTGCGCCCGCACGGGCAGTTCGCCATTATCGGCCCCGGCGGTGGAGTTGACGTTCTGCGTGCAGTCGCAAACGGCAGCGACAGTGTGACTGGGATTGAAATTAATCCGATCATCGCCACCACGATCATGCGAGGGCGCTACGCGGATTACGCACAGCATCTATATGAGCGGCCGGAAGTGCACATACACGTCACCGATGGGCGATCCTACTTGCGCGCTACGTCAGAGCAATTCGATGTCGTGCAGATGACTTTGGTCGACACTTGGGCATCCACCGCCGCGGGTGCCTTCGCGCTGAGTGAGAACAATCTCTACACGGTGGAAGCCTTTCGTGAATATTTCAATCATCTGAAGCCCGATGGGATGATCGCTATCACGCGCTGGGAGTTCCGACACCCACGGGAGGCGCTGCGTGTTGTTTCGGTCGCAATCGAGGCGCTACATAGCCTAGGTGTCGCCAATCCGGCGAGGAACATCATCGTCGCCTCGCAAGGTTCCCTCGATGAAGACGGAATTCCCGTTGTTGTCCTCGCGAAGAAAACTCCCTTCACTGACGAAGAAGAAAATACCGTTGCCGCGCACTGTGACCGCTATGAGGCACTCGATCCTCTTTATCTCCCCACGGCACCGGGCAAGAATCCATTCTCGGAGATGATCGCAAGCAATGACCCACACACCTACGCTCGGAGTTACGCGTATAACGTCTCTCCTGTCACCGATAACGCTCCATTTTTCTTCTTCACTCTGAAAGCCGGACAGATTCTGGGAGAGAAGGGCCTGCGCCACGGAATCGACTGGAAAGTCAATCTTGGAGTGCTGGTTCTGCTGCTCGTCCTCGTGATCTCGGCCGTTGCAGTAATGATTTTCCTCATTCTGCCGCTTATGCTGAAGAGCGGCGCGACCCGTCAATCCCCTCTTCCACTGGTGTATTTCATCGCAATCGGGTTGGGGTACATCCTGGTCGAGATCGCTTTTATCCAAAGATTCGTGCTTTTCCTTGGACATCCGACTTACGCCCTGACCGTCGTAATTTTCTTGCTGATGGTTTCAAGCGGAGCCGGAAGTCTGATCTCACGCCGCTGTTTGTCGCGCGCCGAAATGGTCTGGATCCCCTTAATTAGCGTTCTCGCTGCACTGGCGGCTTACGTATTCTTCCTGCCCGGGCAACTGGCTGCTTTGGTTGGGTTGAGCTTCGAAGCGCGGCTTCTAATCAGTGCACTGCTGCTTATCCCTCTGGGGTTCGTCATGGGCATGCCATTTCCGACCGGATTGCGCGCCCTCGCTGCGATTGCCGTCGCGAAATCCCGCCAGCGAGACGAGGCCCCAGACAATGCGGTCGAATGGGCCTGGGCTATGAATGCCGCTGCCAGCGTGCTGGGATCGGTGCTGGCGATGGTCATCGCCATTCAATTCGGGCTGAACATAACCCTGGCCTGCGGAGCCGCGGCCTACTTGCTTGCTCTGGTTCTGATGCCCGCTCTGCGCACAAATGCTGTCTAAATGCACGCCAGGGTTTTGTTATTATTCTGCCGTGGGCGTGCTGTGACGAATGCACTACGATCTGAATCGTTGCTGCAACTAGCGCATCCCATCCCAACTGGCACCATGAGGAAATCCTTTGCCTAGCCAGAAGCAGCTGAAGTGGTCGCAACTGCGTGTTGGGATCACGGTCATCGTTGCCAGTCTGACCCTTGGACTACTTCTCCTGCTGATGTCCGGTACCGCCGGTCTATTCACCCCACGCATTATCTTGAAATCTTATTTCGACAATGCCGAGGGCCTGCGCCAGGGAGCTCCCGTTCGCCTGAACGGCGTCGACATCGGCAATGTAACCAAGATCAGGATCGTGCCCGATAAAGACAAGCAACTCACTCCGGTCGAAGTCACCATGAAGGTGAGCACGAAATATAATTACGACCTTCGCCGGGATTCGGTGACCTCCCTTGAGACCGCAGGGGTGCTTGGCGAAACCTACATCGATATCGATAGTTCGCAAGCTGTTGGTGGACCGATCCACGACGGCGATACCTTGCCAACTCAGGTGCACCCCGACTTCAACCAGGTGGTCCGGGCCAGCCAGAGCACGCTACAAAACATGGACGCGTTGTTGAAGCGCGCTGACCGCATCCTGGCCTTCGCAGAAAGCGGCAAGGGATCGCTGGGCAAACTGATCTATGACCCCACTCTCTACAATCGTTTTTCCGAAACCGTCGCTGATTTCCAGAAAATTGTGGAGCAGGTTGCCAGCGGTGAGGGCAGCCTGGGCGCGCTGGTCAGCCGCAATGATGCTTACGACAAGTTCCTCTCAACGCTCGACAAGATGAACACCGTGATCGATGACATGCAGCAGGGCAAAGGCACGGCGGGAAAGTTCCTGAAGGATCCTTCGCTCTACAACAATGCCAACGACACTATCGTGAACCTGAAGAAGATCACCGACGACATCAATGCCGGGAAAGGAACTATCGGCAAGTTGGCGAAGGATGATGAGTTGGCCAAGAAACTCGATACCACGATCACGAAGCTCTCAGAACTGACGACCCAGATGGAAGCCGGCCAGGGTACGGCCGGGAAACTTCTCAAAGACGAGACGCTCTACAACAATGCCAGTGAGATGCTCGTGGAAACTCGAGCCCTGGTAAAAGGTATTCGCGAGAACCCCAAGAAGTATCTAAGTATCAAGCTGCACATCTTCTGAGTGCGTTAGTGTTCGCCGATTCCGGCCACCGAGCCCAGCAGCAGGATCACCAACACTCCCAGCGAGATCCATCCATATCGTATGTCTTTTTCTTTGAAAAACAGAAAACATGCGACCGCAACGCGCACTACTGGCGTGGCCAGCATCAGCAGCACTCCGGCGCGCTCGATGTCGAGGGGGATGTGCCCGCCTACAAATAAGCCGTCCATCAAACCGGCCAACATGACGAAGAAGCAGCCGAAAGCGCCCACACGCAGCACCAGCGCGACGGCGCGGTCGAAGGCGGGTTCTCGCAGCTGGCTCATAGGACCTCGTGCAAAAGGTGGAACGTGAGATGTCCAGCGAGATACAGCATCACGGCCACCAGCAGATACACAACAATCCTGGTGTGAACGCGTGGTGCCAAGCGGGCGCCCAGTAGAGACCCTAAGAACACTCCTACGGCGAGCGGCGCAGCAATTTCCGGCTGGATGTCCCCCCGGCGGTAATACACAATAGCGCTAGCAGCGGCCGTCACCCCAATCATGAAATTGGAAGTCGCTGTAGCCACCATGAGTGGCACGTCCATGAAGATGAACATGACCGGAACCTTGATAGGGCCGCCGCCAATGCCTAGCAATCCTGAGAGCGCACCCGCGACCAGCGAAGCCCCTAGCCCGAGCGGATAGCGTTGCGGCTCATACGGAGGGATTTTCCCATTTCCATTCTTTAACGCTGCCGCATCTTCGTCCGATTTCAGCTTGCCACCGCTCCGCAGAATGGTGATCGAGCTATATAAGAGAAAAGCCGCAAATAAACCTTCGAGGATGCCGCGGTTGAAATATCCCACGAGATAGGCCATCACTGCCGCACCCAGCGAAGTAGCCAACTCCAGCGTCATACCAAGCCGAATGTCGGTCGTGTGCCGCTGTAAATGAACCGATGAACTCGCGGCCGATGTCGTGATGACAGCGACAAGGCTGGTACCAATGGCCTGCCGGATGGGAATCCCGAAATGCAGCGCCAGAATCGGCGTCAGCAACACTCCCCCGCCAATGCCTGTGAGGGCGCCGAGTATTCCGGCGCAGAAACCGAATGCCACCAGAAGCGCGGTCAGCATGCGGAAGACCTCGCAATGCCCAGTTCTTCCATTGGGATACTAAGCGAGTAGATCGTGATCGTTTGAGGAGTTGCGGGATCGGCTAGTCTCGCCCGCCGCAAGTTACGTGACCGCCCGCGGCGTCGCGGCGGCATCGGCGTGCTCGTGCGCATGATAACTGGACCGCACCATCGGTCCCGATTCAACATGGCGGAATCCGAAGCGCAGAGCCTCGTCCCGCAAGTAAACGAATTCTTCCGGCGTATAGAATCTGGCGATGGGCAGATGATCCTTTGAGGGCCGCAAATATTGGCCGACGGTGAGGATGTCGACGCCGCGGGTGCCCAGATCGCGGAACACTTCTACCAATTCTTCCGATGACTCGCCGAGTCCAACCATCACGCCACTCTTCGTGACCATGCCGGGTGAAACCTTCTTCGCATTTTCGAGCAACGCGAGTGAACGCTCATAGCGCGCTCCGGAGCGCACGGCCCGGTACAGCCGTGGCACGGTTTCGGTATTGTGATTCAGAACGTCCGGTTGCGCGTCGAGCACAATCCGCAGCGATTCTTCGAGGCCTTGAAAATCCGGGATCAGCACTTCCACGCGGCAATCCGGCGTCAGTTCGCGGATGTGGCGGATAGTCTCGGCGAATACACGCGCGCTGCCAATATTGTCGTCGTCGCGATTTACGCTTGTAACTACGGCATGCTTCAAACCGAGCGTGGCAACTGCCTCCGCGACGCGATGCGGTTCATTCCAGTCGATCGGCTCCGGACGTCCCTTTGGCACCGCGCAGAATCCGCAGCGCCGGGTGCAGATGTCGCCCAGCAGCATGAACGTAGCGGTCTTATGATTCCAGCACTCGCCGATGTTCGGACACTGCGCTGATTCGCACACCGTGTGCAGTCCGAGTCCGCGCGCCAGCTTCTTCAGGTTGTGGAAGTTATCCCCAACCGGAGCCTTCGCACGCAGCCACTGGGGCTTCGCTGCTCGCGGCGGCGGAGATACCTCAATCTGAATCAGTTGGGAAGAGCCGGCCATCCTTTCAATAGTATCAGTTCGAGTGTTTTACGCGGATACGATGGCAAAGTGCGTGATCAGGAGTTCAAAACGAATTGGTTGTTATCGCCACCGTTTTGATGACACACTCTAGCTGTAGAGCTCGTAGACATGGAACGCTGGCTCAATCAGCACTGGGTTCCGATTGCACTCTGCCTTGCCATTGGGCTCACACTCTTGCTGCCGATTCTCGCAATGCAGTGGAATTCGGCGTGGTGCTGACCTATGCCTTGTTGCCCATCTACATGTTTCATCAGTTCGAGGAGCACACTGGAGATCGATTCCGGCAGTTCGTAAATCAGAAAGTGTTTCACGGCGTCGAAGCCCTGACGCCCCGTGCGGTCCTCTGGATCAACTTGCCGGGCGTCTGGGGCCTCGGTTTGGCCTGCGTCTATGCGGCCAGCTTCGCCGGACTTGGTTGGGGCTTGAGCATCGTCTACCTTGTGTTGGTGAATGCAGCGATTCATATCCTGGCAGCGATCGCTTGGCGAGAATACAACCCCGGTCTATGGACTACCCTGATCCTCTTTGTGCCGATTGGTACGCTTGCCCTCGTCAAGGTAAGTGAGCCACCCAGAGTGCGGTGGTTTCATCACTTGGTAGGACTCGCGCTAGCCGTGCTGATTCACGTCGCAATTGTGATTCACACCCGGAAGCGTGCAGCATTCATTCGGGCCACAGCGGGCGTGCTTCCTTCCGCCCCCTAAATAGAAATCTTAATCGCGCCCGAAGTGCTCCCACCCATGGGGGGCAAGCTTGCCGACCCTGCCTTCGCCGGAGCGGATCCGCATGGTTTTCAGCCGCATGATCTTTCCAATCTCCGACAGCCTGACTCCAGCGATTTGTTTCGGAATCCTTCTTCCGGGACGGACCGTGAACAGCAGTTCGTAATCTTCGCCGCCGTGGAGGGCAAGATCCAGATCGACCTCGTGACGGGGTTTGCCGACGCGGGCCCGCGGAATCGCTACCGCTTCAATTTCCGCTCCGACCCCACTCTCCTCACAGATGTGCGACAGGTCGGTCGAGAGCCCATCACTGGTATCGATCATTGCGGTAGCCAGACCCTTCTCCCGCAACACACGGCCAAGTTCGATTCTCGGCTCAGGATAAAAATGTCGGCGGTAGTCCCGTGGACTCGCCCCACCTTTATCCATCTGCCGAACGGCAGCCGCCGACCCTCCGAGTTCCCCACTGACGAAAATCCGGTCTCCGGGCCGAGCGCCTGACCGCAAAATCGCCTTTCCCTCTGGCACTCGGCCAATCATAAGAATGTCCGCCAGGATTCCGGCTGGCGACTGCGCAGTATCCCCTCCGGCCAGAGGCACGCCGTATCGACTGCCAAGTTGCGTGACACCCCGCAGAAACTGTCGTACCCACGATTGTGGCAAATCCTTGGGCAGAGCCAGAGAGAGAAAGACGGCGAGCGGCTTCCCCCCCATGGCGGCAATATCACTTAGGCCCCTAGCCAGGCAGCGATGGCCGGCCGACTCCGGAGTGTGCCATTCCCGTCGGAAGTGGACCCCCTCCAGGCTGAAATCCGTTGTGACCAGGATCTCGGTCCCGGGTTCGGAATGCAGCACCGCGCAATCATCCCCAATGCCAGCGATCACGGCCGAAGCTCGCAGCCGGGGTGACGATTCCGCCATGCGCCGGATCTGGGCGATCAATGCTCTCTCGGGGAGCGGCACGGCTTTACTATACCGCCGGTACTCTGTCCGATGGTGACTCCCGATTACCCGCCTTCAGTAACCGGAAATGCCCTCGTGCCTCGTTGACACGAGGAACCTAGTTTGTTACCGTTAACCAGTCATTCACAAAACCTTTGGCCGGACCTTTAAGTTCTGCAGCTAGTTCAGATTGCAGGTAACGCTCACTTTCAAGGCGCGGTCGCAGTTCTGGTAGGTAAGGGCTCGATTTAGTTTCCATTCCCAAGGTGGAAATGCAGCCCGAATAAAAGTCAGCTAGTCCGAACAGGCGTTTTGCTGGTTGAGAAACTGAGCCTGAGGTTCCGGACCTGATGCTTCAAAACTTTAGAGGGAAACGATTTGCAAAAGCGCTTCTACATCCTTTTTGTAGCCCGGGGGGACGACGGGCAGTTGCGCAAAGTTTCCATTCCCGTCCATTATCTTTGGGTTTTCGTGATTGGCGCCGCAATCGGATTCCTCAGCCTGACCGGAATTGCCAGTTCTTATACCCGGATGCTGCTAAAGGTCTCTCAATACAACCAGCTTCGGACCGAAAAAGATCAGTTGAAAACGAACTATTCGCGCCTCGAGCAGGTTGCCAAAGAACGCGATCTGCAGGTGGCCTCTCTGGGCTCCATTGCCAGCGAAGTTTCGGCGCTTTATGGACTTAAGTCTCAACCAACCCTGGTCACCGCAAGCTCGGAGCAGATCCATGATGCTGAGGTGAGTTCCTCCTTGGATCAATTGCACGCCCTCCGCACTTCGGCACTGACCGGTGCAACCATGGTCGGCCTCACCATGGGCCTGACCCGTAACGTCACCACTGCGGACTGGATTAAAGCGAATTCCGCCCCGAATCTTTGGCCGGTGGAAGGTCAGGTGACAGGTAGCTTTGGTGAGCGCATCGATCCGTTCAACGGTGAAGGTGCGTTTCATAGCGGTGTCGATATTGGCAGCAGCTATGGCGCAAAGATCGTCGCCCCTGCAGATGGTCTGGTCACCCTGGTTGACACGATGGGCGGTTACGGCAAGACCATCATGATCGATCATGGAAACGGCATCAGCACCCGCTACGGGCACTTATCCGGCTTCGCCGTCACCGTTGGACAGCGAGTGCAACGGGGCGACCTGATCGGCTATGTCGGAGAAAGTGGCCGTTCGACCGGCCCACACCTGCACTACGAAGTCCGCATCAACGACACCCCGGTCAATCCTTATAAGTATCTTCGGATGACGGTCGCTCACACCGGCAGCTTTGCCACCGGCGGCTAATCTCTCCTCTTTCGGCCCTCTAGAGGGCCTTCCAGCGCCGCATAGCCTGACTACCTTTGCGGCTTCGGCTCTCTCTGTACTCCCCTCATTTGGTCACCTTCCCGCCCATTACCCCGGTAATGAACCAATCCAAACAGTCTTTCGGATCACGGCGCTTCGGGCGATAACATAGTACGAACCTCCCTCCAAGCGCACGTGCGCACGGCTGCCCTTTGGCAAGGACGTCCATGGAACAACCCTTATCGAAGCAATTTGGCCGCTATGAGATTGTGTCGGAACTGGGCCGCGGAGCCATGGGCGTTGTGTATAAAGCGCGCGATCCGCAAATCGATCGCGTCGTCGCCGTCAAGACCGTTTCCATGTGGGGACAGCAGCCCGAAGAAGAGGAAGAATTCCGCCTCCGCTTCATGAATGAGGCCCAGGCCGCGGGACGTCTGCACCACCCGGGCATCGTCTCCGTCTTCGACGTGGGTGAAAATCCGGACAATAAAGATCCTTATCTCGTCCTTGAATATGTTGACGGCGAGTCGCTTAACCGCATTCTTTCCCGCGAGAAAAAGCTCTCCCTTGCCCGGGCGCTCAAACTCGCCGAAGAAGTCGCCGACGCTCTAGATTATGCGCATGCGCAAGGCGTAATCCATCGTGACGTTAAGCCGGGCAATATTCTGGTGACGCAGGATGGCCACGCCAAGATTGCCGATTTTGGCATTGCCAAATTGAATCTTGCGCACTTCACCCTGCCGGGTCGTGTGCTTGGCACTCCCGCTTACATGGCGCCTGAGCAGCTGAGTGGAGAGGGTTGCGACGGACGCTCGGACGTCTTCTCGCTGGGCGTGATTCTGTATACCATGGTCACGGGCCACTCTCCTTTTCAAGGCAATAGCGCGACTACCGTCTGTTTCAAGGTTGCAAATCGCGAGCCTATCGCGGCCAGTGCTCTCGATATGACGTTGCCGCCGCAGCTAGATGCCGTAATCTCGCGCGCCATGGCGAAGGATCCGAAAGAGCGCTACCAGCGCGGCGCGGATTTCGCCGAAGACCTTCGCATCCTGCAGCAACATTACAAGCCAGGGTCCACGACTTCCTCCCTGACCAAACTTGCTTCCACCGGAACACGCTCGGCATTGACACCGGAGCTGATGCAAACCACCAGCCATGCGCGGAGCACCGCAGTGAACGTTGCCGTAGCAGGAAGTGTGGTTCAGAATTTCTTTTCCAAGGCGCGTATTAGAGATCTGATCTTGGGCGCCCTGACATTAATTTTGCTGGTGATCGCTATCGGCCAGTCCAAGCTCTTTGTGGCCTTTCCCACGGTGGGCTCGAACGGCCCTGCAACCACGCCGATCACCACACCAGTCGTAGCGTCCGCGACTGTCGTGCCCAGCCGTCCCGTACAGCCAGACAGCGCACAACCGGCTTCCTTTTCGCCGGCCGCCCACAATAAAGTATCGGTGAAGAGCATTCACGCCCCCAACCAGATCGTCGTTCCATTTTCCACGCTTGACCTGGCAGTGCAGCACCAGTTCAAAGACGCCACCCTCTACGTCTGGGTGGATGACAAACTCACATTGACTCTGCCGCTGCATGGTGCAGCGCAAAAGAAGCTCGTGCTCTTTAGTGGTGTACGTGGAGTGGAATCGCAGACTTTGAAGGTCCCTGCTGGAAAACGCGTGCTCCGGTTCCGCGCATTATCAACCGATCAAACGGTCGATCTTTCGAAGAGTCTCTCGGCAGAATTCGTCGGTGGCGACACCAAAGCACTGCAGGTTTCCTTCGACCGGCATAATTCCATGATGCATCTGAACTGGCAGTAGGCCTACTGTCTCAGCCCCATCCAGTGTTCGGAAACGACCAGCGAGTTGCCTGGATTTTGCGGATCGTACTTCACTGAAGTGTGCAATCCCAGACGGCACGAATGCAAATTGATCCAGTGACGCAAATAGGTGACGTCTTGCGAGCACTCGTACGATACCCCCGCGACATCGTACTTGTAGATCAGCATCACTGCGGCGTGATGATTGTTGGCCGCCGCTAGCTCCTGCACATCAATCACGGTTCCATCCGTGATGCGTCCTGAGCCTTCCAGCCAGGCGCGGCGCTCGCGCTCAAGCTCTTCCGGAGTTTTCGGCTTCCTCCGTAGCAACACATACACACCAAGCAGGGCAACGCTGCCGGTTGCCACGAGCCCATACAGTCGAAGCGAGTCCATACGAAGGTAGGTTGAAAATCGGGGCTGGGCCACCGATTTCCCTATCAGGATATGCGTAAAGCGCACCGCGTGGAAGTGGTTTCGGAAGTTACTGAGGTGCTAAGCGCTGTGCAAAACTCAACCGGATTTAAGACTTCAATGGATCCACGGAATTACTTGCTCTGGCTGCACACAGTTTTGCTAACCAGATCGGCGAATCCACCTTCCGGCGCTTTCCCGAACTGCTCATCATGGTTCGCCTTCTTGCTTACCACGAAGCGTCCACTGTGATCGCGGCTGTAAAACCACTCAGTCGTAGGATTCGCCACGCCATTACTGCAATTGAAGCGCACTCGCGCGCGCATCTCTACGAAGGGTCCGCCCTGGGGCAGTTCCGCCGGTTCTTTGTACTCCACGCGTACCAGAGCCGTACGCTGATTGTTCTTGAGCACCCGAACGGCGCTCACCGAGATCTTGGCGCCGGACTCGGTCTGTCCGACGATGCGCCAATCATTGGCGGCCAGCAGCAAACTCACCGCCAGCACCGGCGCGAGCACCACCGCAAGGATGAGGAGGGCCTTTCTCAAATACTGGTTCCCGAGCACTAGTTTGCAGCCCCTTACTTTGCGCTTTGAGCCGGATTCTGTCAATCCGGATGTAAGATCAAGACCATTACTTCGGTCCGTGGTATCGTGTAGCGTCTACCGAAGATTACAGTGAGGAAAGGCACATGGAAACACTTCATTCCACGCAGTTTATGTCCCCTGTGGGGCCGCTTTTTCTCGCCTGTTCGGAAAGCGGGCTGGTCGCGCTGGAATTTGACGCCCGACTACCGGGACAGCAGACGATCCGCCCAAATCCGCGTGATCTGCGGACGGAAAGTGCCTCAGTAAAATTCTCCGAGTCCGCCAAGAGACTCTCGCAGTACACGCGTGAGCTAAAAGAGTACTTCGCCGGCACGCGCCGTGAATTCAGCTTTCCTCTCGATCTCCGTGGGACCGACTTTCAGGTGGCCTGCTGGCGTGCTTTGCTGGCGATTCCCTTTGGTGAAACGCGAACCTACGCGGATATTGCCCGCGCTGTCGGACGGCCGCAAGCGTTTCGCGCCGTCGGAATGGCCAACAATCGCAATCCAGTCGCAATCGTCATCCCCTGCCACCGGGTAATCGCCTCAGATGGAACTCTGTGCGGATATGGCGGAGGGCTCGAGATCAAACGGCAACTGCTTGAACTCGAAGGCGCATTGACCAAGCCGTTCGCCGCCTGAACGGCTCGTTGGGGAGTTTGCGAAGTCTTGCTTGCAGCATGCGGAGCGGTTCGTTTTAAAGACGTAGCTCGCTACGTCTTGCTGTCAACATTTCCCTGGTCTCCAGGACATTGACCACAAATCAGACATCTTCCGCTCTGCGCAAGGCGGGGCTCTTCTACCTCGTCTTCGTAATGTTCTCCTACACCACCGGAGGCCCCTTCGGCCTCGAAGACATGGTGACGACCTCCGGTCCGGGAATCACGCTCCTGTATCTGCTCATCATTCCTTTATTCTGGTGCATCCCGGTATCGCTGGTGTCTGCCGAACTGACCACCGCCATGCCGGTCGAAGGTGGTTTCTATCGCTGGACGCGCGCCGCCTTCGGCGATTTTTGGGGATTCCTCGCCGGATGGTGGAACTGGTCGGCTTCGTTTTTGCTCGGCGGCGCGTACGCAGTTTTGTTCACTGACTATCTTCTCTACTACTTTCCCAAAATGACTTGGTGGGAGCACTATCTCGTCTCCTTCGCTCTCATTGTGCTGCTGACTTGGGTCAACATCCGCGGCATTCAGATGGTCGGTCAGGTCGCCACCGGTCTCGAAGTTTTCATCTTCATTCCGGTGATGACGATGATCATCCTTGCCCTCCGCCATTGGCAATTCAACCCATTCGTGCCGTGGGTCGTCCCGCATCAGGCTACCTTCAAAATCTTCGGGGTTGGCCTTGCCCTCGGTCTGTGGCTCTATTCCGGATACGAACAGCTTTCAACGGTTGCCGAAGAAGTCCAGAACCCGCAGAAGGCCTATCCGCGAGCCTTAGCTGTCGTCGTGCCGCTTTCCATCGCCGCGTATTTTCTGCCCACACTCGCGGGTTTAGGCTCCGCCGGAAATTGGGAGAAGTGGCACACCGGATTTTTCTCCGACGCGGCCGCGATGATCGGAGGTCCATGGCTCGGCACCTGGATGACGCTGGCTGCCATGGTCGGAAACGTAGCCCTGCTCAATAGCACCATTCTCACCACGACCCGCATGCCATTCGCCATGGCCGAGGACGGATACTTGCCGCACGTCCTTACGCGCAAACACACGCGCTACGGCACGCCATGGCTGGCGATCCTTGCCTCTGCAGTGATATACGCGCTGCTCGCTTGGCAAAGCCTGGCGCAACTGATCTCGATCTATATCTGGTTGCGCTCGGCCACGACAGTGTTGACGGTTCTCTCGGGGTGGAAGCTTCGCCGCACACATCCCGAACTAAGGCGAACGTTCACGGTGCCCGGCGGCCGCGCGGGATTGCTCTACGTCGTGGGAGCTCCGGTCGTGATGGCGATCGTCGCTTTGCTAGGAAGCGATCGCTTCGGCATGATCGGCGGGGCAGTTGCGATCGCAGTCGGGCCTGTTGTCTACGCCCTGTTAAGAACAAGTATCCGGCGAACCAACTTATCCGCCTGAGCGAGAGCATCAATTCCATTCGACAGAATAGACCGCGAATATTCGGTATGGTCCCGATTCCGCATCTTTGAAAACGCCATCGGACAACATGTGGTAGGCCTCGTCGAACGTGCGGAATAAACAGTGCTCATTGGTCGGGATATTTCTCGCCATACCATTGCACGCGAGTGGCGAGCACTCGGGCACATTTCCAGCGTAGAATGTCACTACATCGAAACCGTATAGCGCCTTATCGGCAGGCTGCATGACATTCGCTGGCACTGAGTCGTCGCTTTCGAATTTGGTCCATCCGTTCCCATCGAATTCCGCTTCATATACTTCGTAGTAAAAGAGTCGAGTTCCTTCCAGCGAAACTGACACTTCGCTAGCGAGCTGCCGGATCGCCTCTGGAGAATCAAAAAGCCAATAGCCATTGTGCTTCCAGTACTGGATGTAGTCAGCGAAGTCCTGATTCACGCATCCGCTGACGGAACAGATGTCCCGCACGGACGGGACATCGAACCCCTTCGGCATTTCTATTCGTTTTGCCAAGTACCCAGCGGGAACCATCGCTAGCTAACCCAATCCAGCACTTTGTACCATGCCCCGGCGAACGGCAGAAACCACGGCTTCCCGTTGTACAGATTGAACGGCGCGCCCGGAAACGGAATTCCCACAAAGGGATTTTCTGGCTTATCCCCGGCCATCATCTCCGCAATCTTCTGACCTTGGAATGTTGCCATGGCCACGCCGTGTCCCGCATATCCCACGGCGTAGTACATACCGTCGATCTGCCCGGCGTGCGGCATGATGTCAAATGCAAAGTCGAGCGTGCCTCCCCAGACATATTCAATCCGGGCATCCCGCAATTGCGGATACACACCGATCATTCCCCGACGCAGCAGATCGGCGCTACGCCGAACCGTCTGATCATTTTCTGGAAAGAACGCCGCACGTCCGCCAAATAACATCCGCGCATCGGGCGTTAACCGATAGTAGTAGAGATAGTTCTTCGAGTCGTAAATCATCCGGTTGCGCGGACTCAGTTCATGGGCCAACGCTTTGGGCAAAACTTCGGTTGTAATGATGAACGATCCGATTGGAATGATCTTTTTCTGCAGCGCCGGCGTTGCCGATCCTGTATAGCCGCTAGTTCCCACAAAGACCTCATGCGCCCAAAACGTCCCGCGCGAAGTCGAGATCTTCCACCCCATCTCGCCCTGCCGCGAATCGCGCTGAATCGCGTTCACTCGCGTGTGTTCAAAGACCTGTGCCCCAGCTCTCATAGCTCCGCTGGCAAGCCCCGCCACATAACGCGCGGGATTGCATCCTGCGCTTACCTCATCCACCATGCCGCCGTAATAAATGCTGGAGCCTATCTCATCGCTCAACTCGTGCCTCTGCAGCACGCGCAGCTTGTGATTGAACTCGACTTCGATCACCTCAGCCTGCCGCGTATAGCCGTCGAAGTGCTTCTGCTTGCAGGCAACCTCCAGATGGCCGCAGCGAGAGAAATCGCAATCGATTCTTTCTTCCTGGACGACCTTCTCCACGCAATCAATCGTCGCCAGCGAGGCCGCATACATCCGCCGCGTCAATTCACGCCCATACATCGAAATCAATTTTTGAACGCCCAACTTCATGCCAGAGAGCACCATTCCGCCATTCCGGGAACTGGCGCCCCATCCGATCGTCTCCGATTCCAGCACGGCGACTTTCGCCCCGCGCTTGGCCAGGGTCCGCGCCGCCGACAATCCGGTAAAGCCCGCCCCAATCACGGCCACATCCACCGTCTCGGGCAGTGTCGCAGCGCCATCGGCCGTCGGCATCTGCGCCGTCGTTAACCAGTAGTTCAGTTCGAGCATCGTTCGCCCCATGGTTCTCACGCACCGCGCTCAGACCACAGCGCGCCTCGTGAGTGACCGAGCATTCTAACGCGACCCTTTCCGGTAGTACATGTACCTGCGCACTCCCGGAAAGCCCCGTTTAGTCACCCTCGGTAATCTTGTCTGGATTACTGCCCCCTCCTAGTCTAGAAGATGCATGGCTCTGCGCTGCTTCCTGTTTTCCTCAGACGAGGGGACGTCTGACGTAATTCGCCAGGTATTAACGGGTCTCGACGTTGAAGGAGAAACCTGCCCAACCGCCACGGCTGCAGTCGAGAAAGTGGCGAGCGAGCCGTTTCAAATCGTTATCATCGACTGGGACCATCAACCGGAAGCCGGCATGGTATTAGGTGCCGCCCGCGAACGCAAAGCTTCCGATCGTCCTTTGACGCTCGCCATCGTGAGCGATGACCTGAGCGTCCCTAAGGCGCTACAAGCCGGTGCGAACTCCATTCTCCGCAAACCCCTTATCGTCAATCAGGTTACAGACACACTGACCACCGCACGCGACCTGATTCGCTCGCGACTGGAGTCCGCGGCGAAACCTCCGCAGGTCCCTCCTGCGGCATCAGCCACTTCCTCGACGCTTCCAGCAAGCATGGAACCTGGTCACGAGAAGTCCCTGCGCGCTGGAGAGTTCCTGCAATCCGCCTCCTCAAATCCGAGCGGCCAGTTCGTCACGGAATCCGAAAGTGTAGCTTCTCCGGACCAATCGATCGCTGAGCCGGTGGACCAGCTCAAAGAACTCGAACCCGTTTCTGCTCCTGCTCCGCCGCCTCCACCTCCGCCACGACCGGATGAGCCCAGAGGCCTGGAGTGGTACCTGAAAAAGAATGGGATCCAGCGTGGTGGGCCCGCTGCTGCCGCACCTGCGCCTGCCCCGGTTCCCGCCAAAAATTCCGGGCCCGAACTTCTAGGCTACGATCAGACGCCTTCGTTCTCTGCATCCAAAGTTCCTGTAAACGAGCAGGCCGCGCCCAGTTCTCCGGAAAGAACGAACGAGCCACCGCTCTTCTCTTCCATCATCGGAAACCCGGAATCGACTCAAGAGGGAAAACTGACCGATGAGTCGAAATCGGCCTCGTTTTCTGCCACGCGCTTTCGGTTGGGCAAGGGTTCGATCATGATGGCGCTCGGTCTGGCCGCATGTGCGGTGGGGGCCGCCCCGCAAGCCCCTTGGCATCCGCAGATGAAGACGCTTTGGGCTCACGGACAGCGGTCCCTGCACGCCTGGCTCAACCCGCCTGCGACCACGGTGGTCACCCAGGCTCCCGCCGCCCACGAGGACTTTGCCCGCGCCGGAGATGAGTACAAACTACCGGTAGCGGAAAGCATCCCTGATGCCACCACCGATCCCTCGAAGATCCAGGTTGTCCCGGAAGTAGACCCGACAGCCAAAAAGCCCGCAGGCGACGGAACGACTCCAGATCAGAGCACCGCGCCAGTCGACGTGACGCCCACGAATCCGACTCCAAATTCAACGCCGGCGCCGGATGGAAGCCAGGCTTCGGCAGTTCAGGTTCAGCAGAACCCCGCCCCTCAGCCAGCACCGCCAAGCACTTCCGCGAACACTCCAGCGTCGGTTGTATCAGCCCCGGCATCGACGGGGACAGCCATTCTGCCCGTGACGAATGCGCCAGCGCACGTCGATGCGCCGGCCGTTATCACCACGACTCCAATCCCGACGACGCCAGCTTCGTCCACGCCCCCGCCACCGAGGCGCCAGCCAGCGTCGTATGTTCCGGTCACAGCGCCGAAGGTTCCGTCGAGCTTGCAATCGCAACTGGCGGTCATGATGCCCGACGCCAGCGGCAACAAGCCAGCCGACGCCGCCTTACCCGCGATCGAGCCAGTAAGCGTTCCCGAACTAACTGAGCGCGCGCTAATCAGCAATCAGCCCCCCATGCCTTATCCGGTCGGCGCCAAGGGCCAGCAAGGCACGGTAATTCTGCAGGTGCTGATTGGCCGCGACGGCACGGTTCAGGATGCCAAGTTTCTGCAAGGCTCTTTGGCCTTCGCCCGTGTGGCAATCGACGGCGTCAGGCAATGGCAATTCAAGCCTTACACCATGAACGGACGCCCCGTGTCCGTTCAGACCATGCTGACCATCAAGTTCAAGCCCGGCCAATAACAGGGATTGCCACTAACTTGCCTGTTTTGTTGCGAATCACAACGTCTCCTGGCGCCCAGTTTTTCATCTGCCTCTCGCCTGACCCTACGTGCTCAGGAAGCCAAAGCCCTACGTTACCGAAGAGGCCCCAATCGAGCAGCCGGGGCGTGCCGGGTTGCATCTAGAGATATAATGAAAACAGTTCACAGGAAGTAGTTCCTTCCGGAAGAAGATCACAAACGGATGTCCATGAAAATCAAAGCAGTGGTTCTCGTCACCTCCTTTGCCGTGTTGTTGTTTGTCGTGGTCGGATCGATGGGCGGCGTGCATGCCTCCTCGAACGACGGCTCCTATCGCCAGTTGCAGGTTTATAGCGAAGTCCTGTCGCGCGTGCGCAGCGAATACGTCGAGGAGCCCAACATTCCCAAGGTGACCGACGGAGCGCTTCACGGATTGCTCGAGTCACTCGACTCCAACTCCAGCTATCTCTCTCCGGAAGCCTACAAGGCTTTCAAGGCCCACAAGGCCGAAGGCAAAGGGGATATTGGCATCGTCGTTTCAAAGCGCTTCGGATACGCGGCGGTCGTCGCGGTGCTCCCCGGATCTCCTGCGGAGAAGGCCGGTATCGAAGCCACAGATATCTTCGAGGCGATTGAGGGACGGAGCACGCGTGATATGTCGGTGCCCGAAATTCGCAATCTGATCGCCGGGGCCCCGGGATCTACGCTGAACGTTGAAGTTGTTCGTGCCCGCCGCGCCGAGCCGCAGAAGATGTCCATCACGCGCGATATCGTGGGCATTCCTCCGGTTACCGACAAAATGATGGACGACGGAATCGGCTATATCAAAGTCGAAGCCCTCACCAAAGGCAAGGGACAGGAAATCGCGTCGAGGATCAAGTCGCTCGAGAAGTCCGGAGCGAAGAAGATTCTGCTCGACCTTCGCTACTGTGCAGAAGGAGATGAGAACGAAGGCATCGCTACAGCGAACCTCTTCCTAAATCACGGTACGATCACATACCTGCAAGGACAGAAATATCCGCGGCAGGCTTTTAATGCCGATCCCTCGAAGGCCATTACGAACCTTCCGGTCGCAGTCCTGGTGAACCGCGGCACTTCCGGTGCTGCTGAAATTGTGGCCGCCGCGATTCTGGAGAACGCCCGCGGCGACGTTGTCGGCGACAAGACCTTCGGTGACGGCTCCGTCCAGAAAACACTCGATCTGCCCGATGGAGGAGCGCTCATTCTTTCGGTCGCGAAATACTATTCCCCAAGCGGCAAGGCGATTCAGGATACGGCGATCACACCCAACGTCCTCGTCGCCGACGCGGTCGATGATGGCGTGAGCCCTGATGACGGCGAGGAAGCTGCTCCCGCCACTCCGGAGCAGGAATCAAAGCCAAAGCCCGCCAATGACGATCAGTTGAATAAAGCGGTTGAGGTTCTGAAGAGCCGCGCCAGCTAAAACCACTGGCCTTGATCGTCGGACTTAATCCACGCATCGCGCGCCGAAAAGGCGCGCGTTTGCTTTTTGGTGGCGAATCGCCTCAGACATAGCCGCAAGCCACGTATTGGGCCACGGCTTTAGCAATAATGGTTCGTATCAGGACACGGCTTCAGCCGTTCCGTAAGAGCAGCAAGAAGTTCGCGGCTTCAGCCGCTGCCCAGCGACTCCATTGCTCAAGATGCTATCCTGACTTCGTCGGGCCATGAAGGCTCTCTACGACAATCTGCCAGAGGTAGAAATTGGCGGGCGCAAGCTCGTCGGCCGCGTCCTGTTCGGACTTTTGCTGCTCATCTCCGTCCTCGTCGGCGCCACTGCCGGACTCCTTCTGGTCTACACCACCGATCTACCCCAGGTCGACGCCCTCGAAGCCTACCGTCCCAGTTCGATCACCGAGCTCTATGACGATCACAATCGCGTGATTGGATCGTTCGCGCTGCAGCGCCGCGTCGTCGCCAGCTACGACGATTTCCCGCCCGTACTTCGCGACGCTCTGGTCTCCATCGAAGACAAAGACTTCTATCGCCATTCCGGCATTAATTTCTGGCGCATCGTCGGAGCGGCTTATCGCGATATCGAATCGGGCGGCAAGGTGCAAGGCGCGTCGACGCTGACTATGCAGCTCGCGCGCAATCTTTTCCTGTCTCCCGATCGACGCTGGCAGCGCAAAGTGCAGGAAGCCATGCTGGCCATCCAGATCGAGCGCCGCTTCACCAAGCCACAGATCTTCACCCTCTATGCCAATCAAATTGGGCTTGGACATGGCGTCTACGGATTTGAGGCCGCATCGGAGTTCTACTTCAGCAAGACGGCAAATCAGTTGACCTTGACGGAAGCCGCGCTGCTTGCGGGATTGCCCAAGGGTCCCACTTACTACTCCCCGATTAACCATCCTGATCGCGCACTGAGGCGCCGGAATCTGGTGATCAACGCCATGCTGGAAGACGGCAAGATCACGGCCACACAAGCCGACGCTGCGCGCTCTGAACCTCTGGTTCTGCATCTCTCCCACGACCCCAACTCGCTGGCGCCTTATTTCGTGGAAGAGATCCGCCGCTATTTGGAAAACAAATACGGGCCAGATCAAGTCCACGAGGGCGGGCTGAAGGTGTATACCTCGCTCGATGTCGACATGCAGAAGGCTGCGACTCATTCTGTACTCGACGGGCTCGCCGCCTACGAGCGACGTCATGGATGGAAGGATCATCTGGAAAACGTCGTCGAGGAAGGGCAGGAAATCGGCAAATACTCGCATCCTGACTGGGACGACGAGCCTGAAGTGAACGGCTACATGCATGCACTTGTCACCTCCTCGGGAACGGGAATCGCTACGCTGAAATTTGGCCGCTACACCGCCGCCCTCAGCCAGGCCGACGTCGCCTGGACCCAACAGAAGATCGCCGACATCCTGAAGCCGGGAGATATTTGCTACGTCAAGATTCTTTTCTTAGCCCCGAACGGCGCTGCGAAAGTCAGCCTGGAGCAGGACTCCGGCGCGCAAGGGGCCCTCCTCGCCATCGATAATGCGACCGGCGGGATCAAGGCTATGGTTGGTGGGCGCGATTTCAACGACTCCAAGTTTGACCGCGCCACGCAAGCCTTGCGGCAGGTCGGGTCTTCCTTCAAGCCTTACGTCTACACGACAGTGATCGATCAAGGAGCCAGCCCCGACGACACGATTCTTGACGAACCAGTCAGCTTCGAGACGCCTTCCGGTCCGTATGTTCCGCACAACTACGACGAGAAGTTCGAGGGCATCATCACGCTGCGCCGCGCTCTGGCTCAGTCGCGCAATATTCCTGCGCTGAAGCTTGCCGATAAAGTTGGTATCAAGACCGTGATCGACTACGCCGGGCGCTTCGGCATAACCTCAAAGCTTCCGCCGTATCTGCCAGTCGCGCTTGGCTCGGCTGAGATCACGCTGCTCGAACAGACTGCTGCATACAGCGTCTTTCCCAATGATGGTGTGCGCATCACTCCGCACTACATCACTCGCGTCACGGACTACGAAGGCCGCGTGCTCGAAGAAGACTTCCCCGAAGTCAAAGACGTGATCAGCGAGCGAACAGCGCGCATTATGACTTCGATGCTGCGCGAGGTCGTGCTGCACGGCACTGGAATCGCCGCGTCGAAGCTGCCCTTCCCGGTCGCTGGAAAAACCGGGACAACGAACGATTTCACCGATGCCTGGTTCATGGGATTCTCCCCGATCATGACCTGTGGAGTGTGGGTCGGCTATGACGAGAAGAAATCGCTGGGCGCAAAAGAGACCGGCGCTCACGCTGCCCTACCAATCTGGATGAATTTCATGACTGCAGCTATGGCGGGCAAAGATGTCGGCGATTTTCAGCCCAGCCCCATCCAGTCGCATGCCGTTCAAAAAGTCGACACCCCCGACGCCGCGCCTGCCGCCGAAGAGTCTCATTGACATTGCTCATGTGACAGCCGCCGTCGGCTGTCCGGCCGAGCAAAGCTCGGCAGCGCGTTCGATCCGCGCTATCATGAGCACGGTTCATTTTCCGGACAAATCATGCGCATCCTGCTTCCTGTCGCAATTCTGTTCGTCTTTGCCGTTCCCGTTATTTTGCAAGCCGCCGATGATCCCACATCCGCTATCGAACACGTCCTCCTCACGCAACAAGACGCCTGGAACCATCACAACCTTGATGCCTTCATGTCCGGCTACTGGAACTCACCGGAGCTGACCTTTTTCTCGGGAGCAAAAGAGTCCAAGGGATGGCAAGCCACGCTGGATCGCTATCGTGCGACGTACACGAGCGCCGACAAAGAGATGGGGCATCTGGAATTTTCCGAGCTGCGCATCGAGCCGCTTGGCCCAGATGCAGCCTTCGTCCGCGGAGTGTGGCAACTCACCATGCCGGGCGGAAAAACGCCCCACGGCCGCTTCACACTCATCTTCCGCAAATTCCCAGACGGATGGAAGATCATCCACGACCACACCTCGGCAGCCGAATAGAAAAAAATCCAAACGCAATCCCTCGTTCTCATCCCGAGAGTGTCGTCATCCTCAGCAAAGCGAAGGATTATGCAGTCCTTGTCCCCACCACGACGCCGTCTTGGAAGTAGAGCGACACAATGTGGGGACAGGCGCCACCGGCTGTCCAGCCGCGATGCGGCGTCGCATTTTCCTCAATCGAGAGTTGCACTTCAAGAAGCTTGGTGTTCACTTCTTCACCCGCACTTGCACTCGCGTGCCGTCGGGCAGTCCCCCACCTACCAACTCGACCTTTCCGCCGCGCACCACTCCCTCAAATTCCTGCGGAGGGCTCGCCTGCTCCAACGGTGCGGCCGGCCGCGTCGCACGTCCCATGCCGCGATCCATGGCCTCATTCGCCAATCGGTCGGCTTCCTGATTGTGTTCGCGCAACGCGTGCCCGATCGAAAACCAATCCAACTGTCGGATGAGTTCCTTCGCCCGCGCGTGCAGATCCTGCAGGGTCGGATTCTTTACTTTGTAAATGCCTTTGATCTGCCTGACCAGCAGCTCCGAGTCACTGACTACCTTCAGTGCTTTCGGCCCGTGCTTGATGGCGTACTCCAGCGCGGCGATCAGTCCCTGATATTCCGCGAAGTTGTTCGTCTGGTGGCCGAGATATTCGCTGAGCGCGGCGACCTTGCGTCCGGTCTCGTCCTTGATGACGACGCCGTATCCTGCGGGACCGGGGTTGCCCCGCGCGCCGCCGTCGCTGTGCGCAATCAGGTGGTGTTCCGGCGGATTCTCCCGAACGTCGAATAGATGTTTGGTTTGAGAACGGACGAAGGATTCAGAAGGCATGCCCGAGTTTACAACGGAGCGAAGGAAGTCTTCGCAGGAGGTCAATGCGTGTGATAGCGATTTTTCGCCAACCTCGTCTAAAAGTGAGGCATACTTTCGACTCGGAAGCCTCTGCAATGTCGTGATGATGTAGCTTACATGTATACCGGAGTTTGAAGACGCTCAAGGCTCCCGCAGATTTGTTCAGGTTCCTCGGGTCTCTTGCCGGCGAGATGCTCCGAGAACGCGGAGTGGCCATCTGGGAACGAGTGGTGCAAAGAGCCGATATGAAGTCTCAGTGCTGGTTCAGCCTCTGCTGCGTCGTTGGGCTCATTTTCTGCGTGGGTGGACTCATTGTTGGTACCTGGGGAAAAACCGGGATACCAGTCGCAGGCGTCACCCCGCCTAAAACCACTCCAGTAAATGAATACGTCGACTCCCGGTCTTGCGCGCGTTGCCATAGTCAAATCTATGAAAACTATCGGCAGACGGGAATGGCCAAATCCCTGTTTAAGCCCGCTCCTGCGAACACAATCGAAGACTATAAAGGGAACACGCAGTTCTACCACCCCTTGTCTGACACGCACTACTCCATGATTTTTCGCGACCAAGCCTATTACCAGAGACGGTGGCAAATCGGATCCGACGGAAGTGAGACGAATGTCGAAGAGATGAAAATTGACTACGTGATAGGTGCAGGCGACCACTCGAGGTCCTACCTACACCGTACCATGCGAGGAACGTTGATCGAACTTCCTCTGGGTTGGTATACGGAACGAGGTGGATATTGGGGCATGAGTCCAGGATTCGATTCCCGTCATCCGCCGACCCGGCGATTGGTTTCGTATGGATGCGTATTTTGTCACGATGCATATCCTCAAGTGCCTTCCGGAAACGATGTTCCGGGCGCCGACCCGGTCTTTACTGGAGACCTTCCTGAAGGGATTGATTGTCAACGATGTCATGGTCCGGGCGGCCAACATATTCAAGCAGCCCACGAAGGCGCTGAGTTTTCGGACATCACTAGCACAATTGTGAATCCTGCACGGCTAAGTTCAAAACTCCAGATGGAACTCTGCATGCAATGCCACTTGGAGCCGACGAGCGGCCGCCTCCCAGCTTTAGTGAGACGATTTAATCGCGGGATATTTTCCTACATCCCAGGGCAACCCCTTGAGGACTTTGTCCTGTACTTCGATAACGCCCCTAACACCGGATACGATGACAAATTTGAATTCGTGAGTGTTGCATATCGACTTCGGAAATCTCGTTGCTTTCTAGAGAGCAAGGGGGCGCTGACATGCCTGTCCTGCCATGATCCACATCGCAAGCTCCCCGTGGGCGAGGAAGCGACAAGCTACTATTCCGGACAATGCCGTCATTGTCATGAACCCGTCATTAGCACCTTGGTTGCCCAGGGCAAGCACCCGCATGCAGTTGACTGCGTTTCGTGCCACATGCCAAAGAGGAGAACTGAGGATGTAGTTCACGCACTTATCACGGACCATTTCATTCAGCGTAAGGTCCCAACGCGTGATCTTCAAGCAGAGCTTCAAGAACGTCATTTGACTGATGCAGAGGAATACCACGGAGAAGTAGTTCCGTATTATCCGTCGCCCCTGCCGAAAACGAGCGAAAACAGTCGATACCTTGCTGTAGCGCAGGTGGCTGGTCAGAATAATCTGGAGAAAGGAGTAGCCGACCTGACCCGAGAAATAAACCAACATCCTCCTCGCGAGGAGGGGTTTTACATCGCACTTGGGGATGCCTTGAAAAACAGCGGAAATTCGAAAGAGGCCGTTGGAGCGTTTGAACAGGCAGTTCGGATCACGCCAAAATCTGTGACAGCATTACGGTCCCTTGCCGCCAGTTTGAAAACATCGGGGAATGTCTCACGAAGCGAGCACATATTGAACCAGGCCCTGGACTTGGCACCTCTCGACGGGAGCACCTGGAATCAATACGCGATGCTTGAGGCCGATCTTGGGCGAACCAGCAGCGCAATCGAGAAACTTCAGAAAGCGCTTGCGCTAGATCCGGATTTGCCGGAGGGCGACCTGAACCTGGCCACCCTCTTTGTCCGCGAAGGGCAGATGGGACCTGCCGAAACGGCCTTGAAACGCGCGTTAAGCATTGATCCGTACGACGCGGCTGCTTACGATCTGATGGGGCGGGTGCTGGCAGGGAAGAATGAAATGTCTATGGCTCTCTATAGCTTCCAAAAAGCAACGCATCTTCGTCCGGACTATGCACCCTATCTTTATAACTATGCTCTGGCGCTGGTAGCCGCCCAGCGGTTAGACGAAGCGCGGGCACAAGCGCAGGCCGCAGTGAACGCGGATCCTAATCTTGCTGAAGGCCGCCTATTGTTGGGTAAACTTCTCGCCAGCGACCAGCGATTGGCGGAGGCGGTGAGCGAGTATCAGCAGGCGGTGAAACTACAGCCCGATTTCAGTCTGGCACACCTGGACTTAGGGTTGGCTCTGGCCGCACAAGGAGATCTGCGGAGCGCGACTGAGCACCTACGCAAAGCCGCAGCGGGAAGAGACCCGGATGTCGTCCGCCAAGCAACCCAAGCCCTCCAGCGAATCAGCAATCATTAGGCTGCCCCCCTGAGGTCATGCGGATTTCTTGTCGGGTTTGGGAGCATCAGGTCTCGGACGTAAGCTGCCAACGCAGGGACCGCTCCAGAAACTGCCTCAGAATTCGAACCGTCGGACCGTAGGAAGCCCACAGAATCATGGTTGACGAAACCAGGTCATAGAACTCATTGACCTCTAGCGGTAAGGTTTCTGATCCTGATCAAACGACACACGGTGTCTTCCATAACGCGAAGGTGAATCTTAGTGACTTCTGAACCTGCCCAGATTTCGTGATGGCTCGTCATAGCCGTGCCAAACGCCGTAGTCCCCCTCAGGGTGGCGGAACGAAGGAAGCCACTCTACCGGCCGGCAGCAAGCCGTGTTGCCAGCCTGGCCGGAAGCTTCGCCCCGAAGATGCGGTCCTGCGCTGACTTCAGGTTGTATGGCGTGCGGTGGAAGTGAACGATCTGTGCATCGGTGTCAAAGAGCGCGAACGCGGCGCGCCAGTCGCCATCGCGCGGTTGCCCAACCGATCCGGGGTTGATCAGGTAGCGCGCGTTCTCTTTGAGTTGCAGCGCAACTGACTCCGCTTGCCCCACTGTCCGATATTCGGGACGAAAGCCATCGGCTGAAGACCCATTCGCAAAGAATCCACCCTGAAGGTGTGTGTGCCCGAAGAATATCAGCGGAATGGTAAGAGTGATCAGCGGGGCAAGCGCATCGCCCAGCGAGACGACGTACTCGTCCTCATCATTGGGAGAACCGTGGACCAACTGCACATCGGGGAAATCAGGCAGCGAAACGGGACCATGCGGCAGCTCGCGGAGCCATTCGAGGTTCTCAGAGGATAATTCGTTGCGCGTCCATATCGCGGCGGCCGAAGCCATGGGATTGAAGTCGTCGAGGCTCATCAGACCGGTTGCCGCCTTGTCGTGATTGCCCCGCACGAAAATCTTGCCTAGCTCTCGCGAACGCTCCGTGACTTCGTTCGGACTGGCCCCGTATCCGACGATGTCCCCCAGGTTGACGACCGCGTCGTACGATGGAGCAGCAGCGATGCACGCATCAAGAGCTTCCAGATTGGCATGGATGTCACTGAGGAGCAGTATGCGCACGGATCACCGGACGAATTGCCGATTATAGACTGTGCTGGCCTTTTGCGCGTTAACGGCGCCCGACCGCGGTATAGAATCCGGTCGATGAGATTTCAGTTTAAGGGAAAAGCGCCCGTCTTGATCAAGGTGGTGTTTGCGCTTCTCTGCCTCAACGCTCTCGGACAAGTCGCCACGTCTTATGCGATTCCTCGCTGGTCGTCCATTGCACCCGATGCGGCGCATCCGTACTTGGTCCACTTCAGAGGCTTCGCAGGGTATTTCGTTCAGCCCTGGCTCGGAATGTATTTCGACTATGGGTACTGGACGCATTTGGTTTTGCTGGCTCTGTTTTTCGTAATTCTATGGGTCTATCGCGATCAGATCGAGCGCATCCGTTAAGGATTGATCACTGGGCAACGCGCCCAATGTCCGTCTGCAACTTGGACTAGCGGGGGCAGCGCCCGCGAACAGTCCGGAACAGATGAATCGCATCGCGGTTCGAAGGCGCATCCCGGAGGCAAATTTTGCAGCCCTGGAACCGTACCCTCAATCGTCTCAAGCGGACGATTGCGGTCTGTCTTGAGATCGGGCACTGCGCGCAAAAGACCGCGAGTATAAGGGTGCGCCGCGCTCTGGAAAATGTCGCGCTTGGCGCCTAATTCCACCAAAGTTCCCGCATACATAACGGCAACACGATCGGCGACTTCCGACACCACAGCAAGGTCGTGCGAGATGAACAGCATGGCCAGGCCAAACTTCCTGCGCAGGTCGGCGAGCAATTCGAGAATTTGCGCCTGGATGGTCACGTCGAGCGCAGTAGTGGGCTCATCGGCGATCAGCAACTGCGGACGATTCACGATAGCCATGGCAATCACGATACGCTGCCGCATCCCGCCGGAAAGCTGGTGAGGATAATCGCGCGCACGGCGGCCTGCGTCGGGGATCGCGACATCGTTCATGGCGTCGACGGCTCGTTGCCAGGCTTCCTTCTTTGAGATGTGCTGGTGGGCCAGGACAGCCTCGCCGATCTGATCTCCCACGCGCATCACGGGATTGAGAGCAGTCATCGGCTCCTGGAAGATCATGGCGATGCGCGATCCGCGCAGCCGGCGCATCGATTCGTCGTCGAGTGTGGTAAGGCTTCGCGGGCCGCTTCCGTTTGGCGTGAACGCGACTTCGCCCGAGACGCGCGCTTCCGGCGGCAACAGCCGCATAATGGCGAGCGAAGTGATCGACTTGCCGGATCCTGATTCGCCGACGAGTCCGAGGACTTCGCCCGCCGCGATGGACAAACTCAGGTCGCGGACAGCACAGAGAGAATCTGCGGGGGCAGCCGCCCCCGAGAGCTTGCCCTGAGCGACCGAGGAACGAGGGAGTCGAATGGGTCCGGCGGCCCGAACCGCTGCGGGGTTCTGCTGAGGAAATGCGATGGTCAGGTTGCGTACGTCAAGCAAGCTTGGCACTCACTTATGGTAGCAAGCTTGCCCAATCTGGTCGTCTGCCTCAAGCGAGCTCAATGAACAACGCATCCAACGGCGGTCGCCGCAATCACGAGCTTGACCAGCCAACCAATCGCGTAGGATGTCACAAACACGCGGTGAAGTTTCATGAACGCCGCATTTGTCAGGATTAGCGGCAGCGGTCCAATCACCCAGATGGCGATCGCAAGCTTCGCAGCGCCGGAGATCGAATTGAGCCCCAACCGAGTCGCGACGTAGGCGAAAGCAAAACACGTCAGAAAGGGCAGGGGACTGGTCAGTGCGATCGCTTTGGACTCGCCCCCCTGGCGCCAGACTTCAGGATAGGTGAACCGCTTGTGCAGCCTAAGGCCGCGCTTGGTCAGTTGTTCGTTCACCTGCTCAAAGATTTGTTTGGCAACCATTTCGCGCTCGCCAGTGTAAAGAGCGTTGGCAGTATGCGAAGCGGTCGATTCACGGATGGCAGAACGAAGTGTCGGCTCGACTACGACGTTCTCATAATCCGCGCCAATCTTCTGGAACACATCCGCGGCGTGGTCTGGATTCAAGTGATAGATCAGCGATGTATCGAGGCTCATCATTAGGCCTTCGCTGGAAGGCACGCTGGCCGATTCTTTGATCGTCTGCGTCTGAATCGACATCTCGTTATTGGTCTTTAGCGGATTGATGACGTGAATCCCTTCGCCGAGTGTCTCGCCCGTGACTTTGCCGAACAGCGTCAGCACGCCTACGTGGCCAGTGCCGACGCGGGTTACGCAATTGAACAGCATGATAACGAGCACGAAGGCCGCGACTCCGAGCCCAATCAGGCGTAGCAGGGTGGCGGAATGCCCGCCGGTGTCGATCACTCTGGGACGGTTCGGATCGAAGATAGTCATTGAATTTCTCCCTGGGAGATTCTAGGGACGGAAGCGCTGGAGGATAAGTGGCTGGCGAGGCTCAGGACAGGGGTTTTGTGTGAGGCCCCGAATGTTGTGGAGGATGCAGGCGAGAAACTCCTCCGAGACCCAACGGTGGGAACTGATGGACGTTAGTATTTAGTAGAGCGCGCACAACATATGTGCGCACTTCGCAGCTAAGGGTTAATGGTCACAAATGCCGTTCCCATAGTGGCGTTGGAAAGGCTGGATGTGACGTTGATTATCTGTAACGTAGACGCTGTTACCGAACTCGGTGGAGTGTATTGCACGGTGTAGGCCCCTCCTCCTGCTGTTCCGTCGATGGAGCCGAACGTCCCACAGAGTCCGCTGTTACATGTAGATGAGCCAGATACATCCGCAGTCAGGGTGTCGCTGGGGTCGTCCATCGTCACTGCGATATTCAGAGGGACCGGAGCTCCTCCTGCTGTAACTGTAGGACTAGTCGGCGAGATACTGACCACCGGCCCAGTGGCAGCCGTAATGGTGAAGGTATCGGAGTCGGAGACGCCGGAACCGTTCGCGGCCGTTAACGTTATGGTCACCGAATTCGGGGTCGGTGGTGCCGGCGGAGCAAGGTACGTTGCTGTCATATCGTTTTGCACAAGTGTGCCCGCTCCGGAGAGTGACAACGTGGCACCCATCGTCTGGGTATGTTCCACGTTGGCCGTAAATTGATAGGTTTGTCCAGCCGGCAGACTAGTGATCTTGTTGGTGATCTGCACGATCGTGGTTTTCCCACTGCCGCCGCACCCTGCAAGCGCTAAGGACGCGAGCAGCAGGGCCAGAACACTACGAAAACGCAGCATGGAAGCCTCCTCGCAGTACTGAGATGGGAGGGCTGAGGCAAGGCTCCTTCAGATAGAGAACGCTGCGTCAACGGTGGGCAGCACTGGATGCGATTGGAGGTAGTGCCGGATCGAAGAGGTCAGCGATGGCTTTCTACCGCAACAACAGCCGCTTGACAGTGATACTGGTCACGGTAAAAAGCTGTCCTTACTGACTGCTTGCGCGGAGTGGGCGGAAAGAGTGTGGTTATGCGAGCGCAGCTCTTCTCGGTTGGCGAATATCCCATATCAGCCTTTGATGCTGGGTAGAAGCTTAGACAGGCTCTCTCCTGAATCTTGCCGCCTGCCTACCGCATCTCTTACCATGAGAGCTATGAGCAAGATTCATATTCCTACGCCTTTGCGGCAGTATGTGGGCAAACAGGCTTCGATCGATGTGGCGGGTTCAACTGTCGGCGAAGCGATGAATGCGCTGGTGGCGCAGCATCCGGAACTGCGCAAGCACCTATACACCGAGGACGGCAAGTTGCGAGCCTTCGTCAATCTCTACGTCAATGACGAAGACATCCGCTACCTGCAGAAAGAAGCGACCGCCCTCAAAGACGGTGATAACATTTCGATTGTGCCCTCCATTGCTGGAGGCGCGGCCTGAACTGGAGACTTTCCATAGCCGGGATTTTTCATTTGATGACACCTTCCTGCACAACGTGCTGTTGTTGCTGTTGCCCTTCCTGTCGATAGCGTTCGCAGCGCGGTTCTGCCGATTCCCAGCAGGTTAGAATTCAAAGAGGACATATGGCTACCATCACAGAAATTCCAGTCACACTCAACAAAGACGAGATCCTGCGCTACTCACGCCACCTGATCATGCCTGAGGTCGGCATGGAGGGCCAGCAGAAGCTAAAGGCCGCGCGCGTTCTCTGCATCGGCACAGGTGGGCTAGGGTCGCCCATGGCTCTGTACCTGGCGGCCGCGGGGGTGGGCACGCTGGGTCTCGTCGACTTCGACGTGGTGGATTACACGAATCTGCAGCGTCAGATTATTCACTCGACCGCCGACGTGGGCCGCAAGAAGCTGGATTCGGCGGCCGACAAGTTGAAAGGCATTAATCCGTTTCTGAATCTGCAGACGTTCGATACGCGGCTGAGCAGCGCAAACGCAATTGATCTATTCCGCGAGTTCGACATCATCGCCGACGGCACCGACAACTTTCCCACGCGCTATCTGGTGAATGACGCCTGCGTGCTGACAGGCAAGCCGAACGTCTACGGGTCAATCTTCCGTTTCGAAGGGCAAGCGAGTGTGTTCGCGACGAAGGACGGCCCGTGCTATCGCTGCCTGTATCCGGAGCCACCACCGCCGGGATTGGTTCCGTCCTGCGCCGAGGGCGGCGTGCTCGGCATTCTGCCGGGACTCGTCGGAGTGATGCAGGCGACGGAAGTGATCAAGCTCATTCTCGGCATCGGTGATGCTCTGATCGGCCGCCTGCTGCTGGTCGACGCGCTCGGCATGAAGTTCCGCGAACTCAAGCTGCGGAAGAATCCGGATTGCCCGGTGTGCGGTACCCATCCGACCGTCACCAAGCTGATAGACTACAACGAGTTTTGCGGCATTCGTGGGGAGGAAAAGCAGGTGAGCAATGGAGTTCCCGAAATTCAAGTCGAAGAGTTGAAGCGGCGTTTGGACGCGAAAGAGGATCTCTTCGTGCTCGACGTGCGCGAGCCGCACGAGTATCAGATCTGCAACATCGGCGGATATCTGATCCCGTTGAACGATTTGCCGAAGCGCGTGAACGAACTCGACTCGAGCCGCGACATCGTCGTCCATTGCAAGATGGGCGGACGCAGCGCGAAGGCTGTAGCGTTCCTGCAACAGGCGGGATTCAACAAGGTGAAGAATCTCGCCGGCGGGATTACGGCCTGGTCAGATCGCGTAGATGCAAAGGTGCCAAAGTACTGAAACAGCGACTGGGAATCGTTTTCTAGGGGAGCGCGTCAGCGCTCCTTTTTTTATTGCACCGCACAGCGGCTAAATAGCCCCTGAGGGGCCCCCATTGTGCGTTCAATCACTGCCTGACTTCCCCACCGGGAGCACAATGCCGGGTCCCAGAACTTCGTTTCCCCGAAGTTTTCCATCCCCATGGAGAAGTTGGACGCATCGTTCGCGTACGGGACCTCTCCACATCTTCGATTGAGGGAGCATATGAACAAACTGCTTGCGATTGTGATGTGTTTCGCGATTCCCCTTGCCGTGATGGCGGGGGATAACTCGTACAAAGTTACGTATGACGGCGGTTCGCTCACGGACCAAAAGGCTGGTACGGGTATGAAGCTTTACATTGATACGAATCAGATTCGGCTGGTGAGAGACAAGGCTGATGTAGTCACAATCCCGGCGACGGCTGTTACCGAGATCAGCTACGGTCAGGACGTTCATCGTCGAGTCGGTGCGGCGATCGGGCTGGCAGTGGTTTCGCTGGGCATTGGCGCGCTCATGGCGCTCACAAAATCGAAGAAGCACTATGTTGGGTTAACCTGGGCGGATGGTGATAAAAAGGGCGGCTTCGCCATGCAGTGCGACAAGAACGATTATCGCGGAGTGTTAGCGGGCCTGGAAGGCGTCACCGGCAAGAAGGCCGTGGATTCCGACGCGATGACGGTGAAGAACTAAAGATTGAAAAGACACGAGTAAGAAAGGGGAGCACCCGCGTGCTCCCCTTTTCTTTCGGGCTCTGAAAAACTTACTTGCTCGACCCGGATTGCATCCCGTACCCGGCCTCTCCCAGTGCGAGGCTGTACTTTTTTCCCGCGAAGCGGAGTGCGGTCAAAGTGCTTGTACCATCGTAATTGCTCTTGACGATGGCTGCATCATTCTGCGAATTGTTATTCAGATCGACCAACCTTGCAGGTACTTTGGCGATTACGTTCTTGCCCTGGATGAAGCTGAGCTGCACCTCGGAGCCGGTGCCTTCCCACTCGAGTTTGTAATCACCGGCTTTCAGCTTGGTTCCGTTCACTGTGGTCGGACTGTTGAATGTGAAATTTGCTTTATTGGCTGCGAACGCGCTCGAGGCCAGCAGAACCGCTACTCCCAAAACCAAGCTCTTCGAAATTGTCGCGAACTTCATGGCTGCTCCTTGTAGTTTCCCGAGGAAACGTCGGGATCGGTTGGGGCGGCCCGGTTCGCAACTGCGCGAGAAAACACTTGTGTTTCCGCACGAATCGCCTACAATGCTGCCGCCGGGGTTTGGGTGCAGGCCACGCCTGCTTTCCGCTTTGGGGGTTTTCTCACCTGGGCCGCCAAACCGAGAGTGAGAGAATCCCCAGACCCCGCAAATCTCTTCTGCTAAAAATCGCCAGCGTCACCTCTGCGCCGGCGCACCTCAGGAATTACGGAGTTCCTTGTTGCGAAGTTCCCTGAGTTTCAACTTTTCCCCACGCTTGATTGGACGAAGCTGGAATGCTTCGGGTAGCAGAAGTTTGCAGGTTCTTCGCGGTGAACCAGCGCACAACACTGCGTTGTTTTGTATGAAAGCGGCGGTAACACGCTGGTAACATTCCATTACATTGACGGATATCGATGTGTGCTCCGCTCCATAAGAACTTTGGACTTTGTCATTCCGAGCGAAGTCGAGGAATCCCTGCTTTCGTCAGTGCGGTATTAGGTGGGATCTTTGACTGCGCTCCCCATGACAGAGAGCGGCCCAAGAACACTCTGTCAGTCCGTGTCCCCGTGCTGGCGATCCACCGACCAGATGCTGGCCTGATCTTTCTCGAACGGATACACGTGAACCATCCAGTTGAACACCACAGGGAGAAAAGTCCCGCCAGCAGCGTCGCAGGCTTCCTGCGTATGGATCGATCCCTTGAGTCCAAACTTCGCATCAGGGCCGAGTAAACCTTGCCACTTTTCCTCCCGCGACATACTCGCCGGCGGCCGGCAAAAGTTCACATGCTCGTGCCACTGCGCCACGCTGAGAGGGATGCGGGCACCCAGATCATCTTCCGTGAAGCGCTTGGGAGCGGTGTACATCACGCCAACCAGTTTGTAGTTGTCGCCGTGCTTCTCGTAGAGCAGCGAAGTCGGATGTTCAGGATTGAACGCGGAAGCTGCTTCCCTCGCGTACTCGTAATTGGTGAAGTGGTATATCGATTGAGGAACATTGGGGAGAAATATTTTGAAGCCGTCGGCGAGAGCGACTTGATAATCCTGGTATTTCCCCGCGACCTGGCGCGCCGCTTCGACAACCTGCTGGGCCCGGGCGGCGTCTCCCGGTTTCGCCGGACGCAAATCAGTCATCTTCATGTGCGGGCCCATGTCCATGTGGCCTTCCATGGTATGCACCATGGCGGCGCCCGAGTCTTTCTCAGCGTCAGACGGCGTCTCTTTCATGTTCGACATGTCGTGACCCGACATACCGGGCACGTTCTGTTGTGAGCCCGATTGGCCTGAAGGTGTGCTCGACGATGGCTGGGTCTGTCCCCAGGCCACGCTACAAATCAGAAAGGCGGTGTACAAGAAATTTAAATTGCGCATAGGTCCACCGATATTGATATGAACCCTAACTGTGGAGGGATGTTTCCAAAGAGATCCTGCGCGCTAGACTGGTTACAAACGTAATAACGCTGAATTGCTATCGCACGCGCTTGTAGTGGATCGGCCAATTCACCTGCCAGGTCTTGCCGCCGTCGCTCGAGGATTCCCAACTCCAGTCGAGATCACTGGAAGTGATGTTCTTCCAGACCATACGTTGCAGGATTTTCTGGCCATTGCGAATGGCCTCGCGTTGAAGGATCATCTTGGCGTCTTTGAACTCGCCGACGAAATCGAGATAGCCGCCTTCGTTGTCCACCCAGGTCTGCTTCCATTGATTGGAGGTGAGGTCGAAGGTCGAGACGCTGGTGCCGCGCAGATGCGCCGCTCCGCCCGAGAAATTCTCCTGCACTACGCAGCCGTCCATGATGCGCTTGATGTTGTTGCTGCCGTGTGCAATCTCACCCGGCTTGTTTCCAGGCCACGTGAGGTCCCATTCGCCAACCCAGAAATCAAATTGGTTCTGTTGAGAGACTGTGCAGGGATTGGCCTGGGGCCCTGCTTGTTGGGCTGACAGCATGGAAGTGAGAAAGAGAAGCAGCGGGAGAATTTTCGTCATTGGCTTGCCCATGGGTCAGACGCGACTGCATGGGAAACGTTAGTGCATTTGGCGACGGAAGTGGTTTCTGGTACACCTAGCTGCTTGGCGATCGAAACCATCCTCTTTCTCTTTTTCGCGGGAGCCATTGGGGGGGCGCTGAACTCCGTGGCCGGAGGTGGCAGCTTCATTGCGTTTCCTGCATTGCTGTTTACGGGCGTGCCCCCAATTCCTGCGAACGCAACCAACACCATCGCGCTATGGACGGGCGCGGCGGCCAGCGGCGGCGCGTACCGCAAGCGGCTGGATGTGCCCCGCAAAGTGATGATCCCGCTGCTGATCGCCAGTCTGACCGGTGGGCTCGCTGGCGCTCTGCTACTGTTAAGAACTCCAGCGCATACATTCATGCGAGTTTTGCCTTGGCTTACGTTGGGCGCGACTCTGCTGTTTGCTTTCGGCAAAAAGATCGCGGGTGGACGCCGCTCTGTGATCGAGCATGAGGCGGGTGGGGGAGCGCTGGTCGCGGCCACATTCTTTCAGCTGTGCGTTGCCGTTTACGGCGGATACTTCGGCGGTGGCATGGGCATTGTGATGCTGGCGATGCTGGCGGCGCTGGGCATGTCAGACATCCACGCCATGAACGCGCTAAAAAGCGTGATGGGATTTGTGATCAATGGCGTTGCTGTGGTCACCTTCGTCGCAGCGGGCGCCGTGTATTGGAAGCATGGAACCGTGATGATCGCCGGCGCAATCGCCGGGGGATTTCTCGGAGCACACTACGCCATGAAATTGCCGCAGGCCTGGATCCGGTGGTTCGTGGTGCTGGTGGGCGCGGGTATGACGGTGTACTTCTTCTGGATCTCGTATTGAAAAGCAGGGACTAGGGGCCAGAGGTCAGTGGTCAGTTCGCAATAAATCTCTGCCAACCTCTGATCCCTGGCCCCTGACCTCTGACCCCTGATCTCTGCTTCACTGCAACGGTGCTGACACGTGCTCGTGCACGATGAGCCACTTGCCGCCTTCGTTCTCGAGCACGGCGGTCCAGCGGAGATTGCCCATCTGGATTTTTCCCGACTTGTCGGTCATCTCATCTTTGATCGTCGCCGTAGCCCATACCAGGTCGCCGTGCGGATGGATCGCAAGGTCGTCATTGATCGTGAACTTTGCGCTCTTGTAGCCGGCGAGCAGGGCTTTCGCTCCCTTGTCGTATTCGTCCCAACTGTCGTACTTCAGAGGGGCGATATCGAAGAATGTGTGCGGACCGGTAGCGTAATACTGCGCAACATTGTCAGGATTGAGAGTGGCCCAGCCATCCCAGATCTTCTGAAGAGAGGCTTTGTCAGGAGCCGTAGGCGCCACAGCTCTTTTCATCGTGGACTTTTGGCCTTGCGCCGACGACAGGGCCAGCGCAGTCAGGCACAGCGAAACGGTAAGCAGACGCTTGAGCATTGAGGTTTCCTCCGGGGGAATCCGGCGGAATTCTCGCACATCGGAGCGGGAAGGACAAAGCGATGGCTTCATGCCGACTGGAGCCGTCTTTCAGGCAGAAGGAGGGATCTCGAGCGCAGAGATGTGCGCTCCCCGCCAGACCCGCCGAGCTGGAGGCGTGTATGGGACGCACACCGCACTTTCGTTTGACCGATTTCCACAACGCACGATAAAATAGTCAAGTTTGACTGTACTCGCCGACCCGTTCTGGGGACGCCTGCCTTGGCTGCTCAAGCGCCGTGGCGGAAACACAGCAAGCATATGAAATCAGCTGGCCCCGGGCAGCGCTGGTGTGCGCCTGAGGGATAGGGTTTGAGGCTCGTTGTATCGCTATGTACGGGCTGATTTCAAACGACCTTTGACGGAGGCAGACGCATGTACGCGGTTATCCGCGCCGGTGGGAAGCAGTACCGGGTGGCGCCCGGTGATGTAATCCGAGTAGAAAAGATCGGAAACGGCACCGATGGACAGGTCGAGTTCCCGGTCGTGGCAGTTTCCGGCGAAGAAGGACAGGTCGGCGTCCAAGCCGATGCTCGCGTTGTCGGCCAAGTGGTGGAAGAAGGCCGCGGCGCGAAAATCCTGGTCTTCCATTACAAGCGCAAGAAGCAGTACAAAAAGCTGCGCGGGCATCGCCAGGCATACACCGCGGTACGTATCAATGAGATCGCCTTTGGCGGACAGAGCTTCAAGGCCCCTGACCTGCCGAAGAAAGAAGCGAAACCGAAGAAGGTGAAGGCGGCTGCCGCAGATCATGAGGCGGAGCCAGCGGCAAAGAAGGGCGGCGCGAAGAAGAAGGCTGCCCCGAAGAAGGCTGCCCCGAAGAAGGCTGCCAAGAAAGCGGCAAAGAAGAAATAACCTTCACGCAGACTGGTTTTCGTCTTTACCGAGCTTGGGCAAACGACGCGGAAGCGCGCAACTTAGTCGTGGTTGAGAAAGAACGGCTTCGGGAAGGGCACGACTTTAGTCGTGCCGCTGAGAGCCGCACAAATACGGGGCTTTAGCCCCTGAGGCAGATATGGCGCATAAAAAAGGACAAGGCACATCACGAAACGGCCGCGACTCGAATTCGCAGCGGCTTGGATTCAAGGCATTCGGCGGGCAGGTCGTGCCCGGCGGGACAATCATCGTCCGGCAGCGCGGCACGCGGGTGAAACCGGGGCTGAACGTTGGCCGCGGTAAAGATGACACCCTCTTCGCGAAGATCACCGGACGCATCATATTCCTCAACAAGGGACAGATGGGCAAGTTCGTGATGGTCGAGCCTGTCGAACTCGCTGAAGTGAAGTAGGTTTTCGAAGGTTCAGACAGATTCGCGGGCTGGCGCTCCTTCGCTCAGGACGGGTCCGCGGCACTTAGGCCTCGTCTTCGGGACGAGGCTTTTTATTTTGCGGTGGAAGAGCGGCGCTTTAGCGCCGCGTTAGACGTCAAATAGATTCGGGGCTCTAGCCCCTGCCGTCTGCCATAGCCCGACAACTGAGAGCGTTTAAATGTTTATCGACGAGGCAAAAATTAAGGTCAAGGCCGGCGACGGGGGAAACGGCTGCATGGCGTTTCGCCGGGAGAAATTCGTCCCGCGCGGCGGACCTTCGGGCGGCGATGGCGGCAAGGGTGGCGACATCGTCATGGAGTCCAGCGAGCGCCATAACACCCTCGTCCATTTCCGTTTCAATCCCGAGCATAAGGCCGAGCGCGGACGTCACGGCGAAGGCTCCAACAAGACCGGCCGCGAAGGCGTTGACGTGCTGCTGAAGGTTCCGGTCGGAACGATCGTCTATGACGACGAGACCGGCGACAAAGCCTTCGAATTCACGAAGGCCGACCAGCGATTCGTCATCGCGCGCGGCGGGCGCGGCGGGCGCGGCAATGCGCGCTTTGCAACATCAGTTCATCAGGCGCCGCGAGAGCATGAAGCCGGCAGGCCCGGTGAAGAGCGTGTTTACCGGCTTGAATTGAAGCTGCTGGCAGATGTGGGGCTGGTGGGTTATCCGAATGTTGGGAAGTCGACGTTGATCTCGCGAATCTCGTCGGCACGCCCCAAGATAGCGGACTATCCGTTTACGACGTTGGAGCCGAACTTAGGCGTGGTCGCCGTGGGCGACGCTCGCAATGAAATCAGTTTCGTGGTTGCGGACATTCCCGGATTAATCGAAGGCGCGCACACTGGGTCAGGATTAGGCACGCAGTTTCTGCGCCACATCGAACGCACGCGGCTGCTCGTCCACCTGGTCGATGTTTCGGATTCGAGCGGACGGGATGATGTAACAAAAGATGTGGAAGTGATCCTCGGAGAGCTAACCAGTTTCGGAGCTCATCTCGAAGACAAGCCAATGATCATGGTCGCGTCAAAAATCGACGTCGTGAACAAAGATAAACTTGCCGCGCTGAAGAAGTATTGCAAGAAGCACAAGTTGCAGCTCTACGAGATCTCGGCGGTGACGGGTAAAGGCATCGAGGAGTTAAAGTACGCCATCGCCGAAGAAGTGCAAGAGCTACGCGAAAAGGATCTCAAGAATACGGAACGCGATTTTCAGAATACAGAGTTGTCATCCTGAGCGGAACATTTGCCGGAGCGAAGCGAGGGCGAATGAGGAGTCGAAGGATCCCTTCGACCTATTACTTCCATAGACCTCACAAAGACTAAAGGCGACCTTTCGGTCGCCTTCCCCATACATCCACAAAACCCGGCGTTATTTTACGCTCTCGGTAATGGTCCGTGTTGGAAGTGATATTGCAGGATGCGCGCGGCGAGAGCGGGACTCATTGTGTCGCCCTGGCGCTCCTCGGTGCGTACGACTTCTCCGCGGCACACGACTTCCGTTCCAGAGAGACCGGCTATCTCCGCAGGCAGAACCAAATCAATTTCCAGTTGAGCATTGGGTTGCAGCACGTTATCAGCCTGAAAGAGCAGGCCGGAACGGCTGATGTTTTCGGTGGTGCCCACGTGCCATTCGGTTTCGCCAAGTCGGCGATAACGCAGAGGCAAGTGCAGCTGGAATCGTTGCGCACGCGACGACGGCGACTGGCTCGCTCGCGCGGCGGATTGTGGTTCAGCAGACTGCAAAGACATAACGACCTCCGGGGGAGTTGGAGTTGCATCGAGCACTTCGCGGACCTTGCTCTTCAGATCGCGAAGGTTGAAGGGCTTCTGGAGCAGGCGGACGCCAGCGTCCAGTGTGCCGTTTTCTCCGATCACATTTTCGGTGTAACCGGACATGTAAAGGATTTTCACGTTCGGGCGAATCTGGGAGATGCGCTGGGCCAGTTCGCGGCCGTTCATGCCGGGCATGATGACGTCCGTCAGCAAAAGGTGGATGACCGCTTCGTGGGCGACGGCGATCTGCATGGCGACGGCACCGTCGGCGGCTTCGATCACTTTATAGCCCTGCTTCTCCAGATACTGGCGGGCAAGGTAACGCAGATTGGCTTCGTCCTCTACCAGGAGAATGGTCTCAGTGCCAGGCTCGACTTTTTGCAATCGCACCGGAGTGGCGATTTTTGCGGCAGTCTCGTGCGTTGACGCAACACGTGGCAGGTAGATCTTGAATGTGGTTCCCTTGCCGATTTCGCTGTAGACCCAGATGTATCCGCCGCTCTGTTTGATGATCCCATAAACAGTCGACAGGCCGAGACCGGTGCCTTTGGTTCCCTTGGTGGTGAAGAAGGGTTCGAAGATGTGGGACTGCGTCTCCTGGTCCATGCCGGCGCCCGTATCGCTGATGGAGAACATAACGTAGTCACCGGGGCGAAGCGGAGCATGGAAGCGGGCGTATTCTTCGTCGAGGGTGACGTTGGCGGTTTCGATGGTGAGCTTGCCGCCACTGGGCATGGCGTCGCGCGCGTTGACGGCAAGGTTCATGATGACTTGCTCGATCTGTCCGGCATCGGCGCGCACGGACCAGAGGTCCGAACCCGGAACCATGACGAGGTCGATATCTTCGCCGATCATACGGGTCAGCATCCTCAGGTTCTCGCCGGCGATGTCGTTGAGATTGATGATTCGAGGAGCGAGCATTTGCTTGCGGCTGAAGGCTAGAAGCTGTCGGGTGAGCGAAGAGGCACGCTCAGAGGCGCTCGCGATTTCCTGGGCGGGTCCGCGCAAGTGAGGCTCGGCACCGAGCCGCTCCAGGAGAAACTCCGAATACCCGGAGATGACCATCAACAGGTTGTTAAAGTCATGCGCGATGCCGCCGGCGAGTCGGCCCACGGCTTCCATTTTCTGCGACTGGCGAAGCTGCTGCTCGAGGGCGCGACGCTCGGTCACGTCTTCGGCGAAGATCTCGAAAACAACTCCTTCTTTGCGTCCATTGTTAACGGTGCGTCCAGAAACGCGAACGCCGGTCGTGCCCTCCTTGCGCTTCCACTCCGCAGTCAGCCCCTTGAATGGAGCGGCGGAGCGCAAAAAGTCGGCGAGATCGAACCACTGCTCGGTTTCGGCGTAGAGGCTGTAGATGTGCTGACCGATCACTTCTTCGGGAGAGGTCACGCCGAGTAGTTCGAGGAAGGCGGGGTTAGCGTCCAGGATTTTTCCGGATGCATCACAGCTGCAGATGCCATAGGGAGCATTGGTTACAAGAGAGCGGAAGTTGGCCTCGGAGCGGCGGAGTTCCTCCTGGGTTGACCGCAACGCCGCGTTCAGCCAGCAGATCAACATGGCGATAAAGAAGAACAACGAGAGCCGGAGGATGGCGGTGCGGAACTGATCTGGCGTATGGTCGCCCACCAGGGAGAAATAGGCGCTAACGGTCAGCGCAAAGGCGGTAGCGACGATACCGGGCTTCCAGCCGCCATACCAGGCGCTTACCATGACAGCCACACCAAATAGCGCCAATCGGCTTTCCGATACGTTCGCTAGAAGGATGGTCGGGATCAAAGCCAGGGCTGTACTGAGGACGGCTACGCCGTAACGCAGGATGGGCGCACGGGCAGGCGGGATGCGGAGTAGGGGGAGGGTTACTCGCATGTCACCCATACTAGTGCCAGAATGGGAAACACGATAGTTACAGGAGTTCATTTCGACGAGGAGGATTACCGGAAGGTAACTGGCCGGTCGTCGGGGTAAGGGTAGGTCAAAAGGGCAGGGGGCCGGCGGGTCGAACTCCTGTGAGCCCATCTCTGTCACGAGCGAGGAAGAGCAGCCCTCGCAGAACATAACAACGCTTGCATATTCGGCTGTGAAACTGGAAACTAGCCGGGTTTAAAAAGTCTCTATGAATATCGGCCTTTTTGGTGGGACATTCGATCCGGTTCACAAAGGGCACATGGCCTTGGCGCGTGCGGCGATGGAGCGCTGCAAGCTACATCGAATTTGTTTCGTTCCGGCAAATGTGCCTCCGCATAAGCAACGCAGGCCTCTGGCGCCATTCATACACCGGTTCGCCATGTTGGTGCTGGCAACGGCCGGGGAAAAATCATTTGTGCCATCGTTGCTGGAGGCGCCGGAAGAGATTCCCTCAGGCCGCAAAGACCGGCAGGAAAAACCGAATTTCACCATCGACACGATCCGGCGGATAAAGCAATCGTTCAAAGCGGCTGACCAGCTATTCTTGCTGATCGGGATGGATGCCTTCGCGGAGATCGCGAATTGGCATCAGGCGGAAGCCTTGTTCAAAGAGTGCGAATTCATCGTCGCGGGGCGGCCCGGATATTCGCTGGCGGATGTAGCGAATGCCCTGCCGGAGAAGCTGCGTCCGCGGGCCGAGGTCACGAAGCCCTTTCACAAGCAGGTGGCGACCGGGGACCTCGTGCTGCCGGGCGTGACCATCCACCTGCTGGAGGATCTGCACCAGCCGGCCTCGGCGACGGCGATCCGAGAAGCAGCAGCAGCGGGCAAGCCGCTGGGCCGGTTCCTTGAGCTCTCGGTCGCGGATTACATCAAGAAAATGGGCCTGTATAAATAGCTCTCCCAGCCCCACAACTCCCCGGCGCAAGTTATTATGGAAGGAGCCGCGCGCGACCAGCGAGAAAGCGGCTTCCGAACAACCCAGGGCTGGCGTCCCGAACCGCCGAAGTTTATCGAGGAAGAGAATGGCGCAAAATCACTACGTCACCAAGACCAAGCGGCGGAACAAGAGCGGGAAGAGGAAGGATCCTTCGGCGGCAACAATGGCGAAGCTACGCAAGTTGGCCGCAGCTGACACGCAGAAATCAGGGAAGTAGCCCCCGGCAAGATGCTTCAGACAACCAATTACAATTAGCGTAGAGCATGTCATCCGTTAACGCATGAAGAAAAACGAACTCAAGAAACAAGTCGCCGCTGTCATTCAAGCCTGCCTCGAAAAGAAGGCCGAAGAACTAAGCATTCTGGAAATGGAAAAAGGGTCGGGGGCGTTCACCGATTACTTCGTGCTGTGCAGCGGCACGAACCCGCGGCAGGTGCAGGCTATTTCGGACGAGGTCGAACTCCGCCTGAAAAAGGCGGGGATTTATCCCAACAACATCGAAGGCTACAAGCAGGCCGAGTGGGTACTGATCGACTACGTCGATTTCGTGGTCCACATCTTTTCGGAGAAGGCGCGCAAGTTCTACGACCTGGAACGGCTCTGGAAATCGGCAAAGCGTCTGGAACCTGGCGATCTGAAGGCGGCACCAAAGCGGAAAAAGTCTGCAGCCAAACCGAGATCCGCAGCGCCGAAGAAGAAGAGAAAAGTGAAGGCCTGATTCCGGCGCTCGCAGGCAGCATTCAAACCGTCCCGTGAAAATCAAGATCGCATGGATCGGCAAGACCAAAGAGCCGGCGATTGCATCGCTCACTGACGAATATCTCAAGCGAATCTCGCGTTATGCGCAGGTCGAAGGGGTCGCGGTGCGCGACGAGGCCGACCTGCTGGCGAAATTTGGAGCGGCGGCCAAGGGCGGCGTGAAGTCAACGCTGGTGTTGATGGATTCGCGCGGCAAAGAATTTTCGTCGGAGCAATTCGCAAAGTTTCTTGGAGATTATCAGGATCGGAATCCGTTGCCGCTGGTGCTTGCGATCGGCGGGGCAGACGGCTTCAGCGCTGAAACGAAGTCATCGGCACAGAGCGTGATTTCGCTGGGGAAGATGACGATGGCCCATGAGCTGGCGAGAGTCGTGTTGCTGGAGCAGTTGTATCGCGCGTTCACGATTTTGAAGGGCCATCCGTATCATTTGGGACACTAGGAGCATTGTAGATTGTAGATTTTTGATTGCTGATTCAAAAATCTTCGCTTCATTTCTCTTCCGCGCTTCTCCACACTTCCGCGCTAAAGGGGGCATCGCGAAATGTTCCTGCAGGAACACAACGTCATGACAATGAGGGATATACAGTTCTGTCATGGCAGCTAAGACTAAGAATACAAAGGGGCTAAAGGCGAGGCTGCGTCCGGAAGGGGCGCCGATTTTACACTCCCCACTCAAGCCAAAATCAGGCTTGAGTGGGCCACCGGCCGGCCAGACGATCACCCAGATAATCTCAGTCTGTGCGCAGCGCCTTCATTGGATCTGTTGAAGCGGCTCGATGTGCCGGGAGAATACTGGCGGCCACGGCGCAAGCCCCGAGCGCAAGAATTGAAACCCCGAACACACGCGGATCCCAGCTGCGTATCTCGAATAGCTGCGCGGCCATGAGGCGTCCGGCGCCGATGGCCAGAGGAATTCCAATCAATAACCCGATAGCCACTAGCAGAAATGCTCCCCGCAGGACCAATCGCACAATGTTCAGCCGGTCGGCTCCGACAGCCATGCGCACTCCGATCTCGCTGGTTCGGCAGGCAACCGTGTAGGCCGTCAGCCCATAGAGGCCGATGGCCGCCAGCATCATGGCGATGACCCCGAATGTGCCGGCCAACCGGGCGACCATGCGCTGCTGGTCAAAATTTGAGGCCACCTGCTCGTTCATGCTTTGCACGGAGATGATCGTAAGGTTGGGATCGATATCGGCAAGGGCCTTACGAACTTGCGGCTCGAGATTGCGCGTATCGCCGCGTACCAGCAGTTGGATGCTGCCTACGAAATGCGTTCGCATCTCGCCGCTCTGCATCATATCGTTTGCATAGTGGACCCTCTGCTCCAGCGGCAGGAAAAACATGGGCCCTCCGGGCTGATCTGGATCGTTGTACTTGGCGTCACGCGTTACGCCAACGATCTCAAACGTGCCAGCATAATGGGAGCTGTCCATGCCAAAGTGTTTGCCGATGGGATCTTCGTTGGGGAAGTACTTCCTGACCAGCGATTCATTCACAATCGCCACTGGGCGCGAGGCACTGGAATCGCTGTCCGCGAAATCACGCCCGCGCACGATGCGCTGTCCTACTGTCGAAAAATACTGACGGCTCACCCGATCCCAGGACACACCCTCCGCCTGCGAGGCTGTTGGATCGCCTCTGCCTTCGATGGCAATCAATTCGCCCCAGTTATTGCCGCTGAGCGGACTCCAGGCCGCCAGGCTTGCGCTCTGCACATTCGGCAAATGCACGAGTCCATCTTCGATTGCGCGATAAAGCGCGTCGAGGTGTTCGGGTGTGTAACTGTCCAGAGGAGGGTTGATCTGAATACTTATGCGATTGTGGACGTCAAAACCAAAGTCCTGACTCTCCAGATTCCGCAAGCTCACGGTCAGCAATCCGGCGCAAGCCAGCAGAACCAGGGAAAGCGCCGCCTGGCTAACTTCCAATATCTTTTGCGGCAACGATGCTCCGGCGCGAGTGCCGCGGCCTGCTCCGTGCAGGGCCTCTGCCGGATCGGAACGCGAAGCCAGCCACGCCGGAACCACACCAAACAGCACACCGGTCAGGAGTGAAAGCGCAAACGCAAATCCAAGAACCGGCAGCGAAGGTACCGCGCTGATAGGCGTAAACGTGGCGCTGTGAAATGCCAGGGCCAGCATCAGACGAGCTCCCACGTATGCCACCCCTAATCCCGCGATACCGCCTAACACCGACAGCAGCACCGCTTCCGTCAACTGCTGGCGAATCATCCTTGTACGCGCAGCCCCGAGAGCCAGGCATACCGCAGTCTGGGCACGGCGAGCGGCTCCGCGCGCCAACAGAAGATTGGCAATATTGGCGCACGCGATGAGCAGTAATGTTCCACAAACCATCAGGAGAATACGCAGACTCGCACCATAGTTTTCCCGTAGGGAAGTGACACCACCTCCAGCCGGAGCGAGCCGGATGAACTTTTGGTGAATCGTAGGTTCAGTCTGCGATTTGAATTCGGCGGGTATCTCATCTTCGTCATGGAGCCAGTGTTGAAGCACCGGCGTTAGCCGGGCGGGAAGTGCTTGCACGCTGGCACCCGGCTTCAACCTGCCAATGACATACAGCCACTGGGGCTGATTCGTTCTCATGTGCGCATTCTGTCCGTCGAACAAAATCTCCTGTTGCAGGGGCAGCCAAAAGTCCGGCGGATCGCTGCGCAGCGTCTCGCCAAAAAATCC
>Ga0209168_10000303_pt1 | contig 53636 bp, 41 predicted proteins | sample Coa_R1_FD_187156 | JGI IMG/M metagenome (GOLD analysis project Ga0209168, IMG submission 187156) | Surface soil microbial communities from Centralia Pennsylvania, which are recovering from an underground coalmine fire - Coalmine... | ecosystem: Environmental > Terrestrial > Soil > Unclassified ...
CCATGGTGTTGATGGTGTTCTTCAGCTCCAGAATTTCTCCCTTCACGTCCACCGTGATCTTGCGTGACAAGTCGCCGCGGGCCACAGCCGTCGTGACCTCGGCAATGTTGCGGACTTGTCCAGTCAGGTTCCCGGCCATGGCATTGACTGAGTCGGTCAGATCCTTCCACGTACCGGCGACTCCCGGCACCTGAGCTTGTCCACCCAGCCTGCCTTCGGTTCCTACTTCGCGGGCTACGCGGGTTACTTCAGCAGCAAAGGAGCGCAACTGCTCAACCATGGTGTTGAGCGTTTCCTTCAGCTGCAGAATCTCGCCCCGGACATCTACCGTGATCTTCTTGGACAGGTCTCCGCTGGCGATAGCCGTTGCCACTTCCGCAATATTGCGGACCTGGCCCGTCAAGTTGCTGGCCATGAAGTTCACATTATCGGTAAGGTCTTTCCACGTGCCGGCGACTCCTGGCACCTGTGCTTGGCCTCCCAGCTTGCCGTCCGTGCCGACCTCGCGCGCCACGCGGGTCACCTCACCGGCAAACCCATTGAGCTGATCCACCATGGTGTTGATGGTGTTCTTCAGCTCCAGAATTTCTCCCTTCACGTCCACCGTGATCTTGCGTGACAAGTCGCCGCGGGCCACAGCCGTCGTGACCTCGGCAATGTTGCGGACTTGTCCAGTCAGATTCCCGGCCATGGAATTGACTGAGTCCGTTAGGTCTTTCCATGTGCCTGCCACGCCGGGCACGTTGGCCTGTCCACCCAGGCGACCTTCGGTTCCCACCTCGCGGGCCACGCGGGTCACCTCGCCGGCGAAAGCGTTGAGCTGGTCCACCATCGTGTTGATGGTTTCTTTCAGGAGAAGAATTTCACCACTGACGTTGACTGTGATTTTCTTGGACAGATCGCCGCTGGCAATTGCCGTTGATACTTCGGCGATATTGCGCACCTGACCGGTGAGGTTGCTTGCCATTGAATTCACGGAATCTGTGAGGTCCTTCCACGTGCCGGCGACTCCCGGCACCTGTGCTTGGCCTCCCAGCTTGCCGTCCGTGCCGACCTCGCGCGCTACGCGCGTGACCTCCGAAGCAAATGCTCTCAACTGGTCCACCATCGTGTTAATAGTGTCTTTGAGTTCGAGGATTTCTCCCTTCACATCTACTGTGATCTTGCGCGACAAGTCGCCTCGCGCCACTGCTGTCGCCACTTCGGCAATGTTGCGGACTTGTGATGTCAAGTTTCCGGCCATGAAGTTCACGTTGTCGGTGAGATCCTTCCAGGTTCCGGCAACCCCCGAGACCTGTGCTTGACCGCCTAGTTTGCCTTCCGTTCCGACTTCGCGAGCAACACGGGTAACTTCGCCTGCAAACGCGTTCAGTTGATCGACCATGGTATTGATGGTGTTTTTGAGCTCCAGAATCTCTCCCTTCACATCCACCGTAATTTTGCGCGACAAATCACCACCCGCGACAGCAGTAGTCACTTCGGCAATATTCCGCACTTGACCAGTTAGGTTACCGGCCATGGAGTTCACTGAATCTGTCAGATCCTTCCACGTGCCTGCTACTCCCGGCACGTTCGCTTGGCCGCCAAGACGCCCTTCAGTACCAACTTCACGCGCAACGCGGGTCACTTCACCCGCGAAGCGGTTGAGCTGGTCCACCATGGTATTGAGTGTTTCTTTGAGTTGAAGAATTTCACCGCGGACCTCGACTGTGATCTTGCGCGAGAGGTCGCCACTAGCGATTGCTGTTGCGACTTCCGCAATGTTGCGAACTTGGCCAGTCAGATTGCTGGCCATGAAGTTTACGTTGTCAGTGAGATCCTTCCACGTGCCTGCAACACCTGGCACGTTTGCTTGGCCACCGAGCTTGCCCTCAGTGCCGACCTCGCGAGCTACACGTGTCACTTCGCCCGCGAACGCGTTGAGCTGGTCCACCATCGTGTTGATGGTCTCCTTGAGTGCAAGGATTTCGCCTTTGACGTCTACTGTGATCTTGCGCGATAAGTCACCGCGGGCCACTGCGGTAGTCACCTCAGCAATGTTGCGGACCTGCGCCGTCAGATTTCCCGCCATGGCATTTACTGAATCAGTAAGGTCCTTCCAAGTGCCGGCCACGCCGGGGACTACGGCCTGACCGCCGAGTTTGCCGTCTGTTCCCACCTCGCGCGCCACGCGCGTCACTTCTGAAGCAAAGGAGCGCAACTGGTCCACCATGGTATTGATGGCTTCTTTTAGCTGGAGAATTTCGCCGCGGACATCCACGGTAATTTTGCGAGAGAGATCCCCACTGGCGACAGCGTTCGTTACCTCAGCAATGTTGCGGACCTGGCCGGTCAAATTGCTGGCCATTGAGTTGACGGAATCAGTGAGATCTTTCCAGGTTCCAGCGACTCCGGGCACCTTGGCCTGACCGCCTAGCTTGCCGTCTGTGCCAACTTCGCGGGCCACGCGGGTCACTTCAGACGTAAAGACACTGAGCTGCTGTATCATCGTATTAACGATTTTGGCGGAGCGCAGGAATTCCCCTTCGAGCGGACGGCCGTCCACGTCCAAGCGTACGGTCTGGGTGAGGTTGCCCTGCGCAACTGCGGAGATAGCGCGTGTTACCTCTGTTGTCGGGCGAAGAAGGTCCTCAATGAGGGTGTTGATCGATAGCTCCATGTCGCCCCATTCACCCTTTGAGACATGGATTCGGGTACGTTCCCGGGTACGCCCTTCTTTTCCTACCACTTGGCCGACCCGCTTCAATTCACGCGCCATTTGTTCGTTGGCCGAGGCGATTTCGTTGAAGGTGTCCGCGATTTTTCCTTCGAGTCCCGTCCATGTGCCTGGAAGCCGAACCGAGAAGTCGCCGTCGCGCATCCTGCGCAACGTGGTCAATATGACTCCAAGGTCAAGAGATTGGGTCGGGACAATGGCAGATGCCGCTTTCCCGTTGTCCTGCAGGCCAGGCGGCGTGGGTTTTTTAACGGCGGATTTTTGACCACTGGTCCTCATGATCAGATCTCCTCAAATGAACACGTCGGGCGTTTTGGAATGAACTGCAGTACCAGCCAAATGCAAAGTGGCTGTGGTGGAGCAGTCCAGAGCTGACGAACTTAATTTTATAGCAAAACTATCCATCCCAAAATACTTGCGAAACCACTGTAGTGCTCGGCTAAAAAAAGCTTAGGAAGGGCGTCGTTCTAGCTAAGCTATTGGAGCGGCGGCCGTGAACGCTCCAAGATGCGCGACTTAAAATCCTTATGAAATCTTTATGAAATACAGGCGTATAATTTTGGGTTTTGTCAGTTTCTCTCATCAGCTGTGGGTATTCACCTCTATAGGAATTTCGCGTGGGTACCAGTGATGGCTACGTGATCCTATGCGTAGACGTTAAAACGACTGGGCTACGCGGTGAGGGTGCTGCTGCCTTGCGCGGACAATGAGCCGCAGGCAAAGCAGGGGAACATCCTTGCGATTCTTCAGCTTGCGTTCGCTAATCGCTCATACTGTTCTTGCATGGCTTTGTTGCCGTGAATAAGTAGTAGTCCAGCAAAGCCTCCACTTGTTCAATGAAGCAAGTCCCTTCAGGGGACTGCCTGGATTGTCAGAATGAAGAATAAACAAACGATGAGGGAAAACATCTGGATCGAGGGAAGATTGCTCAAGTGCGTGTGGTGCATATAAATACCTCGGTCTTTCAGGGTTCATCCGAAGAACGGGAGCAAAGGATTCCAATGCAACCCGGTCTCCGGAAATATGAAATAGCTGCTGTTCAGGCGGTCTTTGCTGCCCTGGCGTGGCCGTCAAATTCTAGACGGACTTTGAAATCATCCGTTAGCACAAGGCAAGCGTCATAGGTGCTGCTTCCGTCTTTCTTCTTGAAGCCCTTGATGAGTCCGGTTCGGCCTTTGGTGACGAGCTGCCGGATGTGTTCATCCGTAAGCTTTTTGCCGTTGACCTGGCCCCAGACTGAAAAGTTACACCCCTCCCTGAACCGGGAACATCCGGCGCCCTTGATCGACTTGCGCACGGCGCCGGTTTTGCACTTGGGGCAGGGGCCGTAAGCATTAGGATTCGGGACGGCGGCGATCGCGGGGCGGCTGGCGATAATTTCGGGAAAGATTTCCTGCACAAATTGGATAATCGCAGTAGCAAAGAAATCAGGTGGTGTATTGCCGTCTTGGACGTTGGCTAACTGCTGCTCCCAAGAGGCAGTGAGGGCGGCATCCTTGAGAGTCGGATGAACCTGGTTGACGAGGGCTTTGCCTTTTTCCGTGGGTAGAAGGGATTTCTTTTTGCGCTCAACGTAGGCGACCGCAATCAGTTTTTCGATGATGGCGGCGCGGGTGGCAGGGGTGCCAAGGCCGCTTTGTTTCATGTAGGCGGCGAGGTCGTCATCCTTGATCTCCTGCCCGGCATTCTTCATGGCTGTAAGCAGGCTGGCGTCATCGTAAGGTTTGGGCGGACTGGTTTTGCCTTCTTTCAGTTGGGCGCTTCGCTTGATCAGGCTTTGGCCTTCAGCAATCGGCGGTAAAGGCTGGGCATCTTCGGCTTTTTCCTCTTCGAGTCCGGGTTGGCTGTTCAATACCGTCCAACCCGGTTCCCGGATGACTGAACCAAAGGCGCGGAAGGAATGCTGGCCGAGTTGGATGATTGGAGTCGCTTCATCGTAAACTTCGGCGGGAAGAAAGATGCTCAAAAAACGCGCTGCAACCAGTTCATAGATGTTGCGCTGCTTTGCCGGGAGGTCGGCGGGCGCGGGCTTGTGCGTGGGGATGATCGCGTGATGGTCGGTGAGCTTTGTATCATCCACATAGGTTTTCGACAGCTTGAGACCGTTATTGAGAGCCGCTAGTGCGGCTTCGACAGGCCAGTCAGTCGGCAAAGCACGAAGAATGCTGGGCAGTTCCGGGACCATGTCATGCGACAGGTGCCGGGACTCCGTGCGGGGGTACGAGGCTACTTTGTATTCTTCGTAAAGACTCTGGGTCAGGTCGAGGGTGTCCTGAGCGGTGTAGCCGAATCGCTTGTTTGCCTCCTTCTGCAGGGTGAGCAAGTCAAAGAGAGGCGGGGCTTTGGTGATCTTCTCCTTCGTCGTGAGGGAAATAACGGTCCCGCTTGGGATTGGCGCGATGTGGTCCAGGACGGCTTGGGCCGTGGCGCGGTCCTCAAGACGGGTTTGAGAATCATCGCTGGGCGTGATGTACTTGGCGGAGAAGCCGGGTTCAAAGACTACGTGGATTTCAAAGAACGCGGTGGGTTTGAAGCTGTCAATCGCGATTTGGCGATTGACGATGAGGGCCAGGGTGGGCGTTTGCACCCGGCCCACAGTGCATGTCTGACCATTAATTAAGGTATAGGCGCGAGTGGCGCTCAAGCCCACGAGCCAGTCAGCGCGGGCCCGCGAAGCTGCGGCCGCCGAGAGACTGGCAAAGGCGCTCAAGGGTTTGAGGTGGCGGAAGCCCTCGCGGATTGCTTCGGAGGTCAGCGAACTGATCCAGAGTCGCTGAACGGGTTTGTTCGAGCCGGTCAACTGATAAATAAGGTCGAAGATGTGTTGGCCTTCTCGTCCAGCGTCGGTTGCACAGATGATTTCCGTGGTGGTTGGATTGAGGAACAAGTTCCTGATGCAAGCGAATTGCTGTTCGGCTTTGTCCGCGATGCGATACTTCCATTCGCTCGGAATCATGGGAAGTTGTTCCATTCTCCATGGGGCGCCCCAAGCCGGATTCATTTCTTCCGGTTCTGCTATGGTGACAAGGTGGCCGAAGGCGTAAGTCACCTTATAGCCATTGCCTTCAAAGTAGCCGTCCCTCTTCTGATTGGCCCCGAGGACGGCGGCGATGTCGCGGGCGACGGATGGTTTTTCAGTTAACACGACTTTCATGGATGCCTCCTGAGTTCTGCATTTGGAGAATGAGATGAGCACGTTCAAGAGCAGCTTCTTGCACGAACCCATGAGCGTCCTGCTTGGTGATGCGACATGCTCTCAGAAGCACGGCGTAATCATCTCTACGGAAGCTGAAGTGAAAGCCTCGTAGCGTGTAACCAGAGGCACGGCTGTTGCGGTGGGCAAGACGGAATTGGTAGTCAATGGAAGTCCAACGGAGCCACAGGCGGTAGAGTGGCAGAATCGTGTTGCGCAAGATTGATTTCATATGCGTGTCTTCTCCTTTTGCTGGTTTTGATAAAGAGGGTTGAGCGTGTATTGGTCGTCGGTCGGAGAGTAGGATCTGAGTTCGAGTATCTCCGAGATGAAACGCTTGGCATGACGGCGCTCGATGTGAACGAGCAGATGGATTGAGTCAGCGATGTTGGCTTTGATCGCCTTGTAGGGCAATTCGATTCCGCTTTGCAGGACGCAACTCGCCAGCCGGGAGAGGGCTTGGCTGGCGGAATTAGCGTGAATGGTGGACAGGCTTCCACTGTGGCCGGTGTTGAGGGCCTGCAATAGGTCGAATGCCTCCTCTCCGCGAATCTCTCCCAAGATCGTGCGTTCGGGCCGGTGCCGCAGGCTGGCTTTGAGCAGATCGCGGATGGTGACGGCAGGAATCTTGGGTCCCTGCTGCCGGCGTGCCTCAAAGCGGACAAGGTTTGGTTTGCGGATGTGGATTTCCGCTGTGTCCTCTATCACCACAAGCCGGTCTTCATCGGGAATGAAGTCGGCCAGGATGTTGAGCAGGGTCGTTTTGCCCGTGCCGGTGCCTCCGCTGATGAGGATGTTCTTTCTATCCTGGATTGCTTTCTTAAGAAGATCGGCCATGGGTTGGGTGATGGTGCCGATACGAATGAGGTCATCGATGGTGAAGCTGCGAGTATTGAACTTGCGGATGGTGAGAGTGATGCCGTGAATGCTGCAGGGCGGCAACACGGCGGCGATGCGGCTGCCATCCGGCAGGCGAGAATCGAGGATGGGTTTCTCTTCTGAGATGTCATCACCCAGAGAGCGGGCGATGTTCTGGACGGCCACACGGAGCTGGTCAGTGGGAATGGTTATGCCCTGGACTTGTTCCATGACACCTTGCTTTTCAATGAATATGTCGGTGGGCGAGTTGAGCATGATCTCGCTGATGTCGGGATCAAGAATCAAATTCTCGATCTGCCGGAGATAGGGCAGGATGAGCCGATAGGCGGGATGGATGTTGGCTGGGTTCACGCAGTCTTTGCTCCGGCTTCAGGTTTGTTTGACTGAGGCGGATGTGGCGGCGCGGTTCGCTTAGGACGGCTTCCGCCGCGGCCGAGTTTGGCATTGGCCGGATCAGCTTTCCAGGTCTGGAATTCGGCATCCTGTTTGAGGGTTCTGCGGATGCATTCGGTGATGATGGCGGAGGGCGCGGAGGGATGCGTAGCTTTGAGAAAGCGGGCATAGAGTTTGACATCGGTGGCGGTTTCCTCGGGCAAGTGGATGGTCATGGAAACTTCTTTGCTTTGGGGCGGTATTTCGATGAGCGGCATAGGCTTTGGTTCACTCCTTATCTAGGCGTTTGATCTGGCTTTGAACTGCTTTGGTCGTGCTTTGATCCGTGGATCGAAGACGTTTGAACCGCGATGAACCACGATTGCTCCGGGTATGGTCGAGGTTTGGTTTTGATAGGGCGAGCGCCCGCAGCCCGGTTGTGCAGCAATGGCAAGCACGTTTGCGCGTTCGCCAGCGCAAAGGTGCGCGCAGTCGCCGCAAGCGACGGAGTAGCGGCAAAGACTTTTGTCCGCCAGGGCGGACGAAAGTTTGCGCAGGCCCCCCAGGGCCGGAGAGCCATGATGCGAAGCCCCAGGCGAAGCAAGGGGAAGGAAGCGCCCCAGCGCTGACTGAGCCGGTCATGGCAGAAGCAGTCGCGAGTCCCAACGAGCGACAGCGGAGGGAGCGTCCCCAGACGCGACCGATGCGGTGCTTCCGTCCAGCGCGCAGCGCGCCCGACTGGCGGACTGGGTATGACTGAGCGAAGCGAGGGAATAGGCCGCCAGTCGGGCGCGGAACGCGCGGCTTCGACCCTCCGGGAGCTTTGCGGCGAGCGCTCGCAGCCGCCCGGAGGGTTCGAAGCCCAAAGCCGGAACCTGGCAGGCTTTTCGCGAGCGCCCGCAGCGATGACAGGCTCCGGCTAAGGGGTGAATTGTGAAGGAGTTGCGCGGAGCTGTAGAGGCCGAGCGCCCGCAGGCCGACCGCGCTACTCCGCAACAAGAGGGCGCCAGCCCTGCACGCCCGAAGACAGCGTACTGAGGGCGTCCAAGTGTCGAGCATGGGAGCACCCATGGGAGACACTACGGGAGTCATTACAGGAGCCATCAAGCTCCTGTAGTGGCTCCCGAAATAAGAAGCGAAGATAGCTTTGAAACTTCGCGCCGGATTTGGGTGTGGCTGTTGCATTTTCAGAAGTTGGGCCAGGAATTGATGTTGGTCACGACAAAGGTCTTGTAGTCTTTGCTGGTTCTCTCCAGATGGAATTGATTGTCGTTCTTCAATTCCTTCACGGCGTTCGAAAGAATTGCGCGGAGTTGGTCTTCGTCTTTTTGATCGGGGCAAACCCAAATGACCTGGGCGTATTCGCCGGCATTGAGGCGGCGAACATGACCGGGTATGACATGTTGCTTGTAGCGCGGGGTCCACTTGAGGGAGCGTTCGTATTCGATGGCAACGGTACGGGTTTGGGGATGCGTGGCCAGCAGATCGGGGCGGACATCTTCGTTGATCGGGTCCTGGTTGTGCCAGCCGTTGCCTTTGTAGAGGGAAGGCCGATCACAGTACATGACATGGGTCCAGCCTGCGGCCTCTGCCCGAATTCTGATCTGCTGCAAGCAGAGGTAATGTTGAAGCCGGGCGAGGCTTACTTTAGATGGATTGAAGGAAATAGAAATCGGCTGGTCGCCGCTTTGCAGGGCAATCTGATGTCCTGTTGCCGTGATGCCCCACAGAGTCAAGCTGCCGCCGAATTCGGAATAGCTGTGCCGCCGGATGAGTTGCTTTTGCTCCATGTTGACGAGGGTCTTGCGGATGCCCTTCGAGGATGGAACCCCCATGACTTCGCCAAGGAGTTCGGCGGTTGAATAAATTGAGGTGCGAAGGAACCGGAGAACCTTGAGCGCTTTCTCCTGGTTCCGTTCGCGAGCCTGGTGGACAGTCAGCAGCGTCATGTTCATCCCACCACATCTTTCATGTCGGCAGCTGTTTGGCTAATAGTCGTGTCGCCAACGGCTGATTGGGGTTGGCCAGAATTGTTTTTTGTGGTTGCTTCTGCCTGAGTCTGACCAGCGGTTGTGTCGTTCGCCGGTTTTTCTTCCACCGGGTTTTCATCCGTGGAAGGCTTGGGGACTACTAATGGCGGGGCTGCGACTAAAGTCGGGTAGGGTCCTACGGGCATGATGCCGACTTGAATTCGCCTGCACAGGCCATTGCCAAAGAACATTCCTGTCAGATCGGGAAGGGACGTGAGCTCATTGATGGTAAGTAGGGGACGTTCGATTTGGCGGAATTGGCCTTCGGCGGCGTGAAACATGCCCTGTTGCATGTGGCTGGATTGCTGCTGCACTACGATCGTGCCGGAGAGATTGGAGGCCCATTTGCCGGTATCGTCCGGGTCTGTGACCTTGTAGATCAACTTGAGCGAGGTATTCCCTTTGACGGCTGCGGTGACGGCTACAGCGTCGAGTCCTTCGCCCAGCCGGAGATCGCCCAGGGTTTGATGGGCCAGGAAGATGTGACACCCTTTGTCGCGGACGGCGGCTAAGGCTTGCAACGCTCCCGGGGAAAGCAGATAGGCAAGTTCGTCCAACATCATGGCGACTTTGCGCAATGGCTTGCGGCGGTCGCGGCGTTCGATGATTTGCATGAGGCGCAGCAGGAGCATTTTTTGCAGGCGCTTGACCTGGCTATGGCGGATATGGCCAATGATGTAAAGGATTGCGTTTTGTGCAAGAATCGTCCGCAAATCGTAGCCCTGGGCTGTGTTGGTGACGGCGAGCCGGCTCATTTCTTCGAGCTTGTTTTTTAAATCCTCCCCTCGTTTTGCGTCTATCTTCGTGCTCTTGGCGGCTGCCTGAACCAGATCGTGAAGTGTGGGGATGTGGCCGTAGGCGGTGGCGCGTTGACAAATGTCGATGCAGGCAACGCGGTCCTGCCCGCGGAAGTGGTCGGCGTCGGTTCCGCGATCTTCCAGAGAAAAGGCGGTGGTTAAAAGTTCTTCGACCTGCGATGGAGTACATCCGGCGAAGAGGTTGAACTGCGGGGGATTCTGGGGAAATCGGTCTTCCAATTCTGTGGGCACGTCTGGGGAAAGATTGATCAGGTAAAACGGAATCTTGCGCTGTTGGGCGAGGCCGTAGAGGACACTGGGGGCGAATTCGTCACCAGGGAATTTCGGGTCAAAGATCACCACGCATTCCCCGGCCAGAGCGCACTGCCAGAGCATCATGGTTGTGGCTACACCCTTTCCCGATCCGGTGGTGCCGACAACCTGGGTATGAGTCTTCCTGACACGCCTCCAGGGTGCATAGATAGGCTGGAATTGCCGGTCAATGTCTAAGCCAACAAAGAGGCCCTTCTTAAGATTGAAAAACTCTCTGGGGTCGTATGGGGGAAGCTCTTCGATGTCCTCCATGGCTTTGCGGATGTCGGATAAGCCGTCTTGAACACGTTGGGTCCGTGTTGCGCGGTGCCATAGCCAGAGGATGGGCATGAGGCCGAGATAAAGGATGAGGGTTCCATAGAGTGTGACCTGGTTGAGCCAGAGCTGGTCATAGAAACGGGCGGCCATCATCAGGCTAATAAAGTGCAAAAGCACGATGGTCATGATGGTCTTATTGCAAAAGCTTCGGTCTTTGAAGTTTGGAAACGTCACAGCAAGTTCTCCTTACGCAGGATCTTTGTGTCGTGCAGAAATGCGGCCAGCCAAGCCAGGCTGCTGGCGATCATGTAGCAGCCGAGTAGCGGGCGCTGGCGCAGAAAGAAAGACAAGTAGCCAACTTCAACTTTCTCCAGCCACAAGGAAAAGGGCTGGTGGAAAGGGCCTTTGAGAATGAGGCGAACGGCGAGAAAGTCGAGGTGGGCATCGTGGCTGGAAATCAGGACTTGGGACAAACCCCAAAAGACAAGAATGAAAACCAGAGCGCCGGCGACCAAGAAGCGTCCGTACTGTTGGGGTAAGGTGAGCGGTTGCGGGTGTGGCATGATTGCGGTACTCCTTGATGGGTGCTCAATTCAGCGCCTCGTCTTCCCGGAAATAGGAAATGGCGAGACCGAGCGGGTTAATTTGAATCAGGTCGTTGCTCACGGTGTCGCGAAAGGCAAAGACAAAGTGAGCTGTGTACTGAGAGCGTTTGATCTGGCTGGCGTCGAGGGGAGATTTGTAGATCAGCTCATATTCGACGGTGGCCTTGTAGGGCGCGGCGCGGAGGTCCTCAATGTCAATGCGATTGACCTTGATTTCCTGCTCGGGCGCAGAATTGGAGAGGAAATTATCAATGGTCTTGTCCTTGGTCCAGGCGGCGAGGATGTTATCTGCAAGCTGCGTATCCATGAACAGCAGGGACCGGCGAAAGTCGTCATGGATGGTGAGCTTGTTGCGGCTGTAATACAGACGGCAAAACTCGGTCAGGAAATACTTGATTTCCTTTTCCTGGGGCCTGTAATTGAGGTCGTCGTACTTGATGGCCTCGGCCCGGCCGATCTCGTCAATGCGAACGTAGCGGGTATGAAAGCTGTCGATCTTTTTGACCGTGGCATAGGCGATGTAGAGTGAGCCGGCGCAGAGCAGGGAGAGCGCCAGGATGGTGATCTTTAAATAAGTGTTGGTCACCACGGCATCTCCCCACTGCTCCGCATAAAGGCGCTTGCCTGCCTGAAATTCGGCATCGGATTTGGCCGGAATGGTTGGCAGTGCGGGCACGTGCGCTGAAGTTGTATTCATGGGCGTGATTGACTCCTTGGGCATTAGCTTTAGAGAGCTTTGGCGACAGCGGCGGCGACGGCTACCCCCAAACCGCTGGCGGCATTGGCTGTTCCGCTGAAAATGTCTCCCACCAGGCTGGGAATCTTGAACACCGAATAGACGCCGGCCATAAAAACCACGATCAAAATGGGTATTTGGGTGATGCTGAGGGCGATCTCCTGGCCGATTGGAAGCGTGGCATTAAGTACGCTTAGCATGATCTGGGAAATTCCCAGGAGGATGATGTTCCCGACCACGGGAAAAAAGCTGTATTTGATGAGGGCCTTAATCCAACTCCAGAACAGGAAATCGAGCTTGGGCACGATCATGAAGGGGATGAGGATAGGGCCGATGACGAGGAGGGTTCCCAGGGCGAGATACCCGAACCCGACCACAATAAACATGGCCAGCTCCAGCACAGCAATGAGAAAGGTGACGATCAGGTACACGATCATGTCGCGGGGATGGAATATCGAGAACGAACTTACGCCCGCGATTCCGTTGGTGATCTGGTCGAGTTTGGCCAACATCTGGTGTTGCGTTTCAACGCCCACGAGGTCGGCCATGGCAAAGGCGGTCCTGGGAATAGCCTCGGAGAAGGAATAGCCGCCCAGAAGCGGACTGAGCGGGTGTACAGAGTCAGCATGATCCATACCGTCAGAATTAGCCCGGCCAGTGTGCGCAGCTTGTCTAGCGAGTGGTGACCGTGCAGGGCGATACGGCTTCCAGCAATGACGATCATGATGATCGTGACGGTGCGGAAGATTGTGAGTCCGAGTTGCTGGAAGGGAGTGCCGTTTTGCGTGAGCACGTTGAAGATGGTGTCGCGCAGTGATGACAGCAGGTTGTTGAATAAAGTTGGGTCCATACGATTTTTTGCCCCTTTTCTTTCAGATACTTTCGTGTCCAGCGCGATTTGGCGCTGCTCACGTTAATGGCCTTGGCGATCCTTGGCTGTGGCATTCAACTCACGGCCTCTGTCCCAACGTTCCTGAGCAAGCGTCTGCACCTGGAGGTCAATGGAAGACGTAAGCGCCCGGTTCGTGTCCTGGAGCGTGTGAATCATCAGCAACAGGGCAATCAAGGTTTTCTGCTGGAGCGCCTTGGACGATTGCAGAGTTGGGTCGGTGGATGTCGCATCGGCCTCAAGTTGCGCCAATACTCGGGTGTTCTGCTGCATGTTATTGCGCAGATCGCCGATGGTCTTCATTCCTGTCATGAGGCTGGCGTCCTGCAACTGGACAAGGCCGTACTGCTGCCGCCAGTCCTGTTGCGTCTGTGGGCTGGCGGTGACATCAACCGCCTGAATTGTAGGCATGAGATTGCGGAATCCGGTTTGGATCGCGTTGGTGTCGCCGCTGGTGATGCCGTTGGCCCAATTGCTCGTATTGCTGTACTGATTGCCCGCAACAAACTGCTGCCAGTTGGCAAAGGTGTAGCGATAGCGGTTGGGCAAGCTCTTGATCTGTTGGGCCTCGGCATTCAGCAAAGCGAATTGCTGCTGGTACAGCGCATACATCTGCTGAAGCTGAACCAGCTCTTTTTGCATCTGCAAGAGCTGCTGAATCTGTTGCTTGATGCTGGCTGGATCAATCACGGTGATCTGCGCCAGACCAGGCACGGTGCCGGCGAATAATACGATTGCGAGTAAAGCTGTCTTTTTCATAACGTGTCCTTCTCCTTTTGAAAACTGTCAAACTCTAAGCGGATTTCTCCTTACAAATCCGAGGGCATCCGGTGATTGCTGTAGGCGGGTAGCAGCAAATCTTGCGTCAGAAAAATTCTCACGCGGTGGCCCTCGCGGATGGTGATGGTTGGTAGAACGTTCAAGAAGCGATTCAGAATTTGCAGAGACGATTGCGACGTACTTCCGGCCACGCCTTCGCGGTAGGCACTCGAGTTGGACGTGGGCAGGCCGGTGACGGTGCTGTTGTTTGCGCCAATCGTCGAGAGTCCTGCAATAGCCCCTATCGCAATGGAAGCGCCAAAGATTCTGAAGTAATGGTTGTTGACTTGGTCATGCAGGGCGGTCTCCCCAATCTGATTAAGGCCAGGTGCCTGGTCCAGGTCCACGGCGTAACCATCCGGCATGATGAGCCGGTGAAAGACGACGGCAAGGCGCTCTTGCCCAACATCATTGACCTTCTTGGTCTCGCCCAAGATGCGGCTTCCGGCAGGAATCAAGAGTTCGGCGTGATCGTGGGAATAAACGTCAGTCGAAATCTGGCAGATGACCGGACCGGCGAAGTCACCATTGAGACGGTTCACTAAGGCGGATTCAAGTACCGTTCCCTCAAAGATGACATGCTGTTTGCCGATGGCTGCATTGAGGTCCGGGTTGCGGCGGGCCGTAGTGGGAACACTTTGAGGCTGCACCTCCACCCCATCACGCGAAAAACCGCCGCGTGCTGGGGACCCCGGTGCCTGAGGTTGCGGTTGAGAGCCCGCTGCAACACCTGTCGCCGTAGCGAGTTGTTGTTGCGCTTGCGCCAGGAGTTTTTGCTGTTGTCCTTGCAATATGTCCAGCTGTTGCTGGAAGTCAGCGGGCAGACCTGGGGCTGCTGATTGCGGCGCGGTTACGTTCGGTAACTCGCCGGGGGTTGCAGGAATCCCGGCGCCCTGGGCTTGGCTGCCGGAAGCTGCGCTGTGTGGATCGGAGCGATACGAGAGCGCGATATTGGAAGCGAAACGTCCCTGATATTCGCGCTTGCGTTCCTCCTCCTTGAGGGAATCCCGGGAATTATTGTCAGGTGGGTTCTGGGCATCATTGGACGCCTTGTTAATATCGCCGAAGAGGGCGTTAAAGTGTCCGTCAGTGGTTTCAGGCGGACTGGAGTGGGGACTGGCTGCCGCATTTCGGCTGGCGTCCTCGTTCTCTTTCAGTCTCGTCTGTACTTCGTCCGGCGAGAGTCCGGCGACTGCGGGCTTAACTTGGTCTGTTGCAGCAGCAGTGCCGGGGCTGGGCTTGGCTGCTTTTATGGAACCCGAGGAAAACCAGAGTCCCACAGCGCAGACAAAAAGCACAGTGAGGAAAATCCACGACTGCATGCGCTTCGGGATAACGCCAGAGGCGGCAATCCGTTTATTGCTGACCGGCGCGGCGGCTGAAAGCTCCGGCGCTTCTTGCTCCGGTGTTTGCGATGTTGTTTGTGGTGTGGTGGACATAATTACTCTCCTTGCCTCTCAAAGGTGGCCTTGTGCTTGCCAATCGAGAGATAGCCTTTGTCAACAATGTGGTCGATCACGTAGACGCCATCCTGCAGCGTGTAATTCACAAGCGTGGACTGGCCGTCTTTGATCTCGTAAAAGGTCGGCTTTTCGGTGGCGTCCGAGTGAATGTAAGTGAGGCGGTCATCGTGGTAGATGGCCGATATACGAAAGGGTTTTTTGTCTTTCTTGAACTTGTAATCGAATTTCAAAGCATGCACCGGATACTCGGTGCGGAAATGGCTGCTCTGCTCCTGGGCAGCTTTGATTTGGAGGGCCGCAGCTTCGCGGAACTGGTCCACCTCGGACGCTGGAACCAGCCGGGGCGCGTTGTCGGCTGCACTCAGTATCTTCTCGTCGGTGGGTTCGACGAAAATCTTGAGGTCCGCCTGTGTGTTTTCCCCACTGGTGCAATAGAAGGTGTAGATATTGCCTGAAGCCGTCACCAGATTCATGCTGGTTTCAAGCCCGGCTTTCGTGGGCTTGAGATAAGCAAAGTTTTGCGTTCCTTCGAGCACCCAGGCGTCTTTGTCCCCGATGACAAAGTCGAGGATGCGTTCCTGCGGTGGCAGTAGAATCAGGGTGGTAAAACGCGGCCGGGTTGTGACGCGGATGATGTCTTTGGCTGCATATTTGACGGTGCGCGCCTCACCCGCGGCACGGCTGGAATCCGGTGTCTGGGCCGTCGCCAGGACGGCGCTGAGAGAGATGGCAAGAAAGAGAGTGATGCGAAGTAGTCGTTGCATAATGATTTAACTCCTCTGTGTAGTGCCTAAGAGTTCTAGGCCGTGTTCAAATCCGTGCTCCTGGACAACGGCATTAAAACGGTCGTTGTCTTTGGGCGAATTGGTATAAAGCCAGTAGCTTTTGCGGTCCACGTTGAGGACAAATTTCTTGCCCATCGTGGAAGTCTTGATAAGTCCCTCGCGCTTGGGAATGAGGGTCTGGATCAGTTCCACCTCGCGCGGGTTGAGATGGAATTTCTCGGTGTAAAAACCGTAATCCGCATCAGCATTCGCCAAGAAGATCTTGGTCGGAAAAGAATCGAGCAACGGCAGCAGGTTCGATTCCTTCAGGTCCTCGGGCGACTGTGTCGCCATGATGAGAACCCCGTTATGCTTGCGCCACGTCTTCGCGGCCTTAACCAGATAGTTGCGGATGACCGGGACAGTAAAGAACCTCCATGCCTCATCCAGAATGAAAATCTTCAGGCTGGGGCGGATGGCCGGGTCATAGATCACGGCGCTGGCGCGGTGAAGGACGTAAAAGAGCAAGGCTTGGATAAGCTGCGGATATTCGTCCATTCCCTGAAAGTCGAAGCATTGCAGTGTCGCCAGAGTGATCGTGTCTTCTACGTTGTCGAAGAGATGGCCGTACTGCCCGCCTTCAATCCATTTGTGCAGGCGGTCGGCCAGATGCCGGGGCAGAGTGCCGGCGAGAGTCTTGAGGCGGCGGATGTCACGGTCCAAGACATACAGCGTCTCAATGGCCTGGAAGATGTTGCGGTCGTCCTCGGTTGTCGTCTGATAGCCGTCGCTGCCTGCGATGAGGACCTGAACGAGCGAGAACAGGAATTCGAGATTGGGCGCGGTGGGTTCAAGACTGAAGGGGTTGATTTTGTAATCCGGCTTCTCTGCGCCAATCTTGAGATATGAGCCTCCCAGCAGGCGAGTCAGCTTTTCATAGCTGCCGCCTAAATCAAAAATGAAGGTGCGAGGATCATACTTTTGTAAAGCCAGCGTCAGAAAATTGGCAAAGAATGACTTTCCGCTGCCTGTGCGCCCGGTAAGGAAAGTGTGGGCCACGTCGTCACTTGTGTTGCCGCTGCCATCCTGAATGCGCTGGTGCAGGTTGAGATAAAACGGGGTTCCGTCTGCCGTTTCGACAATCGCCAGGGCCTCGCGGTTGAGAAACGTATTCCAGCGGTGGCCTTCATGCAGAGTGAAGAGAAAAGACCAATCGGCATAATTGTTATTGGTGATGTAGAGCTGGCGGAAATTGAAGTGCGAATTGCCGGGGCAGGTGGCGAAAAAGGCCGATAGTTGGTTGTATGTTTCTGAGTAAAGGGATGCACCCACAGTGCTGAATGCCTTGCCGAAATCCGATACTGCTTTTTCGACCTTGGCGCGGTCCCGGTCGTAAATGACAACGGTGAGCGAGAATTTGCCGAAGTAATTGCCTCGCTTCTGTACTTCCTTCAAGCACTCATTCAGATCGTCAACAAACTCAACTTTGGTTTCATCTTTGAGCCGGTCCCCGCCACTGGAAACGCTCAAGGATGATTTGGTCTTGTGAAAATGAGTCCGCATGGACGCGATATAGTGGACGGCTTCGCTCGCCTCGACTGCCCGCCATTCCGTCACGATGTGATAGGTCGCGGGAATCCTGAGCAACTGCTGCAGAACCAGCGGGCGGCTTTCGCTCGGCTCCTCACGCAGCGTCAGGACGCGCGTGTAGTAGCCGTCAAGCGTGAGATGGTCAGTGTGCGATTCCAGCGGGGAATTGACGAGATACTTATCCGTCATCACGTCAAATTTGAGCCGCTGGCTTCGTTTCTCAGGGTCAACATTGAAAATCCTGAGGAGCATGCGGAACGCATCCTGCTTATCCAACAGCCGGATTTCCACCAGATCCGACAGATAAGAAACAAGGCTGTTGGCCTGGCGCAGCAGGATCGTGGTGGCCTGCTCAATCTCCCCTTCGATGAGCAGGATTTCTTTCTTAGCGCTGAACAGGGATTTGAGATTGGCCGCGCCAGCCGTGAAGCCCTGGCTGAAGAAGCTGCTCAGGGCTTTCGTGAATGTCATCTTCGCTGCGTGGGCAGCGCTCTGGTAAAGCAGTACATAATAGAGGTGGATGGAAAACATCTCCTCGGACTTCTGCTCGAAGTAACGGGAACGTTCCAGTTCGGCGCGCCGCACGACCGGATTGCCGTAAGCCGGTGGCGGATCGGGCTGGAAATGAGATTTGAAAAGATACTGGTAAACGCGGAATTCCGGGCCGCACAGTTTGAAGGCCGATTCAAGCCGTTTGGTGGTGGTGTCGAGAGTGCGCTGGTCCAGGCACTCGTAATCAATGCCTTCGACTTCAATGACGGCGCCGATTGCGCCGGTTTTGGTGATGAAGCACCAGTCATTCATGAAGCTGAATACGCTGCATTGCTCGGCCAGAGCGCCGGTCTCGCGGTAATTCTTGACGAGTTTGCGGATGTTAAGCACGGCTGAGAATCCTCCTGATCGTCGCGGGCGTGTATTTGCAGGGGTCGTATTCGGCGCGGAAGGTGCGTCCCATTGCCTGGATGATGAACACCAGCATTTTGGGATCGCGGCGGGTTGCCATCCGGGCCAAGGAAAGCAGGATGGCAAAGATCACGATGGCCCCGACAAAACTGCTGAAAAGAACCTGAAAGCCTCCGCCCGTAAATAAGGCGGTAGCGAACAGGGTCCGCTCGACGCCCATGATGGTCAGCGGCCTATTCAGCGTCTTGTAAACCGGGTTTGTCCGTCTCGTGATCTCGGCCATGACTGTTCACCCTGCTTGTTGAATGTAGGCAAAAATATTGGCTGCACCCACGATCAAGGCCGCGCCAATGGCGAGCCTGCCGACACTTGAGTTGTCACTTTGCTTGCCGTACATGTAGCTGACGCCACAGAGCACGATGGCAATGAGGGTGATGGCCTTGCCAAAGGGGCCGGTGATGAACTGCGAGATGGAATTGAGCAGCCCCTGGCCGGGCACGTTGGATTGAAATAGGGCCAGATAAAATGCTGCAACTGCCTGGCGTGAAACTGACTGGATGAGGTTCATGGTCTTTAAACTCCTTTGCTTCTCTTTGTCGTTCAACCGTTTCTTAAAATCCTCTAAGAATCTGCTGCCTCCGCCGTGGAAAGCTCTGGAGCGGATACCAGCGCGAATACTTCACAAAAGTCGTGGTTTTCGCATTTCTGCCTTTCTTTGTAGTGGCCTCTTTACCTTCCTTTCTTTTCGTGAGCCTTTTCTGCCGTTTTGACTTTCTATCGGTTTTTAGAATAGGTCTAAATCTCTATATTTTTCATACCCGGCTGCAACTTCCTTGAAGACAAACGTTCTTTCAGAGCGTCTGATATTCAAGGTGTTGCTAACTATGCCCTCGGGTTCCCTGGTTGTATCTTCCAGCTCCGTCACGCCTTGGTTAGCAATCACTGTAGGTGACACCGCAGCTAGATCGCCAAAACCCGCTTTCTTGTTCATCACCCTTCTAGGTTGTCCGAGTTGCCGAGTTGCGCGGCTAACTGCGGTGTCTATTCCATCTGACGCAAAAGATAAAAGGAGGTTTCAAGCTCAAAAGCAAAATGCGCACCTATGCGCACTTATGAGCACATAAACGCACTTATGACCACTTACGACAAACTAGATAACGAACACCGTGCCTGGAGCGTGAAGGAGGCGGCGGACTTCCTCGGATACTCCGTCTCACACCTTCGCCGACTCATGCGTGAAGGCAAGATGGACGGATGCTGGCTGAAGGCGCAGGAAGACGGCCGTCCTAGATTCTGTCCTGCCAAAGTGAAGGTCTGGATGGAAACACGTTCCAAGAGCAAGGTCCAGAGGAAGCCACGCGGCACGAATAAAGCGGCGGTGGAATCATCGGAAAAGAAAAACGATGAAAAGACGCCTTACTCCATCTCACCAGCAACGCAACTGTGAGAGCCCAAGGCTCATAGGGTCAAGGCGTTGCATTGGAAAGCCAGTGCATAGAGATGGAGCAAAATAAGGAAGCGGCCCGAAAGGAAGGTGACAATTTGTTGACAAGCTCTTAGCAGTTCTAAACATGAGCAGACAGTAGTTTCATCTTGTCTGCCAGAAGCACCGAGCGGCTGTTCACTCTTGAATCGGAGAGAATCAACAGGGCTTTTGCTGGATGGCAACAAGCAAGTAGTTCGATCTCACCCGCCTTCCAGATCACTAGCGAATAGCTATGGCCGCAACTGTTGCCTGTAAGTTATTGTGGCCTTCTCGGTTCTTCTATTCTTCCAGGCCGGTGTTGTATGTGCGCATATGTGTGCATATGTGCTTTTAAGTGCTCATTTAGCGGCGATGGCGCGACTAGAAATGGTTTTCATACGTCTGAAGTGGTATGCCCGGATGTCGTCCAAAATCGGGCAAGCACAGGACTGTAACTATGACGTTGATAGAGATACTTGAAAGCCGTAAAGAAGCGCTCAATACCCAACAGGTAGCCGAACTGTTGGGAGTCTCGGAAAAGAAAATCTATCGCTTGGCTGCTGCCGGCCTATTGCCTTCGTTTCGTGTTGGCAGCGCAATTCGATTCGACGGCCAGGACATTGCCGATTGGCTGCGGAACAAAAAACCTTCAAATGGGCAACCCCGTCCCAGAAAACTACAAAGGGACGGAGGCTCAAGGTCTGATCGAAGGGGACAGGAAGCGGGTTTACCTGATCACATCTGGCGCCATAGAATTAAATCATTGGAATCAGCTCTCGGAATAGATAGCTCGCCAGACGGTAATTTATAATTCCCCCTATGAGAGGAATAGACGGAGTTGTCGAAGCACTGAGGGAACAAGAGAGGCGTATTGAGAATGCACTGACTGCCCTGGAAGGCGGTACCGTACGATCAGGGAATGGCAGGAGATCGGGAGCGGGACGAGCAGCCGGGAACGGCAGGCGAAAGAGAAGAGGTCGAAAATTATCAGCCGCGGCCCGGAAGAGACTTTCTCTGACGGCTAAGGCTCGTTGGGCAAAGGCTAAGAAAGCCGGGAAAAATGCATTGTGACTGAGAGGACGTATAAGCAAGCGTTGGTAACCTATATTGATATACTCGCGTTCAAAGAGTTTGTAAGAGCGTCCGAAAAAGAGCCCACACGCATTGCTGAAATTGATCGGATCCTTCTGGTCCTCAAGACTCAACTTACCAACAGTCCACGTTTCAAGTATGCGGAAGACGGACCACCAGAACAACTCTTCCGCGCCTTCAGTTTTTCCGACCTGACGGTGAGAGCCACTCTAATTGACCCCGAGAACGATCTTCTAAATACCTTCAATCGGGAAATACAAATTCTGGCAGAAAAGCAGTTGGAGGTGGCCTGTTGGGGCGGAGACGAGTGGGAAACGTTTCCAGTACTGCTGAGGGGAGCAATCAGCATGGGGCTAATCTTGATGGATCCGGTTGAGCTTAGGAATGACCAGATATTTGGTCCCGCACTTGTTAGGTCTTACGAGCTGGAAAGCGAAACGGCCGTGTTTCCCCGAATTGTGATTGATCGGGATCTCATGAAGAAAGTCAACAACCCGGAGAACAAGCTTTATAGGCAGTTCATCACACGCGGAGATGATGGCATCGATTTCGTAAATTATCTTTCAGGATGCACTGAATACTTCCAAGCGGGCGAACCCATAATATTTCACAACAGCTCAACGACCTTTGAAAACCACAAGAGAATGATAGAGAAGGCAGTTGATCAGTTGAAAAAAGCCAAGACAAAACCGGGAGACCGTGTCATTCAAAAATATCTTTGGCTGGTGAACTATCACAATCGAGCAGTGGATCAAATCCCTCTTGCAGGCCCCGGAGAGGTCCCAGCAATGTTCCCCGGAGAGCCGGACGAAGAATCAGTTGAACAAACCAATCTTACCAATCGGGTGGCATTGAAAATCTCGGAAGACCTGCTTAATTTTTAACAGATTATTCATTCGTCACTGAGTTCTTCCTCAAGGAGTTCTTTCGGACACTCAGGTTGCTCTGTGGGCTTCAAATCCTCCGAGTTGGGGACTTTTGATCCCTCGATTTGACAAACCTGCTGAAACGGGTACTCGAAATCTTCCCACACTGACTTTGCTGCTGTTCGTTTTGCTGCTGATTTGTCAATGAAACTAGACGACAGTTCGTGTCGCGTTCTGTGAGCATCTCCGTGACTTTTGCAGATTGCCTAGACTCCAAACTGCTACGCTGGTTGAATGGCATGGGGTTTCTCGTTCTTCAACCCATGTTCCGATTGGGCATTTGTGATTCCCAACTATGATGGATGCCCGACAACTCATCCTGATACTGAGCGATGAACGGCAGACGCTGTTTTGAAAGAGCCACCCAGTTCCATACTGGACCTCTTTATATGTTATGGATTTCCATTTCCATATTGCTAACATCATTCTCGTACAAGTCTGATATAATCCAGAACTTCGAAACTAAATTTAGGAGGCTTATGATGCCACTCGTTCACTCGACGCTGCCAGAGTTGGATCGACCGAACTCCGACAACGATGACCGCTATATGCGCGGCCTTGAATTCCTCTGGCTGGAAATCACCGATCGCTGCAACCTCGAATGTGTTCACTGCTACGCTGACTCATCGCCCCGAGCAAGTCTCAGAGGAAGCATGGGAACGGAAGACTGGAGACGTGTTATTGCGCAAGCCGCTGATCAAGGCTGTCGTGCAGTTCAGTTTATTGGAGGCGAACCGACCTTACATCCTGATCTGGATGATCTAATTCCTTATGCGCATGCTAGAGGCATGAATTTCATAGAGGTTTATACGAATGCCACCACGCTAACACAGAACAGAGTTGACTTTCTGCGCGAGTTCGGCGTGCGAATCGCCACTTCTTTTTACTCTTGTGACGAGAGTATTCATGATGGCATAACGCAAAGGCACGGAAGCTTCCGAAGGACGATTCTCGGCATTGACAATACGCTTAAGGCTGGCCTTCATCTGCGAGTCGGTCTGGTCCTAATGGATAACAATACTCCCGATCGAGAAGCAACGATGGCGTTTCTTCATTCAAAGGGCATCAGCGATGTAGGTGAAGACAGGTTACGTCATGTGGGACGGGGTGGAGCTGTTCACATAACTGTAAAAACCGATCCTTACTCTGAGCTTTGCGGGCATTGCTGGAAAGGTCGAGCATGTGTGACAGCAAGTGGCGACACTTACCCTTGTGTATTTTCGCGGACATTTTTACTTGGAAATGTGATGCGCACGTCGCTGGCCCAGATATTGAAATGCAAGACGCTTCAGGACTTTCGTACGACACAGAAGCAAAGATCCACCGAGGTTGCACAGTGTTCTCCACAGTGTGACCCTGGCGCACTCTGCACTCCAAGCACTGGCTCCTGCAATCCAACTTGCAATCCTGGCCAACAGCCCTGTAATCCACAAGTCTGCACTCCAAGCCAGAGCTGCGGCCCAACGCGGTGATGAGTGAATTGCGAATACCTCCACGATCGATATGCTTCTGACCGCCTCGTCGTCATCAGAGGTTTGGCAGGAGCCGCCGATGTACATCGGATCATTGAAGAGAGTTCTTTGTGGCCGAAGCGACCAGTCTATGTCCGTCCCGAAGACGGAGTAACCTGGTTGTCACAAGACGTCGCAAAGGACTCTTTTCTGGCCGCATGGTTTCACTCCGATCGAATACTGCAGATGATCCGGAGCGTTTCGGATATTGATTCGTCGTTGGTGAGAACAGAATGCTGGATTAATCTCTACCGGGCAGGCGAGTACATCTCTCCACATCGGGATGTTGCTGGGAGTATTCAGCTTCTAATAGCTTTAGTTTCGGCGGACAGCGAGTGCGGCGGGATTTTCATTGCGAACATTCACGGGCGGAAGCTCGAATTCTTGCTCGCACCAGGAGACGGCATGCTATTTGAGGCAACAACAGTGGAGCACTATACAACGCCTCTATCTCCCTCACAATCAAATCCCGAGCCGAGACGAATGAACGCAGTGATGCGATTCTATTTTGCCATGGCTTAGCACCAACTCGATAGTCTGTCCTCTTTCAGAGTTGCGACGGGATATTTGCACGGACGAACCTGTACTCCTGGACTGCTAAACTGCTCTAGCGCGATCACGTATTTTATCAACAAATCATAACGCCCTTAAGAGAGCTAGATTGCGCCGATCTCATCGCAGTTGCAGAAAATACCATACCTGTCAGTTTACCGCTTCGACGGATCACACCAGCGATTGGGCTGGCAGGGTTGGCCGCCATTAGGGGTGCATGGAAGACAGCTGTAGCTTGGCGTGCAGTTGGGGTTGCACGTTCTGTCTGGCTCACACGGGCCGTAGTTTCTGGATGCATCTGCTATACGCCGCCGCGTCTCTAGCAAAACGTCTGATGCGGCTATTTGCTTTAGCGACATGGTGCGAACCGATCCAACAGACCACTCTTTCGACATGATACAGGGAGCTACAATCCCGTCGGGACCTATCGCAAGAATATTGTTTGCGCAATTGCCACACAACTCCCCCATTGAACCACAACTTTCTCTGTTGCCTCTTCCAAATTGTCGAACATGATCAAAGCTAATCTGTGCCACGCCGATCTCGTGGAGCAATGTAAATGTGGCCTCAATCGCGTTCTGATTTTCCTTCATTCCTATCACACCCACGCGAAGCGGCAACCCTTTCGCTAGAACGCGCTTGATGTTGCTGATCGTCCTGCTATGACTGCCTGGTGATTGTGTGATGGCGTCATGAATTAGCGGGTCATCCGCGTACACAGACGTGGCTACAGCAACGTTGTGACGAGCAAAGGCCACTAACAAACTTTCGTCTAACCTGATCAGATTGCTGTACACCTCGATGAGCTGATAGCCTAGGTCGTCGGCAAACCTTATTAACTCCGGCAAGCTATTATTAAGTGTCGGCTCTCCGCCAATAAACTGCACACGTCGGCAACCGATTTGGAACGCTTCCGAGAGCAGCCCGATCTGCTCCCCTCGATTCAGCATATCTCCACCGCCACTTTCCGGGCCGGAGTCGGAGTAGCAGTGCACGCATTTTAAGTTGCATTGATTTGTCAGTTCAAGCCACAAGAACTCCAAGGAACAATCCGAAGCGATGGACTCACGATTGCTTGTCTCCGATACCGTTTCCATAAAAGGCATTCCTTTTCTGATCAGACTAAAAGAATCTCGATGAGACCCATGTATCGTAAGGGCGCCAGAAATACAGAAAACAGGTTGGCTGGTTGTCAGCAGCTAACTGCAGTTTCCCACTTTCACTCAAACAAGTGTAAAGCTGGGCGCATTCTAGTGTCAAACTAATCAAGATCACATACTATAGTTATAGAAGGAACAGTTCCCCTTGGTCCCAGAAAGCACATGGCGCCGCGGCTGACGACGCATTCGCCGTAAGACCTGTTGCGCTTCATGGCTCAACTCGAAATAGGCCTGTGGGCAGAAGGTCGGCAGCTCATGCTGCTTCCAGTGACCCCACAAGTATTCCACCGGGTTCAATGCGGGAGCGTAAGCGGGAAGAGACTCCAGCCATAGCCTCCTTTTTCTGCTGCCAGCCTCCGGCATCAACTTACTGCGATGACTTCGCAATCCGTCCCAACCACCAGCAGCTTGCGCTGATGTCGCGCAGCAAATCCTCCGGAAACTCCACCACATGGGGCTGCGGACCGTGCCCGGAAACAGAACCGGAAATAGAGCAAAAAGCCGGCGCTAAGAGAATTTTTCTCGCTGGTTCTAGCCGGCGTTTCCCGCGATACTGAGTCGAGACAGACGGTGGTATGCAAGTAGGCCCTACCTGCCGCAATTTTCGTCCGACGTGGAAATCCTCAGCCTGATGACAGTCTTTGGATACGAAAATCTTCCTGTCCATCCTGTCCATAGAGCGCGGGAATTTCGTCTACTGGTGAGAAAAATGGGCACTGGTGAGAAAGGCGAGAAAATCGGGAAAGTGAATGATTTGCTTAGATTTATATGTTATCTACCGTGTAATCAAGCAGTTGCGAAAAACTTAGGGGTGAGAATCCCTCCCTCTCCGCCAGACCGAATCTAGACGCCTCTCTATTAATCAAACGTGACAGCAACAGCCAAGAATATGTGGAAACGTGCGGCGATTGCGTGCGTGCAACTCTTGCAATGTTCGAGGGGCATCCTCACATCCGAGTCCAAGAACACCATGAGGCGGGTAGTGGTCGTCTCCGTCTCGGGCCGTTAATTCTTTGGACCATTGTTTTGTGCTCTTAGTCCAGTATGCTTTTGGCAACTTCAGAACGCCAAAATTACCTTATGCCAAGGCAGCCATTGACCTTAGCTCGGCCCGTCCGGCTCAGTTGCGCAGCAACTCTGGGCAACTCCGTTTACCACTGAGAACTCCTACTCTCTGATTGTTCCCCAGAATTCTCCCTACAGGAGTAGTCCATGACCGCATTGCTTCGTTCTCTCCTCCGCCTTGGCGTCTCTGTTCCGGTCATTCTGGCGGCAACATTCATTTACGCTCAAGAAAGCATGATGCTCAGGAACAATAATGCACCGGCTGTCGGAGTTGCCATCAATCAAGGTGATTTCAATCGTGACGGCATTCTTGATCTGGTTACGGCCAACATTAACGGAACGGTTAGCGTTTTTCCCGGCAGAGCAGACGGCACCTTTGCCCCACCGATCACCACGACCACCGGCCACCAGCCCAACGATCTTGCCTTTGGCGATTTTAATAACGATGGCAAACTCGACGTGGCGGTCTCCAATATTGATTCCAACACCGTGCAAATACTGCTGGGCAATGGCGATGGAACGTTTACCCCAGGCGACACCATTCTGCTCGATCAGGTACCGGCTTCAATCACCACATCAGACATTAATAACGATGGCAAGCTGGACCTGGCCGTAGGCATCGGGGTAACAACAAACCAGGGGGTTACGACCAACGAAATAGAAATCCTGCAAGGTGATGGAGCGGGGCATTTTGCCCGGGTCAATACGCTTAACTTTGGCACTTCGCTAGGGCTGATAACCAAGGTGCGCGTAGGCGACTTCAATGCCGACGGCAAAGTTGATATCGCGGTTCTCCTGGGAGGGTCGATTGACGTGCTGTCTGGCGTTGGTAACTTCAACTTTGGCGCCGACATAATCTCTGGCGCCTACCCCCAAATCAACGACATGAATACGGGGGATCTGAACCAGGATGGCTTCACTGATATTCTAGTGTCCTGGAGTGATGCTGTCGGCAGCCTGAATGGCGGCGTGGATGTGTATTACGGCACCTCCTCCGAGGGCAGTTTCATTTTTAAGAGGCAGATTCCCGCAGGTGGAAGTCTCTACGAATCTCCGGGAGAGATCATTGCGGCGGACGTGAATGGCGATGGCATTAATGACATTGTTGGCCTGGACAACGACAGCACGTTTGCGAACGGGGTTTACGTCTGGCTGTGCCATGGCGACAACTCATGCGATCCCACGCCCACCAAATTTATCTACACTACGAACCGCGACAAACAAGCCATGGTAGCCGGCGATTTCAATCGCGACGGGAAAATTGATTTCGCCGCATTGGACAATGGAACCGTGGAAGTTTTACTGAACGCCACGCCGCGCGCCGCTTGCCAGAAGAATGTCATCGCTCCCGCCATGACCGTGTGCCAGCCCCAGGACTTCACCTTCTCCAATTCGCCGCTCCATGTGATCGCTGAGGGTGATGACAGCAACGGTGTGAGCGATATCGATGTCTTTATAGACAATGTCAAAAAAGGAAGTTTCGCAAGCTCTTCCATCGATCAATTTTTTACCCTGCCCGCCGGAGATCACTTTGTGGTAGTGAAAGGTTTCGATCCGACTGGGGCCAGCTTTCGCTCTGATCGGCACATCACGATTTTCGACGGCGTTCCAGGAGAGACCTGCCCCTCCTCTTCTTCCACCTCCCTATCCGTCAATATCTGCCTTCCGGCCCAGAATGCGACGCTGAGTTCGCCCGTGCAGATCTTTGCCAACTCCTATTCCCTTCGCCCCATCACAGCGATTCAGGTTTACATCGACAACCAACTGCAATTTGATGATCAAACAGCCACCGAAGTGAACAAGTTATTTTCTATGTCATCAGGATCGCATATCATTGTGGTCAAGGCGTGGGATGCGACCGGGAACAACGTCACGGAATCAAGGACGATTGAGGTGAAATGAAATCAGCTTTTGTATAGCTTTGAGACTTTGGTTTTTGGCTTCTGCTTGGGCTGACGGCATGGCAGGAGCCAGGAATCTAGCCTAGCAGCCTGTGGTAGAAGTCCGAAATCGGCAAATTGATTTTGTAAGTCACTGAATTTGCAGGATGAAAACGGTCATTTTCTGAAAAATAGACTTCTGCCGCAGGCTGCTAGGGGAAATTATTGTGTTCCATTTTGATACTGCTCCGGAGCTTCGGATGAGAGCTTTTGGCCACGCCATCCGACCTAAACGTAACCGAAAATGCTCATGCATTCTTTCGAATTCCTGTCCATCCTGTCTATAAAATGCAGAGAGTAGTTCTACTGGGCGGAAAGGGCGGAGACAGCAGAAAGGGCAGAAATCGCAGAATCCCCTTTATTTATGGATATTTAGAGCTATGTAGCTTGATAATCAACGGGTTGCGAAAAACCGTGGGGTTCGAATCCCTCCCTCTCCCGCCAGAAGCTTCATTTTTCAATTCAGTACGTTAGCAGCACACCCTTGTTGCCGCTTTCTGCGATATCGGAGCTTAACTTATTTGTTTACTAGGTCTTAGGAGGAGTTCGAGACTAAGACAATGCCAAAGTAATTTGCCAAGTTCAACGTCTCAGTGCCACCTGTTGATTGTGGTTGCAAGTTTCAGGGGATGTCACGTTCTAAAACATTGAGAGGCAGCGATGTTTCTGACTGCCTGACTCTCTGAAAGAGATTTAAGGTTGATTGAGCTTGAACAGAAGCCAATGTACAAATATTCTGAAAGCTTAGGGAGGTTCACACAATGATGACGAGCCGTGCTACGTCGTTTCTTCTGATGACATGCGTACTGGTCCTTGCGTCAATGGCGTTTTGCCAGACCCAAGCCACCGCCCCTGGCGCGAATGCTGCTCTCAAGTCGCCCGATGCTGTGCTATTCGGGCGAGCGATTCAAGCTACAGAGAATTCCCATTATGCTGAGGCACGCATCCTACTCGTAAAGCTTATTCGCAGCTACCCAAACTCAGATTATGTGCCTCGTGCAAAGGTCTCCATTGGTGACGCTTGGTATGCAGAAGGCGTCTTTCAGCGTGCATTGATGGAATATCAAGACTTCATCACATTCTTTCCCAACAGGCCGGAGGTGATGGAAGCTAGACAAAAAATTGACGCTATCCAAAAGAAAACAGAAATGTAACTGCCTGGCCTCAGGGGGGGTACTGGAAGACATCAGACTGGACCGCAAAATCCTTGAGAGTTCAAACCGAGGTATGGGTATCCTCCTAGATCGGTGAACAATAGAAAGCTGAACGTTACTGGTCGGCAACAGCGCCCAGATTCCGCGGCATTCCTTCTGTGTTAAGAGGTGTAAAAGTTCGAAAGTCGTTCGCGACTCCCCGCCATGTACCATTATGTTTTTGGGCTGCGCCTGCCCGGTCCGCCCACGGCTTGCACGCCTCAAGAAACTCGAGTCCTCGCAATTCACATTCATCCCCGATGCTCATGACTTGTCCCATCTTCCCGACTGGGTCCATGCTCCCAAACAGATCACGGATGGCCATCTAACTCAGCTGGCCAGAGCAAATGGAGCTGTTCTCGCCACCCTGGATGGAAAGATCCCAGGGGCTTTCCTGATTTCCGGAACTGATTGAGCTCTCGCAGGGTCGCGAAAATGGGTTGGCAGGCTATTATGCGAGAACTGTCTGATACTCCTCGAACGCACCCTTGAAATCAGTGATTTCGTGGCTCCCCTCAAAGTACCAAATCCGGGTGGCAACCTCGTCCACCAGGTCTTCGTCATGCGAGACAAGCAACACAGTTCCCTGAAAACGCTGGAGGGCTATGTTGAGCGCGTTGATCGATTCGAGATCCAGGTGATTGGTGGGCTCATCCAACACCAGAACGTTCGGCTTTTGCAGCATCAGCTTGCAGAAGAGTAACCTCGCGGCTTCGCCGCCGGAAAGAACCTCGGTGCGCTTGTCCGCGTCGTCTCGGGGAAACAGCATTTGTCCCAGTAGTCCACGGATCTCTTCCTGCGCCGCCGAGCGGTTCCACTGATGGAGCCACTCGAACACTGTCATCCCCGGCTGGATCAATGCCTTGTGATCTTGAGCGAAATATCCAACCGCGGCTTCATGCCCCCAGATGACGTTTCCTCCGGTTAGAAAGGGGCCGTCGTAGCCGCTGGTTTTGCGCAGTTCAACCTCCGGAACGTTGGGAGAGTTCGCCAACACGGCGTTGACGAGCGTTGTCTTACCCACCCCGTTCCGGCCCATCAGCGCGATTTTCTCTCCGCGGACCACGCTTGCCGTGAAGCTGCGAATCACTTCGGTGTCGCCATACGATTGAGTAACGCCTTCCAATTCCAGAATGTGCTTTCCCGAAGGCCGCTTCTGCTCAAACTTCAGGAACGGACGCTGGATGTTTGATTTCGCCAGTTCCGTCACTTGGAGGCGCTCGACCTCCTTGCGCCGTGACTGTACCTGGCTGGATCGCGTGCCGGCCGAAAAGCGCGCGATGAACTCATTGAGTTGTGCAATCTTTTTCTCCCTCTGGGAGTTTTGCGCTTCGATCTGCGAGCGAATCTGGGTCTTCGCCACCACCATATCGTCGTAGGTGCCGGTATAAGTGATGATGGTCTCGTAATCGATATCAGCGATATGCGTGCAAATCCCGTTCAGAAAATGGCGATCGTGCGAGATGACGAGCAGCACCCCTTCATATCGGTTCAGGAACTCCCGCAACCAGTGGATGGAATCCAGATCCAGGTGATTGGTCGGCTCGTCCAGCAGCAAGGCCTGTGGATGCCCGAAGAGCGCCTGTGCCAGCAGCACGCGAACTTTTTGTCCGCCCTGCAGTTCGCCCATTTTGCGCTCATGCAATTCGTCGGGAATATCAAGCCCTTGAAGCAGGATGGCTGCATCGCTCTCGGCCGTGTAGCCGTCTTCCTCACCCACGATGCCCTCCAACTCACCGATCTTCATGCCATCGGCATTGGTCATCTCCGGCTTCGAGTAGATCGCGTCACGTTCTTCCATCGCCGCCCACAACCGCTTGTTCCCCATAATCACGGTGTCGATTACGCGATAGCGATCGAACGCGAACTGATCCTGACTCAACACGCCCAGCTTTTTCGGGCGTACGACCGTCCCTTTCTGCGGCTCGAGTTCGCCGGTCAGCAGCTTCATGAACGTCGACTTGCCGGCGCCGTTCGGCCCGGTGAGGCCGTAGCGCTTCCCCGGCGTGAAGCTGGTGGATACTTCATCAAACAAAACTTTGGCGCCGTAGCGCATGGACACGTTGCTTACCGAGATCATAGGTTTAAGGGAACTGCGGGAATTGCCCAAAAGGCGGGAACAGTTACGTTATCTAGAATACCATGGCCGATCTTCAACCTTGCCAAACCGTCGGCCCGACGGTAACAAATGGCAGGCCTTGTCAAACCAGTCCCACTGATCTTAGGAAACTTTCGGCACTAAATGCAGGACCGGCATTTGCCGATCTAACCGCCAGGACCGTAGTTTGCCTGCATCTGAAACTAATTGACGTGGTGGAATTGGAGTCCGCGATCGCCAAGCTCGCTTGCGGACGCATTCGCGACGAGTATGCACGCGAGGCGCAACTCATCCAGTCCGCGCTGCTGCCGGCAAAAAGCCTCTACCTCCAGTCCGTCGAGATCGCGTTCCGCTACATACCCTTTATCGAGGTTGGGGGAGACTTTGTCGACTTCTTCCTCTTGCCGGACGGCTTAATCGGCATCTACCTCGGGGACGTGATGAAGGCGATAAGAGCGTCTATGCAAAATAAGCTGCAGGGAGAACCGCGCGCGAAGGAGCCTCTCTGGCCTCCACAAGATCATGAAACTCTACGTGAAAAATAATTGCGGCAATGGGCTCCAAATGGGAACTCTTGCCACCTGCTGCTTAGTCTTAATTTAGTCTTAATAATGACCATCAGCTCCGCCGCTGAAAATATCGGCCGAGTCCGCGCATAGCGGTAGCTTTGAACGCAGAATCACGCCTGTGCAGGCAAACAGCGATCGGTCAGATTTTAAGTTTAGAGAGAGTTCCTGCCGGCCTTTTTAGCCTTGGCCCAGCGCGCCTTTGCCGCCTCTGAGATCTTCCTTCGTGCAGCTGCGGAAAGCGTGCGCGCTCTTCGCCTCACATGAGAGGGCAGCGCCCGCAGTGCGGCGCGTCCACCCCGCCTGCGCCCATTACCCGCTGCGGCGCCGCTCAAAGCCGCAATGGCGCCGTCAATTCGGTCACGTTCATGCTTCAGTTCTGTCAAAATGCTTTCTAGGTCCATAAGCTTGAGAGTATCGTCCTTTCAAGATTGTTTTAATGAGATTTCGCCGGGTGCCGTGAACTGGTCAGTATGGCAGCAACTTCCTTAGTTTATCTTAACAATGTAAGGCCGACAATTGATCTGGTCCAGAGGTCCGTTTTTCAGATCCTGAATACAATACCACTTTCATAGAAATCTGTACTACTTAACATAGATGCCTCCTATTATGTATCTCATTCCAAAAAAAGTTCTCCCGGAACACAATCCGGAACTACCACATCGATACATTGGATGTTTCTCCCTGATTACGCGCGACCACCCGATCTCCGGGGGTCAGGCACGCGCGGGTTTTTTCGCGTGATGGGGCGGGGTCGCCGCGATCACCCGGTTGCCCGCAGTGGGTTTACTGAACTGCGCTCTCAGGCGCAGCGACCCCGCTGAATGCTGCCTGTTAGCTGTGGGTCGATGTCCTTGCATGTGTGCCGGAAGCACTGTCGGGTTCTTGGTCCCGGCAGTGGTCTTCTGGTGCTTCGTCATTGCGCTGATGATCCTCAGCCGGCTCGGTATATTCCGCGCCGGTGCCCATCAAATTATGTCTGGTACCGCGATTGGATTGTTCTTGAACGTGTCTCATCTGGATCCCTCCAGCCTGGGGCAGACTGGTCGTAACCTACCGGAACCGATCACAGCGAACTGGCTTCACCGCCCCGGATGTATTGTGGGAAGCACGGAAGACCTGGGAGCGCTCTTCAAAAACCTGAGGGACGCAACAAACATAGTGAAACAGAGAACCATGATCCACGGGAGGATGCCTTGAGAAAATAAAACCGCAGCCAGCGGATTAAGAAACGTGGCAAGTCCCCCGGAGGGGCGACAGAAGAACAGAGCGCCCGCAATCGCCGGAAAAGACCACCGTTTCATGATTCTTGTCAGCACAGAACCTCAACTTCCATCATAGGAAGGTCAAAGGAAGGCGCCAGACCTTTATTCATTATCGGCCCGATCCTTGAGACAATCTGTGCAAAATTGCTCATGTTAGCACCGTGACAAAAAGTGACAGTATTGGAGAGAAGGGCCAAGGGCCAAGGGCCAAAAGCCAAAAGCCAAGAGCCAACCCCCTATCGCCCCTTCTTTGTTGCTCTCCGTTTCACCGGAGGCCTCTCCGTTTTTTTGGTTCCACCCCTGGTGTCGAGCAGCGTCAGGGAATCCGCGGCGTTGAAGGGGTACTGGCGGACGGATGCCTGGGACGCCTGGCCGGCGTTAGTCAGAATGATGTCCACGCGGCGATTGCTGGCCAGGATAATAACTTTCATATTATTGAGCACCTTCTGCCGTTCTTCTGCGCTCAACTCCGGGTTTCCCTCAACCGCATCCTTTACTTCAGCGTCAGTGAGGTTGCGTTGCTTGCCGAACGCCTTGATCTGGATGTTGGCCGCGGGGACGCCCTGTTCGACCAGATAACGCTTGGTGCGCTCCACACGTCGTTCGGAGAGCCCCTGGTTGTATTCCACGGAACCACGGGGATCGGTATGGCCTTCAAGAGTCAGAAGGGCATCCGGCTTGCTTTGCAGGTAGGTCCGGAAGTCACTCGCGAGCGTGCTGAGGGTATTCTCCTGGCTGGCAAGCAGGCCGCCATCGGGATGCTCGTGCGTAGGCCGCGCCGTCGCAAAATAAACACTGTGTAGGGCTAGCCTTCTCTCGAGGCCGCTGACATCGGGTGGCCGCGGTGGATTTTCAACCATCACCGCGGTCGTGGAATAAGCCGTGAGCGCCGGGTTGCGGTCATCGCTCACGTTGCAGGTCACGGTAATTGTCCCGGGCTGTGCGCCCGTGCTGTCCAGTGTAGCCGTGGAGGTGTTGCCGGTAATGCTTCCGGCGCTGGCCGTGTAGCTGTACGTCAGCCTGCGGTTATCGGGGCTGCTGGCATTCGAGTTGATGGTTGAGCTTCCGCCCATCCGCACGCTGGCCGGATCTGCCGCGCATGAAATCACCGGCGGATGCATCCCTTTTACGGCGAACCGCGCGCTGCAGGTGGCAACGCCATTTTTGCTGCCATCGCTCAAGTTGGCGGTCACTCCGTATGAACCGGGCCGCAAGCCGGTTGTGTCCACTTGCGTGGACGAGTCGCTCCCGGTAACTTTTACTCCGGTGCCGCTCCAGTTGTATTTGACCGTGCGCTTGGGATTGAAGTTCGATCCGCTGGCGGTCGCGGTAACAGGCTCGCCGGCAAACACCTCGGACGGCTGTACGGAGCAGTCTGCGCTGGCCGCCGCTACATGCCGCTCGCCGCCCAACATCAATACGATGCCGGCCTGCGCTCTAAAGCCGCTGAGATCCGTGCTCGAAGTGGTGCTGGCGGGGCCATACCGGTAGCTCGACATAACATAGTCGGCCCTGAATAGCCGCAAAGCAACATGTCTGGCCACATTCAGATCCAGACCGCCGCCGAACATGAACCCTAATTTGTCGATATCGTGGAAGGCATCCGGCATGAGACGGTGGTCGCCCACTAACGCCTCAAGAAACGGCGAGAAATGCCTGCTGCGAAACGTAATCTTTGGGCCAAGGGAAAGATTGGTGAACGCGGCGTCGTCAAGGGTCATGGCCAGTGTAGTTTCGCCGCTCCCCCAATGGGTGCTGGTATCCAGAGTGAGGCCGAGCCAGCGATTGAAGTCATAGGTAATGCTGGCGCCGGCGCCGCGCGGGTTCGATTCCAGCCGGCTGCTCAACGGAACCAAGCCTAGTGGAAGCGTACCATGTATATCTGCGCCGGGATACCAGAAAGAATATCCGCCATAAAGCTCCAATTTGGGAACAGGCTGGTCCTGGGCTGCAGCCAGGGCGCCGAACGCGCACAGAGCCACGATCGTTGCTGGCAACATTGCTAGAGCACGACTTAAATGGCGCTTTGAATGAGATGACATGCGAATACTCCTCCGAACTCTAATACTCCGAAAATCCTGCTCTTCCAGCCTGACCGGTAGTGGAGCAGCCGCAACTACCCCACTACCGCATGCCTCACGGGCATGTAGGCACGTTAACCGGATTGCTGTCCAGACTGACTGCGCCCGTCCGCGCCAGCGCTCTGCCATTCAGCGTTGCCCCGGTGGTGAGCGTGATGGACGCCTGCGCCATGATGTTTCCCGCGAATGTCGTATTGGTTCCCAGGGTGGCTGAACTGCCCACCTGCCAGAACACGTTCTTTGATAGGCCGCCACCGCTCATAATGACCTGGCTGTTCCCGGCCGCCGTGGTCAGCGTGGACTGGATCTGGAAAATCCACACGCCAGCGGCATTGCCGCTGAGCGCCAGATTGCCGGTGATTCCCAGCGAGGGCTGCGCGCTGGTTGTCTTATACACGCCGGGGGCAAGCGTTAGCCCTCCAATGTCTGCGGGAAGGACGGCCCCTCCGGCAGCGGCTGCGGCGTTGTTATACGCTGTCGTCAAATCCCCCTGCGCGGTCATGGCAACTGCATCCCCCAGATGTTCCGTGCCGGTGAATGTTCCCGGTGGAAATCCGGTAATGGAGGCTGCAGGCCATATCCCTATATCTCCTCCGTTAACGATCGTGGGGCCAACGCTGCTGACCACGGGGGTGGCGCCCAGAATTCCAAAATTGCAGGCCGTTCCCAACGGCGAGACTCCGGGCGGAGGTGGCGGCGCGCATGTGGGGGAAGTAGTAAATGTCCACACGAAATTCGCCGCCAGCATATTGCCGAACGTGTCCGCCGCGCCGGTCGTAATCGTACCCGTGTATAGGGTGCTCGCCGTAAGCGCGACCGTGGGGGTAAAGGTAGCAATATTGGTAGCCGCAACATAGGTGACTGCTCCAGCCACGCTCGCTCCACCTGGACCGGTCAACGTAAATGTCGAAGTATTGATGGTGGCAGGGTTCATCGCCTTGCTGAATGTTGCGGTGATAACCGCGGTGTTGGGACACACGCCTACGTTACCGTTCGGCGGAGTGACAAAGGTCACTGTGGGCGGAACGGCGGGACCGGGAGGGGTCCCGGCGCCAGTGACACCTGAATTCTTGTCTGGGTCCCCACATCCGGCGGCGAAACCGAGTAGCAGGAATGCTGCTAACCATGTCCTGTAGTTGCTGAGTGTCCGCATACATACCTCTTCTTGTCCGTTGAACAATCGGCCTGTCTTCTTCCGGCGCAGCTAACATTAACAAGTTGTCAATCATGATGTATGTTCACAATTGAACATTAAAAGTGCTACCTTAGATATTTGTGCCTGGATACTAGATAGCTCGAAAGCTGATATCTATTGGTTGTTGGCCTATTCCCGATATAAGTTTGTAGCTAATTTATTTTGTTATAGCCTATGAATCATCGTGAGTATAACTACGCACTATCTATCGGCTAAACTACTTATATTTGTCCAGGGCGTGCTTCAAAAAATAAATTAAGGCCGGTCACGCGGTGAATTCCCTGAATGCTCTCTCATTTCCAGAGAGCAGGAAATCCGGTTCAACAGAGCCTCCTTTTTTCGGCCGTTGCAGGAGTCGGCAAACCAAAACAATTATGTTGTCCATCGAACACAGGATGGGATACACTCTCATTGAGTTCACTCGTACGCTCACAGGCCAGAGACCATAAATCGGTTGGGGCCGCGCAATCGGCCCTTCTGGGGGGCTTCTATGGCGGACGGCAAATTACTTTCAACGGAAACACCGAAGGTGAGTGACGTCAGTATTCCAGCCAAAAGAATCTCCGTTAAGAAACCACGGCTCATTGACCCCATTGCCTTTCTAACGCGGGCCGGCATGGGCAGGACGATTGTCAACCTGAAAAAGAAACAGATTGTCTTTTCCCAGGGAGATCTGGCGGACGCTGTCTTTTACATCCAGCACGGCAAGGCCAAGCTCACGGTAATCTCTCCTGGCGGCAAGGAAGCGACCATTGCCTTGCTGGGGGCGGGGGATTTCCTCGGAGAGGAATGTATTGCTAATGCCCATGCCCGGCGCATGGCTACCGCCACCGCGCTTTGCGAAGGCAGGGCCGTCAGGATTGATAGGGAAGAGATGATACGCGCGCTCCACCAGCAACATGCCCTCTCAGACCTCTTTGTTTCCTATCTGCTGGCCCGTAACTTGCGCGTTCAGGAAGACCTGGTCGATCAACTCTTTAACTCCAGCGAGAAACGCCTGGCCCGCGTTCTCTTGCTGCTTGCGCAATTTGGCAAGGAAGGCGCACCGGAGACGGTGATTCCCAAAATGAGTCAGGAAACTCTGGCGGAGATGGTAGGCACAACCCGTGCCCGCATCAGCTTCTTTATGAATCGCTTCCGCAAGCTGGGGTTTATTGAATACAACGGTGTACTCCGGATCCACCGCTCACTCCTCAACATCGTTCTTCATAACTAAAAACGCCGGAATCAGTAGGGCGCTTGCCAAAGCGATGCATTTGAATGTTTCTTCCGGTCACACGCGATCACCCGATTGCGTATGCGAGGGGCCGCAGGCTTGGGGCGCCTGCGGCCATGGCTCATCCATCGTTTCTAAGTGTGGCAGCCGCCTTGTGGCGCACCTGTTCGTCGGCACGGACTTTGAGGGCTTGATCTGTTAAACGCAACCGCCTCTTCATCCGGCCCGTTCCTTCTTCCTCGCCACGTTTAAGCTGACTTCTCCTGAGACGGTGATCCACGAACTGAATCATGGATCCGATAAAGTCAGGCTTTGGCGTTTGGGCTTTTTCTCTCTTGCTGGACACTTAGTACCGCCTTAATGAAAAACATAATGGCACCCGGTGCCTTCAAAATCTGTGCAAAAAGGAACACTCTTGGCCATTTTCCAACAGGGCGTGGCTAGTATCCGATGAAATCTTCAGAGATGATGTAATCCCGGTCCACCGGAACCGTGGCCAGCATCTGCCGCATGGCGGCGGCCATAGCCGGAGGGCCGGCCACATAATAGATCGAACCTCGAAAGTCTTTCAGGTATCTGTGGAGCATCTTCCGGTCGATAAAGCCGGTCTCGCTGCTCCATTCCTGCTGCGAGGTGTCCATAGCGGTCATGGTGGGAATAAAGTGCAGATTGGTATTTTCGTTTTCCAATTGTTGCAAAGTGCGGATGAAAGCCGCATCTTCCGGACGCCGGTTCGAATAGAACAGGTAAAGGAGGTGGGGCAGCTTTTGCCTGGTTGCGTGCCGGATCATGCTGAGAAAAGGGGCAACGCCGATTCCTCCCGCCAGTAGGACGGCGGCTTTCTGACCGTGGTGATGCAGGGTGAAATAGCCATACGGCCCCTCCATCTCCACCTCGCCATGGAAAGGCATCGCTTGCAGAACGCGCTTGAAAGCAGTGTCGCGCAGTCTTGTCAAGACTGTTAAATGGTCTTCTTCCGGTGAACTGGCGATGGAGAATGATCGTATGTTGCCGTCCGGATCGGTTTCCGCAGGATTGATGAGCGTGACATCAATATACTGTCCTGGTTTGAAGTGGAAGCCGCTCGGCTTTTCAAAATGAAAGGCCATGGTGTTCTCGGCCACGTGCTCTTTTTTCGTGAGACGGATTTTATAGGTGGTCGCGATCACGATTTGTTTTGTTCCATTGGTTGTGTTCCTTGCAGCTGCCAAAAAGAAGAAGCCGCCAAAGAAACCACGAACGGGGCTAATGCGTGACTGTCACCGCGCAACGATGTACGGCGTCCGGCAGCGGCAGGGCCTACAATTGCGAAGCTGAATCGCGCCATAGGTCATTCAGTGTGAACGGCGAAGCTGGAAGAGTCTGTGCAGAAGTGCACACCTTCCGGAAGAATTTTGCTTCGCGTCGACCGGGCAAACATAAAAATGGTCGAACACAACATTCGGCTCCTGCGCGGCATCATACTCTGGGTATTAATTCCCCAGACAGAAAAAGGAAATCCTTGCCCCAGACACAATTGCTCCGGAAATGTTCTGCAACGTTGCCTCAACCTGCCACACTCTTGGCAAAGACGGAGGATCGTCTCAGCAGGAAGACCATCGTTCTTGCCGGCGCCACAGAAGCTGAGATTATTGCCCAGGCACAGGCGGGCGATGTGGCCTCCTTCGAAGCGCTGTATGCGCGCCATAAGCGGCGTGTATTCTCCCTTTGCCTGCGGATGACCGGTAACTATGCCCAGGCGGAGGATTTCACCCAGGAAGCATTTCTGCAGCTCTATCGCAAGATTGGTTCGTTCCGTGGCGAATCCGCATTCTCGACCTGGCTGCACCGCTTGTCTGTGAACATAGTCCTCATGCACTTTCGCAAGAAGGGAATTCCGGAGGTTTCCCTGCAGGAGACCTTGGAATCGCAGCACGAAGACGCGCCGGTCAAAGAAATCGGCATGAAGGACAGCCGCCTTCATGGCTCAATCGATCGTCTGACCCTGGAAAAGGCCATAGCAGGGCTCCCGCCTGGCTACCGTGTCATCTTTGTCCTTCACGATATTGAAGGATACGAGCACAATGAAATTGCCGAAATGCTGTGTTGCTCCATCGGCAACAGCAAGTCCCAGCTGCATAAAGCAAGGATGAAGTTGCGCACCTTGCTGCCCGCGCGTGGCCAGGTGGCCGTTGACCAGCTCGCGGCCTGAACCAGCACTCACTGTTGCGCTTTTTGCGCGCGCCTTCGCAGAACCTTGCGTTCGTGCGGAAAAGAGAGTGTACTGGAAATAGGCACGAAGGAAATCAGGCGCTATGTGACCGTTCGCAGGAACCGCAAGAACCACTTATCCGGAAAGTCCAACGCAAAAGAAAGTTTGACCCATCCCAAAGAATACCCAGGCTGGCGCGAATCGGTTGGACTGCATAGCACGCTGGAACAAGACATCCGCGATTATGTGGCAGATTCGAGGCAAACGCGAAGACCGGCTTCCGGAAAACAAGACAGCTTCCCCGAGGTCCCGGCGGCAAGTGCGGATTACAGCGAGTCAGCGGCGCTTCACCGGACCGAAGGAATTGCTGACGCTCATTACTTGCAGCTTGCCGATCAGATGCTGAAGCAGGGAAAATACGCGCCGGATGCTCTGCCGAAGCTTCGATCGTTCCTGCTTCACTGAAACCCAGGTCGCTCCTCAACGGATGTTCGCGACCAGTCGCCGCCCGTTGTGCTTACAGTTGCGGCCCTACGGGGCTCGCGCAGACGTGGCTGAGATACTGCTCGGCGTCCTTGCATAGCATTTGACATTTATGGCAACGAATAGGGCCCTTCACAACAGCTTTGGGTTTGGGAACGGGTGGGGGTTTCACATGAGTTGGGGTCATACTCTAAGACTACTCCTTAGACAGCCCCCTGCAACACGAATCGACATCGGCATATTCTCAACGCCAACCAGCGTTAATGGTGGACGTTCGTAGTCTGCCCCACCCGATCGTTTGCAGCAGTCGGCGCCTGGGACCTTTTCGGCTGCGTGCGCCAGACGTAAAAGTACTTATCGTCCGCGGATGTGGCCACGGAAATCTCTTTTTCCCTGGTGGCCCGGTTTAAGGCCGAGCGGACATTCTCCATCTTCTCCCCATTCAGGCTGTCGAGTGGGACCAGGATCGCCGTCTCCATGTCTAACCGTTCAAGGTCCGTCAGGATCTTGGCTACGATCTCATTGTGCTTCCCTTTTCTGCCGCGGGGAACTGAGGAGATCAATCGGTGGACGAAATTGGGCGGCTGCTGGCTTTTTCCGTTACTTTCGCCATTTCCATGGCTTGCCATTTTTTTCCCGCTGTTGCGCATGGGTCCCTCCAATTCTTCGCTCCTGCGTAGCGTTAACGTAGCCAACGCATTAACATAGCGCAGTCTAAACCTGAGCAGCCCGAATTGCAAATCAAAGTTTTTCTAGCACATAAATGTCACCCTGCGGCACAGAAGTACCCCCCCCCCTTTTTTTCTGGCTTGTAGCAGTGAACAGGCGCAACCCACCATCGCTCACCGGAACAGGCGTAACTCCTGCCGGGAGAGGATTTTGGCGCAGGCCAAACGCTTTTCCCCGTAGCCTTTGCCGCCTGCTAGTCTTTCACCTGAGAAGAAAAAAAGAGAATTATCTCGTGAAGGCGGTTTTTGCGAGGGGGGCACCGGAGCCACAAATTCTTCCACTGTAGGCGTCCATGGCAAAGCGAAGCGGCAAAGCGGTTCCTGGGAGAATAACGAGGCCGATAGATGTCCGCCTCCCTAAAACCTCCGTTAACAGAATTCGGTCCTTCGATCCCAGGGCCTTTCTCGATCATGCCGGACTGGGCAGGACGATCGTGAATCTGAAGAAAAAGCAGACCATCTTTTCCCAGGGGGACCCGGCCGAAGCTGTCTTTTATATCCAGCAGGGTCAGGTCAAGCTCAGCGTGATCTCCTCCACCGGCAAGGAGGCCACCATTGCCTTACTGGGCGCGGGAGACTTTGTGGGAGAGGAGTGCATCGCCAACTCCCAGGCGTTGCGCATGGCCACGGCCACGGCGATGACCGAGGGTGCGCTACTCAGGATCGACCGCAGTGAGATGGTGCGCGCGCTCCACCAGGAACATGAACTCTCGGATGTTTTCGTTTCCTACCTGCTGGCCCGCAACCTTCGCGTCCAGGAGGATCTGGTGGATCAGCTCTTTAATTCCAGCGAGAAGCGTCTGGCTCGGACCCTGTTGCTGCTTGCACAATTCGGCAAGGAAGGCCCGCCGGAGACCGTGATCCCCAAAATAAGCCAGGAAACTCTGGCCGAGATTGTGGGTACCACCCGCTCGCGGATCAACTTCTTTATGAATCGCTTCCGCAAGCTCGGGTTTATTGCCTACAACGGCAAACTCCAGGTCAACCGCTCGCTCCTGAGCGTCGTCCTTCATGATTGAACGTGCACAAGCGATGAGGACTGGTCGCGCCACTTCGCGCGTCGTCTTGCGGGCAAGATAGAGCCTCCGTGCTACGATGCCTCATGTTCAATTTCGGCAAACCGAGAACAGTTGGCGACTGGGTGGTTCATATCGCAGGGGCAATGGTTGCACTCTTCCTTGTCTGGTGGATGCTGCGGATCTATGTCCTGTAGTTCCCCCCGCCATGTGCGTGATAACGGAATCAGGCGTTAGAGGAACGAACGGATTCCTGGTGAACTGGCGATTGAGCAACTGAGTCCTGCTGAAACCGGTTCGCTCGAGGTCGGCAAGGATGCGGATATCGTCGTGCTTGACGGTGATCTTACCCGCGACGCGACCGTTTTTCAGCGTCTGGAACAGAAACTGGAACCACGATGAGAACGGAATTACTGCGATTCAATGGCGCTGTCGAGCGGGATCCCGCCATCGATGCATGGATGAAAGAGCGTGCAGGTGAATTGGGAGCAATCGCGCATCAGTGGTTTGAGGTAATGCGTAAATGCGGGGACGAAGTCCGGGAGCTTTTGCATGACGGCTGTCCGGTTGCATGTTTGGGAGATGCGCCCTTCGGCTACGTCAATGTATTCACTGCGCACGTAAACGTGGGGTTCTTTCACGGCGCGGCGCTGCCGGATCCGGCCCGCCTGTTGCAAGGCGACGGCAGGTTCATGCGCCATGTCAAGCTCAGGCCGGGAATGGCCACAAGCGCCACGGCCCTGGGCAGGCTCATCGATGCGGCGTACTTGGATATAAAGGCGCGCGTCGAAAACGGCTAGAGCATTTTTAGAGCATGCTGCAGACCACGGCGGCAGATGATTTGTATCAGCCCCAGGCGCCGCGGAGCGGCGCTTGCCTGAACCAGAAAGTTCACTTCGGGCATAAAAGGCAGTCGAGCTGGGCTTTTTTCTGCAGTGCCGTAGGCTATAGCCTCTATACTTCTGGCGCCGATACGTCGAGTACGTGCAGTTACTGGAGGCGCAATGGCAACAGGTCCTGAGCAGGAACGTCACCGCCTGATGGACGTCTACTCGCGCATGGCTGATGGCGAGATCCAGGAAATTGAGCAGGATGCCGCTTCGCTCACTGACGTGGCTCGGCAGGTCTTGCAAGACGAGATGGCCCGCAGAGGACTGGATCGCTTGCCGCCGGATCGCGACAGGTCGCAAGCTGAAGCGGCGGAGCCAATGGTTACCATTCGCAGCTTTGGAGACGTGATGCAGGCTTGGCTGGCGAAGAGCAGCCTGGATTCGGCCGCTATTGAGTGTCGCTTAGTCGATGACAACATGGTGCGCTTGTACTGGGGTATCGCGAACGTCCTCGGTGGAGTCAAACTTCAAGTAAAGCCTGAGGATGCTGAAGCGGCCCTTGAGATGCTGGACCAACCCGTCCCTGAGCAGCCTGGTGGTCAGCCTGGTGGCCAGCCCGACGACCAACCCGATGAAGACGACGCCTGAGCTGTTGCGCAATCGCCGGCACACACATGGATCGACAGCCCTGCGACTTTGACTTTCAATTACCAACTTACCAACTTACCCACTTACCAAATTCCCCACGTTTCTCGTGGCCGTGCGGCAGAACACCTAAAGTCCGCTGCACTTTGCCGCCGTCTTCATTGGGCTGCGCACGCTTCTGCCCACCTTCACTTCAGGCCGCGGCGAGGCGATCGATAGCGAAAAATCGATGACATAGCGCACGGTGTTAGGGCAGAACAGGCAGGGTGTCTCCTGGATCTTCTGCAGGTCTTCCGTGGCCACGCTCAGGGGAAAGGACCGCAGGCACTCGGTGCACGTCAGCACCACGTAAGGGATTCCCTTGGAATCTTTTCCGTTTCGGGGTATCCACACCGGGGCCGATTCCTTCTGATGTGCGGCCGTCCGTGCCGCCGCTGTGTGAATCAGGTCCGCCACAACTCTTAGAAGTTCCTCTGGATTGCTTCTGCCTTTGGGATAAAAACGGTCCGCAATCACTCCTCCGGGCACCGCATCTCCAAAGTGATAGGCGCCGCTCATGGCAATCACGGATATCTGGGGAAATCGGCGGCGGACCACCGAGAGGAATTCGAATCCTGACATTTGCGGCATATTCAGGTCGGAAATGATCACCGCAGGAAGTGCTCTGCGCAGTTGCAAAAGCGCGTCAAAGCCGTGTACTGCGCTGCTGACGCTGTATCCTGCCGATTGCAGCAGCATGACCATACTCTTGCGAACGGCGTCGTCATCGTCCACCACTAAAATTTCATATTTGGCAGCGCTTAACATGGATTGCCTTCTTTCTCAGCCTGAGGGGGAAACAGATTCTCCAGATTCCAGACACCATCAAGAGGAGCAGTTTCCATATTCCAGACTTCAGACACCATCATAGGCATTCGGCAACTCACAAAACTATCCAAAACAGGACACATGTACCTGTGCAATAGTGAACACCGCGTTGTGCCTGAAATAGGCAGCCGGGTGCCTATTGAGTACGAAAGTACGTGAATTCGCCTCTCCCCTGAAACGGAATTTCGCGCGCGGAACCCGGCGGGGAGACCTTCGCCGTGCATATCCTCTCAAACGCTGATGAAAGCGACACAGTGACGGCCAGCTTCGGCCCCTACACTTCCTAAGGGCATGTTGGGACTCTTACACTCGCCATCCGGACCCCTCACCCCTTGTCATCCTGGAGGGCGCGTATTTTGCGCCCGAAGGACCTATGCATCTCCCCCGGGGGCTGATTCACTCTCCGCAGCAGAACAAGCAATCCGCCAGGAAGCCATGGATCTGGCCGCGCGCGCGGTTTTCGTCCACTTCGTCCACCAAGTCCACTCCGTCCACCGCTCGCGTCACAGCGCCCGAAGGTGCGAAAGTACTTTGCCGAAAGCGCCGGGAGACCGGCATAGGCGTAGTGAATAAAAGAGTCACGCAGTGAAGGAGTAGCGAACCACACTTCGCAGCTTACCTATAGTGGGGGCGGGAACCGTTGATTCGACCAGGTAATTTGGCGTCGTAGTGCAGGTCGAACCTGCTAGCTTCAAGAGTCTAAATGACTTAAATAGCATGGGTGGTTGCCCAGAAGACTGCGCAGAACACATTGGAGCAACGAATCGCCGGTAATTTGGACGGTAAAAAATAGCCTCCAAAATTGCACCCACTACCCCCAAGGCCACCACCAGAGCGCGGATCGGCGGCATCATCGGAATCGGGAAGGCCTCTAAGCCATTGCAATTCCAGAGATCCTGCTTGATAATCGTCCCACACGACTCAAGTATTCTGGAATCTAAGCCGATACTCATACTTGCCGGCGTTGCGAGTCTCCCCCAGGATTTTCAGCCAATAAAAATTTAGCCTCAGAGGTTCAATCGATGCGGCATTCTTTCGTACAGGTCCGTAGTGTGGCCCTGCTCTTTTTGATCGCCTTTTTGCCCTGTTCTTTATGGGCGCAGCGCCAGACCACAGGGCCCGAGACTCCAGTCAGCACCGACCAGAACCCGTCGAGTTCTGTGGGCGTTACGACGTTGTCTCATCCTCGTGAAGAGCGGATGCAGCGTGGAAAGCCCTTCCATGGTGACTTGAGGAACTTGCCGCAGGTTCCGCCAGAAAAATTTGAGCGCCCGGAGTTTGAAGAGCCACCGTTGAATCCTGTACTTCACCCCGGCACGTTCTCTCCTGTGCAGACTGGTGCAGGCGCCAATGCGCCCTCGATCAGCGCGCCGGCGCCTGCTCCGAGCAGCAGCTTCGAGGGATTGGATTTCACGAATTGGGGCGCCGGGCATCCTCCGGACACGAACGGCGACGTTGGGCCCCTTTACTACATTCAAACCATCAATACGGCGGTAGGCATTTATAACAAGGGCGACGGCTCCCGGGTAACAGCATTCATATTCAACACATTGATGAGCCAGGGGAATTTCGGAAACCTGTGCGACACCAGCAACTTCGGCGATCCAGTGGTTTTATATGACACCTTTGAGGACCGCTGGATCATCACTGATTTTGCCTTCAATCTGAGCGGCGGCAACACAGTTGCCCCCGAATTCCAGTGCATTGCAGTATCGAAATCGGGCGACCCGGTGGCGGGCGGCTGGAATTTCTACTCTATCCAGGTGAATGGCGGCTTCGGCGATTACCCTAAGTTCGGCATCTGGCCTGACGGTCTTTATATGTCCGCCAACGTATTTGGTTTTGGGGCAGGCGGATCGTTCCAGAACGTGCGTGTGTGGGCGTTCAACAAAGCACAGATGTATGCCGGCGCACCGGCCATGCAGGTGCTCTCGTTCGACGCTCCCTCGGCCGAATTCACTCTGCTCCCCAGCAACGCGCGGCTGCAGACAGGTACGCCTCCGGCAGGCAGCCCGAATTACTTTTCGGTGGTAGCGCAGTTCCTGAACACGGTGAGCGTCTACAAACTCCACGCGGACTGGAAGAACATCTCGGCCTCGACCTTCAGCGGACCATTTCTGTCTCTCACGGCCACGAGTTGGAGTCAGTTGCTGGCGGCGAACCAGACGGAGCAATCGCCGGGCAACAAGCTCGACACTCTGTATTTCCGGCTGATGATGCAGAACCAGTACACCAACATCGGTGGCGTGGAATCGCTTTGGAATTCGCATACCGTGGGCGCAACGGGCGCGACCTCGGCGCAGGCGGCGGTCCGGTATTACCAGGTAAAGGTCACCGGCGGCACGGTGGAGGCCAATGCCTCCCAGAGCTTCACTTATAGCCCTGACGCCACCGTTTTCCGCTTTATGCCCAGCGTGGCAGTCGACCGGGCGGGCGACATGGCCATAGGCTACAGTGCGACCAACGCTACGTTAAACCCAGCCATTCGCTACGCAGGACGCCTGGCCGGTGATGCGCCGAATACCATTTCGCAGACCGAGCAATCGCTTCTTGAAGGGACGGGCACGCAATCGGGGACTTGCGGAGCTTCCTGCACACGATGGGGCGACTACAGCGCCATGACGCTTGACCAGGACGGCTGCACCTTCTGGTACACCAACATGTACTACCAGACGACCGGGCTGGCCTTTAATACGCGGATCGGCGCATTCAGCTTTCCCGGCTGCACGCCGGCGGTGAGCGGCGCGTTGCAGGGCACAGTTACAGACTCGGGAACCAGCAGTCCCATCAGTGGGGTGACGGTTGCGCTGGGAAGCCGGACTACCACCACCGATGTGAATGGCGCATACAGCTTTGCCGGCCTTCCGTCCGGCACTTATCCGGCCCTTACGGCCAGCTTCCCCGGCTACACTTCCCTTACGGTCGCAAACATCGTTATCAATGATGGCTTAACCACCACGCAGGATTTCTCGCTGACACTTGCAGCAACCAGCGGTTGCATCACAGACACGTCGCAGGCCGACTTCTCCGCTGGTATCCCAACCGGGTGCGACCTTGCAACCAGCCCTGGGGATGTCATTCTGGCCAACTCGCCCACGATTGATCAGCAAAACACAACGATTGGGAATAGCGGCGTGGGAATTACTGTCACGACGTGGGGAGGCCAGACATTCACTCCCTCAGTTACCGGCCAACTCACCCGGGCAGATATCAACCTTTTCTGTAGCGGATGCACTGGTACAACACCGAATCTGACGCTTTCAGTGCGTGCTGCCAGCGCCGGCCTGCCCACGGGCGCTGACCTCGCGTCGACAACGATTACAGGCTTCTCCAGCGGTGCTGCCGTCTTCTATACCGCCAACTTCAGCAGTCCGCCAACATTGACGGCGGGAACACAGTACGCAGTTGTCATTCGTCCCACCGCGAACCCTTCTCCAGGAACCTATGCGCTTACACGGAGTGGAACGTCCACGCTCGGCTCTAATGTCTATCCGGGCGGCACCAGAGTATCCGGCGCGACCAGTGGCACGGTCTGGTCCATTCCGACGACCGGCGGTGTGACCACCGACGCAGGTTTCAAGATCTTTATGCAGACCGGTTTTATGCCGTCGGGTACGTTCATTTCTTCCTTGAAAGACGCCAATCCATCATTGAATGCAGCGGCCATCTGGAGCACGCTCTCATGGAATGCCGCTACTCCTGCCGGCACTTCGGTTCAATTCCAGGCCGCGGCCAGCAACAGCATTTCCGGCCCTTTCAATTTTGTGGGTCCCGATGGCACTGGCAGCACTTTTTTCAGCAACGGTGGATCTTTGGCGCAGTTCAACGGCAACCGTTATCTGAAGTATCAGGCGTCGCTCAGCACCAGCAGTAGCAACACCACGCCAACCCTGCAGGACGTGACGGTGTGCTTTGTTGACACTCCGTTCACTACCCTGGTGGTGGCGGCAGCCTCGGGATTATTCAGTGGCACGGCTGACTTGTCGGCCACCCTCACTTCCAGTGGCGCCGGGCTTAGTGGAAAGTCCGTGGCTTTTACGCTGAATGGGAACAACGCCGGCAGCGCGATCACCAACGGCTCGGGAACTGCAACGGTTTCGGCAGCGAGCCTCACCGGCATCAATGCAGGCAGCTATCCGGGTGTAATAGGAGCAACCTTCGCCGGCGATTCCGGATTCGCCCCCAGCAACGGTGTGGGTGACCTGACCGTATCAAAACTCAACCAGACGATTACGTTTGGCGCGCTGGGGAACAAGATTTTCGGCGATGCAGATTTCACGGTGAGCGCCGCCGCTACCTCGGGGTTGACAGTGACTTTTGGGGCCGGCGGCAACTGCACGGTGAGCGGTTCGACTGTCCACATTACCGGGGCAGGCTCCTGCACGATCACCGCTTCGCAGGCAGGTGATGCCAACAACAACCCGGCGACCGACGTTCCGCAGTCGTTCTCCATCAGCAAGGCGAGCCAGACCATCACCTTTGGCGCGCTGGGGAACAAGATTTTCGGGGATGCAGATTTCACGGTGAGCGCCGCCGCTACCTCGGGGTTGACAGTGACCTTTGGGGCGAGCGGCAACTGCACGGTGACCGGTTCGACTGTCCACATTACCGGGGCAGGCCCCTGCACGATCACTGCTTCGCAGGCAGGTGATGCCAACAACAGCCCGGCGACCGACGTTCCGCAGTCGTTCTCCATCAGCAAGGCGAGCCAGACGATCACGTTTGGCGGGCTGGGCAACAAGATTTTCGGCGATGCAGATTTCACGGTGAGCGCCACCGCTACTTCGGGGTTGACAGTGACTTTTGGGGCGAGCGGCAACTGCACGGTGAGCGGCTTGACTGTCCACATTACCGGGGCAGGCTCCTGCACGATCACCGCTTCGCAGGCAGGTGATGCCAACAACAACCCGGCGACCGACGTTCCGCAGTCGTTCTCCATCAGCAAAGCCAGCCAGACCATCACCTTTGGAGCTTTGGCGGCCAAGAACTTTGGCGATCCTGACTTCGCGATCAGCGCCACGGCGTCTTCCAGCCTGGCTGTGAGCTTTTCCGCGAGCGGCAATTGCAGCGTGGCGGGGTCCACAGTCCATCTCACCGGCGCAGGCTCCTGTACCATCACAGCTTCGCAGGCAGGCAACATCAACTTCAGTGCGGCGGCCAGCGTCCCAAGATCGTTCCTCATCAATCCCGGCGATGACTTTGCCATTGTCCTCACCTTGCCCTCGGTCACTGTGACGGCCGGTCAGTCAGTAACCGACCACATCATGATCACCCCGAGTCCGGCCACGTTCACGCCCTTAACACTCACATGTTCTGGTTTGCCGGCAAAGTCGAGCTGCATATTTGCCCCGAGTTCTATACCGCCAGGCTCGGCTCCCACGGATGTCGTATTGACCATCACCACCACAGCGTCTATAACGGCGGCTTTGGAGCGTCCACAGCCGTTCTACGCCGCATGGCTGGGCTTCACCAGTCTTGGATTGATTGGCTTGGTAGTCGTGGGAGCGCGCAGGAAGCAGACATCTGTAATTCTCGGTGCATTGTCTCTGATGATCATTCTGGTGGCCAGTGGCTGCGGCGGTAGGAGCCAGAGCATGGCCATCCCTGTTGCCGGCACGCCGGCGGGTACATCCACGGTGAGCGTGACGGCGGCGACGGCTGGTTCCACTCACTCGGCGAGTTTCCTGCTGACGGTGAACTAGACTAAGAAGGTGTCTTTTCGGCAAGGCTGCGTGACTCGGCGTGACCAAGCTTGCTAAGGTCAGTCTTTCTCCCAATGTGGGATTGGAGAGGACTGGCGATGATGAAAGAGCTTTCTGATATTCCCCGCGGTTTGCGAGCGGTCTACGGACGTTTCCAACGCTGGCGTAATAAACATCCGCAAGCTCGGCTGCCGATACCCAAACGTCTCTGGCTTGCGGCTGGGGAGGCGGCTCGAGAAAACGGTGTGGGGCGGACGGCGCAAGCACTGGGGTTGGAATATGGCAAGCTCAAGCGCCTGGCGGAGTCGAGCGCGGTGGCGGCAAAGGCAGCGGCAACCAAGCCGACATTCGTGGAACTGATCGGGCCGACTTCAGTGACGCTGCAAGAGTGCATCATCGAGTTTGAGTCCTTGAGTGGAGGCAAGGTGCGCATCCAATGGAAGGGTGCCGCTCCGCCCGATTGGACGAGCCTGCTTCGCGCCTGGCGGGATGCAGAGAGATGATACAGATCACGGCGCAGATGCGTGTGCTGGTGGCGATTGAGCCGGTCGATGGAAGAAAGGGTATTGACTCTCTAGCGCGGCTCTGCCAGGAGAAACTGGCGGAGGATCCTTTTTCCGGCTGTGTGTTCGTGTTTCGGAGCCGCAGCGGGACCGCGATCCGGCTGCTCACCTATGACGGCCAGGGATACTGGCTGGCGCAAAAGCGTCTCTCCCGCGGGCGATTCATGTGGTGGCCGGAAGGGTCCGGACCGGCCAAGCCACTGGAAGCCTACGAAGTGCAGTTGCTGATGGCGGCGGGCGATGTGTCGCGCGTCCGCGCGGCACCGATGTGGCGGCGAGTCGGCGTGCTGAAATAAATCTGGCGAGAAAACAAGACGTCCCCCTTGCGTTCCAAGAAAAATCGGTTCATACTGCTGGTCGATGAGCGAGTTCAGGTATCGGGGCCGGGAGATCAGCCGGGAAGACATCTTTTATATACGCGCACTGATCGAGCGGTACCCGCAGGAAAGCCGGCGCACGCTATCGACCAAGCTTTGTGAAGCCTGGCAGTGGCGCCAGGCCAATGGTGCGTTGCGGGACATGGTGTGCCGCGGCTTGTTGCTCATGCTGGACCGTGCCGGCCAGATCAAGTTGCCGCCGGTGAGTTACGTGCGGCATAACCCGCTGGCCAACCGAGCCAGGCCGAAGCCGGCGCGGATCGATACCACACCCATCCACACCCATCTGCACAACCTCCAGCCGCTGGAGTTCGAACTGGTTCGTCGCACCGGGAAAGAGCCGCTGTGGAACAGTTTGCTGGAGGAACATCATTACCTCGGCTATGAGCAGCCGGTGGGAGAACACCTAAAGTACTTGGTGTGGGGGCAAGGGCGGCCGGTCGCCTGCCTGGGATGGTGCTCGGCTCCGCGTCATCTGGGCAGTCGCGACCGCTACATTGGCTGGAGCGCCGAGGCGCGCCGTCGTAATGTCCGCTTCCTCGCTTACAACACGCGATTCCTGATTTTGCCGTGGGTGAGGGTCGAGCACCTAGCGTCGCATATTCTGGGCCGCTTGGCGTCGCGGATCTCCGCAGATTGGCAGCGGATCTACGGGCATCCGATTTACTTTCTGGAGACGTTCGTGGATCCCGAACGATTCCGCGGAACCTGTTACCGTGCGGCCAACTGGGTGGTGTTGGGCAAGACGACGGGACGGGGCAAGCAATCCAACAGCTACGCGCCGAACCGATCGATCAAACAGGTTCTGGGATATCCATTAGCGAAGCAGTTTCGCGAGCTGCTCACGGAGCCAGAGTGAAGACCGCCAGACGACGTCTCGATGTGAATCTGGAGGAACTGGACCGGGTACTGGACGGAGCACGGCAAGCGCCGTTGAGCGAGGACGATTACGAGAAGCTTAAGGACGCATTGCATGCGCTGGCGGCGATGCTGGTGCGGCCGCGCAACACGGAAAAGACCAGCGCCGTGCTGGAAAAATCGCAAGGCTCGGAAACTGGCGCCCGGACTCAGCCGGAGACCAACGCTTCCGCACCGTCCGGACATGGACGCAATGGTGCAGGGGCGTTTTGTGGTTCACGGAAGATGGACATTGCGCATCCGAAGTTGAAGCACGGGGATCGCTGCCCCGAGTGCGGGAAAGGCAATGTATATGGGCAGAAAGATCCGAAAGTGCTGGTGCGGATTGTGGGGCAGGCGCCGCTGGCAGCCACCGTCTACTCGCTCCAACGGTTGCGATGCGGTGCTTGCGGGCAGGTGTTTACCGCACCAGAACCGGAAGGAGTAGGCCCAGAAAAGTACGATGAGACGGCGGCGGCGATGATCGCGCAACTCAAGTACGGCAGTGGGACTCCGTTTTACCGGTTGGAACAACTCGAAGGTCAGCTGGGGATTCCGTTACCGGCGGCGACACAGTGGGAGGTTGTCGAAGAGGCAGCCGAGTTAATCAAACCGGCGCGCGACGAGTTGATCCGGCAGGCGGCGCAGGGCGAGGTTGTGCACAACGACGATACCAGCATGCGGGTTTTACGCCTCACGCGCGAACGAGCGGACGAACGCACGGGCGTATTCACCAGCGGCATCGTGTCTACTGGCCAGGGCTGGAAGATCGCGCTGTACTTCACCGGACCGAAGCATGCCGGTGAGAACATTGCCGACGTCTTGCAACAGCGGGCAAAGCACGCGAGCCCGCCCATTCAGATGTGTGACGCGCTCTCGCGCAACGTTCCCAAGTTGCCCACCGGGGTAGAGATTCTGCTGGCCAACTGCCTCGCCCACGGAAGAAGACAGTTCGTGGAAGTAGCGGCGAACTTTCCAGACGAATGTCGCTACGTACTGGAGATGCTGGGCCAGGTGTATGGCCACGATGCCGAGGCGCGTGAGCGTGGCCTGAAGCCGGAAGAGCGTCTGCAGTTTCATCAGGAGCGTAGCGGCCCGGTCATGGAGCAACTGCATCGGTGGCTGGAAGCGCAGTTGGCCGAGCGCAAGACGGAGCCGAACTCGGGGCTGGGCAAGGCAATCTCATACCTGCTGAGACACTGGCGGCCTTTGACGCTGTTCCTCCGGCAAGCCGGGGCCCCGTTAGATAACAACATCGTCGAAAGAGCACTGAAGAGGGCCGTTCTTCACCGGAAGAATGCCTTGTTTTATCGTACGCTGCACGGGGCGCAGGTCGGTGATCTATTCATGAGCTTGATCCATACCTGTCAGTTGTGCGGCGCCAACTCGTTCGACTACCTGACCCAGTTGCAGCGCCACGCCCAGAAACTGGCGACCCGCCCCGCGGAGTGGATGCCGTGGAATTATCGCGAGACGCTGGAACGGATGGTATCCCTCTCAGAGTCCGCATAGAGTTATGATGAATCACGCCTGGCCGGAAACTATAGTCTTCGGCCAGGCAGGAGTATCCTCCAAAAATGGCTGGAAAATCAAGCTCTGGCACAGCAAAATCGCATAGGGTTTTTGGCCAGTCACGAAAACCGGCCCAACCGGCCCAACCGGCCA
>Ga0209168_10000304_pt1 | contig 53522 bp, 35 predicted proteins | sample Coa_R1_FD_187156 | JGI IMG/M metagenome (GOLD analysis project Ga0209168, IMG submission 187156) | Surface soil microbial communities from Centralia Pennsylvania, which are recovering from an underground coalmine fire - Coalmine... | ecosystem: Environmental > Terrestrial > Soil > Unclassified ...
CGGCCGCGACCTTCTCCGCCTTGGATGGCTCCCACGATGGCTCCTACCAAGCTATCGTCGCGCCTAGATTCCGTTCGATTGGGCTCTGCCCTCATGGCGTATCGTTCGCCGTTGACGGTCACGGACTCGAGATCAAGGATGAGGTCGTTATCCGGCTCGACTCTGACCATGAGTTCGACGTGGGAACCTCTGGGGATTGCGAGGCGGCCGTCTTCTCCGCGCACATCGTCAGCGACCCTTCCAAAGTAAACTTGACCGTCGGCTCTGTCGGAGTCAATCGTATTGTTGGTACGCACGGGGATGACGGTTCCGGGGTCGATGCGCGTCGTTCGGTCATTGTCACGATGCTCGTCGCGGTTTTGATCTTGGGCAGAAGCGACGGGCAAGACAATGGACAGAGCCGCGAGAATCGAAACTGTCCCCAGGAATCGCACGGCCAAGCGGAGTGCGTCACTATTCTTCCAGTCACAGGTCATTGATATCTCCTTTGTGCCATCTCGCGCCAAGCAGTTACGGGCTTGAACTGCCGGCTTAGCTGGGGCGTAAATAGTGCACGAGTTCGGGCCACGCTGTAGCCTATCCGGCTTCTGAGAGCCTATCTATCGGCCAAAGGCCGTATTCGTTGTGGAGGGAAAACGGTAACTATCGGGGACAATTTCACTTATGGCGGGGCGTCGGATTCGGCGCTGCTCAGCGGAAACGGCGAATTAGAAGAGTGTGCCTGCCGGAACGGTAAAGACCGACAACGTAAATTGCAGGTATGCCCTTGCTTGAGTAAATACACTGGCGCATGCGAAGTAGCGGAGTGCCGCGCGGAATGGACAGAAGATCCGACGTGCGCTGGTCGGCGTCGGTGGCGTCAATTTCCTCGTCGGCGTAGGTCAAGTTGACTCCAAATTCGCGCTCGAGGACACCGAAGATCGAGCCGCGCTCGAGACTGGGGCTGGCTATTCCGGGGAACTGATCTGCCGAAAGATAACAGGTCTCGAGGGCGAAGGGTTCATCGTCCGCCTGACGGACACGTTGCACAACGGCGAGCGCGCTGGCGGATGGCAGCGAAAGACGCGCAGCAATTTCAGGATCAGTCTCGCTGGAACTCAGGCGAACGATCTTGGAACGAGCTGAGAGACCGCGGCTGGACATTTGCTCCGTGTAACTCATGAGTTTGTTGAAATGAATCTTGGGAGGAGCAACGAACGTACCGGCGCCATGCTTGCGCTCGACGATGCCTTCGCGGGCCAGGTCGGCCAACGCATGGCGCGCGGTCATCAGGCTGACCTTGTGTATCCTGGCCAGTTCGCGCTCGGATTCGACGATGTCTCCGGGGCGCAACTTACCTGATTCGATGCGCTTGCGGATGACGTCCTGTATCCGGCGGTAAGCGTATTGTCCGTTGCGGTGATTACTGCTCATTCGATCTCCACGCAGCCGCTATACCAGGGAATGATTAAGCCAGCGTTACAGTTTTCCAAGGATAGCATTACTATAGAGCACTTCAGTGTACAGCAGCGCTCTATGTATATACCTGGTGTCACGCTAGGAACGTTCCATTGCAATTACCGTCGCGCTGGATTCATCTTTGCATCATGGAATGGCTACTCTGAGACAATTTTTTGGCGTAATCGGCCTGCTGCTTGGTTTGGATGGCCAGAGAAATGGAACGCTCTTTCTGCGCCTCGGCCGTGCGGCCTAGCTTTGCGAGAGCCGTTCCAAGCAGGTAATGAGCCTCCGCATAATCCGGGTCGATCTGGATGGCTTTGCGCAGCGGGGCGAGCGCCGGCTCCGGTTCCCCCAATTTAAGTTCAGCCTTGCCAAATCCGAAAAGCGCTTCCTTGTACTCCGGGTTCGCGGCGAGAGCTGCCTGAAACAACGTTCGGGCCTCAGCAGGATTGTCGCGGAGCATTGCAATCTGGCCGAGCAAGCAGTTCGAGACCGGATCTGATGGAAAACGCTTCAGCTCTTCGCGAAACTCGGCTGCGGCTTTGTCAACATCATCGCGCTTCCAGTAGAGCAAGCCAAGTCCGGAGTGAACGCCTGCGAAATCGGGATTGGCTCGCTCGGCGGCCTGATATTCGGCAATCGCCTTATCCAAGTGAAATGTCTTGTCGTACGCCGTACCCATCATGACGTGCGCTTCGGCGGAGTTCGGGTTAATCGCCATGATTCGCGCAAAGACCTGGGTGACAGCTTCGTAGTTCGCAGTACGCAAGTAAGCCTGCCCGAGCATGTAAAGCGTCACCAAATCAGACGGCTGCAGCCTGCTCGCCTGTTCCAGATAACTCGTGGCCTGCGGATAGCGGTTAAGACCGAAAAAACAAAGGCCGGTCAGGTCAACAGCTTGAAAATCCGAACCGTTGCGCTTCGCAAGAGCTTCAAAGAGGGGGAGAGCTTCGGTATATTTCTGCTGCTTGAAGTAGTCGAGAGCGAGATTCCGCGTTGTAGCCGGGTCGCCGGGCTGGATCGCCAAGGCGCGGCGGTAGAAAGGGACCGCATCGGCTAGCTTGCCTTGCTTGACGAGCGAAATCGCCAGATCGTTGAGAACCTCCATTGAGCGCGGCGCGAGAACGAGGGCCTGGCGGAAATCTTTCTCGGCATCAGAGTTGTGGCCACTCTGAAGCGCCTGCACGCCTTCGGCGAGCAGCGATTGCAATTGAGCTCGAGGAGGCGACGACGTCAAGGGCGCGCTCCGTTGCACCGCGGCGGGCATGTTCGCGGAGAACAAAAACGCGGCTACTGCAAGGAATACAAGTCTGCCGGCCAAGCGCGACCACCAGCGAGATTCGACACGGATTTGAGGACGCCCCGAAGGGCGTCCCAAGGATAAAGCGCTTCGTTGCTGCAACGGACTAGTAATACAACTTGAGGCCGAGTTGGATAATGCGTGGGTCGTGACCGGAAGTCAGCCGGCCGAACGACGAAGAGTCCCTGTTGCTACTGAATCCAGCGTACGACACATGGTTGAACGCGTTAAAGAATTCCGCCCGGAACTGCATGTTGAAACGCTCGGTGAACTTGATGTTCTTCAGCGCGGCAATGTCCCAGTTGTTTAGACCGGGGCCCGTGCAAACGCCGCGGCTGGCATTGCCGAAATGCCCGACTGCATCCATAAAAGCTGAGGTGTTAATGAATTGCGCGACCGTCCCCGGCCCGGAGCAACTCGCGCCCGCGACCATATCCGGCCGAGGAGAAACGGGGCTGGGGTCGATGCCGATTCCACCCGGGAAGGCGTCGAACGGATCATTGGACTGAGTGATTGTCGTTGGTAGTCCCTTTTCAAAGACCGAGATACCCGAAACCTCCCAACCGCCCAGTACATGGCCCACCGGGCCCTCCTGCGAGCGATAAAACGGCAAGTCGTAGACATAGTTGATCACCAAAATCTGCGATCGGCTGAAGCTGGCCGGACCGTACTCCGCGTTAAAATTGTACGTGTCGTAGGGCGCGCTGCTACGGTCGGTGGGATTGTTAGTCAGCGTCTTGGACCAAGTGTATGCCACGCCGAAGTTCAGCCCGTTACCGACCTGGCGGTTCGCCGAGATCTGAAGTGAATTGTAGTTGGAACGAAACAAGGGCGCGATGGCCGTGATGACGTTGTAGCCCAGATAAGGACGTAACGCATTGGCTTCCACCGTCGGATTGGCCAGGCGAACATTCAGAGGTACCTGGTTTAAGTCATATTCACCAAGCAGGTGATTCGCGCGATTTCCGACGTACGCCACTTCGACTCGCGTATTGGGGACAACCTCGCGTTGAACCGACAGGCTCCACTGATCGAGATAGGGCACTTGAAACTGGGGCGTTCCTGTCGCGTGGAGACTCGCGGGCCCGGTTGGCGGGACGGTAGTCCCTGATGTCGGGCTGTCGAAGATGTCAGTCGGGTTCACTGCGTTCACGGAGATGTTGCCGACAAATGGCGGATTGGCAAACGAGTTTTGCTCCTCGATGCCATTCAGGGTGCGGTCATAGTAAACGCCGAATCCTCCGCGCAGGGCCGTTTTGCCGTCGCCAAAAATATCCCACGCAAAGCCGATGCGCGGCGCGAAAGTGTTGTACGTAGGGTTCACGCGGAGGTCATACGGCGAGCAGGTGGGGCCAAACGGGGCAACCGGAGGCTTGAAATACAGGTTCGGGTTGCAGGCATTCTGAGCAATGATGATCCCGTTTGAATAGGTCTGCGGACTCACGGTCTGGCCCGTCGCAAAGTTGCCCGAGACCGGGTCGATTGCAGGTACGTTCGCCGGATTGAAGGCCTGCGGTGAAAAATTGTCGAGAATCTGATTGTTATCTTCAGGCGGGGCAAAATAGGCATAGCGAAGGCCTAAATTGAGCGTGAAATTGCGGACAACCTTCCAATCATCCTGGACGTAAGCCTCGACGTTCGGGAAGTGCAGATTGGGAATGATGTCCCGGCTGGCCTGGCCAAACGTGCTGGCATTGCCAAGCAGAAAATTGGCGAACGCGGGATTACCATAGGCATTTCTAAATGAGAAACTGCCATTCGTAGGATTGACCGCGTTCTCCGTCTTCTTCATGTACTGAAAATTCATTCCCGTGCGGATGGTGTGGCTGCCGTGTGTGATTGAAACATTGTCATAGACGCTCTTGTCGACGTTTCGTTCAAAGTAGGGCGAAACGGGAATCCCGACGCCGGTTACGTTTGTAATGGACACACCTGGCACACGATGGTACGGGTCGGTGAAAGGAAGGCCGCCCGTGAAACTCAGGGCGTTGAAAAAGGCGGGGCTTGTGATCAGGCCAGTGATATTACTGTTGATCGCTCCCCAGGTATCGCCGACTTCGACTTCGTTCGTGACCGACGGTGAAAGTTCCATGGTAACGTGAGCCACCAAGTTGCGCCCGGGCGCGTTGCTCGCAGTGGAGGAGATTCCCGGGAGGCCACTTCCCGCGAATAAACCGCCCGGCTCAGTGGTCGGAACTTTATCCTGCATATAGCGAGCGAATATTGAGATCTTGCTCGTGATGTTCTCGTCAATGCGCCCGATTTCCTGGCGGAAATCGTTGGCGGCGCTTACGGGAACTATGAAGTTCTCGGTGAGAGCCGTGGGGCTCAGCGCGCTATTGGGAGCGAACTTCGAATAGACGTTCGCAATATAAGCCTTGGCATTCGCGCTGAAACAGGATGGGCTGATCTGGTTTCCTGTGATGCAGCCGGAAGGCGCAGAAGCGGGATTCAACGCTACGCCGGTTATTCCCGTGAAGTTTCCGGTCAACTCTGGCGGATTCGGAAGGGCCAGATTGACGGTCGTGGGCGTTCGCGTTCTGCGGAACTCCTGCGACCAGAAGAAGAACGTCTTGCTCTTTTCCGTGTTGTAGTGGCCGGGAATATAGATTGGCCCGCCGATTGTGTAGCCGAAATCGTTGTAGCGGAACGGCGGCCTGGCATGGCCGGCCCCCTTGTTAAAAGCTTCGTTTGCGTTGAGAACGTTATTGCGGAAAAACTCGTAAGCGTCGCCATGGAAATTACTCGTGCCGGACTTGGTGGCTACGTTGACTTGGCCGCCGCCACTGCGGCCGTATTGCGCATCGTAGGTGCTGCGCTCGAGTGTGAATTCCGACAGTGCATCCACGCTGGGAACGTTCAAGAGCGTCAAGTTTGAGCCGCTGTCATTGATGTCAGCGCCATCTACGGTCCAGTTGTTGGCGGATGTACGAGCGCCGTTTACGGAGACGGAGTCTGTATTCGTGATTCCGAATTGGATCTGATCCGGCAGGGTCGAAGAGACGCCCGGCTGTAGCGCGACGAGTTGCTCGAAATTTCGGTTATTGAGCTGCAGTTCGCGGATCTGCGTGCCAGTGATCGTGGTGCTCTGCGCGGCAGACGATGTTTCAACTGGTATCGTCGTCGCCGTGACGGTGACCTGCTCGGAGACCTGGCCGACTGAGAGCGCGATATCGAGCGTGCGATGCTCGCCGACGTTCAATATAAGGTCGCTAGCGACATACTTTTTGAATCCATTCGCCGTGACTGTGACAGTGTAGCGTCCCAGCGGCAACTCGGTCGCGGTGTAGAGACCGTTCGAGTCGGTTTGCACTGTAACCACGTCGGTATTCGTGTCGATGTTGTGAAGGGTCACTGAGGCTCCCGGCACGACCGCGCCGCTCGGGTCGGTCACTGTGCCGGTCAGAAGAGCCGTGATGTTCTGGCTTAAGCAGATGGACGACGCAAAGAGAACTACAAAGCACAGCCCCAGCAATTTGGCTCGAACGCTTCTCATTTAGGACTCCCCCTTCAAATTGGAACAACCCATGCGGGCCAATGTGAATGGACCTTTGCTGCTTCCGTCACGCATTCGGCACCAGAACGGAGTTGCTCTTTCGACTGACGACTGACCGAGCGACTGCACAACCCCAAGAATGTGGGTAGCTATATAGCAGCTACGGAGTGCTGTCAACAAGAAAGTTGTCATCGAATCGCGGAAAATGCGATTTCCCCGACTCCGCGAGAGCCGCAAATCTGCCAATCGGCCGGACGAGGAGCAGGAGTTTTGCTCGCTGTGCAGGATTTGGAGCAGCCGAAACGGAAAAGAATGTGGATGCAATGAGGACTCTAGAACTCGCGAATAAGGCGCATATCCTATATATTAAGCAGCCGCCGCTGAAAAACCGACGTCGCTCAGAACGGCGCTTTCGAACTGTGCTGTGGATCCTGCACGAGCTCAGCCCACATACACAAAGCCGTTCGATCTGATCTTTCAACATGGCAAAAAGAAGTGGTGCGCCCGGAGAGATTCGAACTCCCGACCTTCTGGTTCGTAGCCAGACGCTCTATCCAGCTGAGCTACGGGCGCAACGTTGGGGATGGGGCACTATCGCGGCATGCGTCAAGCCTGGCGCACCCATCGCACTCCGAATAACACTTTATGGTGAGGCGCGCCGCGAGTCAAGACGTTGGCAGTATTTGCGATTGCATGCGCAAAAGTGTTCTGCGAATTCATTCGGCTCGCTCATGCGAGATTCGAGCGCGTTCCACAGGCCGCGCAATCGAGGGCCAAGCCGAGTTGACGCGCCGTGTGGTATATTTCTTCGCCGCAACGCTATGACGAAAAAAATCAAAGGAAACAAAAACGTAAAAAGAACATCCGCTCGCGGTGCGATGGCGCGAGGGACGGATCCGAAGCGCGTTCGAACGATTCTGAAGAAACTGGACGAAGCGTATCCTGCCGCGACTTGCGCGCTGCGGCACGAGAATCCGTTTCAGCTGCTTATCTCCACGATTCTCTCGGCTCAGTGCACCGACGAACGGGTCAATATCGTCACGAAAGCACTTTTCCCCAAATATCCAACACCGAAGGATTTCGCGTACGCGAATCCCCAAGAGCTCGAGCAAGACATCCGGCCCACGGGATTTTTCCGGAACAAGACGAAGTCCATCATGGGCGCCAGCAAACGCATCATCGAGGAATTCGGCGGCAGCGTTCCACAGACGATGGAAGAATTGCTAACGCTTCCCGGCGTGGCGCGCAAAACGGCGAACGTTGTGCTGGGCACGGCCTACGGGATCGCGTCAGGCTTGGTGGTAGATACGCACGTGCAACGCGTATCCGGACGGCTGGACCTGACGAAGAATACCGATCCGAAGAAAATCGAGCAGGACCTAATGAAGGTAATTCCGCAGGACCGCTGGATTCTCTTTTCGCATCAAATCATCTGGCACGGGAGGCGCATTTGCCAAGCGCGAAAGCCCCGCTGCATCGAATGCAATTTGGAACGGATCTGCTATTCGAAGGATAAGACCGTCTGAGCACTCCGCCGAAATTCCCTTCCTTAATGGACAAGAACCGCGACCGAACGGTAAGATGAAAAGCCATCTTATTTGCATGTATGTGCTTCAGGAAGGGCACGCGATCCAATGAAACTGGTGACATTCGAAGATGCAGTGCATCGCCGGAGGGTAGGCGCAGCTACGCCGAATGGATCGGTAGTGGACCTCAATCTTGCCTACGCGATGTATTTGCGCGACCAGGAGCACGAGAGCACTTATGTGCGCATGGCGGGAGCGCGTGTTCCTTCTGACATGCGCCAATTATTCGAAGGCGGCGACAGGAGCCTTGATGCCGCAAAGCAGGCGCTGCAATTTGCCACCGCAGCCGGCGCGGAGTTGACCGGCCCCGCAGGCGAGATGATAACCTACGCGCGAGGCGCCGTGAAATTACGGGCTCCGATCGTCCCGAAAAAATTCTTCCATACCGCCGGTAATTTCAGAGAGCATCACGAGGAAGCGGAAAAAGCAGGATTCTCCCATCCCGTGCTGCCGTGGATTGTTTTTTTTCAAAATGTGGACGCAATTATCGGGCCCGACGAGCCGGTGGTTTATCCGGAACACATCACAGAAGAGCTTGATTATGAACTCGAGCTCGCCGTGGTGTTGAAAAAGTCGGGGAAATTCTTTTCGGCGAAGCAGGCCGCGGATTACATCGGCGGATACGTGATCTTCAACGATGTGACGGCGCGCGACATTCAACGGCGCGAAATGAAATCGGGAGTTTTCAGTTTCTGCAAAGGCATCGACAGCTTTTGCCCGCTCGGCCCCTGGATCGTTACGGCGGATGAAATTCCCGACGCTCATAATCTCTCGATGGAACTACGGGTGAACGGCGAAGTGCGCCAGAAATCGCATTCCAAGAAAATGTCGGTGAAGATACCGGAAATCATCGCGCATTATTCGCCGATGGGTTACAGCGCAGGCGACGTGCTTTCGACCGGGACAGTTTCGGGAGTAGCGGCGTTCAGCGGCGATCCGAAGGCTTGGTATCTGAAGCCCGGCGACGTGATGGAGTGCGAGATTGAGAAGATCGGGATCCTGCGGAATCCAGTGATTTCCTGGAAACAGGCGTACGGCGAAAACGCCGCGGCCGTTTAACAAGCCGCGAGGATATTTTTAATGTCAGAGCCGCCGCAAGACAACAAAGTCTGGACTAGCGCGCTGAACCAGGAGACGAGCGTCCGGCCAAAGCTGTCAACGTCTCAGCGAATCCGTTTTTACGACACGACGCTACGCGACGGCGAACAAACCGTGGGGGTTGTACTCGATCCACGGCAAAAACTAGACTTGGCGCGACAGTTGGACCGACTCGGTATAAGCCGGATCGAGGCGGGATTCCCGCGAGTCTCATCCGAGGATGGCGAGGCGATTGAGCTAATTCTACAAGCAAATCTGAAAGCCGAAGTCTGGGGATTTGGCCGCGCCACACGTGCGGACGTCGACGAGTTGGCGCGCCTGAATCTGAAATTTTCCGTTATTGAGATTCCCACGAGCGATGTCAAGCTGAAGGCCTACGGAATTTCTCGCGAGGAGGCGGTGCGCCGCGCCGCCGATGCAGTCGCGTACGCGAAAAAGCACGGAATCTATGTTGCTTTCTTCCCCGTGGATTCGACGCGCGCGGATCTCGCCTTTCTTAAGACAATTTACCGTGCAGCGCACGAGGCAGGCGCCGACGAGGCCGTAATCGTTGACACGATTGGCGCGTGCGGGCCGGAGGCCGTTGAATTCCTTGTGGGCAAGGTCCGGGAGTGGCTGGGAGAAAAGATTCCTGTGCATTTCCATGGGCACAACGATTTCGGCCTGGCGACGGCGTGCGCTGTGGCCGCAGTTCGCGCGGGGGCAACCTGGATTCAGGGAACCATCAACGGAATGGGCGAGCGCGCGGGCAATGCGGACCTGGGTGAAGTGGCGCTGGCGCTACAGTGCCTCTACGGAGTGCCGGTTGCGATGGACCTGACGCGTATTCGCGAAGTCTCTCGGGCCGTGCGCGAGGCGGCTGGATACCAGCTCGAACCGTGGAAACCTGTGGTTGGAGAAAATCTTTTCGTCCGCGAAAGCGGCGCCGTGGCCAGCCAATTTCACATTCCGGAGGCGATTGAACCATTTTCGGCGGATCTGGTAGGGGCGCGCAGACAAATTGTTCTGGGAAAAAAGAGCGGGCTTGACAGCATCGCTCTAAAGGCCAAGGAACTTGGACTTCAAGTTTCCGAATCGCAGCGGCCGTCGGTTCTCGCCGCCGTCAAGAGCAAAGGAATTGCCGCGCGCCGCCTGCTGACAGATTCTGAATTTCGAGCCATCGTGCAGCAAGTCTGCGAATCCTCGCCGAAGCTCAATTGATTTGAGCCGCGAAGATCACAGCGCCGAAGATGCGCCAGACTCCGTTTGTCAGCGTTGAAAATGAGGCAGGACGGCTTCGCCAAACAAGCGGGCCTGCTCGATTCGGTCATCTCCCCAAATCTCCAGCAGTATGTGAGAACATCCCGCGTCGCGATATTGCTCAATCCGGCGGATGCAATCTTCCGGAGTGCCCGCGATGGGGCAGACTTTCGCGAGAACATCATCGGTGACCGCCCGAGCCGCCGCCAAGCGGCCGCCGGACTCCATGGCATCGGCGATGGGTTTGATCTCGTCGAACGTTAGCCCGGCTTTTTGCAACAACACATCGGCCGAGCCTCGGATATTCTGAACTTTATTCGCCAGATACATCGCAGCCATCTCGCGGGCACCTTCCATGCCCTTGGCGCGATTCTTGTTGATGCTGCCCACGACCACCGAACCGAGATCGAGATTCGCGGGATTCTTACCCGCCGCTTTTGCGCCTTCGAGCATGGATTCGCGCGCGTATCGAACGAATCCCGGCGTTGTGATGCTGGCGGTAAGCAAGCCATCGGAATGCGATCCGGCCATTCGTTGCAAGACGGGGCCCGTGGCGCCAATATAAATTGGAACTGGAAAGCGAGGCACGTGAGCATCGTCGCGGAGCGCAGGAATCCGCGCCGAAAAAACTTTGCCGTCATACGTGAATTCCTTACCGCCGAGAACGCCGAGAATAATCTCGATGCTCTCGCGCATGACGGTTGCCGGGCCTGCTCCTTTTCCGGATTCTCCTTCGCCGATTTCCTTCATGAAAATTTTGGAAGCGCCGAGGCCCAGAAGAAATCGGCCCTTGCCGGCCATTTCCTGCAGCACGCGCGCTTCCATGGCAATCTGAACGGGATGGCGCGTGTAAGGTGAGATAATCCCCCATCCAATGCCGATTTTCTTGGTTTCGCGGGCAACGATGGCTGTGATCGAAGTGGAAGACCGCGCTTCCATCGAATGTTTACGCCACCACGGATATGCTTCGGCCAGCCAGAACGTGTCAAACCCGGCGCGGTCGCAAGCCTGTGCCATGCGTACTGTTTCTTCGACCGGCTCCATGCTGAGTTGCAAAACCCCAACGCGAAAAGGAACGCTCATGATGTCTTTTTAACTCCTTCGTAAGATTAAGTATTACGGATTCGTCCAGGAGTGCTCGAGCCCTTTAATCAACGCCCACATAGTTTTATTCAGTGGAGTTGGAATTCCCAACTTTTCTCCCCAATGAACGATGGCGCCGTTCATGAAATCCACTTCCGTTTGACGGTGGGCCAGGACGTCTTGAAGCATGCTTGCCTTGTGTTTACCGGGGGCGGAAGCGCCCTTCTGCACCAGGTCGCGAGGATTGCCGTGGAGATCGATTCCGACGGCTTTAGCTACGGCCATGCCTTCGGATATCAGGTCATCGAATAATTGCCCGGTAGCGGGCAGGCGCGTGGCGGCACCGTGATGGAGAAGTGTGAGAGCGCCCACCGGGTTCGTAGCGGCGTTGAAAATCAGCTTCGTCCACTGCGCGCCGCGAGCATCTTCGAGCGGAATGACGCGCAAGCCACTACGATTGAGCAAATCCGAGAGCGTCTGCACCCGGTCCATCGGAGTGCGACTCGGCTCGAAGGGTCCAATCCAGGTGTCGCCCTGAATGTCGTAGCCAACGTGGCCGGGTTCGATCACATGGCCCGCCGGGAATGTGGTCCCTCGAATCACGTAACGAACGTGCTCGGCAAGAATTTCCTCGTTGCCAACTCCATTTTGCACGGAGCAAACAGCGGCAGTCTCGGGAAAAAGATGAGCTGTGGCGGCAATGGCGGTGCGCGTGTGAATGCTCTTTGTGGCTACGATCCCAAAATCGCAAATGGGAATTTCATGCGCGTTGGTGGTGGCCTTAACGGGAGCGGTAAAATCGGCGGCGCCGGAAATGCGCAGCCCGTGCTTTTGGATGGCCTCGACGTGCTCCTTCGAAACATCGTAGGCATGCACTTCCGCTTCGCCCTTGCGCGCCAAATGCGCTGCAAAAATGCTGCCCACCGCGCCGCAGCCCACGACGCATATCTTCATCGACCGTCACCCGGCCTTTCTGTTCCGTCGAAGAATTTCCAGGGAACATCCGCGAGATTTTCGCCTTCCCTCTTGCCGACGCGATATGTGTCCTGCGTATACAGGCAAACTTTCCCATCCTGGTCGACGACCTGCGGATGGAAGCTGAAAATCATGTTCTCGCGCAGTTCGACGCGGGATTCGGCGCCAATCGCGGGATATTCGAGCATCGTGGTGCCGATGGAATGCCCCGAAAGATGGCCCAAGCCGAATCCGCCCTTCTGGAAGATTTCCGCAGCGGCGTGATGCACCGCGCTGGCCAGTTCCCCTTCACGCATTTTCTTGCGCGCCGCTTCCCTAGCCTCCGGATAAATTTCCGCCATCGCCGCGGTGCGCGCGCTGATTTTCCCGCGAATGAGAGGCCGCGAAAATTCCACCCAATAGCCGGCGGCGCCCGCGAGTTCAAGCGAATAAAGCAGCAGGTCGTCCGCGGCGACAGCCCGATTCGCGGGAACCTTGAAGTGCGCTTCCGCCTCGCCGCCTGTCCCCGAAAGCACGATATTCATCATGCGCAGTCCGGCGCCGCGCGCGAAAAACCGCTCGACGGCGGGCGCCATGATTTCAGCCTCCGTCTTTCCTGGCTGATACGCTTTCAGAAGCGCCCAGAAACCGTCGAGGATGATGTCCATACTGTCGCGGATTTCAGCAAGCTCCTCTGCGCTCTTTATCGCGCGCGCTGCGTCAAAGCTCTTATCGAAGGAAACAAACTCGAGCGAGCCTGCGGCGAGAGCGCGATAATCCCGCACCGGCATGATGAAATTCATGCCGTAAATTCCCAGGCGTTTCCAGCGCTTCTCCTGGGCTCGCTCAAGCAGCCATTGCCCGGGAACGTCAGCCCACACGTGCTCTCTTACCCAGGGTTTGCTTTTATCGCCGATCCAGCGAGCTTCGCGGGGAAACAAGAGAAGCGGATCGCCATCGAGCGGAATCAAAACGTACACGTAGCGGTGGACGATTTCGAAATCAGAGACGTAGCGAACAGCGCCTTCGAAGCCGGTGTATTCATTTCCGCAGACGAGCAGCGCATCGATCTTTTCCGCAGCCATCGCGGCGCGGATGTTGGCGTAACGGCGCTCGATCTCTTTTTTACTCACCATGGACTAATTTCTCTCCGAAAAAGAAACGGCTCGCGCGCGGCAAATTTAAACGCTAGCGCCGCAGATCTCTGCAGCGGCGAGCGCATACACTTTCGTCACATTGACCAATGTTTGAATCGCGACCTTTTCGCCTTCCTGATCCCGTTCGCCGCTCGAAGGCCCGTAGTTCAAGGTTTCGATGCCGTAGCGAGTCATCACGGAGGCATCTGAGCACCACTGTACGGTGGTTCGCTTTGGCGCGCTGCCCATTACGCGCGTATGTATCGACTCGATTGTTTTCACAAGAATATGATCTTCGCTGATCTGCGCGCCGGGAACGGAAACGTAGGTCTCGAACTCCAGGCCGTAGTCCGGGTATCGCTTGCGCAAATCCAAAAAAAGTTGTTTTGCGGCCCGTCGCGCTTCCTGCAGCGGCATCGTGGGAGGCACCCGAAGATCCAGGCATAGATCCGTGCGTTCGGGAGTCCGGCTGGCGCGCCAAATGTGTCCGCCTCGAATGCAGCCCACGTTCACAATTCCCTTGTGACCCGCGTAGGAGGATTTCGCCTCCCACGATGGCACCCACTCGTAGACGGCGGCAAGAACGTCCTGCATGCGGCGAATCGAAGTTTCGCGCTGGCGGCTTTGGCTGAATGCCGTGTGAACGTAGAGGCCGTGCGTCGTCAATCGCACCCACAGAGAGCCGTAGTGACCCAGAACCATCTGCAAATCCGTCGGCTCGCCTAGGATGCACATGTCGGGAAGGATGCCGTGGTTGACCAGATAATGCGTTCCCACGCCGTAGCCGCGATATTCCTTTCCAACGAATTCGTCTCCCCACTGCGTCTTCTCAATTTCTCCAGCAACGGCTGCAATCAAAACGCTTCCGTCGAGTTTCACTCCGGCGCGGCGCAGAGCTTTTACGGCCTGCGTATAGCAAACGAGCGCGCCCTTCATGTTGTAAATGCCCAGGCCGTAAATCATGCCATTCTTGATGACGGCTTTCGGCTTGTAGCCAAGCCCTGTGAGATAAGTTTCGCGGCCGGTGTTTGACGTGTCCATGTGTCCGTTGAACATCAGGCTCTTCCCGTTGCCATTTCCCTCCCACAAACCAACGGCGTTCGCGCGCCCTGGTTCGACTTCCTGCCAAACGACGTCCATCCCCGCAGCTTCGAGGGCCGCGCGCATGTATTTCCCCATTTCAAGTTCTTCGCCAGTTGGGCTGGGGAGATTCACGACGTCACATGACATCGAGACGATTTCTTCCTCGTTCACTTGCGCGAGAATCGCCTGCGCGAGATCCGCTTTCATGGCAGGAACTGCCTCCCTTGTGATTGACGAAAATCATCCGGATAAGAGCAGAGTTTTTCGCTGCCCTTGTCCGTAATCAAGAAATTATCTTCCAGGCGCAAACCGCCACCGCCTTCCCAGTAAATTCCCGGCTCGACGGCAAGAACCATGCCTTTGCGCATCTCCGCTGGCGCAGCTTGATGAGCGAACGGGGGTTCGTGCGCGCGCGCGCCCACTCCGTGAGCCACGGGATGCGACGGCTGGCCAGGATATCCCGCGGCGCTGACTCCTTGGCGGATTCTGCGGTCGAGTTCGGCGAGACTGGCTCCGTCGCGGGCGTAACTCGCGGCGTCGTTGAATATCACGAGGAGATGGTCAAGCAATTTGTCATATTCGGGAGTCAGTTTTCCGGGGCAGAGATTCTTTGTCAGATCGGTCCAATAACCGTCGGCGCAGACCCAGATTTCGACGAGCGTCGGTTCGTTCTTCTGGATGGGGCGATGACTGGTGGCGGTGAATGTGGCGATGCCTTTGCCGGACCACACGAGAGTGAAAGCGCGCGCCATCTCCACTTTCCCCTTGTAGCCGATTCCGACCGCGTGGATGTGGCCTTCGATCATGGCCGCCACTTCGCTTTCTTTCATGCCAGGCGTCATTTCCTTGCGCGCGTGCTCCATGCCAATGGCTGCAAGTTCGTTGGCCAGCTTCATGCGCTCGATTTCCTGCTCCGTCTTAATGGCGCGAACCTCGGCGAGAAGCGGAGTGGCATCCACCACTTGTTTTACGGCGCCGCGAAACGCGTCGAAATATCCTTGCGTGTAAAGGCTGGGCTCGCCGACCATGCGGTCGCAAATCTGCGCGAGTTGCGAGAGCTCGACACCCACGCGGCCCGCTAATTTCCTTTCGCGAAGGACATCGAGGCACTGGTCGAGCGAGCGCGACATCGGTGGCCGGGGATCCTGCGGATGATAGAAACGGAAGGAGCGAACATCTTTGTTCCAAGCCGTGCGCTGGGCTTCCTGGTGCTGCGGTTCGATGACGAGCAAAGTGGGGTCGCCTTCGCGCGGGAAAATCGCTATATCGTATCCCTTCATCGTCCAATAGTTCGTAAGGTAGAGAATATTATCCGGCGCGCGCACGACCAGCGCGTCCAGATCGTGCTGCGCCATCATCTGGCGCACACGCTCCCATTTTTTCTGATCCAGAGCGTAGCCCACGCCCAACCCCTTCTAAGCTGAAAACATGAACCTCTGTCGATTCCGCCTATGCAGGTCCGGAATGTTTCCAACTCCAGGATAGTTCCTTGCCCTTAATCAAGCGATAGAGGGCCGTATGCAGAGGAGCGCTCAAGCCGTGATTCGCAGCCTCGCATGCGATTGCCCCGCCGAGGAAATCCACTTCCGTGTGCAAGTGGTGCCGCACATCGTACAACATGGACGGCGGATGATCCGTCTGCGCTCCAACTTTATTCATCTCCCACGGATCTTCGTGGAGAATGATGCCCAATCCGGCGGCAACCCGCTTACCTTCGTCGATCAGATCGTGAAGCAGACGCCCAAGATCAGAGAATTGGCCAGTTTCAGCAAATGCGCGGCAGTGAGGAAGTTCGGTCAAGGCTGAAACGGCGTTCACCGATGCATTGAAAATCAGTTTGGACCATTGGGCCGGCCGCGCATCCTCCAGCGCCACCGCCTTTAGGCCTGATGCAACGATCAGATCGGCCGCCTCGCGCACTTTGGGAAACGGCGTATGCGTCGGCTCGAAGGGCCCCATCCATGTTGGCGTATCCAATTCGTATTGCACATGCGTGTCACTGTGGCGCGTCCCGCTCATGAATGTGGTGCCTCGAATAACGGGAGCTCCGGTTATACCCGCGATCATTTCCTCGCACCCCAAGCCGTTCTGCGCGGAGAGCACTGTGCCTTTCCGGAAAAGGGTAGCCACGGGCGTGACTGCTTCGACCGTCTGCGTAGCCTTGCAGCAAACGATTCCCAAGTCGCACTCTGGAATTTCCTCGGGATTTGCCGTGGCGCTGAGCTTCGCCGTGAATTCGTGCTTTCCTGAAACGCGCAGGCCGCGCTTGTTCAGAGCGTTCGCGTGTTCCGGCCGCCGAACAAACGCATGAACCTCCGCGACTCGCGCAAGATGCGCTGCATAGAGGCTGCCGATCGCGCCACAACCGATGATGCAAACGCGCATTGCTATTTGTTTTACCTTCGCCCAATTTTTTCGGAGATGAGGATTCCGAGGCGAAAAAATCACCGCTCGATTCGAATCGGGAGCGCCCTAGGCAGCTCCAGCCGATGCTCGACTCGGATTCGCTGCATGCCCTCGCCCTTGCGCGCGCGCTCTACGGCATGGAACAGGGTGTCGCCTGAGTTGTGCGAATCCTCGATGAGCGCTCCACGCGAACACAATGCATCCTGCAAAGCCGCGCACACGGTATGCACCGGAGCGGCGCCGCCTTCTCCCATGCCCTTCGCGCCGTTGTAAGAAAACGGGGAAGGCGTTTCGAGATGGCCGTACAGAATATCGGGCATATTCATCGAGGTAATCGGCGTGTAATCACTGAACGTGCTGGCGAGCATGTCACCGTCTTTGGCATAGACGCAGTTTTCCATCAACGCAGCGCCGATGCCATGGGCCGTGGCGCCGTGCACTTGCCCCTCAACAATCATAGGATTGATCGTCTTCCCGCAATCGTCCACTGCGGCATAGGCGAGAATTTTAGGCTGGAAAGTTTCGCGATCGAGTTCGATCACGGCCATGTGCAACTGCGCCGCATAGGTGAGCGTCAGGTTGCCATACTTGCGCTTCAAATCCGGAATCTTGAAGGGAGCCTTGTAGACGTGCCGGCAATTGAGGGTGATGTCGGAAAGACTGTCGGGCAGCCCCGCATTGTTCACATTGATCAGATTCGCAAGCCCCCAGAAATTAATCGATTTCTTCGTCTTCTTCACTCGCACTTCGGGCCCTTGCGCTCCCAAGCCAAATTCCAGATCTTTTTCTTTGGCCTTCAGCGCAAACGCCGCCAGGCGGCTCAATTCCGCACGTAGCTTCTCCGCAGCGCCATGGATGGCCGAAAGCCCGCTGACAGCAAATTGGCTGGCGTAGGTTCCCGTGTGGCCCGTGTGCACATTCGCCTCGCTGTCGAATCCGGGACGAACGTTCACCATTTCCGGCGAAATCCCCAGAACGTCGGCGACCACCTGCGACGCCGTCGTTTCGTGCCCCTGGCCTTGCGGCACAGAGCCGAGACTGACCACCACTTCTCCATAAATATCCAGCTTAACGTTGGCGGCTTTCGATTGTCCCGAATACGGCGCATGGGAATTGATGATTTGGGCCTGACCGAAATTGTTGGTTCCCGAATCGAGCGTGGTTCCAATACCAATGCCGAGCAAGCGGCCCTCTTCCCGCGCCTTCTTCTGTTTATTCTTCCACTCGTCCCAGCCAATCAGTTTTTTGGCGATTTCCATCATGCCTGGATAGTTCCCCGAGTCATACACGCAGCCATTTGGAGTGGTGTAGGGAAATTCGTGCGGGCGAATGTAGTTCCGAAGGCGCATGGTATCCGCGGGAATCTTCAGGCTATGCGAGCAAATATCAATGACGCGCTCGAGAAACCACAAATGCTGCATGCGCGAATATCCACGATTCGGTCCCACGGGGCACTTGTTCGTGCAGGCTTGCGAAAAATCGATGCGCATATTGCGAATGCGATACGCGCCCGGCAAAACTTGCGCCCAAATGATGCACCCGAGGGGCTCGTAGCGAGGATACGCGCCGCAATCATCTATGTGGCGCGATTCGATAGCGGTGATAACTCCTTTTTCATCCAAAGCAACGCGCGTATCGAGAAACGTCCGCTCATTGCCGTGCGCGCTTGCCAGCATGTGCTCGGTGCGCGTCTCCGTCCACTTGACTGGCCGGCCGCCGCATTTTCGCGAGGCGAGAGCGCAAATTGCCATGTACGGATAATTCGTGATCTTGATTCCAAAACCGCCGCCGATATCCAGGCTCTGCATGCGCATCTGGTCGATGCGCACGCCCAACGCAGGCGAAAGGAACTGCACGGCGAATGCAGGAAATGAGTTGTTGGTCCAAAAATCAATGCGGTCCTGCTTGGGATTCCATTGGGCGATGACGGCATTGTTTTCCAGCGGAGCGCTGGTGAAACGGTGGAAATGGAGTCGATCAATGTGAACGACGTGGGCCGCGCGCGCGAATGCCTTGTCCACATCGCCATATTCGAACAGGTCGTGAAAATTGCGGTTCGTTCCTGCAGCTTCGTGCAGGATGGACTCATCGCGGATCGCGGTTTCGGCGTCCATCACTGGCGCTAGACTTTGATACTCAACTTCCACCAGTTCGGCCGCATCGACCGCAGCCATGCGCGAAGTGGCCACGACAGCAGCGACGGGCTCTCCCTGGAAGCGAACTTTTTCCACTCCCATGGGCAGGTCGATAATCTTTTGACCAACTCCCGGGCCGATCTCCGGAAAGGGCTTCACAAGAGATGCGACTTCAGCGCCTGTGAGAGTGCATACAACTCCCGGAGTATTTTCCGCCGCGGAGACGTCCACGCGTTCGATCCGGGCATGGGCATAGGGCGAACGAACAAGCGAGACATACAACATTCCCTCGATCTTGTTGTCGTCCACGTAAGTTCCCTGCCCTTGAACCAGCCGGGATTCTTCGCGACGCTTGACGGGCTGCCCTACCCACTTCGCGGACGCACTCTCCGTGTTCTTGCTCAGGCGCGCGGCTTGGCGCCGCTTTGCCGGCTTCGCGGAAACTCGCTTCTTTTTCACCACGCTAGGCCCTCCGGCCCGCTACGAATTCTTCTTGTGCGCTAGCCTGCACTCGCTCAAGCCAACGCCGCTTGCAGCGCATCAATCATCTTCTGTGCATTTTTCTTTGCGAGCGGCTCAAGCAGACCGCCCGCAAGCGACGCCAGTCTGCCCACAATCTGCGAATCGCCCTTCCAGATGACCTTCGTTCCGTCCGCGGTTTTCTCGAGATCGAATCCCGTGGTAAGCGTTACGGTGCCGCCAGCGGCATCGCCCTTGCCCTGATAGACCGCGTGCCGTGGCCTTACCGCTTCCAGCAGCGTCATTTTCAGTTTCGCGTTGCTGCGTATGTGCGAAATGCCGACGCGAAGGTTGACCGTGAAATTTTTGTCGTCATCTTTCTGCATGCTCTGAAAATCGGGAAGCAGCGGGCAGAAGCGTTCGGCGTCCGTGAGAAAATCGTATACCTCCTCGGGACTCTTGCGAACGCTGAAATCTCCGCCAAAACCCACGTTCATTTTCCTTGACCCTTCCCCATGGATTCGGCGGCCGCTTCAATCGCCTTCAGAACATTCTGGTAGCCGGTGCAGCGGCAGGTATTACCCGCGATCGCCTTGCGAACATCTTTTCTCTTCGGATGCGGGTTCCGCGAGAGCAGGTAGTAAGTCGACATAAGAAGTCCGGGCGTGCAATACCCGCACTGCAAGCCGTGGCATTCCGAAAAAGCTTTCTGAATCGGGTGCAGTTCGCCGTTGCGAGCCAATCCTTCGACCGTAATCACCTCTCCCTGATCGGCCTGGATCGCAAAAACAGTGCATGACTTCACCGTTGCTCCGTTCAGGAGCACCGTGCAAGCGCCGCAATAGCTCGTGTCGCAGCCAATGTGCGTGCCGGTAAGATTCAACTCTTCGCGCAGCAAATCGACGAGCAGCAGACGCGGCTCAACTTCAAGCGCGTGGGGAGCGCCGTTGACCTTCACGCGCAGGGAAACTCGTTCAGGCACGTCCGACATATTCGTGGCTCGCCTCCACATGTTCTCCGCGCGCGCGCCGCAGGGCGACCTGAATCGCGCGCTTGACCAGACTTCCAATCAACACGCGCTTATATTCCGCCGAGCCGCGCATATCGGATTGGGGTTCGGCAGCGGCCATCGCGGCTTCGCCCGCCGCCTGGACTGCTCGGGGAGTGATTTTATGCCCGCTCAATTCTCTTTCGGCCCCTGTGGCGTGGATAGGCACCAGCCCCACGCAACCCAAAACGATATGAGCTTCGCCGCAGGTGTCTTTATCTTCCATTGTCAATTGGACTGCCGCCGTGGCGCTGGCGTATACAGGCGCGCAGCGTTTGAATGCCAAATACGCGCCGCCGGAATTTTTGGGCGGTACTTTGACGATAACTTCGCGCACCAACTCTCCAGGCGCAAGCGCGGTCGTATACGCGTCGAGAAAAAACTGCGAAAGCGGAATGGTTCGCGATGTCTTCGGTCCAGAGCACGCCACTTCTGTCGAAAGCGCAAGCAGCACGGGCCCCCAATCGCCTGTCGGATCCGCCTCGGCCAGTGAACCTCCGATTGTTCCGCGATTGCGAACCTGAACGTCCGCAATTCCCGCCGCACAATCATGCAAAATGGGGATTTGGGCAACGATTTCCGAATCCTCGATCTGCGCGTGGCGCGCGAGCGTTCCGAAGAGGATTGCATTGCCGCGCTTTTCGATCCGGGAAATCGCGGGAATGAAATTGAGGTCGACCAATGCAGTTGGTTTTGAAAGCCGCAGCTTCATTAAGGGAATCAGGCTCTGACCGCCGGCCAATGCTTTCGCATCGTCGCCCAGTTCCGAAAGCATTGTGGCCGCTTCTTCCAACGATTTGGCGCGAAGATAGCGAAATGCAGATGAATACACAGCGTGTCCTTTTTCCTTCTACGCGAGCCTTACTTGCATACGACTTGTATACCGCGAGGAGCGATTCTAAAACCAACTTCGCTTGCATTCAAGCACGAATCGTCGGGACTTCGCCCTAGAAATGTTCTCCGCGCTCGTTTATAGTCCGTGGCAGCCCATTCGATGAAACAGCCGAGAATCTTTCCCATCCTGCTTGCGGCCGGAAAACCCTCGCGCCCGAATGTTCAAAATCCGCTGATCAATCTCTCCGACAGGACACCGTTACAAATCGCCGTCGAAAACTGCGCGGACCTGGAGCGCCCGATTGTGGTTCTGGGATTTGAATCGGAGCAATTGCGTCCCACGGTGCCCGCCAACGCACGTATAGTCATCAACCGCAAGTGGCGCGCGGGGCAGCTAAGCTCACTCCTCGCAGGATTGCGAAAGGTCCCGCCCGATAGCGCGTGCTTGCTTTACCCCACCGATCTTGTGTTTCTGACGCGCCCTGTGATCCGCAAACTCGCGGCGGCGTTTCTGCGCCGCGCAAAACATCAGAAAATAATCATGCCCGTGTACCGCGCGCGGGACGGGCATCCCGTCATTTTTGTCCCCGAGATGCAGGGGGAACTGGCCCACGCTCAAACAGCGCGGGACGTCGTATATCGGGACCCGCGCCGCATTAAACGAGTCCGTGTCTCAACCTCGGCAATCTGGAAAGATCTCGGCGCACCTCCCACAGTGGGCGGCCGGACGTAAAACGGACCCGATACGTATGCCAACAGCTCGTCTGCTTGTGCCTGGGCTAAAACGTCAGGCGTAGTGCGAGTTGCACCTGACGCGGATTGTTTACCGAACTCGGCGTGCCATACAACGGGTTCGGCGAGCCTTCCAGACTGCCTGCATGCGTCGAACCACCACAACCGGGCGCCGCAGGATCGGCTGGGCAGAAATCCGATGCACCATACGTTGTATTAAAGTAGCGAATGTTCACGGTATTCATCAGGTTGAAAATTTCACCCAGGACGTCTAGTTTCATCGTTTCTCGAATGGGAAAACTGCGCTCGAGCCGGATGTCCACCGTTTGCAGTGTGTCGCCCCGGAAGGTATTGCGCGGCTCGAGTCCCACGCGGTCGTTATTGCCGAAGACGTCGCCGTTGACATCCGAGCCAGCGTACTTCGTAAAAAACTGCGGAGACTGCATCGTGACGATAGTGCTGAACGTGAAGTCGCGCGCCGCGATATTCCAGCTCTTCGGACTTACAAAGCTGGCATTTCCGACAAAGCGATTCCGGACGTCATCGGCCGAATTCGCGCGCTCGCCGCGCAGATTTCCGCTATCCTGCGGAATCAAGACGAAGCTCGGATTTGGTCCGTCGTCAATCGAATGCGAGTACGTGTAGCTGACCCCGTAAGAAATATTTCGAACAAGCTGTTTCTGCAGATTAATCAGAAGCCCGTCATATTGCGAATCCCACCGCGAGGCGGCTTCAAAGTAAACGCTCCAGGTCGGATTGCGAAACCCCGGGAATAATGTCTGCCCGGGTATTCCTGGATATGGAATGCAGGGATTCCCCGCTGGAAAATTCGAGAAGAAAACATTCTTGCAACCGACCGCCCCGCCGGAGCTATGCACCTGTACTTGACCTGTTGGGTCGGGCTGATTTACGTCAAAGAAACTGCCGAGGTGCACGCCGCGCAGCTGGATTCCTGAAATGCTAAGCAACGTGCCCTTGACGGGCTGAAATTCAAGCGAAGCGCTCGCCTGAATGCCGTAAGGGGTTTGGCTATTTTGCTGAAAACGTACGATTGTTGCGTCCTGCTGGAAGCCGCAATTGTTCAGCGTTGCTCCGCCGCACAGTGGCGAAGGAGTTGCGTCGGGGTACGTGGCGTTTTGCAGCAGTCCATTCAGGGCGGCCGCCGTGAACGCAGGCCCAAACCCAGCGTATGAGAACAAGCGAGTTGTCGCATTCAGTCCATCTTCGAAGGGGCGCCCTGTGAATTTTCCCAACACTCCGCCGCAGGAGGGCTCCTGGCACATCAAGAGAGGCGAAGGGAGGGTTCCGTGGAACAGGCCGAAGCCGGCGCGGAAAATAAGATTGTGCGAAGTTCCGATATCGTAGGCCAAACCGAGCCGTGGATCAAAATCCTTCCACTGCGTGTTGAGCGCATTCGAAGGCCATGTCTCAAATTCCCAGCGCAGACCGCCATTCAGAGTCAGCTTGTCCGTTGCGCGCCACTTATCCTGCGCGTAGAGCCCATCGTAAGTATGATCGAGAGTGCCGCGGGCCTGATTGCGGACGGATTGGGAAATCGCGCCTCCTTGATATATTGCCGTACCGCCGGCCAAGCTTGGCTCGGTGAAATTGCTGGCTTGATTAAAACGCTCGAAGAAAATCACGAACGGATCAGGACACTGAGACTTGCAGCCGGCCACCGCACCGTTATTCCCGAGGAAATCGCCCAGAGTTGCGAAGTCCGCCTCGAAGGGATAGAAGAGCGGGAATGACTCGTCCGTGCTTACGCGGTCGAAGTTCCCGCCGAAGCTAATCGTGTGGTTGCCCATGCTGTGCGTTACATCGTCCACAATCTCGAAGCGCTGCTCACGATAGAAATCAGGATTGCCGCGGTTTACGCCCACGGCAAAAGTGTTGGCAACCTCCAGATGGGGCTGCGTCGAGACAACGGGAAAATCAAACGAGCGCCGAGCGAATTGCACATGCAAATCGTTGCTCCACGAAGGAGATAAAGTCGTCGTCAGGCCACCAGCCAGCGATTGGTCCCGAATGAAATTGTTCTTGAACGCAGACGGCAGATCGAAGCCGTTGTTGAGCGGCGATTGATTGGTCAAGCGATCATCATTGATAAAATAGCGCACATAAAGATAATTCCGGCTGCTGAGGTTTTCGTCCAGCCGGGCAAATCCATTGTCGGTATTCCCGGTGCGCAACACCTGCAGGTTCTCGGCGGGCAAGCCGAACACAGTTGTTTTTACGTTGTTGATCGCGGCAATGTTGTTGAGTACGGCAGAGTTGTAAATCGGCGATTCCGCGCGCCGCTGCGCTTCATAATTGGCAAAGAAAAATGTCTTATCCTTCCTGACGGGGCCGCCCAGCGACACTCCAAATTGGTTTTGCCTGAGCACGTTGAAGCCTGGCGCCGAGAGAATACTCTTCGCATCCATCGCGCTGTTTCGAAAGTATTCATAAACCGAACCGTGCAATTGATTCGTTCCGCCGCGCGTGATGATGTTCACAATGCCGGCCGTCGCCCGGCCAAACTCCGTGCTGTAGTCCGTATTGATCACGCGAAATTCGCGCACGGAGTCCTGCGGTGGCGTCCCGCGTTGAATTCCGGAGGCCGTCGAAATGTCGTCGGCTCCGTCGACCGCGATGAAATTGAAGTGGATGTTCTGACCTGCGAAGGACAGTTTTGTCACGGGCTCGACAATCACGTCCGTGCTGCCCGACGTGGTGTCGCCAATCTGTACGCCGGGTGACAATAGCGCAAAGTCAATGAACTCACGGCCGTTCACAGGCAGGTTTTGAATTTGCTGCTGCGTGATTACGGTGCTCACTTGCGTGCGCGTGGGTTCAGTAACCTCCGACGTCGCTTGGACGACCACTTTTTCCGTGGCTTCGCCTACTGCCAGGTTGAAATTGAGCGAGGCCGTTTCCCCCACCTGCAGGGTGATGTCCTTCGCTTGCGTCTGGAATCCCGCAATTTCCACTGTGACCGTGTAATCGCCAACAGGGATCGTAGTCAGATCATATTCGCCGGAGGTGTTCGTCAAGGCGGTCCTGGTGACACCAGTAGCCTTGTTGGTCGCTGTCACTTTGGCGTTGGGAATCGAGCCGCCGCTCGGGTCGAGAACTTGTCCCAGCAGCGTGGCGGTCGTGATTTGCGCCCACGTAGGAACCCCCTGGACCAGAACCAATAAGACGATCATGCCCAACAACCCGTACCATCTCGACATCCTCATTGGCATCCTCCAGCAAATGCTAAGTTTCCTGCAGGCCCGGATTAGTGCCTTCGCGTTTATATTACGAGCGCAGACCTGTCAAGGGAATTTCTCCGAGGTGGACAAATGAAGGTTCATGCAACGTTTGCACTATTACAAGGAGGTTCAACCACGCGCTTGCAAGCAACTCTCCAGCGCATCATTTTAGCGAAATCCGCTCCGCCGACTGAGGCGGAATGTTTTGGTTCAATCGAAAGAAGTTACTCGGATCGTAGTGGCTTTTCACTGACACGAGGCGATCCCAGCGCTCGCTGTAAGCCTCCTTTGTACGATCTTCTTCGTCGCCACTCATGAAGTTGACGTAGACTCCAGGCTGCATGGCGGACCTAAGTTTCGCGAATAGATTTCGCACCCAGGAAATATTCTCAGCGTCCTCCGCCGGCTCAGACCAGTCTGCCAGAATATTCATGATGTACGGCGCGTCGCGGCTGCCGAAGGCCGTTTCAGAAGGACCAACGCGACCGGCCGCGCCTCCCAAATACGCAAGTTCGATTTGGCTGTTGACGGAAGGCACCGAAGATAGCGCGTCGATCATCTGGAGGATGGACTCGTCGCCGAGCGTCTTGAAGTATCCCGACTTGGTGTAGTAGCGCCGATCGTGCGGGAATTCCGCGTCCGCCATCGTTTGCAGCTCCAAAAAAGGTATCGTCCCTTTCGTGACGGCGATGGGATTGCCCACCGAGAGAACGTGGTCGAGTTGACGCTGCCCCGCCCTTCGCTCTCCAAACCAGGCTATCGTTTCGCTCAATACCGGCGCTCGATTGCCCGCGACGTCCGGTACGGCTGAATCCGGCATAACGCGCAAAGAAAGATTCCACTTGAGCTCGTCGGGAGCGGCAGGCATGAAGTCGCGCCAATAGCGCATGGTGGGAAAAATCTCATCCTTGATGCACAGGCCGCTGCCGAGCATCGCCGTGGCCAAGGGATGAAGCTTTAGCGCGAACTCAGTTACCACTCCAAAATTTCCGCCGCCTCCGCGTAGCGCCCAGAAAAGCTCATTGTTTTCGCGCGCGCTGGCGCGCACGATAGAACCATCCGCGGTAACCACGGTGAATTCTTCTACGTTGTCGCAAGACATCCCAAACATCCGGGTCAGCCAGCCAGTCCCACCTCCCAGAATCAAACCGGCAGCGCCGGTATGCGATACCACGCCAGCCGGGTAGACGAGGCCTGCTTGTTGCGTTGCTGTATCGATTGTGCCCAGCAGGCATCCGCCAGCGGCATAGACGAGCCGCGCTTGCTCATTGACCACAACGCTGCGCATTCTGGACAAATCGATCACTAATCCGCCATCGCACGAACTGAATCCAGCCAAACTGTGCCCTCCGCACCGCACGGCCGTGAGCACTCGAGCAGCGCTGGCGGCGCGGACAGCCATTTGCACGTCGGGAACGCCATTGCACTGCGCAATCAGACCGGGATGCCGCGCAACAGTTGCATTCCAGACGCGCCGAGCTTCGCTGTAACCCGGGTCCGCCGGACGAAGTAACTCGCCTTTAAATTTGCCTTTGAGGTGATCCGCTAGGTCTTCGAGATTTTTTGCCATACCTTAAAGTTGGAATGACTAGTTCGAACTCGCGGCGCCGGCGCTGGCCGTTCGAGATATGTTGACCGGCGCAATTCCAGCCGCTTTTAGCTGTGCGTTAAACGCCGGAAGATCGACATTCAAAACGCTCCTTAAACTAGCCAATTGCTCGCTGAGTTCACTGGAGAGCTCTTTAAGAACCGCGATGTCTTGATCGGTGGGGCCGTAATCGCCTCCCAAGTAATTCTGCATCGCGGCCAGCCGGTTGTTTAACTGCAACGGATAGATAAGGGTTTGGTCGTCGAAACCGGTAAAGCGCGGCTCGTATAGATGGTGCAGGACCACGTCGAGACGCTCATCTAGTGTGTGCGCTGCCCCAGTGATTGCGGCATTGTCGCCAGCCTTCTGCGATGCGGCGTTCACTTGCTGCTGAATTTCCCGGATTTGATTGATGGCGTCATCGGCGGCTGAAAGTTTGTCCCAGGCCGAGAGCGCTAGGGCCAACTGCTCCTTGTATTGCGCCGCTGTGGTCGCGACGCGCGGATCTTTCTTGATGTCGAAAGTCTGCGTCGCTGATTGATCTCCGATGGTCAGCTTCACTTTATACTCGCCGGGCGCCACTTGCGGGCCACGCAAGCTGCCGCCAAGGAAGAAAGTACCTCCGTCGACGCCGTGCGCGTCTGGATAGCGCATGTCCCAGGCGAAGCGGTTCAGCCCCTGCTCATTCGTGACGACGACTTGTCCTCGTCCTCTCCGCTGGCCGCCGCTCGTGAATTTCCGAATGGTTTTGCCATCGGCATCCTGAAATTCGAGCGTCACTGGCTGCTCCGACGCTTGTCCCAAGTCATAATCAATGATCACGCTTCCTGCGTACAATCCGGCGCCGCCTCCACCTCCGAAACGGCCGCTGCGCCCGGTGCGATACGCGGCGCGAGGCTTGAAGAGTCGCACTTGCGCGCTTGCGTTGTCAGATGTGGCTTGCTCAAGCGGGCTGATGTTATCGACAACCCAAAATGCGCGGCCTTGCGTAGAGGCGATGAGATCACCATCTTTAACTGTCAAGTCCGTGACGGGCACAACAGGCAAATTCAACTGGAGACTCTGCCAGTGATTACCCTCGTCAAACGAAACATAGACACCCGTTTCAGTTCCGGCAAAAAGAAGCTCCGGACGGACAGGATCTTGACGAACGGTGCGCACAAATGTGTCCGAAGGAATCCCGTTTACGATGAGCGTCCACGTCTTGCCATAATCGTGCGTGCGGTAAATGTAGGGACGGAAATCATCCATCTGATAACGGTTCACCGCAGCATAAGCGGTGGCGGGATCGTGCGAGGACGCCTCAATAATATTGATTCGCGTCCACGGCTGCACTGCGGCGGGCGTTACATCGCTCCACGTCTCTCCCCCGTCGCGTGTGACGTGGATGAGGCCATCATCGGATCCCGCCCAAATGGTGTTTCTATCCACCGGAGATGCCGCGATGGTGAAAACCGTGCAATAGACATCTTCCAGGCGCCCGCCATTTTCGCGCGTCTTGTTATTTCGGGTCAGGTCAGGACTGATGGGCTGCCAGCTCTCGCCCTGGTCGGTGGATTTGAACACCACGTTCCCGCCCGCATAAATCACGCCCGGAGCAGCAGGAGTCTCGGCGATCGGAAAAGTCCACTGAAACCGGTACTTTTGCTGTGCGCCAGTTCGCCCGCCCGGATAGTCCGGCCAAATGCTGATGTTTCTCGCGATGCCGGTCCGGCGGTCAAAGCGCGTCAGCAAGCCCCAGTACGCACCCGCGTAAATGATGTTGGAATCTTGTAAGTCTGGCAGAACATAGCCGCTCTCGCCGCCGCCAACTTCGTCGAAGGCTGGTGCCGACGCAGCTCCAGGCCCTGGGCCGCGTCCTGTCGCGGACGCGTCGCTCGAAATGGAAACGGTGGTGTTGTCCTGCTGCGCGCCGTAGACGTGGTAGGGGAAACTGTTATCGGTTCTCACGGTGTAAAACTGCGCGGTCGGCTGATTATTCTCTGAGCTCCAGCTCTTTCCCCCGTCGAAAGTGACGGTGGCACCGCCGTCATTTCCGTTCACCATTCGTTGATCGTCACGCGGATCAATCCAGAGGTCGTGATAATCGCCGTGCGGTGTTTGAATTCTTCCCCACGTTTTACCGCCGTCAGTGGACTTGTAAAAGTCCTTGGAAGAAAAAGTATAGACGGTGTCCAATTGCTGCGGGTCGGCAAATATATGGCCGTAATAATATTGGCGGGAGTGCATTTCGAAACTGCCATTAAGCAATTGCCAGGTCTTGCCCGCATCATCGGAGCGATAAATTCCGCCGTCTTGGCCGCCAATCGTCGCCCAAACTCGCTGGGAGTTCATCGGTGAAACCGTCAGACCAATCTTGCCCATGTCTGTTTTAGGAAGCCCGTCGGTCAGGCGCGCCCACGTATCGCCACCGTCTGTCGTCTTGTAAATTCCAGAGCCTGGGCCTACTTCATCAATGTCCCAGGGCATGCGGAGCACTTGCCACGTTGCTGCGTAGATAATTCGAGGGTCGCGAGGATCGGCGGCCAAATCGGCCGCTCCTGTCTTGTCGTTAACGAAGAGAATTTTCTTCCAGGTTTGCCCTCCGTCCTCGCTGCGGAACACGCCGCGCTCGGCATTGGGCCCATATGGGTGCCCAATGGCCGCGACATAGACGAGATTGGGATTGCGCGGGTCGATCAGAACTTTGCCGATTTGGCTGCTGTCTCGCAGCCCGACGTTGCGCCATGTCTTGCCGGCGTCGGCGGATTTGTACACGCCATCGCCATGCGAGATGTTCGAACGCAAACATGCTTCGCCCATACCGACGTAAATAATGTTGGGATCGGATTCGGAGACCGCGATGGAGCCTACGGAGCCCGTCTTGAAAAAGCCATCCGAGATCGGCGCCCATGTGATGCCTGCGTTCACCGTCTTCCACACGCCCCCGCCCGTGGCTCCCATGTAGTAGGTGGAACGGTCATTCACGAGCCCCGCTACGGCGGTTACGCGTCCTCCGCGATCCGGCCCAATCGAGCGCCATCGGAGCGCCTGATCAAAATTGAGGTTTTCTTGCGCCCCAAGCATGCGCGCTCCGGCAAACATGAAAAACGCTGCTGCCAGAAGTGCGAGACAACGCCGCGGATTCATGGAAAGCTCCTTGAAAGAAATGAAAATCCAAAATAGAGAAATCTTGCGGGGACTAAAATCGTCCGCGATTTCAATCCCGGGCGCCTTCGCACCTACTGCCCTCGGAGTTTCGCAATTTCCGTCTGCACCGATCGCCAGCGCGCCATTAGCTTTTCGCGTTTCGACTCGTAGGTCTGAAAAACCTCGTACGTTTGCGCCGGCGGAGCGGAATCAGCACTCTCGACGACGTTCATCAGATCCGCGTATTGAGCATCTAGCTCGATGGGATAAACGAGCGCCGCCCATCGCGTGACGGATGCGACTTGAATCAGCTGCCCTTCGATCTCATCCATCTGCTGTTCGATCCTGGCGATGGTTTGAGTTTGCGAAGCATCGGCGCTCTTTTGCGCGTCGAGGGTGGCCCGCGCGCCGCGAATGGCGTTCACCGTGTTGTGCACTTCGGTGACGCGATCACGCAGCTTCACGGCAAAATCGTACTGCTTGTCGAAATCTCCTTGGCTGATTTTCACTCGCGGGTCAGGCTTCACGGTGAGCGGCGCGGTGTAGTCTTTTCCAGCGACGGTGAGCTTCACCTGATAGTTTCCGGGCGGCACGAGCGGACCTCCGCTCTGCGCTTCCATAATGACCATGCCTGGCACTGCCACCGGTCCATCCAACCGGTAATTCCAAACGAAGCGATTGAGCCCCGGCCGCGCCGAAAGGGACATGCTGCGTGCTGCGACGCGCCCACCTCGAACTTCGTTCCGCTCGCCCTGCTGTCTTCCGCTTGTGGAGTGGTGCACGACTTGGCCGTGACTGTCTAAAATGTCGAGCGAGACTGGACCCGAAGTCGTGGAATTTAGGTAGTAATCAATGACGGCTCCGCTGGGAGGATTTTGCCCCGTGTTTCTGCGGCCGCCTTGGCCCCCGCCGCCGAATCCGCTATGCTCGCGATACGCAACGGCCGGAGTAAACAAGTGCGCAGGTTGCGACGCAATCGCCGGACTCGCTTCACGAAGCGGCGTGATGTTGTCGAGAACCCAAAACGCGCGTCCGTGAGTTGCAATCACTAAATTATTCCCGTGAATGGCCGTGTCGTAGACAGGCACGACGGGAAGATTTAACTGAAGCGACTGCCAATTTGCGCCGTCGTCAAAAGAAACATAGACACCGCGCTCCGTGCCCGCATACAGCAGGCTCTTGCGCACGGGATCCGCGTGAACGGAGTGCACGTAATCCTGATCGCCAATTCCGTTGGTGATCGATGTCCAAGTCTTGCCGAAGTCCGTGGTCTTGAAAATCATGGGATGAAAATCGTCGGAAAAGTGCAGGTCGGCTGCGACGTAGGCGGTTCCCGCATTCCACGGCGAGGGTTCAATCAGGTTCACGCGCGACCACTCCGGCATCTGCTTCGGCGTGACGTTCGTCCAATGTTTCCCGCCGTCTTCAGTAACATGCACCAAGCCGTCGTCGCTGCCAGCCCAGATGAGATCCTTTTGCACGGGGGATTCCGCGATTGCGTACACCGTGTCGTAATACTCGGCGCTGGAATTATCGGGAGTCAGCGGCTCCGGCGTGGAATGCTGCTTGCTCTTGTCGTTGCGCGTTAAATCGGGGCTGATGATGGACCAGCTCATTCCACCGTCGGTGGTCTTAAAGACCACTTCTCCGCCCAAATAGAGGACGTTCGGGTCGTGCGGCGATATCTGCATCGGCGCAGTCCACTGGAAACGATGCTTCACGTCCGAGGCAGGATGAGCGCGCGCGCCAAACCAGGGAGCGATGTCCTGAACCTGACCGGTGTGTCCGTCGTAACGCGTGAAGTGGCCGTTATGGTCTCCGGCGAAAATAATTTCCGGGTCGCGCGGATCCGGACAAATGAACCCCGATTCGCCGCCGCCCACGGAATGCCAGTCATTTTCTCCGATGGACCCGGAATCCGTGCGGCTCCGGATGGCGACACTGCCGCTATCTTGCTGCGAGCCATAAATGTAATAGTTGAATTCGTTGTCGGTGGTGACGTGATAAAACTGCGCAGTCGGCTGATTATTTTCCAGCGTCCACGTAGCGCCGCCGTCCGTGGTGATGGTTGCACCACCATCGTCCGCTTCGATCATGCGCCCGGGATTCGTGGGATCTATCCAAAGTTGGTGATTATCGGTGTGGTTCAGCGGAAGCGTTTCGAAAGTATGTCCTCCATCGGTGGAGCGGAAGAGGCCCACGTCGAGCGAGTAAACTGTATCTACGTTTTTCGGATCGGCATAAATGTGATTTTGATACCACGGCCGCACCCACAGCGGCTCGTCATTCACCATCTTCCAATTTTCACCGCCATCATCTGAACTATAGATCGCGTTCACCTTGGCCTCGATAATCGCGTAGACGCGATTCGAGTCCGCGTCGGAGATTGCGATGCCGATTCTTCCAAGGATTCCATCAGGAAGACCGTGTCCTTCCAAATGCCTCCAGGTAGCGCCGCCATCCGTCGACTTGTAAAGTCCGCTTCCGGGACCTCCGCTGATCATGCTGTAGGCGGTGCGCCGGACTTGATACATCGCGGCAAACATAATTTGCGGATTCTTTGGATCCGCCACCAGATCGGTCGCGCCGGTTTTGTCGTCCACATAGAGAATTTTCTGCCAGGTCGCGCCGCCATCGGTGGAGTGGAATACGCCCCGCTCGCTGTTCGGACCAAACGCATGTCCAACTGCGGCCACATAAACGTTGTTCGGATCCGTGGGATTCACAAGGATGGTGGCGATGTGTTGCGTGTCGCGCAGACCAATGTTCCTCCACGTCTTGCCCGCATCGGTGGATTTGTAAACGCCGTCGCCGAAAGTAATATCGTTGCGCAAACACTGCTCGCCCGTGCCCACGTAAATAATGTCGTGATTCGACGGGGCAATGGCGATGGCCCCAATGGATGAGTTCGGTTCGCGATCAAAAATGGGATTCCACGTAAGACCGCCATCCGTTGTTTTCCAGACGCCTCCGGCGGCCGCGCCGAAATAATAGGTGTTTGAGTCGCCCGGAATGCCCGCCGCTGCTTCCGCTCGCCCTCCGCGAAACGGTCCAATCAGTCGCCAGCGCATTCCGTCATACAGACTCGCAGGATAGGATTGCGCGAACGCTGTGATCGCAAGAAGCATTCCGGCAAACAGGGCAAGCAGTGAAGAACGGCACATGCGGCGAACACCAGCGTCGGTCATGTTTATCTTCCTTCCTCTTTAGAACAGTAGTGCCTTCAAATCTGCGTTTGGCGCGATCCGGTTCAGCGTGCGGGACTCTCAGGCGACTCTGCCGATGCAATGGCTCCGCCAGGGCTTTGGCCGCGTCTCCAAAAAAAATAGGCCACCGTTAGAAATGCCAGCCATGGCAACCCGGAAAGAATCGTTGGGCGCATTCCGGGCACCCACCACGTGGTAATAATGATGCCCGAGATCAAGACAGCCCCCAGAACCGAAGTGTACGGATATCCGATCATCCGCACCGGCAGCTGGCGTCCGCCGCGAGCTTTCCAAGCGCGGCGAAAGAAAAGATGCGTTATGAAAATCATCACCCAGACGAACAGCCCGCCAAACAGCGCGATCCCAAACAGGTAAACGTAAGCGCTCGACGGGTAGAGGATCGCGACAACCGTGGCGATAACAAGGCCCGTTGTCGACAACAGCAGGGCCGGCAACGGAACTCCTCTCGCTGTGACCCGGCCCAGGCCCCGGGGCGCGTACCCACCACGGGAAAGCGAAAAAATCATTCGCGTGGCAAGGTAGAGGTCGCAGTTCATGCTGGAAAGAGCGGCCGTGAGAACCACGAAATTCATGAGCTGGGTCGCAGCGGGTATGTGCATCAACCGGAAAACACTGACGAACGGGCTGGCAGTGACGTTGGCGCCCGGTTGAATGTTCATCCAGGGCACCACTCCCACAAGAACAATCATAGAACCGATGTAAAAAAGGATCAGCCGGAACACCATCCGGCGCATCGCTTTCGGCACAGCTTCGTCTGGTGTCTGCGCTTCGCCCGCCGTTACCGCCACGACTTCCGTGCCAATGTAACTGAAAATGACAAAACACATGGCCATCCAAACGCCAGTCCATCCGTGAGCGAAGAATCCTCCGCCAACAGTGAAGTTCCGCAGGCCGGGGCTCGGCGCGGACGGCATGAGCCCGAAAAGGACAACCACGCCAAACCCAATGAAGGCGAGAATTGCGACAACTTTGATCATCGCGAACCAATATTCGAACTCGCCAAAATTCCCGACGCCGCTTGCGTTAACGATGACAAGTAACAACGAAAACAGGACGATCCATATCCACGGCGCGATCTGTGGAAACCACCAGCGGCAATAGATCGCCACGGCCGTAGCCTCGCCGCCTATTGCTATGCACTGGCAAGCCCAATAGGTGTACCGAACCACGAAGCCGGCCCAGCGATTAACATACAGCTCGGCATAAACACCGAAGGAACCCGCGGTGGGGTGCGCGACGGCCATTTCCGAGAGCGTTCCCATCAGCAGTAGGGCCATGACGGCGCCGAGCAAATAGCTCACAATCACCGCAGGACCCGCCGTGTGCACAGCCAAAGAGCTGCCAAGAAACAGCCCCGTGCCGATCGCTCCGCCGATGGCAATCATCGTCATCTGGCGTGTACTTAACGCTCGCGACAGGCCTCGCTCTTTGTCGAGAACTCCGTCAACGGCCACTTGATGGTTGAGTTCGCTCACTGTACGTGCCAATTAATTTCGTCCCGCGAGGCTCGTTTGGAATCTGCACCTACACTGCCTGTTGCTCGTGCACGATGAGTTCGGAGAATTCTTCGAGTGCTTCGAGCACCTGGCGTACATCATCCAGAGTGTTGTGTACGTGAAAGGAAATCCGCAGACCGTCGTGACGTCCAGACACGACGATGTTCCGTTCCGCAAGTTTCGCAATTGCTGCGTCCACGTTGCTCGACTGCAACACGACGAGCGGTCCCACGCTGTCCAAAGGCGTTTTCACGCGAATTCCCAGGCCGCGCGCCCCTTGAATCAGCGCCTGAGCCAGAGTGCGCACTTGCTGCGCGACGTTTTCCAGACCGATCTCTTGCAATAACGCCATTCCCGCGCCGGCGGCGTAAATATTCGGAATCGGCGGTGTTCCGGCCTCAAAGCGACGCGCGTCTTCGGCCAGGTCCAGATGCTTTACGTCGAATGCAAACGGCTGCGCCTGGGCAAACCAGCCCGAAATCGTTGGAATAAGCGAACGGATCAAATTCTTCCGCACGTAAAGAAATGCGACGCCCGAAGATGCGAGTAGATACTTCAGCGTTCCGCTCACGTAAAAATCTACGTCCAGGGACTTCACGTTCACGGGTCGCGTGCCGCAGTCCTGATAATCGTCCATGAACACCAGAGCGCCCTTTGCATGGGCCGCGCGTGTGATCTCTGCCACATCGGAACGGAAGCCATTCATGAAGCATATGTGCGTAAGCGGCACCACCGCGGTTTGATCATCGATTGCGCGCGCATAGGATTCGGCGGGCAATCGTCCTTCGCGGGCCGCGATAAATTCAATTTGCGCTCCGCGTCGCTGCTGCGCCAGCCACACGTGGCCCATCGTCGGGAACTCGAATTCGCCCATGACAACCTTTCGCCGCTTGGCGAAGTCGAAGGCGCTGGCAATCGAGTTCATTCCTGCCGAGGCGCTCGGGATGACGGCAACTTCACTTGCTTCAGCTCCAATGAACCGCGCAAACTGGGCCCGTACAGCCTCGTATTTTTCCACCCAAAGCTCCCACGGCGAGCCTCCTTCGTGCCAGCTTGCCATGTACTGGCGCAAAGCCGCGTCCACCGAATCCGAAAGCGCACCCTGCGAGCAGGAGTTCAAATAAATTTTGTGCTTAAAGATTGGAAATCGCGACCGGATCGCCCGTACTTGCCCGTCTGAAAGCATCCCTCACTCCTCCGCCACCGCTTTTCTTCCATCATCGAGCAGCCCGCTTGGTCATCATCTTTTTGGTACGCCGCAAATTTGCGCATTTTCGCGAATTTGCGTAAAACGGCACGGAGCTTATCACAAGCAGAATAGGAACGCCATGTATGGGTTTGGTATACCAGTCGCATATCAGCAATGAGCGATGGGACATTGTTAACAGCTCTCGGGTGGGCCCCGCACAAAGAACACGCGATGCAGAATCTAAGCTTAGCTTGTGAACGATCCGGCTCTTCCCTCGCCGCTCGGCGCCAGCCATTCGGTCCGCTTAGCAGCGTTTGAGGAAATCGCTCAGGACACTCGCGAAGCGATGTATCTCTGCCACGGTATTGTAGTGAACCAACGACGCGCGGATGGCTCCCGTTTCCTCGCTTAGGCCGAGCCTGCGCATCAAACGAGGCGCATACATGTGCCCATCGCGCACGCCAATTCCTGCCGATGCCAGTGTCTCAACCACGGTTCGCGGCGCTACGCCCGGGACGTTGAACAGCAAGGTCGGCACACGTCCGGCAAGAAGGGACGGAGTGCGTATTCCGTATACGTGCGCACCACAATCAGCCAGCACATGCAAAAATTTCCGCGAAAGAGATGCTTCGTAATCGCGGATTCCTTCCATCGCGCGCACTATCCGCTGGCGTTTTGAATCGCAATCTCCGTTCGGCGTCAAGCGCTTTCCAAGAGCCTCTAAATAAGAAACCGCGGCATCCATTCCAGCGATATTTTCGTAGACGCACGTGCCGACTTCAATTTTTTCGGGCGCTTCGTTGGGAATGAAGTCTTCCCGGAAAGTTCGTAGACGATCCAGCACTTCGCGGCGGCCCCACAAAAATCCCATGTGCGGTGAGAAGATTTTATATCCCGAGCACACCAGATAATCGCAGTCGAATTCTCGAACATCAATTGGTCCGTGCGGAGCGTAATGTACGCAATCAAGGAAAACTTCCGCACCGGCCGCGTGCGCCACGCGGCCCACTTTTGCGACATCAACGATTGACCCAGTGGCATTTGAGGCCACGGTGCACGCCACCAATCTGGTCCGAGATGAAAGAAGCGGCTCAAGGTCCTCGACATGCAGGCCGCCATCCTCGCGCATGCGCCACCACTGAAATTTCGCGCCTTCTCTTTCCAATGCCAGCCACGTCGCGATGTTTGCTTCGTGGTCCATGTCGCTGACAACAATTTCGCGACGCTCGTCTAGACTCTGGCCGATAGCCAAGCTCACCAGCCGGATAAATGAAGTTGCATTCATTCCGAAGGAAACTTCTCGCGGATCGCCGGCGTTCAAAAAATCCGCCACACTCTGCCGAGCCCGCGCAATCGTCGCGTCCACTGTCTGGCTTCTTCCATAGCGTCCGCCACGCTGCACGTTGCACTCGATCAGGTGCCGCGTCACCGCATCTACCACCATCTGGGGCGCTTGAGCGCCGGCGGCATTATCAAAAAAGACGAAATCGTCGGAAGTTTTTAATGCGGGGAAAAGAGCCCGAATGTCCTCTACTGGAAATGCTTGGGTTTGCGTTGCAATTTGCCGATCATTTTGATGATCATTGCTCTTGATCATTGAACATTTCGATCCGTTGTCGGTGTGTGTTGCGGACGGACGCTACACCGCGATCATTCGAAGTGTCAAGACAATCATGGTATACAAAACGCATGCAGGCCCTCGGGCAAGCGCTGGTACGCGACGGCCCTTCGCCGGGCGGGTCTCGATTTCTTGCACTTTCAGCGAATCTCATTTACTCTTTTATTTCACGCCAAGGAGCCCTTTTGCCAAGCTCGAAAAAATCCCACGCTAGCAAGGTTCGCCGCTCAAAGTCTCGACGAGCGGCGCCTGCCCGGCATACGCACGGAGGGTTTCGTGACTCCAACGCGGCCAGCCAAAACGGCCGCAGCACATTGAGCGAGCGACTCTATCAAGGCCTCAAACGGGACATCATTCGTGGCGTCTATCCTCCCGGCGAGGCCCTTGGCGAGAAGGATCTCGCGAAGCGTTATAAGAGCAGCCGCACTCCGGTGCGCGAGGCCGCCGTGCGATTGCAGCAGGAGAACTTGCTCCGCATCGTTCCCAATCGGGGCTATTTTGCCAGCTCGATGACCATTAATTGGCTCAACGAGATTTACGAATTTCGCGCCGCAGTGGAGGGCGCGTGCGCCGAGTTGGCGGCCCGCAAAGGAAATGACGAGAAGTTGGCGGACGAACTCGCTCGGCTCGCCCAGACGGAATATGAAACGCATGATCGCGCAAGTTATGAGCGTTTCATCAAGGCGGATACGGCCTTCCACATCGGCATGGCGCGCTTAACGCGCAACCCCATGCTCGTCCGCGCTGTTTCCGATATGCGATGCCACATGGAACGCGTCATGTACGCGGCCATCGGCATCGGTTACTACGGCGAGGCGCCAGTCAAAGAACACTCGGAGATTGTCCAAGCCATTCGCAATCACGATCCGGAATTAGCGCGTCGCTTGATGTATGAGCACATTATCCAATCTCGCGCCAAGGTTCTCCGGTTAGCTTACGGAGAATCGTCCATCCTTTAACCCTCTCAAGATTCCATTTCCAGAGGTCTCAGCTTCCGCCCCTGCTGTTCCTCTTGCCGCGTCCACGAATCGAGAGCCCGTGGAGAGCCCGAAGCTGTCGGTCGGAACCGATCGATTCGAAGGCGGCAACACTTCCGCCAGCCTATGTCTTTCGTATCCAGGTTGCATATCAGTTGCGTGAAGTGCGCATGCAGTTTTTTTGCTTGACTTGAATTGTTTCGCTCAACTATAGTCCGCGCCATCCATTGTTGAGAGCGCTTTTCTCAACCGGAGGTGCCGAATGTTGGGCCGACGCTGTTCTTTCCTTCTGGTTCTGGCTTTGCTCTCCATCTTTGCGACGGTTCCAGCGCAGCTTTTCGCGCAGTCCGCAACCACTGGCTTAATTTCCGGCACGGTCACGGATCCGTCTGGAGCGATCGTGGCTGGCGCAAGTGTCACGCTGTCGCAACGCACCACCAATGCCACACAATCGACGCTCACAGATTCCGCCGGGCGCTATGTCTTTCCCGCCGTCAATCCGTCCGATTACACGTTGACGTTTTCCGCCAAGGGGTTTGAGAACGCGGTCACCAATGAACTCCATGTGGAGGTGCTGAAATCCTACACGATTAACATCACGCTCCAAGTCGGCGCTGCAAACCAGACCGTCACTGTTACAGACGTCGAGACCGCGGAACTGCAGACCACAAGCGCGACGGTTGGCGCAGTGCTGGGCGGTGTCGCTTTGGAAGAACTGCCTGTCTTTACGCGCAGTGCCAGCGCGCTAATGTTTTATCAACCGGCGGTTGCACCCTCTGGCCAGATTGCCGGCGCTCGAGACGAGCAAGTCACGTTCAGCTTCGATGGTGGAGACGTAACGAGCGACTTGGAAGGTAACAACACGTACGCGTCACCGCCGGGAGAGCCGTCCCCCTCGCCCGTGGTGCCCATACCGATAGAGAGTACGCAGGAATTCCAAGTGTCGACCACCAATCCCAACGCCACATTTGGTCGCTCTTCGGGTGGTCAGGTCGCGCTCCTCACGAAGTCCGGCAATAACAGTTTCCACGGTTCCGCCTACGAGTACCATAACGATGATGCGCTGAACGCAAACAGTTGGACCAATAACCGCTTGGGGATTAACAGACCGCAAAGCGTGGACAATCGATTTGGCTTTACCGTCGGCGGACCCATTTTGAAAGACCGGTTCTGGTTTTTCGGGAATTACGAGGGTCGCCGCTTTCATGACGCTTCGATCTTCAACACCGTCGTCCCAACCGCGACCATGAAGACGGGAATTTTGCAATTTCGCGATACGGCCGGGAATATTGTGCCGTACTCGTTTCAACCCGGTAGCATTACCACCGCTTGCGGAGGAGTGTCTTGCGACCCTCGCAACCTCGGTTTTAACGCTATCATTCAAGCCCAATTGGCGCTTTATCCTAAGGGCAATAACGCGTCGCTTGGCGATGGCTTAAACACAACAGGCTTCACATTCGACGCCCCTACGCCGATTTCTGAAAATATTGCCGTCTTGCGTCTGGATTATAAGATCAATGCAAAATGGAGTGCCTTCGCCACGTATCACTATGCGAACGTAGCCCGCGTCGGAACCGAGCAATTCAGTATCGTGAATACATCTGCTCCGGTATCTACAGCCCAAGATCCGATCAAGCCGCAATTCTGGACATTCGAAGTAACGGGCCAACTTTCCTCGAACTGGACTTCCGTGAGCCACGGCTCATTCTTGCGCGACTGGTGGGGCTGGAGCCGGCAGGCTCCCAGCCCTTTGGTCTCGGGAACCCAGCAAGCCTTGGTCCTCGCCGGTGAAGGATCAGGCACAAATAACAGTACATCCAAGTTACTCGCGGACCCAGTCAACCTGGCCACGCAGTCTGCCCGGTCGCGCGTCTTCGACGGACATAAATGGTATCTCGCCCAGGATTTCAGTTGGATCCATGGTCGGCATTTGTTTCAATTCGGCGCCTCCGGTGATCTCTCGCATGACTACTTCGTCAAGACCGACAATTTCGCGGGCGGTCTGACAGCAGGTCCGCTTCTCTACAGCGAATCAACAGGAAATGGCAGCGGTGAATTCCTGAAAATCAGCAGTACCTATGAGCCTTCGATCTGTCCCTCAAGCGGTGCGACAGCGAACTGTCTCAAATCGAGTGACGCGCTTCGGTGGAACGAGTTGTACAGCACGTTGCTCGGCATGGTTGACCGCAGTTCTCAAGTAATTACACGTAATGGCCAGTTCCAGCCAAATCCCCTTGGAACCCCGGCTTTTTCGCAAAGCTTCATCCCTGCCGTGGATGGATACTTTCAGGACATTTGGCAAGTGCGGCCTTCGTTTACCCTTACACTTGGCCTCAACTGGGGAGCGCAGCCTGTCCCAACGGAAGCACACGGCAAGTATGACGTGCTTGTGTATGCTGCCACCAATACGCCAGTCGATTATCGAGGGTACCTGTCGGAACGCGCAAATTCGTTGAATAATAACGGCGTTCTGCCAGGCCAAGCTTTCAATCCGCTGTTCGGTGTGACGCCCGTCAAGTATCTTCCCGCTCCGTTCACAGGCGACATGCGTGTCACTAATTGGCATCAATTCGCGCCGCGCATCGCCACGGCTTGGCAAGTGCCATTCAAGAACCCCATCTTCGGTGACAATAAAACTGTGCTTCGTTTCGGTTACGCAATGGTGTACGACCGCATGAGCGACATCAACCAGGATTCGCTGCCTTTGACAACAGGTGGTCTGCTCGACGTTAGCGCATGCGCCGGCCCCGTCTTTACCGGCGGAGGGCCAGTGTGCTCGAACGGCGCCACCGGTCCCACAAATGCATTTCGCATTGGCGTTGACGGGAATAATGTTCCGATTCCTGCTCCGGCTGCGGCCCCCATTCCCTACGTCGTCAGCGGCACGGCATCTGCTCCGTTTGGACTCTTCATGCAGAGCGGATTGGATCCCTACGCTGTCCCGGGCTACTCCCACAGCATTGACCTCACGATGCAGCGCGAACTCCCCCATCACGCAATTTTTGAGATTGGTTACATCGGACGTTTGAGCCGCAACCTTCCTCAGGACATTGCCTTCAACGCCTCGGATTACCTAATGAAAGATCAGCAAAGCGGTCAAACGCTGGCGCAGGCATTTGACGGAGTAGCGCAAGCGGTGCGAAACAAGACAACCGTGCCAGTCGAGCCATTCTTTGAAAACCAGATTGGAGGGTCCACCTGCACTGGAAAGGGCTTTTCGAGTTGCAGCCAGATGGTCGCGTCTCAGGACCCGACCGACCTCATCAACGGCTCTTTGAACTTCTTCTCATTGGACGAATTGAATCGAGTCACGCCAACACCGCTCGATAACATTCAGTCCTTCCAGTCCTACGGCATCACGGATGGCGGCTTTTCGAACTATGAAGCTGGATTCGTTAGTCTGAACAAGAGCTTTGCGAACGGTCTTCAATTTCAGGCCAACTGGACCTGGAGCCATGCCATCGGCAACCAGGGCGTTGATCAGCAGAGCGGCTCTTCGGCCAACAGCCCCTACAACCTCCGTCTCGATAAGTCGTCAGAGTCTTTTGATCGCAGGCACGTGGTCAATGTTTGGTTCTACTACCAGTTGCCCTTCGGCAAGGGCACAGCTCATAACATGTCTGGGGCGCTTGATCGAATCGCTGGCGGGTGGTACACGTCCGGCATCTACAGCTTTTACACCGGCACGCCGTTGTATATTTCCGCCAATGGTGACTATGGCGCCTATGAGAGCAATGGCACGGCTGCCATTTGCTCGACAAGGCTGCACGGCCTTGAAGGGCAGCACTACAACGTCGTTGGCTCGGGCGGCGTCGCCACCGCCGGTAATGCTCCTAACGGCAGTGGCCTGAATATGTTTGCCAATCCTGCCGCTGTGGTCAGCTCGTGCTCGCGCCCGCTCTTAAGCGTCAATGGGCAGATTCCATTTGACGAGCTGCGCCTCCAGCCGAGATGGAATTTGGATTTTTCGCTGGGCAAACGAGTCGCCATCACCGAGCGCATCCACTTGGAATTCTCGGCTGAAGTTCTGAACATATTCAACCTTGTAAATTTCGCGGCCCCGTCCTTGAACTTGAACAGCCTATCCAATTTCGGCGTGTATGGAAGTCAGGGTAACAATCCGCGGCGGCTTCTGCTCGGTGCAAAATTGCAGTTCTAGCACGCCCTTTCGTGCCGCTAGCGTCGAGCTCCAGGAAAATGGGTCAACGAATCAGCGACTCAGTTCAGCCGATCTTGAGAATTGCTTCCACTGCACCGCCAAGTGCGCGAGCGCGGCTGCGTTCGCAAACGGGACTAATGCAGCGCAAAACGCATAACATCCTCTTTTGGCACCGTGCGCCGGCAACTGCCAAGCAGAACGCAGCGTAGATCAGTATCAAGGCTGCGATTACGCCTCTCACAAACCAACTGAAAAAACCTGTTGCCTGCTCCACCAAGAAGCTGATCCATGCCAACCAGCAGGAAACGGGAAGCGCGTCGCATACCACTTTGTCTTTTGTCTTACGAGCATTTCACCGAAACGATCGGCGGATGAGCACACTGCTGAAGTCGACGCAGATCCCGCAAATATGCGCGTGAGCGATTCCACGCGACAGTTCGCAAGAGGATTTCGTGCGGCTACCATGCAGAACAAATTTGTGCCGTATATGCGGCATGATTTACGCAACTGCTTTATACTCAGGGAGCACTTCACGTCGGGGCGTAGCGCAGCCTGGTAGCGCGCCTGCCTTGGGCGCAGGAGGTCTGGAGTTCGAATCTCCACGCCCCGACCAACTACCTTGCAATTCGCGCGTACGGAACGAATTTCGGCATTACTGCTAGCGGTTCGCTGAGCGGATTGCGCTGTTGGTCAACTTCACATCGTCAAAACAACGCGGAACTGTGCGTTGCCGCTCATCATGCGCGCGTAAGCCTCGGCCGCTTTTTCGAGTGGATACGTTTCAATCATGGGACGCACGCCGCTTAGTTCGGCGAAGCGCAGTGTGTCCTCGGAGTCGGCTGGTGTTCCCGCGGCCCAGCCTTGAATCGTGCGGCTTCCAGAAATTAGCTGCATCGGTGTGACCTCAATGGGATCGAATGTTGCACCGATTACCATGAGCTCGCCGTTCGGTCCCAGACCGTCGATCAGTTCGGACATCGCTTTCGAGTTTGGGGCCGTCGCCAGAATAACGCGGGCGCCGCCCAGTTTTTGCAATTCCTCTGCTGCGTTCGTGGCTTTGCTATCGATGTACACGTTCGCTCCCAGTTTCTTTGCGAGCGGCGCGTTTTCCGGCCCGCGTCCGATGGCCGCGACTCTATAACCAAACTTGCTCGCGAATTGAATCCCGAGGTGACCCAGCCCACCGATGCCCTGCACCGCAACAAGGTCGCCGGGGAACGCACCGCTGTGCCGCAGCGCGTTGAAAGTAGTAATTCCGGCGCAGAGCAACGGCGCTGCTTCAACGTCGCTCAGACTTTCCGGTATCGCCGCCAGCGCCTCCACGGGCGCCAACATGTATTGCTGGTATCCGCCGTCATAACTGATGCCCGGAATTTTCAGATTGCGGCAATTGCGAAAGTCCCCGCGCCGGCACGAGACACACGTGTTGTCCTGCCCGCCGTGCCAGCCGACTCCTACGCGCTGCCCCTTCTTCCACGCGGAAACGCCTTCGCCCAGTTCGTCGATCACTCCTGCGATTTCGTGTCCAGGAACGCGAGGATACTCAATTCCGGGCCAAGCGCCTTCTTTTGTGAGCACGTCACTGTGGCAGACGCCACAGGCCTGCACCTTGATGCGCACGTGCCCGGCACTCGGCTTGGGAATCTCGCGTTCGAGGATCTCGAAATCGGCTCCCGCCTTTGGAATCTGTGCCACCTTCATTGGCGCTATCGCGAATTTTGTGGTTGCCATGACTTCCTCCTATGAATTCTCAGCTAAAGACGCATTGTCTTCAGATCCTTTTACCTTACCGCGGTAGTTTGTGAAAATGCAGTCTGGTTCGGGAATCTCCTGGAATCCTTCTCGATGAACGAAACCGATTTTAGAGTGCCCGTACCTCCACCGAATAAGGGCAGCCCGAGGGCGCTTTTCTGGTCCATTCCATCCTCGAAATATTCGCACAGGACCCAAAGCAAACTTCGAATCGCGGATTGTAGTGCGATTATTCGTGGAGGACAACACTCAGAAGTGAACTGTTAACTTGCAGCCCGCCATTGTACTTAATGAAGCCCATTTTCTTGAATTTGTTCATGAAAAGATTCACTCGCGGGCGCGTCGTGCCGATCATTTCCGCCAGCGTTTCCTGCGAGACCTTCGGAAGAATCTTTTGCGGTTGATCTTCCTTGCCATACCGAGCCAGCAGCAATAAGGCACGCGCTAGTCGTTTCTCGGTTGAGTTAAATAACTGATCGACCAAATCTGCCTCAATCCGGATATTTCTGCCAAGCATATAGGAGATGAACCGGTCAGAGAATTCATGTTCCCCATGAAGGACGTGCATCATTTCAGTTTTTTCGATGACGAGCAGAGTAGTTGGTGTAATCGCGGTGGCCGTTCCCATGCGCAGCGGCTGACCTGCGAGGCACCCTTCTCCGAAGAAGTCACCGGAGCCCAGAACCGCGACCACGGCTTCTTTCCCGATCCCGTTGACAACCGAAAGCTTCACGCTGCCCTGTTGAATGTACATAACGGTCTTGGCGGGATCACCCTGCGCGAAAACCGTAGTTTTCTTGCGAAACTCGACAACCTTCCTCGACACTCCGGCCGAATCAAGGAAAGTCTGAACATTAAAAGGAGTCTTGTCATTCATCTGAAGACTTCGCGTAACCGCATTCGTCTTAGTGGCTGTATATAGTCTCCATCTTAGCACCCGGCAGGGATTGCGCAACGGAATACGCGAGTGTGCAAAATTGTACATTCACCGATTTCCGACGAAAAACGTCGATTCCCCACGTGCCCAGAGTAAACCGTGCCGACGACTGCCCCGATACGGACCAGTTTGTGTCCGCAACGGTACAGACCGCCGTGCAACAACTCAGTACATTTAATCGGGCCCCTCTCGTCTGCACTTGGCTCACAGAGGGCCATCCTTTCCAGCCGCAAGCAGGCTAGTTTCAATCAGGGAAGAGGCGCGAACGCAATGATTCACAAGCGCTCCATTTTGCTGCTCGGAATGCTTCTGGGTGCACCCATGCTGACCGCGGCGCAATCAGCACCGGAGCCCATCGCGGTGCTGGCGCTTGTTTCGCCGAACATCCCAACATCGCCGACGATACCTGTGCGCTTCTATGTTTCTTCCCTCTCTGTTTCGCAGAACGCGGGACAATATACTGCCAGTTCCCTGTCCACGGAGGCGTATGAGCCCGCTCAGGGCTTATCAGCTCTTTCTCCCATGATCGAAGTTAAGACATTGTTCCTCACCCAATCCAGACTGCCTCTCATTCAACTTTGGCACGGAAGATTGCATTTCGACGGTTTTACCAGCGAACTCTACACGCAGAACGTGCAATTGGGTCCTTCCGGTGGTGGCGGTCTGTTGGACTTTCATCCCGCGCGCCAGAGGTATCCATGCGAACCACGTTCGGTTTACCTCTACGGCCTTAGCCTAAGCTTTCACTTTGGGCGAACTAGCCAAACGGAGCGTTCAACTGAGATATGGCGGCGATTGGCGCGGATCGTCCACTAAATTCTTGGTCAGACCAGGTTTCGACAGCCTGAAGCTCGACTGCTCAAAAATAAACCATTCCTAACCTGAAACTCACCGTATTCCCCGATTCGGCCTGCAATTAATCCTCGGTTACTTCCAACAAAACGTCCTCTAACGGACAGCATTCGGAATCGAAAATGCTCAATACTCAATCTTCGAAAAACTGAAGGAGACACATGAAAAAGATTTCAATTTCGACAGTTGTCTTGGCATCCTTTATGGTTTTTGGCGCCTCGGCGCAGGCCCAGAACCAGAACGGAATAGACTCTAATCAATCGCGCGCCCATCGGGCGAGCGTGGTCAGCCGCACAACGCGTGCCATCAAGTACGCGCACCGCAGCGGCGCAACGAAGATCAATTTCCGTGGCACCGATCTGATGCCGGCGGCAGAAGGGCAGGCAAGGGTGGAGAGCAAACGCGGCGCGATGGAAGTCGAGGCGGAATTCAGCGGACTCGATCGACCGACCGCCTTTGGTAACGAATACCTGACTTACGTCTTGTGGGCCATTTCTCCAGAAGGCCGCTCCGTCAACATTGGTGAAGTGCTGGTCGGAAGCAACCATCGCAGCAAGCTCGATGTGACCACGGACCTGCAGGCATTTGCTCTCATCGTCACTGCCGAGCCCTACTACGCCGTGCGACAACCCAGCAACGTGGTGATCCTGGAAAACGAAATCCGTCCGGACACAGTTGGCACCAGCGAAACAGTGGACGCCAACTATGAACTCATCGATCGCGGTGGATACATTCCCACCGGCTATAAGTTCGACCCGGTCGTCTTGAATTCCAAATTGCCGCTCGAGTTCTTCGAGGCGCGCAATGCAATGCGCATCGCCAAGTCCGCAGGTGCGGATCAGTACGCCACTTCCAGTTACGATGACGCCCTTCATCAAATGAAGCAGGTGGACGATCTCGCCACCCAGCATCACGTCGACAAGAAACCGCTGATTTCTCTGTCTCGTCAGGTTGTACAAACCGCAGAAGACTCTCGCGAAATTGCGATTAAGAATATGGATACAGAACGTGCCGACGCCGACAGGAATGCGTCGCAGGCTCGCGAAGATGACGCCACCGAACAATCCAGACGGGACAAGCAGGGCCGCCTCAATGCCGAAGCAGCAACGGCAGATGCAGACCGTCTCCGCAATCAAGCCGATCGGGCCACCGCTACGGCGCAGCAACAGCAACTGAACGCTCAGGCGGATTCAGATCGCAGTCGTGATGCCGCAGCAGACGCCAACAAAGCGGCCGCCGACGCTCAGCAAGGCCAAAAAGACGCAGAGGCAGAGTCAGATCGAAATCGAACCGCCACTGCCGATGCTCAGCAGAACCAGAAAAATGCCGAGGCAGAGTCGGAACGCAACCGCGCCGCTACGGCCGACGCCAAGCAACGCCAGGAGGACGCGGAGGCAGACTCGGCTCGGAACCAAGCCGCCACCGCCGACGCTCAGCAAGGCCAAAAAGTAGCAGAGGCGCAATCGGATCGAGACCGGGCCGCCGCTGCATCTTCGGACCAGCAACTCCAGCAAAGCGTTCGCGACCGTGAAGAACTTCGCGCCCGATTGCTGCAACAATTCAACGCGATTCTTACGACTCGGGACACCGCTCGCGGCCTCGTCGTGAACATGTCAGACGTTCTCTTCGACACCGGCCAGTACACACTGCGCCCGCAGGCTCGTGAGAAGCTGGCCAAAATATCCGGTATCGTGCTTGCTTATCCTGACCTCAGACTCGCCATCGAAGGCAACACAGACAGCGTTGGCGGCGAGGCTATGAATCAGACCTTGTCCGAAAGACGTGCCGGCGCCGTAATGGATTACCTTGCGAAACAGAATATTCCGGTGGCTTCCATGACGTCTCGAGGGTTTGGAATGTCACAACCGATCGCCTCAAACGGCACTGCGGAAGGACGCCAGCAGAACCGCCGCGTGGAATTAGTGGTCTCCGGCGATGTAATCGGCACCACCATCGGCACGTTGCCAACAGGCGCGTCCGACAACCATCAGCAGCAGTAGCACGTCACTGATAAGCACGGATGGGCCCCGCGTACTCAATAAACAAACGGGGCCCATGCACCCTACCCCTTCGTAGTTTGCAATCAGAATTCTGATCATGGAGGTCAGCGATGATACGTAAATGTGCTTTCGGTGTGTGCGTTTTCCTGGTTACCGCGATGCTGTACGCGGCCAATAGAGAACAAAAGCGTCTCGCGAACACGGGTGTGGTCATGCAGGAAATCATGGATATACCAGATAACATCCCGCAAGAAGTATTGGAAAAGGCCGATTGCGTCATCGTTTTTCCAAATCTTCTTAAGGCGGCGTTTGGGATCGGCGGAAGTTACGCCCGTGGCGCGATGGTTTGCCGTACGGGTAAGGAATTCAGGGGACCCTGGGGCGCTCCAGCTATGTATGCACTCGAGGGGGCAAGCATCGGGTTCCAAATCGGCGGACAATCCACTGATCTCGTTCTGCTGGTCATGAATGAGAGAGGCGCGAGTTCGATTCTCAGCAGCAAAGTCAAATTGGGCGCCGATGCCTCTGCAGCGGCAGGCCCCGTCGGGCGTGACGCTTCAGCAGACACCGATGCTTATATGCGTTCTGAAGTCCTCAGCTACTCACGTTCGCGCGGTCTGTTTGCCGGCGTTTCGCTCGAGGGTTCCACTCTTCGTCCCGACAATGACGCTAACAGAGATGTCTACGGCCGCAAATTAACTGCAAGAGAAATCATCCTGGGCGGACGCGCCAGCACTCCGGAATCTGGTCGCCACCTCGTCGAAGTCTTGGAAAAGCATTCACCACACAATGAATCAAAGGCTTCGGCATCGGACCGCCGCTAGTTGTCGCAGTCTCCGCTTCGATTTTTTCTGTAGCTCAGGTCCCGTCCCGGCGCTGTATGCCGGGACTGACCTGAGGCCTTTTCAGATCAGCAGGCGACGCGCATTTGCACTGTCGCGAAACTTCGTCAGTTCCGCAATGATCTGCTCACCGTAGAGCTCCACCTTGCGCTCCCCGAATCCGTGAACGTGCAGAAGCTCCGAAAGCGAGGCCGGCCGCACCCGACAAAGCTCGTCGAGCGAAGTGTCATGCATCACCACAAAAGCCGGCACACCTTGTTGCTTCGCCGTAACTCTGCGCCATTCCCGCAGAATTTCGCGCAACTCTGCTCCATCGGTGGAGGTTGCACGTGTCTTGCCAGCCGACTGAGGTGTTCCCGGTGCACTCTGCCCCACACTAGGAACGGCCCTGCGCGGGCTGCCAGGCTGCGCCTCCGGCCGAAGTAACAGCCAATCCGGTTCAGAGCCGCACACGTCGCACGCCCCGCAGGACTTCCACTTCGGATTCTCGCCAAAATGTGCGCATATTTGCAGATGGCGGCACGTTTTTGATTCCGCGAAGCCACGAATTTCGTTGTACCGCTCCCACGCGCGCTTTTTTTCCTCCGCGTCGTCGATCTGCCCGATGAAGTAACTTAGCAGGCCCGCGTCACGTTTTTGCCAAAGCAGAACGCAATCCGCAGGCAGCCCGTCACGTCCCCCGCGGCCCGCCTCTTGATAGAATTGCTCGATCGATTTTGGCAGCGCCAGATGAATCACCGCGCGCACGGCTGCCTTGTTGATGCCCAAACCGAAGGCCAGCGTGCCCACCAGAACGCGGACTTCGTCAGCCATCCACCTCTCCTGATTCCTCCTCCGGACGTCCGTGTCCATCTTCCCGTGATAACCGATCGCGGAAATTCCCTGCTCTTCCAGAAACTTTACCGTCTCTTCGACTCGCGCAATCGTCGGCACATACACGATCACGTTGCGGTCCGCGTAGCTCCGCAGCGCCTTTACCAACAGGCTGCTTTGCGCGTGTGCATCGCACTGCTTCACCACATACCGCAGATTCGGTCGATGAAAGCTCGCGATGCACTTGTGCGCATTGCGCAGACGAAGCTGCTCGACAATATCGTGGCGAACGCGCTGTGTCGCGCTCGCTGTGAACGCCGCAATGGGCTGGTCCGGGAAATGAGCGCGCAGAGAACTCAACTGGCGGTATTCCGGACGAAATTCGTGCCCCCATTCCGAAATGCAATGCGCCTCATCGATGGCGAAAAACGAGATCGGGATACTCTTGAGCCATGCAGCTGTATCCGCCCTCGCCAGCCGCTCCGGCGAAAGGTACAGCAGACGATACGCGCTCTCGCTGGCGTCGCGCATAATCCGCGACTGCTGATTTGCCGCTAACGAACTGTTCAACAGCGCGGCGGAAATTCCCATTTGCGTCAGTTGCGCCACCTGGTCCTGCATCAACGCAATCAACGGTGAAATCACGATCGCCGTTTGTCTGGCGAGCAGCGCCGCCGGAAGCTGGTAGCACAGCGATTTGCCGCCGCCCGTAGGCATCACCACACAGGTGTCGCGGCCTTCCACTAGGCTTCGCACAATGCTCTTCTGCAACGGGCGAAAGGAGTCGAATCCCCAATACCGGCGCAATGCTCCAAGAAGAGTGGATTCAGAAATCACATAGGCAGTATAAGTTCGCGGAGAACCCTAGTCCATGAGGGAAGTCAGAGGCGCTGATCAGCCGGAGGAAATCCGGATGCGTTATCTTGAAGAATAATGGGGCGTACAGGAATAATCACTGAAAAAAAATAGCCGGCGGATGTGGCTGAGGGACCCTCACCCGCCAGCGTTTTCCCACCCATCTCCGAAAAGATTGGGCAAGAACTTTGGTGGTGGGTCAGTTTGAATTTTCTTGATCGTGACACAAAGAGTCAAAATTCAAACTGACCCATTACCGGAACTCTTTACAATGCGCCTTCGCCGTCGCGAAGAAATTCGTAGCGCTCGATTGCCGCCGCTACTCCAATATCCTGCGCGCGCGTCGAATCGGTTCGAACTACGTGGCCCAAACAACGGACCTTCACTGGACCGGCCAGCGTCACCTCATGCGGCAGAGTCATGACGATTTCCAGCGGGGCGCCATTCTTCAAATCCTTTGGCAGAGAAAAGTAAATCCCACGGGAGCTGACTTCCTTGGTTTCGGTCGACGCCTCACCCACGGAGGCCTCGCTAGTCCAACGAACTTTCAACGGCAATCGCATCATAAAACGACGTGTCGACCTACGTTCTTTTTGAGCCAAGAGCCACCTTCCGCTTAAACAATATCGACGAGCATAGAGGTGGAGAGACCCACACTCAATAGACAGCAAGCACCATTTTGCGGAGGACTCTTCTGGTACGAAAGTACTGGACTGCGAACCCTCGGCAAAATCAGGACTTACGGTAGGTTTCCAAAATATCGTCGACGGATAGAATCCCTTCCAGCTTTTCCAGATTTGCGCGATTAACTACCGGCACAACAGGCCAATTCCCCATCAACCGCAGCGCTTCATCCAATGGCTGATCCGGATACAGCTGAGGCAAAGGCCCGCGTCCAGGCGCTTCGTTTGTTGACGCCCCCATCGATTCTGCCACTGCCTGCTGGCGAATTTCTTCCTGGGAAATGGCTCGCCAGCCATCCGCGTTCCGCCACACTAGGAATTGTGATGACTTCGACGCTTCCGCCTCGCGAAGCAGTTCGGCAGAGTCACCATCACCCAAAACGATTCCCACCCCGGGCCGCATCGCGTCTTCCACGCGCAACGCCGTATGCTCGCGCATCTCTTCAATCGACGGCAGAAAGAACCCATCCTGCCGCGCCAGAAAATCGAATAACGCCACTTGCTGATACCGCCGGGAAATGAAATACGCGATCATATTGGCGATGATCGCAGGAACGATGATGGAATAGTTCCCGCTCACCTCAAGGACCATGAACACCGACGTAATCGGTACGCGCAGAAAACCGGCGAAAAACGTCCCCATCCCCACTAGCGCAAACGCCGCAACCGATTGTGCCGGATGATGGACAAACAAGTGCTCCACTCCGCCAACGGCGCCCCCGAGCATTGCTCCTATGAAAAGAGTCGGTGCGAACATTCCGCCCGGCGTGCCGCTCACGAAGGAAATTCCGGTCGCTAAAATCTTGAACAACCCCAAAAGCAAAAGCATTTTCCACAAGAATTGATCGTGCAAAGCCTGGTCGATGATTGGATAGCCGCTTCCCATCACCTGCGGCAGCCAAATCCCGATAATTCCGATCAACAATCCCGCAGCGGCCGGCTGAATGTATTGCGTCCATCGCGGCAATTGCTTCAGGCGCGGGCGAAAGTAGGCAATGAATTTCAGAAACGCCAGGGAAGCAACGCCACTGACCACTCCCAGCACCGCATATCCGATCAATTCAACGGGACTGCGAAACTCCATTGCAGGAACGCGAAACATCGGAGCGCTTCCCAAAAAATTGCGCATCACCACGACACTCGAAATCGCCGCCAGGATTACCGCGCCAAGCACTCCGCCGCTCCACGTGCCAATGATCTCTTCGATCACAAAAATCACCGCGGAAATCGGCGCGTTAAACGCCGCCGCCAGGCCCGCCGCTGCTCCGATCGGCGCGATCAGACGCTGCTTTTCGCGAGAGAGCTTCAGACTGCGTCCCAGCGCCGACGCAATCCCGGCGCCCATTTGCAGCGAGGGATCTTCGGGACCCAGCGATTGCCCGCTCCCAATCGCCAGCGCGCACGTAACGAATTTCCCGATCACCGTGCGAAAAGGCACGTAGCCGTCGAAAATAAAGACCGCCGCCTTCGTTTGATTCACGCCGCTGCCTCGTGATTGCTTGAAAACCAGCATCACCAGGAGCGCCACGCCGATCCCGCCCAGTGTCGGCGCCAGCAGCACGCGCAAATGCGAGGGTCCCATTGAAGAACCCAGTAGCCAGAATCGCGTCCATTCAATCGCTACGCGAAAGCAAACGACAATCAGCCCGGAAACGATCCCGATAATGACAGCGAGCAGAAGAAATAACTGGCCTTCGCGCAGAGTGAGCGTCTTGCGCCGCCAGATGTTCCACAGCCGCACGAAACGGTTCGCCCCCGGCGCCGCGGAATCCGCCGGCACTGGCGCGACAGCCGCATCGTTCGCGGCGTTCATCGTTCCCTGCCTGGGAACTTACCCATCAGAGTCAGCGCTTCGTCCATTCCTTGCGGCGCCCCGCATTCCTTCGTAACCGCATCTTCCGTCACGAAAACAAAATTCATCGCCACGTCTATCTGGCCAGGATGTCGTCTTAGGTTTTCATCCGTTAATTGCGGTTCCAGCGCCTTCGCCTGCGTGCCCAGCGTTACCAACTCCGATTGCGGCGCCCCGCTTGCGAAAAGATCGATGCCGCGGCTTTTCGCGCAGGATTGCAAGCGTCCAAACGCTTGCTCGAAATCCTGTTGCGCCCGGTCTCGACGTTCAGCCTCGCTCAGTCCC
>Ga0209168_10000305_pt1 | contig 53347 bp, 46 predicted proteins | sample Coa_R1_FD_187156 | JGI IMG/M metagenome (GOLD analysis project Ga0209168, IMG submission 187156) | Surface soil microbial communities from Centralia Pennsylvania, which are recovering from an underground coalmine fire - Coalmine... | ecosystem: Environmental > Terrestrial > Soil > Unclassified ...
AAAGCCGGTGTATCACGCGAAATTACGCCAGAGCACAACCCGCCTTCGCACGCTGCGCTACGGCGTGGTTCTTGTCGCTTCCATCCCCGAGCTAAAAGCTCTGGGTTTTCCGCGACGGCGAATAAAAGAGTTACCCTACTGGCCGACTGCCATGGCGCATCGCCGCAAGGCGCACAGCAATTGGAAGCTTTTGTGGCCTGCCTGCTTAAACTCCGTGAACCCCTTCACATTTTAGTCGAGCAACCCCCTGCCCTCTACTATCGCTTTGCTAAACTTTTAGGCTTATTAACCGGTATAACCAAAAAAATACAGGAATGTAAGGCATCCTCCATCACCACTGAAAATATTGAAATACGCCCTATAGCATGGGCAGCCCATTATATACTCTCCAGACAACGTACCGACTCTCTCGATCCCCATTCCCGTTGCAATCAGCACGATAAACACTCCTTGGAAGAAATAACTTTTCAGCATATGATAGATGAATATGATGCCAATAAAACTATGCTACAAACAGCATTCCACCCTATCGAACAAAAAAGTATCAAAGACAATTATGCACAATACATACAAAAAGCTACAGATGCATTAAAACGACTGAATAAAATGTTACAATGTTGCCAGATAGCACCCGCGAGCCCCATTTTGGCATACAAAATCCGTACCGGGGCAACCGATACCAATAAGAGTCTGGCACAACTTATTTTAGATACTTCATCACCATTGCTTGAGCTTAATATCTTGCACAAAATTATAGCCAGATCCCATAAAAATCTGGCTATTGTAGCCGGCTATAAGCACACAAGCGAATTGGCTACTATGCTTTTGGATGCGCATGCCCAACAGATCTATAGCATAGGAAGCCCTTTGAATACTACTCCTATTACCGCAGAACAATTTACTACGGCGCTGACAAGGCGACCGTATGTACCATTAACAACCTGCGTCATACCCCTTGCCTGTTGCACCATCACCATGCTCATATGGTACTACTATTGTGCATCCACTACCGCTACTTAACCAACCCCTGCGTACGGTATTTTGCCAACGTACGCGAAAGACGATCAATAATCTGTTTTGCGTCTTGGGTAGATATCTTTGTTGGCGCCACCGTTTCGGGAGTAGGTGTACCCTTTAATGCTTTGGGCGCAGAAATTTCAGAAAATTCTCTGCTTAGTTGCACAGCTAAATTAACTTTACCCTTCTCTTTGGCCTGTGCATAATCAGTATCTATAATATCCTTGACTTTCTGTTTATAGTCTTCACCCAGTTTGCCGTTTTGCACGTCTGACAATGATACTACTGCCTCTTTTTCCATTTCGCGCGACTTACGCTTTTCCGCTTGCACTGGCTCCGATGACACAGGCTGTGCTGGCTTGACGGGTGCAGGCTTTGCCGGCTGTTTTTCTTGCCATTCCTCTTCTGGCATCACCAGAGAACCGCGCACCGCAGCTTCCCATCGTGTTGATGTTTTCCAACTAGTCATTGTAGCTTCGATAACGATAACCGCATCTTTGTTCTTAATTGGACGTTTTTGTAACGATATTAATTGATCATCTAATGAGACACCAGCTGCACCCATACCCCACACTTTTCCGCGCCTTTCAAACGAAATAGATGCGATATTATCAAGACACGCTGGTAATTCCTTCAGCTTTTCTGACTGACGCATAGGCACTTCGATTAATTTTCCTGCAACGGTATTATAAAAAATGGTAATGGCCCACCCGGATCTATTTTCAATCAGCAACTTAGATGTACATGAAACATCAGCAGCCATCACTGGAATCGTTATGCCAGCAAGCGCTATCCCTTGTGCTAATTGTGCATATGTATAGTGCATGATCGTTCTCCTCAGGTTATAAAAAGGTTTGATAATAAATAACCGTAGTCATTTCTTCTATCCATAGTCAAGCTCTACGCATAACTAAAAAACTCTTCACTTACATACCTATTTTTACCTATAGTAAAGAAATAGTAGTACGTAGGGGGAGTTTCTATGTTCAAACGAAAATTATTTTTCAATACATTTGTGACTGTACATCTGATATTTGTTTTTTTACAAATTTATAAACATACCCAATTTATTCATGAATCCTATCGCAAGCAAAAAAATGAAAAATTATATGAAGCACTTTTGAAAGAAAAGGATGCACTTACTCATAAAATACAGGTGCTCCATAATAAAGAAATCATCAAGCAGTATGCATGTACCCAACTACAGATGCAGGCCTTGAATCTCAAACAAATTAAAAAGGTATCGAATGCTCAGTCTCGCTGACATAAAATTTCGTATTACCGTCATATTCATGCTTTTTTTTATGTTGTACATCGTGATTATACTTAACTTGTATAACATCCAAATGCGTAACACCATTTTTTACACGCAACTTGGTCAACAACAATACTACGGCCTGCATACCCATGCACCACCACGAGGCTTAATCTACGATCGCAATGGTACGTTGTTAACATTAAATCAAGACTGTTTATCAGCGTTTGTATTACCCAAACAGCTCAAGGACGCAGAGACTACCTTGTTATTTCTTAAAAAATATTTTCCTCAAGCATATCAACAATTAAAAGAGCAACCGCTCAAGCAATTTTTATATATAAAACGAAATCTATCAGCACCACAACAAGAGCTTATCACTACCAAAGGCACACAAGACATACAACTGCTTGCCGAACCTCATCGCTTCTATCCGGTCGGCGAGGCAGCTCCCGTCATTGGAGCTATCGATATTGATGGCAACGGCATCATCGGCGCGGAACTTCAATATAATCAAACACTCGCGGGCGTACCTACCACCTGCTACCTAGACAAGGATGCACGTTCAGGAAACTATTATTTTGCAAAGCATAGTCAAGTAGATGGCACAGACGGTGCTCCTGTATACCTCACCATTGATAGCAATCTCCAATTTTTAGTGCGTGAAGCAGTGAAAGTTACGGTAGAAAAATTTAAGGCTTTAGAAGGCTATGCTCTCGTTATGAACCCAGTGAACGGCGAAATTGCAGCTATGGTCACCTATCCTCATTTTGATCCCAACGACACTACCATTACTGATTTGAGTCAAACAAAAAATAAAGTTGTCACCGATGCATATGAGCTTGGCTCAGTGATCAAAACATTTGCCGCATTAGCAGCACTACAAGAAAATGTCGTGACTCCGGATGAACTTATAGATTGTAAAAACACTAAAACGACGTATATTGATGGCCGCAAAATTAATACACCACACGCTCATGGTGTCATACCATTTACTGATGTTGTTGCATTATCAAATAATATTGGCACTGCTATTGTAGCCAAGCGCGTAGGGCCTCGTATGTATGATCATTACACCCGTCTAGGGTTTGGTACTAAAACGGGTATCCAATTTCCTGGTGAACATGCTGGTTTTGTCAATCATCCTGATAATTGGTCAAAGCAATCAATTATATCGTTATCATATGGGTACGAAATTTCTGCAACGATATTACAACTTGCTTGTGCACTCTGTATCATCGCCAACGATGGTTACCCGATAACACCGACACTCTGCCTATCTGATGCTAAACATCCGCCCCACACTAGTAAACCGTTGTATGACGCACAACCATTAGAAACTATTAAATCCATCCTAGAACACACCACCGCACACGGCACCGCACAGCGTGCCCGCATCAATGGCTATCGCGTGATGAGTAAAACAGGTACCGCTAATCTACTCGTAGACGGCGCCTACGATGAGAGCAAAAATATTTTCACCTGCAGTGGTATTATCGAAAAAGACAACTATAAACGGGTGATTGTCACCTTTATCAATCAAGCACAGGGCACCCGTCTTTTTGCATCCACCGTAGCGGTCCCGCTCTTTGAACAAGTAGCACAACAAGTATTAATTAACGATCGTATATTGTAGGTGATTACTCAGATACATACACTTGTATCACAATCAAACTGCTGAGCAATGCCGCAAAAAAACACCAAACCGAACCCGCGGTTGTATACCATGCCCACCAGGCAACAAGCAACGCTAAACTCAGTAAAATACCAAAAATCCGTGAACCTCGCAGAGTGGAAATAAAGAATGGCAATACCACTACACCCACATACGCGGCAGCATATATACACGCAGACACAAATGTCATGTTACCATACGTATATGCTATGCTATGACACATAACTGCTACATGCACGGGAAAAAGATACAATAAATATGCTGCATATGCCGCAAGTGCCATACCGCAGAGCGTAAGAATGAGTAATTTATAAAATTGTGCCCTGCTGCGCTCAGCAATCGTTAAACAAAAGGGAATCCACACAGGCCAGACAATCATGGCAAAGATTAAAAATAATAGGCTCGCTGCATGCGTCACTAAACCATAGTCTGCTTTACCATACGTAATCCAGACCACCCCTTCGGCCGCCTGCTGGAGCGCAAAACCAAAAGGGATAACCGCTCGTGGGTAGGTAATAGGCCGTTTTACACGCAGTAGGGCAAGCATGCCAATACCAGTAAGCATTCCAGCAGCTGCAAAACTACTTGTTGCTGAAAAACACATGATTCATCCTTTTGTATAATGAAGCGCTCTCCGGCTACATGCCGGTTTATCGCGCGAAATTTTCGCTTTCGCTAAAGCTACAGCGTAACACCACGCCGAAGTTTTTAACGAAGGTGGGACGCCATAGCTACAACCCGCCTCCCGGCTACGCCCTAGGCGTGCTACGCCGTGGCGAGTCGCACAAGGCTACGGCGTGGTTCTTGTCGCTTTCATCCACGAGTTAAATCTTAGTAGTTTTCAGGGACGGCGAATGTTCGATCAAAAACACTTGTATTTCTACCCAAGCTATCCTAAGCTATACACACGAAGCATATCAGGAAAAAAAGGACGAATATAGATGAATAAATTCTGCGCATATGCAGTGCTGACGTGTCTAACATTTAACACATTCGTTTTGGCCGCTCCACAAGAAGTATATTCCCGTTCTTTCATGTTTATCCGTTCCATACACAATTCTCTTGCTCTGCGTAACGCCTTTTGGCACGACTTTATCTATGACAAAGAAGGTAAAGTACGCGGCAGCTGGCAGGCGATTGGCTTTCATCAACACTCACAAGGATTGGGCAAAACACAACGTTATTTTTTGCAAAAACACAAAGACTGCGTAACGATAGCCGGTGATGATGTTACACAAGAATTTTTCACCCGCGATATGCGTGCCGAATGGGTGGGGCTCCCCAGTACCTTTAGCGGGACCCTTACTATCAATCCCATTCAATCACAATCAGGTGGCTATCTTGAATACAACCAAGATTTAGGCGGACTGAGCGACATCTCATTTTTCAAAAATCTGTGGGGTGCTTTTTCAGTACCTTTTATCTTTGTTGAAAACAATTTTAATCTGCAACAAGCTGATGTGCAAAATCCAGACGCACAAACCACGCCACCTCCGCATGATATATTACAAGCATTTTCACAAGATTCTTGGCGCTATGATAAATTTCCCACCAAAAAACAGCGCAAGGCTGCTGCCGCTGAATTTCGTGTTGATTTAGGATCAACGTACAAAGGGCGCAACCTACGCCTTGCTTACTACAGCTTTTTTACCGGCGCATTAGCCCCAAAACAAGATTCTGCTTGGGTTTTTTCTCCCTACGTAGGCAATGACCACCACTGGAGTATTGGCTATGGCATCCACATGGATTATCTGATGAGCCAAGAAACTGCACGCGTTGATTGGTCTTTTTTTGTCGATTGTGAAGTCTCATACCTTATTCACAACAAACAACACCGCACGCTGGATCTTTTTGGCAAACCATGGAGTCGCTTTTTACAATTTAGACGTCGTAATGGCCCCCCCGATGAACTCATCCCCGGTGTAAACGTGATGACCATTCCGGTTATCGTACGTCCGTATGGTCTTTTTGATTTTTCAATTGGTTGGCGCGTACAAATGAGCATGGTAGTCTGCGAAGTAACCTACAGTGTATGGGGCCATGATGAACAAAAAGTTAAATTCCGTGACACCTTTTTAGAATCATTCTGCAATCAAGAATACGGCATTGCCGGTGCTGGCACTATCATGGTGGAAGGTATGACCGTTGGTGCATCGGCAAGCCAAAGCACCATAGAAAATCAAGCACCCGATGATACCACTTTTATTTCCATACAGCCCTATGATCTTGATTTTCAGTCCGCGGCCGGCTCGAGCGCCATCAATCACAAAGCACAGATTGCTATCGGCGTTGAGCGCAAACATGTTGCGGTTGAGACTTTTTTAGGCATTGGTGCTTTTGCCGATATCGCACAAAAAAATGGTAACCTACAAGCTTCTGGGCTTTGGGTTAAAGGCGGCATGTCTTTTTAAAACCGTTGTTTTTTATCCAATCATCTTGTGATACTACCTGGTATGAACGAAATTACGCCATCCGCCGCCGCCCTTTGTGCTAAGGCGTGACAGCTACGCCGAAGTTTTAACGAAGGCGAGTCAGCGACGGCGAATAAATTAAGGAGTATTCATGAAAAAAAATATATGCCTTCTGCTGCTCGCAGTTTTATGTTGTCACCAACTAAACGCTGGCCCATTTGATGGTTTTGGTGATTTGACAAAAATGATAGAAAGGAGAGTTGCTCGCTTATTCCTCGCACAAAAAAATGAACCCTACAAAACCCCCGCTGGCATGGTACCATTATCGAGCTACCATTGCGTAGGCTTAAAATACACTCAGAACGATCCAGTCAAGGATCTCGAGCAACAGCTTGCAAAAGGCATTCGCTATTTTGAATTTGATATTCGTTCTGAAGAAAAAACAATCAAAAGTTGGCGTACATTATGGCAAGAAAAAAAAGAAAAAGTCCCTGTAGTTGGCAGTAATGCGCGCCCCCTAATAGACATAATTACAGATTTGGCGACTATCCTACAAGGCTCAAAATTGAAGGGACAAGACGAATATATACAAGAAGTGGTAATTGTAAAACTGAATAATGCCACAATAGCAAATCTGAGTACCATGGCTATTGCTCCCAAACTAGAAAAATTACTTTTTACCCCAAAAGATACGGATCTGGGCCCTCAGCCTACACTCATGAGTTTGCGTATGCACAATAAACGACTTGCACTGCTCTTGGATAACAGTAATTACGAAACATATACAAAGGGGTTTCTGCTCAAGAGTGTCTATTACAAGCAACTGTTTAATGTCGATAACAATTATGCTCTTGTCCAAAATCTATCAACAGATATTGCTACCGTAAATCGGTGGAATGCTGCTGAAGTTGGGTCACCCTATTTTCCTAAAATATCACGGTCTTTTTTTTCTCCACATTTTAACATGTATCATTATGTGGGTATGGATTACACCGACAAAACAACTGATGAATTACAACGAGAACTTGCCTATGGCGTGCGCGGATTTATTTTTCCGCTTACCAAAACAAAAGATGGCCAAATCCTGATTGGCAACACCGACACTCCCCTACAACTGGCCTTACGAACCATCTGCACCTTTGCAAAAGAATATAATGAAATTGTCGTGGTACACCTAAAAGCTGCGGGCGCTATCAGTCAATTTCCTATTAATACCATCGCAGATGACCCAATCATAAAAAGAGTATTATTCAAACCAGAGGATCGATTAACACAGGCTAACGGCAGCGCCGCTAAAGACAAAATCAAAAAGTTTGAAGAAAACGCAAAAGAAATAAAAATCTGGCCACGTCTGACCTGGAATTACGAGAATGAAAAATTAGTACAAATCACCTGGGATATACCTGCCTCTTCCCCAAAAATTTGGTTCTATAATAAATTTTACAGTGGTGATACAACGCAAAATAGTTTAAGTAATGTTAAAGTACACGGTTTAGAATCAGACAATTTTGAAACCATTGCACCCATGAAGGAAAAAAAATCTGCCCTCTTTTATTCAGATACACTACGTACAGAACAGAGTATAGCGTCTGGCCTAACTTTTGGTACTGCTTTGAGTATAGGTATCTATTTGGCAATGCAAAAAATAACTGATATCGCCTTCTGGTCATTGCCGAGCTATGAAAACATAGTATTTAAGAACGCTCAAGAGTTCAGAACGCGAGAGCAGATAGAAGCTGGTTATGCACTATTAAAAATAATGGTAGGTATGCTTATTGCACAGCCATTGTCTATGATTAATCAGGGTATTTATGCGGCCAATAATATATTCACCATCGTGCGCGAAGAACAAATACCCATCAACTATATGATCAATGGTTATTTCACCACTCAGCCAATCAGCACATTTGTTGCTGCAAAATTAGAAGGAAAAAAGACTATCTTTGATAAGGTGAACTATCTCAACCGCTACAACTACATCCTCATTGATAAACAAGCTATATCATGGACACTGACGCTCTCACACCTGGCACGCAAGGCACTGGCGCCAAAAATAGAGTAGCACAGCATCACGCAACACGCTTACCAGCCGTACCCCGTACCCGCGCCTGATATTTGGTACAATGCATAATGTATTGATTCAGCAATTGTTGATTCAACGCAACTAATTGACGCGTAGCCACCTGCATAGCCTTGCTTACATGAGTCCTACAGTTCATTTTTTTTATATGTTGCAGGCAATACGCATATATAAATGCCAGACGTCCCAATTGTTGATATCCCGAGCGCACCATCAGATGCTCTTTGGGAATACGCAGGGTGCGATTGGCCTTGCTCTCATCAGTTCCTTGTGCACTGGCAACTGATGCGTCACACGCTTTTTGTAATGCCGTCGCAGATGCCACAGTGCCGATAGGCATGCTGCGTGGCTTGATGACCACATTTGACTCGATCAATGTGTTATGTTTTTTGTCATGGCGTAGATTATCTACATTGACACTACCAATAATAAAGGCCATAACCAGTAGAACACAAACTATACTACATACCCTCGCAAGCCCCAGATACATGAGCCCCTCGCCTACTCGCCTTTTTTACTAATCCTTATGCTGTGGTGTAGTCTAAAAAGAGGGGCGTACTCAAGTCAACTATGCCTGCAAGAACCATAACGTATTGCTACAATTCAGTTTCTGCTATGCTATATATTAAGTTACTATAAGGTTCAAATTGGGCAAATACGCATGAATCATGGAATTGTATGGCAAGTGTAGAAAAAAGATACCTAATAGCATCCAAAGTACTCACAACATTGCATAATGGCATTGAACGATATAAAAAAAGTCTTTCCCAAAAAGAATCTGATAGTGACTATTTTCGTGATGCTTTAATTCAACGATTTGAATATTCCATAGATACTTTATGGAAATTTTTGAAAATCTACCTTCAAGAAAAATTGCACATTCCTATGGAATTCAATGCTCCCAAGGTCATTATTGAAGAATGTCTCAATACGAATGTAATCAACAACACAGAACATCGCATGCTATTAAAATGTCTCAATAATCGTAATGAAACCTCACATGCGTATAATGAAGCAGTTGCTCAAGAAATTATCCTGGAAATACCTGATTTATACGTAACCATGCATACCATCCTTGAACGAATCCCTCCAGTTACCGAACCCAATCAATGAAAAAACCCCTTGTTCTCAACCATATCTATCTATTGGTTATTTTAAAAACTATTGATAAAAAGCCTAAAAGTAGGCTATAATCTAAAATAGAAATATAGAAAACAGGGAAAAAACAGTTCATTACAGGAGTATACCTATGACACGTACCATATTCTCGCTATTTGCATTGACCATCCTTGGCCTTAGTATCCATACCAATGGGTACGCCGAAGAGCTTGCGGATGAAAATAACGGCAGTTTCGTAAACGAGGCATGTCCCATGCCAGTCACTGAAGAAACCATGCTTGCTGACGAAGGTGAACAAACAGAAGATATAGAAACGTATGTCAAAACCCTACCGCCAGAAGAGCAAATGCAAGCAGGTAAAGTAACTGAGATTATTGAAGGAAAAATGAAGAAACCGGTTGTTATTGCTGAGGAAACTGAAATGGTCGAAGAACCAACGGCAAGTGGTAATGAAGAGACCGAAGAAGCAGAAGAGCTAGAAATAGCAGATTAAAAAATTTTTTGATAAAAAAGGCCCCGGAAATACCGGGGCCTTTTTTTATGTTCATGCTTTTAATACATTCCTGGCATACCCATGCCGCCACCCATGCCACCATGGCCGTGTGCAGCTGCATCTTTATTCTTTGCCTGAGGAATTTCACAAATAGTTGCTTCTGTGGTCAATAACAATCCTGCGATTGATGCCGCATGTTGCATCGCAGAACGGGTCACTTTAGCCGGATCAATAATACCTGCCGCAACCATGTCTACATAATCGCCCGCTTTTGCATCGAAGCCAACGTTACCTTGTTCTTGTTTTACGCGATTGACAATCACTGATGCATCATGTCCTGCGTTACTCGCAATAATACGCAATGGCTCTTCAAGCGCACGGCGCACAATGTGAGAACCAAGTTGCTCATCACCAACCAATGTGAGCGTTTCCAGCGCTTTTTGTGCACGAATCAACGCAACGCCACCACCAGCAACAATACCTTCTTCTACTGCGGCACGAGTTGCATGGAGCGCATCTTCGATACGATCTTTCTTTTCTTTCATTTCCGTTTCAGTTGCAGCACCAACTCTGATAACCGCTACGCCGCCCGCTAATTTTGCCAAGCGTTCTTGCATTTTTTCTTTATCATAATCAGAGGTAGTGTTGGCCATTTGAGTTCTGATCTGCTCAACGCGTCCATGGATGGTTGCCTGATTTCCTTGGCCTTCGATAATAGTACACGTATCCTTGGTCAACACCACTTTTTTAGCGGTACCAAGATCATAAATTTGTACACTTTCTAATTTTAGACCAATATCTTCAGAAATCATTTTACCGCCGGTCAAAATCGCAATATCTTCAAGCATCGCCTTGCGACGATCGCCAAAACCTGGCGCTTTGACTGCTGCAATATTTAAGGTGCCACGCAGTTTATTGACCACGAGCGTTGCCAAAGCTTCGCCTTCAACATCTTCTGCTATAATAAGCAGTGAACGGCCCGATTTAGCAGTCTGTTCCAGCACTGGCAACATGGCTTTCATGCTGCTGATTTTCTTTTCAAAGATAAGAATCAATGGATTATCAAATACCGCTTCCATCTTTTCAGAATTGGTCACAAAATAGGGCGAAAGATAGCCACGATCAAATTGCATACCTTCAACAACATCCAGTTCATCGCTCATACCTTTTGCTTCTTCTACGGTGATCACGCCATCACGGCCGACACGTTCCATCGCGTTGGCAATCAATTGACCGATCACAATATCAGAATTGGCAGATATCGTCGCTACCTGTTCAATTTCTTTTTTGCTATCGACTTTTTTAGAACTCTTTTTGATCGTTGCAACCACCGCTTCAACTGCCTTATCGATGCCACGTTTTAGTTCCATCGGATTTGCACCCGCCGTCACCAGCTTGGTACCTTCGCGGAAAATTGCTTGCGCAAGAACGGTCGCCGTCGTAGTACCATCACCGGCAACATCAGCCGTCTTGCTGGCAACTTCGCGCACCATTTGCGCACCCATATTTTCCAATTTATCTTCAAGCTCCACTTCTTTGGCAACCGTTACACCATCTTTAGTAATAATCGGTGCACCAAAAGAACGCTCAAGCACTACATTACGCCCTTTGGGCCCAAGAGTTACCTTAACCGTATCAGCCAAAATATCAACACCACGTCTTATTTTTTCACGCGCATCTGCGCCAAACACTATATTTTTTGATGCCATAGTGGTTTCCTTTATATGTTATTTTTCAACCACGCCTAAAATTTCATCTTCACGCACAAGTAGGTAGTCACCAGCTTCTTGTCCCGCATATTTACCAAAGTAAATAATGTCACCCGCGCGTACATCCATAGCTATAATGTTACCATCTTTGTCTTTACGACCCTTACCCACTGCAATGATTTGCCCGGTCTGCGCTTTTTCTTTTGCGGCATCCGGAATAATAATGCCTGCAGGCGTTTTTTCTTGTTCTTCCAGACGCTTGACCAACACTCGATCACCAAGCGGACGCAATTTCTCAAACATCATATATGCTCCCTGCTTAAAATAAATAAAAAATTGACCTATACATCACTGCCATTTTGCACGGTAATATCTAAGATTATAAGTCAAAACCTAAAAAATTCAACTCTATTTTCTTTATAATGGTACACTCATATTTTATATATAAATTTTTTAAACCAAAGATTTCAATTGCATCATTTGACCAGCACCTTATCAAGCACCTGATCAATCGTATCAACCCAAGTAAATTCCATATCGGTGACCAGATCTTTAAACTCTTCAAAATCAGCTTGATTCGCGCGCGGCGCTATGATATGCGTAATACCATGGCGTGCAGCGGCTAATGCCTTGTCCTTCAGGCCACCGATAACCAGCACGCGTCCTCGTAAATCAATTTCGCCTGTCATCGCAAAACAAGATCTGACCGGTTTTTTAGTGAACGCTGATATAAGAGCAGTAGTCATGGCTATCCCACCCGATGGACCATCTTTACGATCCGCAGCTTCTGGCATATGAATATGAATATCGACTTCTTTAAATATATGGGAGGCTATATTGAGCTGCTGCGCATGAGCACGTATGTAACTGAGAGCAATTTGCGCAGACTCCTCGATCATAGTGCCCAACAGTCCTGTCAGTTTCAGTTTTCCAGTACCTGGCATTAAGACGATCTGCACCGGATGAGTCTTTCCACCAGTACCATCCGTCGACAAACCGTTCACAACTCCAATAGTATCTGTCTCCTGCACTTCATCAAACCCTGTCCGCCATGGTCCGAGATATTCAACAATCGAAGCCTGCGTAATATCAGTAATAATCTGGCCATCCAATAATAAGCGAGCCACCTTCATGCACATCATGGTAATTAGACGATCAAGTTCACGAATACCAGACTCATGCGTGTACCGAGTAACAATCAGACGGCATATATCATCACTCATTGTCAGATCTGTGGGATCAACAGCGACCTTTTTGAGTGCACGTGGCCACAGATAATCACGCGCAATTTTAACTTTTTCTTCCACGGTATAACTGGAAAGATAAATAATCTCCATACGATCTCGCAGCGCATCGGGAATAGCCTCTAGGGTATTTGCGGTTGTAATAAAGAGCACTTGAGAAAAATCAAATGGCACACCTAAATAATGATCATGGAATGCATAATTTTGCTCATGATCGAGCACTTCTAGTAGTGCTGCGCGCGCTGCATCTGAATTACGCGCACCCATTTTATCAATCTCATCTATTAAAATAACCGGATTAGCAACTGCGGCTTTTTTCATAGCATCAATAAATCTGCCCGGTATTGCGCCAATATAGGTACGCCGATGCCCACGTATAATGGCCTCATCCTCGACTCCCCCTACACCAATACGTTCAAACGGCCTTTGTAAGCTGGCTGCTATTGAACGAGCAAGTGACGTTTTACCAGTTCCTGGCGGCCCCACAAGGCATATGATAGGCGGCGGCGCTTGGGGATTGCGCAGGCGCATGGCCAGTATATCTAAAATACGTTCTTTTACATGCTCCAGACCATAATGACCCTTATCCAATACCTGCTGAACCTCAGCTATGTTGGTGGTCTCTTGCGCGTACACAGACCATGGTAAATTTAAAGCCCAATCAATATAGGTACGCAGTAAGGGCGCTTCATGCGAAGAAGTAGACATTTCACGCAGACGATCAATTTCTTTTCCTATTTCATGCTTAACCTCATCGGGCATATTAGAATTATGCAGCTGCATGTATAATCCATCTATATCATATTCAGTCACACAGATACGCTTGATACCATACAACTCACGCGCAGGAAAAGTACGTAAAACTAACGGAAATGAGCCTAAATAAGTAGATCTATTAACCAACAAAAACAAAGTGATTTGACTACGGGGTAATAACATGCGCGACACCTCTTGCGATTGGGCATCAGACACCTTCTGCAGCCACCACGTAATGCGCGCATTACGTGCATATCCTCGAACATAATATAATAAACCCGCGACGCCACCACCAATCAACCGAGACCACCGACCATAATAGTCAGGCGGGATCAGCGAGGGAACGTCCAATTGCCCGATAATCCACCCGGTGGTAGCTGCCATCATCAGGCTATCATAGGTCAAGGAGCTGGTCATGGTGGTATGACGATGAAGCTGAGGGGCAACTAACTCAACATTGATAGGCGGCAAAGAGAAGGTTTCTTTTGATAATACCAGTATTTCATCACTTTCATTTTTCACTATGATGCCGAGCGGATAGAGACCCAGTTCAACTAATTCCCGCACGTCGATCCCCGGTGGCGCCCCAAACTCTTCAAGCATACCAGGAGTATGCAAGAAATCCTTCACCAGTACCATAACGGGTAATTTTTCCTGCGAACCAATGAGCACTACATTAAACGTAATGCAGAATACAAACCATATTGTTTTGATTTTGATCATAAATCCCCCACTTGAACCGTAGTATCTTTATCTATCACACATTATTGCTACACTTTACCATACCCCATCTTGTACAGTTTAATGGATATGAGGATTCTTTAAAAGAGCCAATCAAACATTACATATAGAAAACAAAAGGATGTTCCTATGCCAGCTTTATACCCTTCTTTAATTGCTGCTAATCAACTCAATCTACAACAGACTATCGACTCTTTAGATCTCTATACCGACGGCTATCATGTAGATATTATGGATAATCATTTCGTTGCTAATTTGACCGGGGGGCAGGAGATGGTACGAGCACTGGCGGCATACACCAAGCGGCAACTCTGGGTACATCTCATGGTAGACCAGCCCGAGGACTGGGTAGAGCAGCTGGCATTGCCACCAGAAAGTATCGTGACCTTTCACATCGAAACTACCACCAATCCATTGCGTATAATCCATGCAATCAAAAGAAAGGAATGGTATGCCAGTGCCACGCTCAAACCAGCCACCACCCTCGATACCCTAATCCCCCTGCTACCTCAGCTTGATCAGGTTTTAATTATGTCGGTGGAGCCCGGGTGGTCAGGACAGCAGTTTATGCCCAATAGTATTGCGCGTATCCAGACTATCGCACAACACAAAAATGCCCATAATTTGGCATTGCGTATTGGCATTGATGGCGGCGTAAGCAAAACAAATATCGTTCAACTGGCAAATGCAGGAGTGCAGGATTTTGCAATAGGCAGCGCGATCTTCAACACTGATGATCCGGAGGCAGCCTTGGAGGAACTGCGCACTATTTTATAGACACACAAAAAAGAGCGACCTTATGATCGCTCTTTTTTATTTTATTTTCTGTTTAGTTACGTTTGCTTATGAACCGGTATGTCCACACCAGCTTGCAAACCAACGACTCCAGGATCTCTGACTTGGAACCACATATGTGTGCATTGGCACTGTTTTTGTAGCGGTAGCCACTACTGTTGCTGGTATGTCACCACGCCACCAGGCTCTTGCGACCATTTCAACAAGTTTTCCTACTATAGGCTCACTTTTACCTTTTGCCCATGCTTTCAATGCTTGGAATTTAGTTTGTGGTTCAGTCGGTTGCACTGGCATTGTTAGGTAAGTATATATAAGAAATGATATCACACCCGCTGTCATCAATTTTGGTGCAAGCGCACGTACTTCAGCAATCAAATCCTTGGCTTGTTTTTTATACTTCTTCTTGACGTTAGTTTTTTCTAAATTAGCTTCAGCTAAATCAAGCCCCACTTCTAGAGGATCAGTCAAATCGCCTGCCATATTTCTGACCACTGTAACTGCATTACCCACATCATCTATAAGACCTTGGCCTTCTTCACGAAGTCCTGTAAGTCCGTCAATTACGTCATTCTGAGCAGCTTGTTCCATTGTTCTGGTAAATTCGTTCTTAAATGTGCCTCGCGCACCTTTAAGAGCATCGCGCATCTGACCTGCTGTTGTTTTAGGCTTATTTTGATTTTTCTGCCTAAATTTCTGCATACCTTCAGCCGCTTGGCTCAGGAGCAAAATTACAGAAATTATGCTTATTTTTACTGTATTCATGATATAACCTCCATTTAGATTAACCTCTTTTTTACTGTTACTACCCCCTGGTAACCAGGTCCTTTTTCAGATAGCTTATATTTATTCTACCAATAATATTCTATTAGTCAAGGCCAGTATTGTAAATATTTTATATATATTTTCATTAGAAAACATCGCCACCCTGTTTTCCAGGGAAGAAACATAGGCTATAGCCATAAAAAAACCCGTCATACCCTATGATATGACGGGTTTTTAAAATATCGCTATTTTTAAGCTTTTTTGGGGTCTTGACGTTTGAATCGACTCGCCAGAGTAGTGGCTGTAGCCTTAACCTGGGTAGTCAATGCCTGGGCCAAAATAGACCCCTTTTTGATGGCAGTATCCATCATAGTTGGTTTTTTAACCAATACCTGCTCACATTCATCTATGACGGCCTGGCATGCGGTTACCGCTTTGCGGGCCTGTTGTTCCTGGATACTATCAACCATCTGGCCGTTTTTGGCACAAAGTTCATGGCATAACTGCTGAAGCGCAATATTATACCCAGCTAGTGCATCATCCAGTTTATCCTGTAATTCCTCATGTAAGCCTACACAGACTATTGACGGTATTTCTACTAGATCAGGATCAGTTTCACCCTGGAGCACCGCATCAAGGGTCGCATCACACTGGCTACGCAGGATTTGTAAATCAGCCACCTGCTTGATCACTGAAGAAACATACGCATAACGCAGACCAATAACACCGGTGATGAGACCAGTCAGGCCAAAAAGGCCTGTTTTAGTCATCAGGGGCTGGATTTTTTTTAACAACACCTGAGTAAAGTCAGGTGTTGATTCAGGGAGAATATCTGGCTGATCGCATCGCACCAAAGGTGTCTCCAACAACAGCGGATCGACCGCTGGCTCTACAACTTGCTTTGACGCAGGGTTCCCTAGAACACCAGTATCCACCAATGGATTAGGTGCTGGTATTGGGCCCGGTACGATCGCTGGAATGTCTTCAGGCGCATAATCAAAGAGATCATCATCGGTAGTATCCTCTAGTAATGGAGGCTGGCCCTGATCGGTTGTGGCACTGATGCCAGACAAGGGATTATCTGCTGCTTCTGCTACTATTTCTGCTGGTATTGCTACGGTCTCACCAACTTTCAAATCACCACCCAAATCCACTTTTTTCTTATTAATATGCCGCCATTCTTCAGGATTAAACACGCCTTTAGCATCATCCATCGCCAGCACGGCACCAGGTAGGGCACCGAGCATTAAAAGGGCAACTATCATTTTTTGTAGCTTATTCATACTTCCTCCAATATAACTATCGTTTTGTCCTATAAAATTATCAACTTGTATATTATAATACCAAGAAAAATCCATTTGGGCAAAGGCCCCCCCACAAGTCCACAAATCTAGTCTATGGCCTTTTTGCCCAAAAAAAGCGCGAGATAGCCCCGCGCTTTTATAAATTTCAGTGCATTTTTAAAGAAAGGCCTTAGCGACCGCAGCTACCACCCTTGCACCCTGGTTTGGTACAGTTGCCTTTTGAGCATTTACCATAAGGCTGTGCATCTTCTTTATTTTCTTCACCAGCTGGCTTGATTTGAGTAACAGTATCGTCATTTTTAACGTCTTCAGCCAATACAAGCGCTGCTGGCGCTAAAAGAACAGTTACTGCGACAATATTCATGAACTTTTTCATAGTTGTTCCTTGTAAAAAAAGTAAAAAAAATTAACACAAAGCCTCTAAAACACAAACAAGGGCAAGAAATAATTCTTGCCCTTGTTTTCAATTCATACTTAACAACGAAATCTTGAGATTATCGTGGTTGGTGAATATAAGATTGCGCTGAGCGAACTGGTTGAGCCGGTTCTGCCGTTACTCCTGTAACAACAACTTCAGCTTCTTCAGTAACTTTAGCTGGTTCCGCGTCTTCTTTGTTGTCTTTTGCAACTACTTCTTCAGGTTTTGCAGAGTACCTTTTGTACAATGCAAAAATACCGTATGCTATACCAGCTAACAATGCTACACGGGTTGCCCATAGATATTTGTTGCTATGGATAGCAACGTTGTTGATCACACTGCGAACACCCCAAACACCTTTGTGTTGTGGATCCCACTTCGCACCGTCTGGGCTGTCTACCAAGAAACCCGCCCATTTTTTTTGTTCAAGCTTCGCAAGAACACTTTGGTTGTCTTTGCAACCAAGAGCCTTGTGAGTCAACCAAGCAGCGCCACGTTCGTGAGCTGTGAGAACAGACTTAACGCCTGAACCCAGTCTTGACAACAGGCTAGCTTTTGGTTCACCTGGATTCATCGCTGATGCTTGTGCGGCAGAGATTAAAAGCGCTACTGCCAACGCTTGTTTTACGTAAGATAGTGTCTTCATGAGAACACCTCCATAAATAGAGTTAAACAATATTTTCTACATACACTCCCAATTGTAGGCTAAATACCGGGATTGTCAACATACCCCCTCTCTTTTTTTGATTTTAAAGGCATTTTTAATCTATATTTAGTCTGAATAGCATTAAAATATTTCTATATGTAAATTTTTGAACCATCATTTACCTATGGAAAAGGCCAAATCATACCATTAGACAAAGCTAAAAGGATTCTATGGGCAACGATTTAGTAATAACCGATCTTATCACCATACCTGCACATGAGCTGGAGATCACCACCAGCAGAGCCGGCGGGCCGGGAGGGCAACATGTCAATAAAACAAGCAGCCGCATTACCATATATTGGAATCTGCTCACCACGCACGCCCTATCTGACGAAGAAAAAGAACGGGCTCAGTTGATACTCGCCAACCGATTGACCACCGATGGGTATCTTATTGTGCATAACAGTGCAACCCGCAGCCAGCTTGAAAACAAACGCCGCGCGCTCAAGGCATTAGCCGACTTGGTACGCAAAGCACTGCATATCCCTAAAAAACGGACCAAGACAGCAGTATCAAAACAGGCTCAAGAGAAGCGACTGCACAAAAAAGCACGCCGGAGTGATATTAAAAAAATGCGCAGCAAAAAGATTGCATATGACTAATGAGTAAAACTACCTCCCTTTTTCTATCGCCGCTGCATAATTAAAGGCATAAAAATGAAGCGCTCACCGGCTTAAAAGCCGGTGCATCACGCGAAATTACGCCAGAGCACAACCCGCCTTCGCACGCTGCGCTACGGCGTGGTTCTTGTCGCTTCCATCCCCGAGCTAAAAGCTCTGGGTTTTCCGCGACGGCGAATAAAAAGGCACAAAACATAGGATCCAAATATCCCTAGCCTGAACTCACGCAAACAAGGGTGCAAAATTGACAAAAAGAAACTATTTATATTTTTATTGTATTATGCTAGGATAGGACATGATAAAGATAGAAACATAACTATAGAATTATATATCAAATGGAGTTCTGCGAATCATGAAGCCTATGTCAGCCTATTTATTTGGAGCACTTTTCCTGGGATTCTTTAGCAGCGTTCTCGTTGCTATGAATAAAGAACTCATAGGAGGCCAAAAATCGACAGCGGAGATGTCTGTAGAGGAGTTTAGGACATTCATCGACTCTCAGGGCATTGTAAAGGTTGATGATTTATTAATATCGTTGTTGTGTGAAGAGGCAAATAACACCTCACGAGACAAAATTAATATCATGCGCGAAAAAATCGATAGCCTGGATCCATTAAAATCTAAGATAACCTATGAAAATGCGAGTTATCATACTCTTTTACAAAATATCCTTTATTATCATAGTTTTTCCCCAGACCTGTCTGATTGGATTGCCTGGTTTGTTCGCCGTGGGTTTCCAATAGATACTCAAGACGGTAATGGACAAACTGCACTGATAAGCGCCATTTATAGATCCAAAGCGGACAAAAACTACGTTGATATCATAAAAATATTACTTGCAAACGGAGCAAATACTCGTGCACAGAATAAACATGGCGATACCCCCTTAACACTTATTGATCGTCTTTATCACGATGATTTGTCAGGAAAAAATCAGATACTAATGCTGCTCACACAAAGACCATCTCCTGTACCGACCATTAGTGTTTCTTCTCCAGCAACCAGCCAAACTCCTGCCCCACCACTAACAACTGGAACTCCCACTTCGACTATTATTTCAACAATCGAATTACCCTCACCAACTATTGCACCAGCACTTGCGCCTTCATCGACAAAAACAAGATGGAATTTTACGCGTTCTCACGCAGCATTGACTGCAGTAGCAACAACTATTGGCCTCCTTGCTATATATAATTGGTTTACCAGTAAGAAACAGGCCGTTGATGAATACAAAAAAAACGTGCTCATAAACACTACTGGTAAAGCAATCTGGATAGCATATAACTATGATACCAACTTTACAGAAGTCGCAAACGGTGCCATCCTAGACCTACCAGATTCAGTAAAAGCGCTGAAAATAAAAGCTTCAGAGAAACAGCCTAATTCCTCCGCACTATCGGTCAAACTTGACGCCCTAGCTGCTAATCGCACCACTCATCATCTGAACATCACTGTCTACAAGCGAAGCGACTGGACTTCTTGGTGGTTTGGGCCACTGGGAGCATCAGTGAAATTGGTGCCCATGCAGTAGGGCTGGCTTATCTTCCCTTTTGCATCGCAGCTGCGTAGGCAAACTCATAAAAATAGCGCGACCAGATTTCATCATTCGATTTGTACTCATTATCATACATAAAATAGTCGACTAATGCTTCACGTAGGGGACACAGTTCCCGTAATACCCCTCGTCTAATATTTTTAGGGTCGGCGATCGTCAAATCAAGTAATTCAAGTGCGCTAAAAAATGCCTGCTTACTTCCCTCATGATCAGCTTGGGCTTTCCAGCAGATCGCTCGCTCAACATCAGTACCAAGATTGGCAAGCTGCTCCATAAGAGAAAATCGAAACCAGCGCTCAGGTTTTAGATCTTTATAAATTTTCATCATACGCGAACCGTACTTCGCTCCGGTAGGAGCTTCGTATGGCAGGCCAATTTTGGAACTAGCTTGTTCAGCGATTATTTTGTTAACTGCAGCCAGCGAAGCAGCTTCTAATGTACCCTCTTGCTTGAGAAGATCATCAAAACTTGGCCCTATATATTTATTCTTTTTCATTCATATTCCTGGATACTACTTAACCGTAAGCAACCATCGCTACCATAATCTTTTTTTTGCAAATGCATGCCCAGAACCAATTTTGATGTATTTTTCAAATGCAACAGCCTTTGCCTCCGTATTAAACGCTATATATGAAACTAATTCCCACGGTCGAAAACTACGAGTATGCACAGAACCCCCTGAATTATGAGTTTCCAAACGCTGCATAATATTAGTAGTATACCCAATATAGGTTTTTGACACGTCATTACATGACCGTAGTAAATAGACATAATACATAGAAACTACCATTATTATTGGTCGTAAGCTGCCCTACTACGCTCATTCTCCTTCGTTAAAACTTCGTAGAACAATGAGCTACGAAGGGCATACTTCGCCACAACATCCTTGCTATTTCAATATCAATCTTTTACAAAAATGGCCCGCCATACGAAGCTCCATAGGAGCGAAGTATGGTGTGCCCGGCTGGATTTGAACCAGCGACCTACGGATTAGAAGTCCGTCGCTCTATCCAACTGAGCTACGGGCACATTAACTATATTACTTACATTTCAAGCATACTCTTGGGCGGAAGCCTGTCGACCTGTTCTCCGAAGTTGTAACGAAGGAGAAAGGGAGGCACCAAAAAGTTCATATCACTATGAACCAAAATAGGTAATAAGTCTATTTTTTTACCAAGAATATACTCCACATATTACATGACTGGCGGCACAAAGAGCTTGCTAAATTCACGCGCTATTTCAAGCAACTGTGCATACACATCATCTGCAACCACTTGAGTAGTATATATAAGATCATACGCTGGTTGGTAGACCGATTTTACATAACTGACAAATTGTGTAGCAAACGCATTCACCTCTTTTACGTGAATATCATCTAAAAAATGTTCTTTCAATAAAAAGAGCATAAGCGTCTGATCTACAAAATTGTAGGTAATATATTGTGGCTGTTTTAACAATTCTACCGCCCGCTCACCACGCGCAAGCCGCTGCATGGAGACCTCATCAAGCTCAGTACCAAACTGTGCAAAATCGAGCAATTCCTGATATTGCGCAAGCTCAAGCCGTAACGCACGCGTCACTTGTTTAATCGCACGAGTTTGTGCAGCACCCGCCACACGAGATACCGATAATTCTGCACTCACCGCTGGGCGTACACCCTGATTAAAAAGTTGCGTATCGAGAAATATTTGACCATCGGTTATAGAAATTAAATTGGTAGGAATGTAGGCAGTAATATCATCACTTTGTACCTGTACTATCGGCAATGCCGTTATAGAACCACCGGCCGCCAATTTCCCTGCTCGTTCGAGTAAGCGCGAGTGTAAATAAAATACATCACCCGGATATGCCTCGCGTCCGGGTGCACGGCGTAATAATAATGACATCTCACGAAAAGCAATCGCATGATTATTTAAATCGTCATATACAATCAATACATCATTACCTTGACTACGCAAATATTCAGCTATGGTACAGCCAACATAGGGTGCCAAATATTGATTGAGTACCGTTTGCGATGGTTGTGCGGACACAATCATGGTGTATGCAAGGGCACCATTCACTTCAAGCTGTTGCACAATACGCGCTAAACTTGCTTGTCGTTGGCCAATGGATACATAAATACAAAGAACATTTTTATCTTTTTGATGCAAAATAGTATCAAGCGCAATGGCTGTTTTGCCAGTGCCGCGATTGCCGATAATAAGTTCACGCTGCCCCTTGCCAATAGGTATGAGTGCATCAATGGCAAGAATCCCCGTCTCAAGCGATTCATTAACCGGACTGCGTTCTATGATACCAGGGATTGAAGTCTCTATGGGTTTATATTCATGCACACCTAATGCACCAAGCCCGTCTAGAGGATGACCCATCACATCAATCACCCGCCCAATCAATTGTGCGCCAACCGGTGTTTTAAATACAGATCCTGTACGCTTGACTACCTCCAATTCAGTAACTTGGATGGAATTATATAATAAAAAAACTGATACTACGCCCTCATCAAGCTGAAAAATAATACCTTTATTGCCACCCTCAAACTGCACAAATTCACCAAACACTGCGTGGTCAAGTCCGTGCACGCGGCACATTGTATCACCGACCGTAATCACGACACCAATCTGCTCTAGACTGTCCTGCGGTACACCACGCAATGAACGTTCAAAGAGAGCAACTAAATCGGTACTTTTCATTTCCATACAATTTCCTTATTTTACCAACGCATTGTGCGCCATGCGCAACTGTCTTGCAACTGAATGTTCCCAGAACAATATGGTATTTGCCATACGAATGCCGGCAATTAATGCCGGGTCCACTACACAGGTATATAGAATAGTATTACCGGTGGCATACGCCAAGAACTTTTGTATACTCTTGACCGCAGATTCTGATAGGGGGTGCGAACTGGTAATAGTAAATGACATAATCTGTTGGCGTGCACTATACAAGTCGCAGAGATCCTCTAATATCGCTGCCAATAAAAACGTCCGCTTATGCTCTAGCAGCACATCAACCAGTCGCAGCAGGCACTCTGGAAGCTCATAGTGTTGTATTAAAGATCGTAAGCCTGTCCTTTTTTCATCATTGCTTAACGCAGACAACTGGAGAAAAAAAAGTATATCAGCATGTTCACGCATGTACGTGGCAAGGTGTGCACACTGTTGCACAATGGGTACTGATAATGACTCATAAAAAACAGCCACAAAAGCCGTGGCATACTTTTTAGCTACCATGTCCTGCGCATAATTCATCGTTCGCTCGCGTGCACGAAGGCAATAATGTCTTGTATATATGCGCGGGCAGCATGCGCAGATGCAAAATGCTGCTTCAATCCTACCTGTGCCGTTTCCAGCGCTCGAGGAACCGCTTGATTATACAGAGCGGTAGAACGTATGTATGCGTTTTTGATCTTTTGCCGCTCAATCGCCGTCTCCCGTAGTGAATCCTGTTGTTTTCGGCGCCTAGTACGTGCTTCATCCACAGCGATACGCCACTGGAGAATGTGTTCTTGCATGCGCAGGGTGCTCTCTTCTTCTTTTTTAATCTGTAAGGCAAATTTTTTAACTTCAAGCCCTAGTTTAGTTGCTTGCAAGCGTAAATCTATCAATTCCTGTTCCTTTTTGCCCATGAGATCTTTAATTCGCACGAGTGCATATTTTTTGAATGCATACAGAGCAACTATCGCTACGACTATCGTATTAACCACACGAAATATAAGAGCAACCGCTGATTCACTTACTATCATGAACTACCCCACGCATCAGGCTATTGACTAATTTGAGCGCAAGATCATCAATTTCTTGTTGTCCAGGAAGGGTAGCTGCTTCTGGTACCGCTGTGGTGGGCACCGGTACTGTTGTGTAGTCAATCACCGGCCGATTATGAATAAAAAATTGACGTTTGAGATGCCATTGATTATAAAAATCCTCTTTGGTGCTCGTAACCAGATTCGTATGGGCAATAATGGCAGAGTGCAACTGATCAAGGTGCTCCTGTTCTTGTCTCAGCAGCGCAACGACTGGTTTACATAACAGAACGCGTACCATACTGTACGCTATGCCAAAATGAATGATTTGTACGACGGTAGTCGCATTGGGTGTTATATCCATGGTATCCCATTACTGAATATAGTAACCCATCGCCACTAATGCTCCTGCTATCAATAACGCGTAGATGGCAGATGTTTCAACCAGACCCATGGCTATCATCATAGTGGTGCGAATATGCCCACCACTTTCTGGATACTTACCGACATTTTCGCATGCCTTTGCACCGATCATCCCTTGACCAAGTGCAGGTCCGATTGCACCGACACCCATAGCAATGGCTGCTCCAAAAAATGCAGCCCCTTTTGCAAAATAAATCGTATCCATCATGACCTCTGGTGTAAAATGGTTCAACATAGTGACAGTGTAAGTATTTTAGCTCACTTTTTCGATTATTTACAAGGTTTATAATTAAATCAAGCCTGGCATTATTTTATAATATGGTATACTAGCGGTCGAATAATCGTATAGGCATCAGCATTGTGCGGTGACTATATTACTACAAAAGCTCATTTTTAAAGCAAGTAATAAAGAGAATAATAATGATACGTACTTATACATACCGCTTGATTACCGTCTTTGCAGCCGGTTGCAGCATCTTATTGTACACGATCACTATAACCGCAGAAATTCCCGCAGACTTTGATATTTTCGATATGCCCGATGAAATGTTTGCGATGGATACCGAATATGGTGCCGCCCTATTACAACGCCGTAACTGCATAGATGCAGATGTAATAGTCACCACCTTGCAAGAAGCGGGTATTATCTCGCTATTAGAGGAAGATCTTTATTTGCACACCAATGTGCCCAACGACCGTCCCCTTGATGATTATCCCGCATTTGAACCATCTTGCTTTCACCTAACCCCCGGATGGGCAGCTGGATTCGATGTTTTTTGGAATAAAACAAATCGCATGAACTTAACCTGGAATAGCAACCGTATCGATTCCTACCTTGCACTGAGTGAACTTGCGCTCATTCAAAAATTAGAAATGGTTATCGATACCATAGCGCCTATCTTTGTAAATCCTGAAACCACTTTTGATATTGCAAAAATTTTGGCAGGCGCGGCAAACATATCAGTCATACAGCGTAGAACTGGTTTTATGCTCCATGGCACCAGAACATGGGAGCGTTTGCGCGTACGTTTTTTCTGCCCACTGTATTACTTAGAACGGAATTTTTTCTTATCGCAAGAAGAACAGGATGAAATTGCCGCAGAATTTGGTTTTGAGGGTGAACGGGAAGATACAGAATTTCAGGATAATCATTTAGTCAGCGACAAGTTTGGGCTTGGCGATACCCGCATAGAAGTGGATAGTACGATATATAATGGCAGTGCTACTGAGTTACGTGCCGGTTTTTTGGCCACTATTCCCACTGCCTTTGCGTTGGCCAGCGGCATTAAGGGATCTTCGTTCAGAAAAACTGCCTGTTTACCACAAGCCAATATTTTTGAAACATTATTTTGCATAGCATTTAGCAATAAAACTGACGCGCAAAAAGCAGCCGAAGCTATCGCGTTATTGCGTTGCTTTGGCCTGGGTGCCCTGGATAGACTATCGGCTAACTTGCTTGATTCACCACTGGGCAATGGCGGGCACTTAGGTATCGGTTTACTCCTACGCTCTCAAACCGATTTAAACAAATGGTTATTACATACACGCGGACATGAATTTGAATGGCGTAATCGTGTGTCACTTGAATATCAACTTCCCGCGAATGAAAAACGATTTTTTGTAGAAAAAAACTGTATTGCGGCATTTAACGCACGCGATTTTTCAAGCGTGGAAAACGCTGACAGCAATTTAGAATTTTTAGAAGAACAACTGGTCAAACGACTGTATCCTGTTGCATTTGATGTGCTTATTCAGCCCGGTATTATATGCCGACTTGATAGCAGAATCTGCTACCAAAGAAAGCGGTGGGGGCTCATGCTTGGCTCAGATTTGTGGGCACAATCACGTGCCCATTTTAAATCGATCGATGCATTTGGCAGACTTGCTAATCAGATAGACATTTGCAAGACAGAAACGTCCGGCGCGTATCAAATCAAACTTTTTGGCGGACTGAGCTACACATGCGAACGCCCGAAGCGCACGTGGCTTTTTTCACTGGATGGTGATGCCACAATCGCCAATGGTGGCATTGGCAAAGACTATTCGATTGTATTGAATGTAGAAACCCACTTTTAATACACGCTTATTTACACAGAAACAACCTACCATCGGACAAAAAATACAGTATACTAAAGGCTAACATTAATACTTAAATAAGGAATCTATCATGAAGACAACATTAGCTATTACCTTACTCGGCGCTCATCTTTTAGTAACTACATCACCAATTGCCACACAACCGATAGAAAAACCGAGCAATAACCACATCGTGCTTGAATCTTCGGTATTGCACACATTCGACGGTGCATCGGTAGGCATTAACGCTGATGTAGTACATTTAATTATCTATGCACGCAAAGCCATTACCCAACAACTTTTCGGCTTACACAATCCCGATAAATCATATACCGGTATGTATACCTTTCATAATAAACAGTGTTCCATTCAGCAGCTGGTAGAACTCGAAGATATGATCTTGCAATCGGACAATCAAACAGACAAAGAAACACTGCAAGCTATTTTGCGCCAAGCAAAAAAGGATTTTTTAAACAAAGTACATGCTTTTATGGAAAATGCTCGCAATTCAAAGCGGTTACTGCTGGTATTAATTGAAGAAGATTGTATCAAGCGTGGCATTGATGACCAAACCTTGTTGATAAAATGGGGCGAAGCGCAAACGGACGTTGAAGAACTGGAAATCTTTGATAAACAGATATGCTCACTGCGACTATTTAATAGATTCTGTTGCGATTTACTAAATTTTCTAGGGGATTTATTAGCAAGTTGCCCTAAAGGAACTGAGCAATTTAAACACCTGTGTGAAAAACGTACTAAAGCGGTATCACTATTACCACAACTACACGGGGTCCAAAAAATCAGTCCAGAAAAACGAGAAAAATTTAAGCATGAATTTGTCCAATATCTTTTTGTACATCATTTAAATAAGCTGAGCATAAGCGATATCACTACCTCTAAATTAGAAGCGCTGCTTGCTGAATTTGAAAAAAAGAATAAGTAATAGTGTATGGATAACACCAGCCACATAACCGGCGTTGTTGAAAAACTTCTTTTTTCAAGTAATGAAAGCGGTTTTGTGGTATTGGTGCTCATGGTACATAACCAAAAAATAACGGTTACCGGCCACATGCCCAATGTGCAAGCGGGACAACATATTAGTGTGACCGGCTCATGGCAATTACACGCTAAATTTGGCAAACAATTGGTAGCACAGCAGTGTACCACGCATGCCCCGACCAGTATTGTAGGACTGAAAAAATACCTTGGTTCAGGCCTTATTAAGGGTATTGGGCCGGTGTACGCAGAAAAATTGGTGAATTATTTTGGCACCCAGGTGCTTGATATTATTGATCAGGAACCATCACGATTATCGGAAGTACCGGGCATCGGGCAAAAACGAGCCGCTGTTATTACCAGTGCGTGGCAAGACCAAAAAGCAATCTCGCATATCATGGTGTTTTTGCAAGAAAAGGGTATTTCACCAGCCTTTGCTACCAAAATTTATAAACAGTATGGATCGAATGCCATTACCCTGGTCACTGAAAATCCGTATAGACTTGCTGAAGATATTTGGGGCGTTGGTTTTAAGACTGCCGATCAGATAGCACAAAACCTTGGCTTTGCGCATAATTCTCTCAAGCGGGTAACTGCCGGCATTACCTATGCACTGACCACCCATATCAGCTCTGGCAATCTCTATGCACCCATAGACGATATGAAAGCAAAAACTATCGAGCTATTGTCTCTCGAGCAAGAAGATGGTATGCACAAGATCAAAATCGCCTTGCATGATCTATATAACCAACAAAAAATTGTGTTACTCACACATGATGATACCCATTATATCACGCTCGCGAAATACTATTTTAGTGAAAAAGGGGTTGCCAATAAGATCTTGAAATTACTGGGCAACCCACCAGACACGCTGTTCGATCTCGACAAAGTGTATACACAATTGCGTACCGATACCAGCGCTGTAGCACTCAACGATGATCAAATACGCAGTATCATTACCTGTTTACAACACAAAATAACGGTCATCACCGGCGGGCCGGGTACGGGCAAAACAACGCTCATAAAACAACTGCTCCAGATACTCGATACGCACAAATGTAGCTATAAACTGACAGCACCCACAGGCAGGGCAGCTAAACGCATGTTTGAAGGAACTGGCAGACAGGCGAGCACTGTGCATCGCTTATTAGAATTTGATGTCAACAGCATGGGATTTGCGCGCAATGAGCAGAATGCACTGTCTCTTGATTTTTTGATCGTCGATGAAGCTTCTATGATTGATATTTTTTTGGCTCACGCGATACTACGCGCTCTACCTTCGCATGCACGCCTGATATTAATCGGTGATGTAGACCAACTGCCATCAGTTGGTGCGGGTAATTTTTTGCACGATGTGATTGCAAGCAACACAGTACCCTGTATTCGCCTTACCCACATTTTCCGGCAGGCACATGACAGTATGATTATCCGCAATGCACATCGCGTCAATAATGGCGAATTTCCGACCATGGATGCAGATGCACGCAAAGATTTCATCTTTATCAAAGAACAAGAGGCTGGTAACACGGCGGCGCACTTGGAAAACATTTTTGCCAATGGACTGCGCAAATATGGTATTTCTCCCGCCGATGCGATTGTACTCACTCCCATGAATCGCGGTATCGTGGGCACCCAACAGATCAATCACCATTTGCAACAGATTATTAATCGCACACAGGGAGCAGAACAGATAGCCTACGGCAGTGTTACCTTTAAAATAAATGACCGCGTCATGCAAATACGCAATAATTATGACAAGCTCGTCTTTAATGGCGATATTGGCACGATCGAAACTATTAATCTCGCCGATAAGCAACTGACCGTGCGCTTTCTTGACCGCGCTGTAGACTATGATTTTAGCGAACTTGACGAACTCACGCTGGCCTATGCAATTACCATCCACAAAAGCCAGGGATCAGAGTATGCCGCCGTTATTATGCCTATTTTTATGCAGCATTACACTCTTTTACAACGGAATTTACTCTACACCGGCATCACCCGGGCTAAAAAATTGTGCATTTTGATTGGGCAACCAAAAGCTATTGGCATGGCCATTAATAATACCAAGGGCCTCGAGCGTACTACTTTTTTACAGCAGTATTTAACGTCTGATTTACAGTGTCGGTGATGGGCGAGTAAGCATGCAATTGCCGAGCTAAAATATATCGACAACAAACGTTGCAACAGTGATGTCAGTATATTCGTGAAAAACCTGCAATTTAAAAGACCTGCGCATATCTTGCGGCACTAAAAATATTTTTTCGATTGATTGTCCAGGTTTTGCCACGATAGATCCCGTAAGCAGAGCTCTACGAAGATCACTTCCAAGCTGCTTATTAAGGCTCCGAAAAGTTATGTAAGCATATGGTGCGATGACTACGGTGTTTATAGCATGATACGCCCAACACAGCAAAAAGATTTTTACGCCAGGATCTTTTGGTTCCATCTGACCAGTTTGTATACTGTATAGCATTGCAGGAATAGCAATAGCCATGCATGGTATACTTCTAATAATCCATCGCAGCAGCGTCTTTGCTATTTCATGGTGCTTAAAAAGTTCATACAGATCACGTATATCAGGTCTTGGATGTTGTGTTGAGATTTCGGATATAGATATTGTTTGCCTGCTCATGTTTTTGAGTTTGACGCGAACTGGGATATACCCTTTTTCAATAAAATTTGCAGCTGTTAATTGCCATCCATCGGTATTGATAATCAGTTCATCATCTGCGCAAATCGAAGCAGAGAGTGCGATATTGTGCTGCACCTCTCTGAATTGCCTTGGTTGGGCAGAAAGGAAGGCTACAAAACCAACACCAATCACGCATGCAAATATTTTTTTCATAATGAAAGTTCCGTCGTTTATTAAATGCTGTCCCTATATTTTGCGATCAAATCCTTCACCATTTCATGCACTTGTTCAGTATGCCAAATGGCTCTGGAGAGTTTTAAATGGAGGGATATAAGGGTTTTAACCATATCATCAACATCTTTAACTTTAGTGTTTAATAATTCATGTAGTAATAAATTAATATCTGTAAAATTTTCCTGTGCATCAGATGCATTTTCTAATTCATCGATAATTTTATTTTTACTAAAAACTGGTGAAGTCAATTGACTGTTAATATTTTGCAAAAGTAATACTATTGATTCTAACTCGTTATTCATACTATAAACCTTTATGTTGGGATAGTTCTTCCTTGAGCGAGGGCTATTTCAGTTTTGGCGGCATTGACTGTTCCATCTAAATTCAATACACCCTTGGCACGACCTTTGTGTGAAAAAACTTCGATATGATCTAGGTGCACTTTATCCAAATAAAACAGATCTCCTGCCTCTAACATAGGATGTTTAATTTTACCTGTTACTTTATAAATAGTCGCGTCTTTATATTGCCGAGATGTGTGAGTACAAATTTTTTTTAATTCCTGACCAAATTTTGTCTGAAAAAATTCCTTCATATTACCAACGCGCAAAACGGCAGCTTCTGCTTTTTTTGCCGCACCACTCGCCTTATTTGCAGCCTGCTGAAGCGACACAGTCTCCTGCGCACCGGTTGCAATACTAACCGGAATACCTTCTGCCGTTATCGCAATGGTTTCTCCCACTGGTTTTGTAAAAGTTTTCAGCCTTTCTCCTAATTTTTTAGCCAATACTCGCGCTGGTTCAGTAGACCGTTTGACGGTCTCTATTACTTTCGCAGCCTTCATTAATTTCGCTATGCGAGTAATACCTAGACCCACAAAGTGTCCTGCGAGCACATCTGCGACTAAGTCACGCCGCTGTTCGGCGGTCAATTGAGTCAGATCAAATTTGTTACAAAATCTTTGGATTTGTGCTCTCCGCGCTTCCTCGTTAATCGGTGGTACATACCATTCATCAGAATCTGCATTGATACTTAAAAACTCCATTACTAATAGGGTTGTATGCAATAAAGCATCCGGCAACTCTTGAGCAATGATAATGGGGTTTAAGTTGGAAAAGAACCGTTTTACAAATCGGACCATGATCCTGTATTCTTGTGACGGGGCAAGGCGCTCCTCCGCAATGATTGTATCTACTTGGGCAAGATACAGATCAAAATTATCGAAGTCTTGCGGTTTTATAGCATCCAGAGTTTGTACAATTCGTTCCTCAGCTTTTTTGCTCATTTGTATCGTGTCATCATACCCGTAAGTCTGTGTAAAATCATACTCCGGATCAGTGCTTATAGGAGTAACATCGGTCGTTAAAGATGACGCTGATGAGGTATTAGCACCGGTTATCGGCAGATCGCTATTTGGGTGTGATTGTGTTGTAGATGTAGTTGTTGTTGTGCCAGGTCCGGTTACGGCGGTTGTTGTTGGTGCAGATGAACTAGAGGCACTCGATGAACTTGCTGCAGTCTGAGTAGTGGTCGCAGGCGCCACAACCCGCCCCCGTATAAATTCTTGTTGTGCCTCTGCTATAACCTGTTGCGCATTTGGGTGTTGTCGCTGCACAAGTGCGTGCGCATTATCAATGATACCAAACCCTGCAGGCTTCTCGTAGTACGCACGCACATTCTGATCATATGAGTAGTATTTTCTATATACCTCAAGCAGCGCTACTTTAACTTCGGGGCCCTCAGCTACTGCCAGTGCCTCAAATGTTTTTAAAAGTTCATTATTGACTGCTTTCATTAAACAATACTGTTGTAGTCGCAGTATTCTTGTGCCACCTTCCTTTTTGTGTCCTTTACGACTGAGCATCAGGGTGTCTACCTGTTTATAGCGAGCCGCTAGTTGTTCAATTTGGCCATTCTTAGCCATATCACGAACCTTGCACAACTGAGGATAGTCAAACTGGCCCAAATCAATAAGACTTTGCTCTGCTTGCTCAAGCTGATCGCGAATGTCGTAGTAATCCGCAGATGGGATCCATTTGTTATACTCAGTCAGCAGCCGATCTCGTATTAATTGCAACATTTTAATATCGCCTTGCTGCTTGTATTGTTGAATAGTTCCTGGTGGCATGGTGATCAGTTCACCGTGCAGTGGTCGTACCTCATTTGAGATATTCACTCGACGCGATCCAGGTATTATCCGAAAAACAAAGCTGATATTATATTTGCTACAGAAATCTTGCACACTTTCGTATAGGGTTGGTGCATGGGTACGGCGTATCTGCTCATGATATTGATCGATATTAGACAAAGACGATGAAGGCGGCAATGATACTTCATACCCAGATGAAGATGAAGACGAGGCAGATGATTCAAGCGGCACATAACCTTTCCTGATAATATAGGCTGCCAGGGTTATAGAAGGATTGACCTCTGGGTTGAAAACAGCATATTTTTCCTCATCATCCATCCCGGCCATAATCATACTCATTTGCTCAGTAGATATGATGTATGCCGTAGGCGATGTACAAAACTGCAAAAGAAATCCCTCATGGTACTTAGTAATCGTCGGACCCATTGCTATGAGGTTTGCGGTTATCATCTCAAGTTGCTGTGGCAATGTTGTAGCAACCGGTATTTTACCAGCCGGCATCATGAACATAAGCAGGATTTTGGCTATCGTTTTAACCGGTTGAAATGGAATTAACATTTATATCCTTTGACTTTCGGCTTTCAGCTTAAGGTAACCTGCCGGGGTTATAAATCGAAAAGCCTGGCGCTCAAGGAAATCGCCGAATGTATAATACCATGTTCCTTTTATATAATGCTGTATATTCGACATCAATTCCGCCGATTCTTTGTCAATCTTGCTCAATGCATCACGCATAATTGTTATTTCGGCAACTGATGGTGTCTGCAACACATCGAAGGTAGCATGTGCTTGCCGATGCCTAATAATAAGATCATTAATGGTCGCTGTGTATAAACATGCTTCACTTGACCCTTCATCAACTTTATTAGAAAGCCTTTGTCTCAAAATTCTGAGATCGGCTATCTTCTGCCGTACCGTTGCTATCTCTCTGTGCACTTTTAAAAGCAATTGTTCTCGGTAAATTTCCATTTCTTCTGCAGACAAATTATCGGTAATACTTTCAGCTTTCAGTGCCGTATTATTGGAAGAATTGTTATACGAATAATTGGCGATAATAGCGTTAATACCCCAACTATGGCTTGAGCTCTTTTGGTTTGCTTGCATGTCTTTTTGAATCATCGTATTACGCACAAAATTCTCACGATTCATTTTCATGTTTTGTTGATGCCGCCGCTCCTCTTTTTCATCACGTGTTTCATGCTTGCTACCATAGTTGGTGTCTTTATCACTGATATCAATCTTAGCTTTGACTGCTTGCAAATGTGCTTTGGTAATAGGTACGGGCACCACCAGAGGATTGGCTCCTCGGGCCATTTCGCTCGCTCTGCCAATAAGCAATTTATAATTACGCGGTGACCATTGGCCATGTAATGGGGTAAGGAATTGCGTCAGTTCCTGATCGGTGCATGATGGATCAAGCACGCACTGAGGGCTAGTACATATGCGTTTGAACAACCGTACCGTTCCTGTAAGTGCCTTTGGTTTTTCCAGTTTAATCCATGAGCATCGGGCTCTATCTTGCAGTTGAGGCGGCAATTTATCCACATTATTCATCGTACCAATGATAAACAGCTGCCGATTATCTTCCTGGCTATCAAGAAACGTGCAGAAATCTTCCGCCGTATCACCGGTATCAAAGTTACTGTTATTATACTCCTCAAATAAGCGATTCATCTCGTCGATGATAATGACAGTGTTCTGCCCTTTGGCCACAATTTCTTCTAATTTTTGTTGCAGTCTGATTGAGGTACCGCCCCTATGTTCACCACGAATTTGGCGGCCACAGATACACGCAATATGCCACCCTGCTTTAAATGCAATGGTACGCGCAAGGGTAGATTTACCGACACCCGGTTCTCCATACAATAACCGCAGGCGTGATGCGATCATGTACAGTGATTGATTATTGAGCATATGAACTAAGTTTTTTGCTTCCTGCGGGGTATCTGCATCTGCAAAGGTATCTTCTAGCATTTGTCGATCACGCTCATAGTACCTTTTAATCGATGCATCATCGAGACTCGCTGGATTAAAACGTGCCGGACAAGGCATAGATTGGAGGGTTGGTCCATATACTGGTGCGGGAATTGGGACAACAGATGCAGGAAGAGGCGTGGGTCGCGATTGAATAAGTTCTGGATGATTAACCTCATATTCATCTTCGGACTCGTGATACCGACAGAGATTGGCAATCATCGAAACGCACACGAGCAGCCGCCGTACCCATGGCTTGCGTAGTAAAAGTTCAGGCGTAACCAGTTTTTGTGCAGATAAAGACACATTTTCTTGAGCGGTTCTCATCGATTGCTGGCCGTTATCCATTGCAAATGTAACAGTCGACACAGCCAATAAGAAGCTTAAAAAATTTTTGCTATAAGACATGTTCACAACTCCTAAAAGATTGTCATTTTTGCACACAGCACACCACTGGCCGTTTAAATATGACCTTATACAGCACGTGCTATATGTATAGCTAGAATTGTTCTGTAAAAAATATACGATACCGTTTTTCACGCGTTACCACGCAAAAACAGTTCGTCTATTTTTTATGCCGAGGTAAGAAACTGAACAATAGGGGGTAAGACGGTAATGTGCATTAAGAAATGTATATGCGACAGGATTAACATGCTGTTCTCCAGATGTTAAATGATTAAAGAATGCTTACTGATTTTTGATTATAAGTGCTTTGCAATATTTAGCAAATACTTTTTTAAAGCACTTTTTGCATGAATCATTCAATTATAAAATTTTATTCACCGCTACAGTACCACTCACGCGTTTCTGGTGCCAGTGATTATCAAAATGCTTGAAAATGTCGTTGGAAACCACCTGGAAAAACCGTGTATAAAGCATTAACATGTCGTGTTTGAGATGATATAATAGGACTCTCAGTCACCAAAAATGCACAGGATTGCACCCACAGTTAATTGTGAGCATTGCATTGAAGCTGCCAGAGCGATGATACAATAAGATGCAAATGCATGATTCAAGAAAGGAACATTATGGCAGAGCAGTATATCCCGGTTTTGAAGGACGGTAGTTTTATGTGCGAAAATGCAAATCTGTGTAGAATGGAATTTTTCATAAAGCACTACATGAGCTTTAAGCCGGATCTGGAGCGTGCCGTAATGAACTGTAAGGGGCCGAGATTAAAGTTGCAAATAAAAGATCGAGATAAAAACAGTGCTGATTTTGATTCGATTGTCGATCTAGTGACAGAAATAGTAGATGATCTTAGAGTAAACGGCAAGTTACGTAACAGCAACCTAAAAGAAGTGGCGGTTTATTCTTGTTATGATAATGAATTACCTGAGATAATCTCTGTTGAAAGAAAGGCCCGTATTGTACTCTATATAGCAACCAGTAGAGATGGGTTTATTGCTGATACACAAGGCAGTGTCGATTGGTTACCCCAGCCGAACGAAGTAGATGATGATTGTGGATTTTCAGAATTTCTTGCCTCAATCGATGTGATTGCACAAGGTAGCCGTACGTTCTTGCAAAGTCTTTCTTTTATCGAATTGGGAATCGTTCCTGATTTGCCATTTGGAGGTAAACATATGTATGTGTTTACGCGTGAACCCATGCAGACGGATCGTATCGACGTTACTTTTGTATCAAGTATCAAAGAGTTTTTGGCTCTTATTGAACAGGACACGCAAATCAAGCGTGTATGGTTAATGGGTGGTGCTGAGTTGATTGCATCATTTAAAGCCGCGGATCTAATAGATGAATGTATTATTACTGTTATACCAAAAGATATAGGGGAGGGGCTTGCGTTGCCTAAACAAGTTTTTGATGGAATGAAATATGTGGGGTCAACTCAGTATTCACATGGCATTGTAGAAAAAAGATATGTGCGTATGTAGCGGGCATTTAAAATAATATGGATATTGATAAATATAAATCAGTCATCCTTGCTTCTGAAATGGCATTAGAGTCAATATGATCAGGCATACCATTCACCGCACCCTTCGATACATTCTCCTTCGCCTTTTGGGTTTCGAAGAACACTTCCGCTTTCGCCAAGGCTACTGCGGACAGGCAAGACACTCCCTCGATACATCCAACTTCGTTGGCCACTCGGGGCGAGCGGGTGAGAAGGCAAAATATCAAGAACTAAAAATCACTGCTATATTTTTTCTAGCCCTTTTCCCCCTTCCCACATACTGCATTACCATCATGCTCAATCCCGCGGGCGATGCGCACAGCACTGGCCGCCACATTCATGACACGTTTGAACGCAGTTATACACTCCGTATTGCGCAGCAGATTAAAAAATCAGTTGAGCAGCAATTGCCATCAGTGTGCGTACTGTTAACACGCTTGCCGGGTGAAGTGACAGCAACACTGCAATATGCTAACTTTGCCAATCGTATCCAAGCGGATTTATATCTGAGCATTCACTGTTTTGAAGAGCAGGCAACCAAACCGCGCCTTTACCTTTATCAATTTTCATACGGCGAAACATTTGCATTGCCAAAAAATAGTCTTTCTTTCTACACTTATGATCAGGCCCATTTATTGAACCTCAAAACGACGACTGCGTATGCACACACACTGTACACAGCCCTCAACAGCTATCAGAAACTCTTTGATATACAAGGCCCTTACCAAATACCATTTGCACCGCTCATTGGTATTACGTGCCCCGCATTTGGCATTGAAATTGGATTGAAAAATAATGACAGTTGGAGCGACGTGATAGAGCCACTGGTCAATGCGATTATCACCATGATGTATGGAAAGTTCACATGAAAAAACAGATCCCCGCAATTACATTTGCCATCCTCGTACACACTACCCCTCTTGCAGCCATGCAGTCAGAAGGCAATACGTGGCTACCGGCCGAACTATGGAAAAAAATATGGGACATAGTACTAACGCAAGCAATACAACGTGTGCCACAAAAACTGTTACGCAGAACCACCCCGCATAACTATCGCGCCTTCATCAAGAATCTCGTAAAATACAAATTGATATGCACACAAATTCCTGCCTATGATCATCAGCTGACTATTGATGACTTCATCAGCAAATCAACACCCACTCAGATTACACGTATTATTTTTGAAGCTCTCAAAACCGAGAATTTTGCCCGAGCACTGGAGCTCATGAGACCTGGACTGACTCAGATAGATAATTTTTTCAATTCTTGTTATTCAATCAAAGTCCACAAAAGATACATCGTTGCTGACCCACTTATGCTTGCAGTACATCATAATAATGTTGCATGTGTTAACGAATTGCTAGAGCTCGACGCTCATCCATCAAGCACTAACTACGGAATAACCCCACTCCATCTCGCGGCGATACACGGTAATCAAGAAATACTATCCTCGCTTATTAAAGCCGGGGCATCCCCAAACCGTAGAGATTGTAATGGGCAATTTCCTGCACATTATGCCTGTAACAACGCTACCCTACGTCTATTAATAACACGAGACAATGAGGATCTACAAGACGCCGCTGGATATACCGCAGGTGATGTATATAGATCAAAGCTCCCTTGTGTACAATGTATCGTACCCTTATTATTGACTCCCATCTTAGCCAATATTTTCCTCGCTCTGTACCTGTGTGTGAATCATGCATTATAAATTCCTAATCCTCTTCAGTTCTTTTTGCTTTATCACTGGCCTATTGTTTTTTGCCTACATGCAAGACCTCATTATTATTCGCCGACCCTTTGTACACGAAACTGCAGCTGGTCAACAGGTAACTAAAAAAGAAGTTACGCTGTCTTTTTGGCATCACCATACATGGCATCACGAAAAAAGAGAATTATTATGGCATGAAAATTTGGGTACTAATACACAAATTCTCATTAACCATCTACTGACACTACTGGCAGAAGAGCAAATTACCCCCAAACGGGCAACGGTACAATCGGTGCTCATCGCCCCGTCAGGACGCACTGCCTACGTATCTTTTGACCGCGCACCTTACCGCAAAGAAGATATCACCTTCACTAAATGGATGTGTATCGAGGCACTACTCAAAACAGTGCGTGAGAACATACGCGATATCGATACAATCCAATTTTTAGTGAACCACAAAACATGGCACGACCAACACCTTGATTTTTCAAAACCATGGCCGATAGAGGGTTTTATGAAGCGCTCACCGGCTTAAAGCCGACGAGCGCGCAATTACGCCATAGCGAAAACCCGCCTACGCACAAGGCTTTCGCTTCCGATAAATCTACAGCGTAACTACGCCGAAGTTTTAACGAAGGCGAGCCGGCGTGGTTCTTGTCGCTCTTTAACTCATGAGATAGAAGCCTCGGGTTTGGCGCGACGGCGAACAAATAGTTGTATATTGACCGGTATCTTATGCTAGCATACATAATCGTGACAGTATTATAGTATCTTTAATAATAAGGAGCAGTACCATGCAATGGCTTAATCCATTTCAAGATATGTCCCGCGAAGTAAAAGGAATATTACTCATGATCGCTGGACTGGTAGTGTTGTTAAACACCTTAGGTATTTTTGCACAACTACTGAAATTGTTAGTAGTTCTTGGTGCTCTCTACATCTTTCTATATGGTCTTTATTTATCGGGGTACTACAAATACATGACCAAGTTGTTTAACAAATAAACCTATTCCTTGATATTGCCGCCTTCGGGCATAGCATTCGTCGATTCTGTTTTGTCACGTGCTTTATCAGCCGGCACTTCATATTGAGTATACGGCGCATAGGTACGCACTGGTATTGCAAGGCCAATCTGGTGCTCACGTAATTTTTTGACTATAAAAAGACGTACCTCGCTGGCAATATCCCATTGATCAAGGGTGTATACATCACTAATAAATCCACGCACCATAAATAGGTACCCATATTCTCCAAAGTTATCAAGACGAATAATAGGGCGTGGATTTTTTAATACTTTCGGATGTGCTTCTGCCGCATCTTGTAATAATTGACGTACGAATTCAGGATCTTGATTGAAATGTATATGTAACAAAATATCATCAAAGGCTATATATTTTCGTACATAGTTCCAATTGGTAATGGCACGGCTAAACAGGTAGGAATTGGGTACCACGATGGTTGTGCTATTTCGTCTGCGCAGCACAAGTGCCCGTGGTGTGATACGGCGTACAACGCCCATAGTATTGTCATCAATTTGAATATAGTCACCAATTTTTACCGGTCGCTGCACCAGAATAATAAAGTAGGCAACAAAATCGCTAATCGGTTCTTTTAATATCCAACCGATACCCAGTGCAAGCGCACCTACTATGTACACGATCAAAGAACCAAGCCCTACTTGTTGGAACCCGAGGAAAATAGCTGCTATCACTATTAAGTAACGTGCAATACTGGTAATAGTATATTGCACCCCCATATCAACCAATAATAAATCAAATATTTTATCAAGGACAAAGTGATCAAATATATATGACACAATAAACCCCGTGATGACAAAACTAATCAGATGCACGATAGAAGATATGCTTATGGGTGGCTTTAAATCAGGAATGAGTGGTTTATAAAGCCATCCACTCATATCTGAAAATGATAATGGCAAATCCCAAATGCGTGCTATTAAAAAGATGGCAACAAAACTACAGGCAAGGAAAAAAGCTATAACTAAAAAGCCAAACCATGATTTGGCATGTTCAAACCTTTCACGTACACTATCTCCTTCACGAATAAAAAACAACCGTGATGCAGCGCTTTTACAACTGCCATAGAGCCACAAAAGCGCCACACAAAAAATACTGGTGTATAGAAAGCCTCGTATGGTGTACACCATCAAGCGTCCGAAGCCCACATAGGGATTGCCCATGACGATGACCACCATGACCATAACGAGTAATACCACATAGTACTGATTAATATAGGTACGTACTAGAGTCCAAAAATCACCCCTGACAGGTAATAAACCAATCAGTTGCTGCTTAGAAATTAAAAGTACGAGCACCAATTGAAAAAAAATAAAAGTAGCGGCAAATAAGACGGTAGGTAGCTCAGAATTTGGATAATTCGCAAACTGCATGAACGCAATAAATGCTTCGCGCAGCAAGAGCAATCCGCTGCTTATATACATGCATAGTGATGTCATTACCATAAATTTACGCTGAAACTCATTGACAATAAGCGCATAGTTATGACTGAGGTTAAAATCCACGATAAAATGCTTGTATTGATTAATCACATACAGTACATAGGGGATTGATAATAGGTAAAAAAAGCAGAACACAACCGGCGGTATGTACGTAGCATAGAGGTAAAAAAAGAGCAGCATGCATAACCATGGCGCAAGTAAAAATCGATATGTCTGAAAAAACATAACCCACGCTGCCACCCATAGACTTATATGATGCATAACGCTATGGCCCTTTGTGCCATAATGCAATAACCATACGCCGATGGGTCTGCTCAGGTAAACGAGCATCAAAAAGAATAGCAACAGTCCGAGCAGCGTAAGCACCATGAGCAACGCGGTACCTGGCTGTGCATAGGAGGCCATAGCCAGTGAGCCGAGCGTATGCATATTGACTGAGCGTATACGAGCCCATAGGTCAGTCACAAAAAAATCAAGATCGGGCCCTATATTTTTAATGCCTTCCCACGAAATAGCATAGTCTGGCCTATGCCAAATGGTAATCGAATTAAGTTCCGTGATAATAAAATTAATATACCGTAATGTTTTCTCTGTTTCAGCAATAATAGAGGCGTATACACTATTAATTTTTTTCAGCACCTCAATACGTTCTTTGACTGCCAGTTCCGCATGCCCTATCATATCCAAACAAACAAAATATTCTTTTGCGGCATTGCGAAATAATTTACCTTGTTTTTGTTGAATATCGTGCCGCAACAATGCAATAGCATCTGATATTTCTCGCTGATTTTTCAGCAGCTCATCCACATCATTCATTTTTGCTTTATATAATGACAAATTGGCACGCGCATCCGCCTTGGGAGATTCATATTGTTGCATTTCCTGCTTAATTGCCTGCTCGGCCGTAAATTTATGCGCACTAATTTTATAAAAAGATTCCTTAACCTGAATTTGTAATCGTTCATTATTCAATTTTATATCGTCCAACATACCTTGGACATCGATTAATGCACGTTTGGTATCAAGTAATAATAGATATGCGTTAAAAGAACTTACCTGACATACCCCCACATAGGAAGAGACCGTATCTTGCGGCTGCATACGCCATAAATCAACGTCAGCATTGAGTGGTATATTGTATCGTTTACTTAAATTCAGGAGCGTTTTTTCCTTCTCTTGGCGTTCGGCTAAAATCACATTAAGCCTTTTACGGTACACCTCGGCTAATCGTATATGCTCTTGCCGTTGCTTGACGAGCGCTTCTTTGGCAACAGTGAGATCCGCCTGTGTGACTTGCACCGAAGGTTTTATGCGACGTAATTCATGCTTTAAGATGCGTACCTGTTCTTCTGCTATAAATTTCTTGGTCTCTAATAGTTGTACTTTCCGCTCTATTTCTTTAAGCCGTAGCTCATCCAATTTTTGCTTATTTTTATACAGTTGCTCTTCGAGATTAAGCAGATCAATCAGATGCTTTGTATCAGCATTCGAGGTTGATTGTTTGACCGCCTTTTCACACTCTTCTTGCTTTTGTTTATACGCAAGCGCAGCCGCTAAAACACCCTGTTTGCGATGATTTAATTCGGTATGTGCATTTTTTTCATGCTCAGTCAACTGCGCAATGCGCTGCTCTTGCAGTAAAATCATTTTATGCAAATAGGCCACATCGTTAAAAGAATAATAAACCAGGTATTCTTTAAACTTATGTTCTTTCTTGAATTTGGCAAAATCAGCATCATCTAGATATGTACTCAGCAAGGCACTATGCTCATCCAGGAGCGTTATAATCTGTTGTCTGACGATATATTGATCTTTAAGCAGTTGATACAATTCATTGAGTATGGCAAGTTTTTTGGCAAGTAAATCATTATCTTGTGCATGTGATAGCTCTACCTTCACTACTGCTATGTCGGCATCTATCTCTTCCAACCGAATTTTACCCGAGTCTTGGTATTCCTGTTGGATGCTCTCGAGTATTTTTTTCTCCTTTTCAAGAGCCTCACGTATGGCACGCTTTTCTTCACCTACTTCTACAAATATTTTTTCGCTCGATTTGCGCAGCGAAGCACCAGCTTTTTTGAGCAAATCTGCGCTCGCGTGCATGTTCATTAAGTGCACAATGAGCACTACAAACAGCGCGTGTAATTTTTTCATGTCACTCTACTCGTATGTAAAAAATGTACCGTCTTTAGTTGATTCATGTTGCTATACTCAGCAATAGTGTGCTGCAACCAACTATCTAAATCTTTTTCGCTCTCTAAATGTAATGACTCTTCTACAAAAGTGTCAATAGAGCATCCATGCAGTTGATGTAAGGTCAGCAGACGCATGTGATAGTGACACGATGCAAGACCTAAGAGTACCAACAATTTAAAAATAAAAAATTTTTTATATTGTCGAGCCTGTACATAGTCACGTGGTTCATATAATTTCAACAGTAATGCAAATAATCCTTGTGTACAACTGCCAACGGGTACAAAAAGACTACATAATTCAAGCACATGGTGCAAAAATAAAATATCTTCCTGCGCCACATATAAAGGACTATTTTCAATCCTCACATCAGCAATGATTAATCTGCCGCGTACCGATTCCACGCTATACGTTAACAACACCCCCGCAGACTCTATTGCTGTGTATGCACTCGTATCGATACGGCCATACGCGGCATCAAGCAGTGCTATTTTAGATTTTTTTGTGGGCCATGTACGCAATACAATACCCTTATGACGCATACAATCGGTATCCAATTAGTATAAAATAAATAAGAAAAAACAGTTTTAAAAAAATATATCAATACCATAGCAAGCTTCGCCATAGTAAGCAAAGATTTACTTTTGGTGCTTCGACTGGGTATTGTGAATAATAAAGTTTCTTACTCCAATGAGGTATTTCACATGTATAAAAAAAATCTACTCGCCTTGACATACGTGCTTATAGTATCGACAGTTATCAACGCGAAAGAATTAGTAGAAAATGCGCATAAAAAGCCACGGCTTACGGTTATTTTTGTAATCGATCAATTTGCGTATCATTATTGGACCAAACTTGATAAACACTTTAAATATGGTCTGAAAACATTTGCTGATAAGGGCGTTGTATACAACAACACCTATTTTCCCCATGGTGGCCCCGCAACGGGTACCGGGCACACCGCACTCAACACCGGTGTATATGCAAAAGACCATGGCATCGTAGGCAATAGTTGGATGACGCCACAAGGCAAAAAAATTGCGTGTGATGAAGGCGACACTCAAAAAGATGCCGTGTTTAATCCAGCGGGCGGTATCTATGATTATGGAAAATCTGCGCAACAGATTATGACAAACGGCATTTCAGATCAATTTGTGCTGGCCACAACTCCCGATGAACCACATTACGCATACAGCGTATCGGTCAAAAGTCGTGCTGCCATTTGTACCGCTAATAAATTAGGCAAAGCCCTCTGGATAGATAGCGATACGGGACTGGTGACCAGCAGCAAGGCTTATTTTAATGCATTACCAAACTGGGTCATACAATTCAATCAGCAACAACACACGCACACATTACGCAACACAGACTGGAAATTAGCGTATGCGCCTCATGACACTGCCTACCGTTTTAATGATCTGTGTAATTATGCACATGCAAATGCAAAAGGCACCCTGCTTGGTAAAAAACCAACATTTTCCCATGTGAAAAAACATAAAAAAGAGTGCGAACTCTTCTTCTCAACACCACAAGCGAATGAACTGACGTTCAGATTAGGTAAAGAATGTTTGAAGCGTCATATTTCAGCCACAGATAATAATAATATACTACTCTGGGTGTGTATCAGTGGACTTGATAAGGCAGGCCACATGTTTGGCCCAGACTCGGTAGAACTCATTGATATGATTTACCATCTGGATAAACAGTTATCTGATTTCATGGATTTTGCTACCGCGCACATGCAAACAGATAATATACTCTTTTGTCTGACCGCTGATCACGGCATCGAATGTATGACGGAGCTTATTAATAAAAAGGGTCTAGATGGCGCACGCCGCATACTATCATCCGCACTCATTGAACGCATTAATAAAGTTATAGAAAATAAGTATGGTGCTTCAGATAGTATACGGGATATTAAACAACCGAATCTGCATTTGAATAATCAAGCGCTAGAAGCTGTGCCGGCGCAAACACAACAGGAAATCATCGCGGATATTAAAGCACACCTACTCAAAACGCCGGGTATAAAAACGGTCTGGACTTATCAAGAATTATTGAATGCAACATTCACTAGTTGCGAATTGGAAAATTATTTCAAGCAACAGCTGTTCCCTGAGCGCAGCGGTGAACTTATAATCCAAACCTACCCGTATGTCATTATGAATGATGATGAATATACCAAGGGTACTTCACATCAAACACCGTATGAATATGACACCCATGTGCCTCTTATTTTGTATAACAAGAGCATAGGCAAACCATGCACGGTACAAACTAAGGTATGGGCGCTGCAACTTGCCAACACGCTTGCCCAATTATTGCGGGTCAGCAAACCATCTTCATCCACCTTTGAGGCGTTACCCGGAGCATTGGAGAGTTTACACTAATTTTTCTACCTGAATCGGTACAGACAAACATCGCCCCCAGTTGATATATCCTCTTCTTTTGCTATTCTATATCTGAATATATCAATTTGGAGGCTTTGCGTGAAGATTAGGTACCACCACATCATCCGACTTTTAATAGCCATCTGTACCATGGTCTGTGGTCTGACGCCCTTATACAGTATGGATGTCCTGTACCAAGAAAAGGGGGTTACTATCACACAAAATGATATCGCTACCTTTGGCAACGGTACATTGGACGAAGACCGCTTTGATGCCCTCCAGGCTGCTTTAACACCCAAAATCCCTGAGTTCGCAGATAAAACATTTGTCGACTATCAGCAACTAGACCCCGCTATGCGCGGCGCAGCCAAAGAAGTAATACTCACTGCGTTACAAAATTTGCAAAAGCAAGAGAATCCGCAGGAATTGCCTTCCTCTGCTCAATCAGCCCCTACTATTCATGCTGCAATACAAAACGCGGGTACCTGGTTATTTAATGATGCACCAGACATATTTTTACACGGTATATCGACCATCGTGGGAGGACCAATTATAACACCCAAAAAACCAAGTATACCCTGCGTATCCATTGCAGAAGATTCCGATGATAAATACCAAGATGCTTTAGGATCAGATGATGAATTCGAAGACGCCTTGCCAATCGATATGACCAAAATTAATACAACCATGCAAAAAGCTGAGGACAGTATCAAAAACATCGATAAGAAAACGGCTCGACTGACCAAAAAATTGAACACTGCGATCAAAAATACACAAGACAAAATCGATAAAATGGAAGCTGATAAAATCAATGCCATTAAAAAACAAAATGAAATTTTAATAGGCGGTCTATTACCTGCACAAATCAACATACCAGATCCTATCAATCGCACCATCCAAACTGTCCAAATTGATCCCGGACTACCGTTCCCTGTCGCCGTGTATAGAAGTGATTTGATTCATGGTGCACATTGTGCAACAAAATTGTGTGTCGCGTACTGGGTACTTTCTTATTTATCTGCGTGCCGCGCGAGGCATATTTATCATGCAATGGTAGGTAATCTTGATGAATTCATTACCTTACTGGAGACCAACATTGAACAACAAAAGAATCCTCCCATCGCAGAAAAACGAACCTGGAAACAGACAGCAACTGATTTCATCACACGAAAACCACTCAAAAAATCTGCCGCTCAAGAACTCAATGAGCATATCGTAAAACACCATACCTATATTGGGTACAATCCATGCAAACGAGCACTCATGGTACCATTAATTGCATACCTGCTGACTAACGCTGGCATTGCATATAGTGAACAGAAAAATCTTAATCATGACACAGACTACGCCGAATCCTCGCAAGCATATGTAAAAGATACCAATGGCACCCTACAACCACTAGACGCAGATTTCACTCCAATGGCTGCTACAACCATGTTGCAATGCCTCTCGATACGTGGATTTTTCAGCACACTCATTGATAAGGCGCCACAGTCGATCAAGGAATTATCACCGGTACCCCTGTCGCAAAAAGAACTCCTTGAAAAAATTGGCACTCATGCTCCCGCACGACTACGAACCTCCATCGAATCACAGGCTATGCAGAATGTAGGCTTACTGGCAGCGTCACTCCTTGAAATAAAAATTATGGATAGTATCTATCAGGCACGCTGGCAAATCTATATCACATCACATATGCCCTATTTACTCGAATTACTCAAACGCTACCGCGATGTACGTATGCTACCAGCAGATGATGCCACCCGTATTCAATATGAAGAAGAAATTATGCAGTGTGTAAAAGAAGGTAATACCCTGTCAGGACTGAATCGCGCAACGCTCTGGACGACGATTGCACGCGCTGCAAACAGCACCGTATCATGGCTTATTATATCTCCCATCATCGCCTGCGCTGTCTGGCATTATAAAAAACAAATTGGTCACTATACACTCGTTGCAGGTCAAGCAGCAATCCAAACTACCATAGCGGCAACAGTCATTGCGTTCAAATTCGGCGTACTTGCAACAGTCGCTGCCGCACGCGGCATTGCGCGCAATGAGGGCATACAGCGTTTTGCACATACTATAGGTGAAAAAATTAATCGTGGTTTATATTCAATTCGTAACATGTTTTAAATGTGAGGAAATACTATGAAAAAACAAATACTACAGGTATTGATACTATTGACGGGTATTACCATAGGGCGAGATGCATATGGGATGGATTGGCTCAAAAAGGTAAAAGAATTTGATCCTCTGGACACTATGCGCAACGGTTTGCAATATTTTGGCGATCATTCGAAAGAGATTCAAGCAAAAATTGATGCAAATAAAGCTATTCTGGCAGATAAAAATGCGAACAAAGACGCAAAAGCTGATGCTAAAATTGAGCTTGCACAACTCAGACAGGAGCAAGAATTCTATAATAGTAAAGGCAAAAATATAGAGAGCATACGATTTACCTTTTTTGAAGGCGTTTTGGCCAGCAAAATGGACGCCGCTACAAAAAACAAAAAAGAGACTGAACGCAAAGAGAAAATAGCAAACATGGCAGTCGAAAATGAACTTGCCAAAGAAAAACGTGAAGCAGAAATAGCAGCAGAGACAGCGAGTGCGGTGAAAAAAATAAACACAAGGGGTGTGCAAACACGAAAAACTCTACAAACATACTTGTCTGTCGCCACCGATCCGACTAAGCGCCTGGGAGCCATCAAACTAGTGGGTGGTTTAGTGGCTGCGAGTGCACTCGCCTATTATGGCATCAAATTTTTATCTCATGTTGTCGAAGATATGTACCGGGTACCCGCATTGGCTGAAAAAACGACTATTGTGCCGATGCATACCAGACTCTATAACTGGATTTTTAACATTGACACCTTCGAAGTCACACTCGATGATGTCATCCTGCCTCCTGAGTCCGCAGAGTTTTTCCGTGGATTTGTAAAAGCAACTAAAAATACCATAGATAATGGCGGCTATTGCAGACATTTACTTATACCAGGACCTCCAGGAACCGGTAAAACGCTCATATCTATGGCCCTTGCAAATGAATTGGAACTACCCGCTATCTATTTTAATGCAGCAAAGCTGAGCAACTGCTCAGTTGAAGATGCGCTGGTGCGTATCGAAAAGTTATTTGCCTATGCACATAATTCACCGGTGCCAGTGGTAATTATCATTGATGAAGCTGAAATAGTATTTAAACATCGCAATAGCACTGATTTATCTGAAAAAACACGTATGATCATGAACGATATTATGGCAAAAACGGGTACTGAACAGTCTGATTTTATCCTCATTGCACTTACCAATAGACCAGATGATTTTGACGAAGCATTCAAGAGCCGTTTTAGTGAAACCATATACATTACTCCACCAAGCTACGATCAACGCAAAGACATGCTTGAAATGTATATTGATCGCTATCTGATTAATTCGGCCTTTGAACGCAAAAAACGATGGTTTGATTTTGGTAAAAAAGAACCGAAAAAGAATACCATCCAAATAGAACGTGATCTCTTTAATACATCGGCTATTGAAAATCTCGCACGCCAAATAGACGGCTTTAGTGGCCGTGATATCTCACAAATGATTCTCGCAATGCGCGAGGAAGCATTTGCATCTGATCACCCATCCATTAACCATGATCTGTTGACCAAGGTGGTAAACCGTAAGCTAGAGAAAAAGCGCAAAGAAACGGCAACCACCACTCCTGCGGCATAAAAAAAACAAAGGGGTGTTCATGCTTTTGAACACCCCTTTTACACCTATTCAGGTATTATTTCTGATTATCATATACCGCGCAGATGATAAAGCCGAGCGATCCGACCGTCAAGGCAAGCGGAATTACTAACATGCCATACTGGAAAGCAACGCGGCTTTCAATACCTCCCATACTGGTAATTACTATGCCAATCACCGTATGAAAGAGGTAGCCAAATGTCATAATGATCATATTGGCAATAGCGGTTGTAATACCTGCAACATGCGCAGATACATAAGTAGAAGCCTTATAAATTGCAAGGATCTGATAGGCGCAGCACACACCAACGCCAAAAAAAAGCACCGATATCATGCCGGTAGTCATACCGCCGGCAATTAACAAGAAAAAGGTGCTCGCCATAAAAATACCTGATGCCACGATTGTGCCAAGGTAGGCATTTGTCTTTTCAGCAATCAAACTTAATAGGGGAGCTCCCATGCACATTCCCACAAAAATAAGGGATGGTGCGGTTGCCGCAAACCCACTCTCAAATCCGTATACACGCTTGAGAAATTCAGTACCCCATACATCAGCAAATCCTTCAAGCGGTCCAACCATGAGACCTGCACAAAAGCACGTTGCCATAACGCGCACGTTGGTCAAAACTTGCCATACATCATGTACCACTGATCGTTGCGTACGCGCTTGGGCACTCGGAATGACAAGAAAACTAAGAATAGCCAAAAATATTCCCACAACTGCAAAAAGCCCAATGACTGATTTATAGCCCATGAGGCGACACAGATGCAATACGGGCGCACCGCCATAGATTGCTCCAATTAATCCAATAGTCACTGATATACTTAACATCCGCGCAAAATGACGTTCGGGAAAGGTGATGCGTACCAAATGAAATACGCTCAAAATGGCTGCCGATGAACCAATGCCTATTAATAAGCGGCCAATAATGGGATATATCCAAAAATCTGCATATATGAATGGCAGCAATCCAGTCGCCGCCGCACAAAGAGCAATGGGCATTACCCGCTGCGGACCATAGCGATCAAGTAAACTGCCAATGGGGATATGCATCAGTGCATACCCTACGTAATATACCCCCGAAAGTTGCCCAAAAGTCGCAGGATCTATATGAAATTGCTGTAGAATATCAACCATCATGATGTTGGGCATTACGCGCAAAATATATTGATATGCATAAAATACTGAGGCCACCAGCCATCCAATAAACGGTACCAAAGACATATACTATCCTTGAAAATTAAATGATAAATAATGTTGAGAACATGAGAAAAAACTGATTGATTTAAAACCAAAAATAAGATACTGCGCTACCCGCGCAGAAGAAGGGCTATAGAGTGGGAGAACGGAGTAAGAGAGTGCATAACTATCATATATTGCCTCTGATAAGGTACGCTCCTTGTATGTATCACACAAGCCTTCATGATGATTGGTTTTACCTACTTTGTCAATAAAAACACAGTCACCTTTCACTTGACACAGTGCTCAAAAATGTTGATACTAAAATGCGTATAGTCTTTATGTTTAACTCTTTTTAAGGAGTCCGACCATGGCACACACAACGTTGCCGCCCCAAAGGTCACACCGTATACAAACAAAAACTCATGCTATCCCATCGCTTATCTCTTCCCCTTCTTTTTCTTATTGGCGTCCCTTTATTATGAGCATCTCTGCTCAATCCATGTATCTGGGTTAACCCCCAATCATTTAATTTTCAATAACCAACATTCTTGTAATTTCTGAGGCTATTCAGGATAACTGTGATTGTGCAGTTCGTGAGCTTGGCAAGATGCGCAGATTGTCTTTTGATAGATGCACTTGTACGCAGTAATTTTTAGGTATGCCTATTTGTGCTGGTACAAGCATCGTACCGAAACTTTGCCCTCATGATCTCCGTCTTATTTTTGGTAGACCCAGAAAATCGTTAAAACGAACTAAAAAATCCTTAACTAAGGAATTCTATGGTTTCATGTAAAAAATTACACGCCATACTGTACACAACGGTCCTTGTCTGCTCGACTGTGGTGGGCATGGATCAAATCGTCCATCTTCCACCTACCTGTACTCAAATACCGACCGGCATTATCACTTATCTGAGGTCTTTGCCGCACATATATACTACTGCAGGTACCATTATTGAAAAAGCACAAGAAATAACTCGCTTCTTGTGCGCATTTTCAAATACACGAGGTGGAAAAGTAACCCTGAAAGGCGTTGATACACTTACAAGTAAAATAGCAGAATTTGTGCGTGCTGATAAACCAATTGAAGGGGTTTTAGTGGCGTTTCCTGCCAAATCTTCAAACACTGAAACAAAAGTGCTTCAATCAAAAACCATCGACATGGCCGAATGTGCTTCATTGCTTACGTTGTACCATATATGTAAAGAAATCAGTGCTATACACGCACCAGGAGCAACCATTGGCATATGGAGTCGAGAAGCTCATATATATGAATTAAACAAGGTCACACAACAACACTTGAACATTCCACTCTTTGATGAAAATGATATAGAGCACTACCAAAAAGATTTGGAATCTCTTGTTACACTTTTTGAGCCACATCTCAAGCTTATAAACATTCCAAACACCCGTGCCGTTTTCGAGGCATCCTATGCTCAATTGCCAGTACAACCCGCATATAATGTTGAGGATTATGCAACTTTTTTTAAAGAAGAGCTTAATCAAATTAAGATAGAAGAGGCTATATTCACCAAGCAATATCTTCAGCAATATAAAGAATTCTCTAATAAACCATCATTCGCATTTATAAAACCATACACCTCATGGCAGGCATTCAAAGATGCTTCCGCCGCAAACGCCGTTACCAAAAAACAATTTGAAAAATTTAAAAATCAAATACCAAGGAAATCTGTCATCAACACCCTTGCGAGCGAATTAGCGATTGCCGTTACTCTGGGATCTTCAAGAAATCGTGCGTTACTCGAAGCAAGTGTACCCAATTATAACGCTTGTATTCGTCTTTCTGTCAGCCCGGATAATGAGGGCAATGTTGGCAAAAAATTGGGTATAAACCTTATATATAAGGCACGAGGAACTCCATGGCACAATGCATTAGCTATTACAAATAATGGTATTGAATTCGGTCCTCGCAGTACATTCACCAATAAGCAGGATGTGCTCGTGCAAACATTGAAATATTATATGGCAAAAAATCTAGCACTTGCATATAGCGATGCACAAACAGAATTAAATGCAGAGGATCAAGAATTGCAAAACAATTAAAATAATTTTATGGTAACTAGGGTGATGTCATATACCATCACCCTATTAAAACAGATCCGATCATTATAAAAGGTACAGGAGTTCACTACATGACATTTTTACAAAACATATCTATCAAGAAATCTTATATAATAGCCTTCCTATTTTTACTCATTATCATTGGTACTATTATGTATCGCTCTTTCTACACATCTCAGGTAGATCAGATTTTTCAAGTGATAGAACAATATAGATTACTATACGATATCGATACTGCGAGCGTGGAAACATCGCCACAACAATCAACTGCACCTACAGAAATTACCGGTATTGACCAGTTCAAAAAGCAGCTTGCATCTTTCACTGCAGCATCAAAGCCCATTAGCATGTTGCTCGTTGGATGGCCATTTAAATCTGCCAATACAGAGCAAAAAGTATTCGGTACTTTACCCGATATGGCTGAACGAAAATCATTAGAATATTTGAACTCTCTGCTTGATAACATCAAAGCGGTGTACCCTCCCGGTGCCACATTAACCATATTTTGTGATGGCATTCAATTTGCAAAATACCTAGGAATACCGTTCGAACGCGTCGTTGCATATGAAAGCACATTAAAAATACTTGCCTCAGATTTTCCAGACATCATACTGTATACTTCAAGTAATATCATGCAGAAAAATGAAGCGCTCACCGGCTTAAAAGCCGGTGTATCACGCGAAATTACGCCAGAGCACAACCCGCCTTCGCACGCTGCGCTACGGCGTGGTTCTTGTCGCTTCCATCCCCGAGCTAAAAGCTCTG
>Ga0209168_10000307_pt1 | contig 53147 bp, 50 predicted proteins | sample Coa_R1_FD_187156 | JGI IMG/M metagenome (GOLD analysis project Ga0209168, IMG submission 187156) | Surface soil microbial communities from Centralia Pennsylvania, which are recovering from an underground coalmine fire - Coalmine... | ecosystem: Environmental > Terrestrial > Soil > Unclassified ...
TGAGCCCGACGCGACCGCCTCGGCTGCGACGGTATCCGCGGCAACCGAGCCCGAGCCGGAAGCCGAGACCGGGGTAGCGCTCCCGGACGCACCGGCTCCCGTGCTCCTGGCCCTGGCATCTCCAGGGTCAATGGCTTTCATCAAGTCCGGCCGGCCAATGACCGTGTCCGTTGCCCAATTGCAGGCCGAAGATCGCCGCAAGGAAATGTTGTGGAAAGGCCTGACCGTCGCCTCCAGCAGCGCCGCGATGTTTGACGCTGCATCCACCCGCCACGCGATCACCACCTATGGCGCGGTGGAACTCAATCCGCTGCTGAGGCCTTTCGCGGGAAACTCATCCCTGTTTGCGGCCATTCAAGTGGCGCCCGCGCTGCTGGATTTCGCCGGAAAGAAAATGATGTACAGCCGCCACACCTGGCTGCGGCGCGTGTGGTTTGTGCCGCAAAGCGCCAGCTTCGTCAGCTCGATTCTGTGCGGCGCGCACAATCTCAGTTACCGGTAGACGCACGCTTTCTTCCCTCTGCAAAAACGCGATGGCCGGGACACCCCCTCCCGGCCATCGCCTTTTAGAGCCATCGTTGCGGCATTCTTCCCGCTGCTGTACTATCCCCGCCATTGGAGGATCAAGTCATCGCCACGTCGGAAACCATCGCGGTTCGTTCGCCAAGCCCCGCTAAGGCCGCAACTATTCCGCGCCCCGCGCGCATGGTTTCTCTGGACGTTTTCCGCGGCGCGACGATCGCCGGGATGATCCTGGTGAACGACCCCGGCTCCTGGGGCCACATCTATCCTCCGCTGGAGCATGCCGAGTGGAACGGCTGGACGCCGACGGACCTGATTTTTCCCTTTTTCCTTTTCATTGTCGGCGTTTCCCTGACGCTGTCCTTCGGCTCGCGCATCGCCCGCGGAGTCACTCGCCGTGCCCTCGCGATTCACGTGGTGCGGCGCAGCGCTTTGATCTTTACCATCGGATTATTTCTGAATGGATTTCCGGATTTCGATCTCGCCTCCATCCGCATCATGGGCGTGTTGCAGCGCATTGCGCTGTGCTACCTGGTCGCGGGCCTGCTGTATTTATTTACGTTTCAGAGTGAGCGCGCCGACAACGGCGAAGTCCGGGCGCGCGCAAATCTTCGCGTGATGGCCGCAACTACGGTCATTCTGCTGGCCGGATACTGGGCGCTGATGACGTTCGTTCCGGTGCCCGGCTACGGCACCGGGCATCTCAACAAAGATGACAATCTCGGCGCCTATATCGATCGCGCGCTCATGGACGGGCATCTGTGGTCCGAATCCAAGACCTGGGATCCCGAGGGTTTTCTTTCCACGCTTCCGGCAATCGCCTCGCTGCTGATTGGGATTCTGGCCGGCGAGTGGCTGCGTTCGGATCGCCGCGCGCAAAGCAAAGTGCTGGGCCTGGCAGCTGCGGGAGTCGTTCTGCTCGTTGCCGGCCGCCTGCTGCATCCCTATTTTCCGATCAACAAAAATCTGTGGACCAGCTCTTTCGTTCTGTTCACCGGCGGCGCGGCGATGCTGGCGCTGGCCGCGTGCTACTGGCTGCTGGATGTGCGGGCCTGGCGCGCGTGGGCCGCGCCGTTTCTCGTTTTCGGCATGAATGCGATCCTGGCCTACGCGCTGGCGGCGCTGGTGTCCGAGGTCAGCACGGATTTCGATTTCACCGACACCCGCGGCCGCGACACCACCCTGCACGGCTGGATCTACGAGCGGTTTTTCGTCCCACATTTCAGCGCCGTAAACGCTTCCCTGGCTTTCGCGATGTTTTTTGTCGTGGTGATATTTGTGATGCTGTGGCCTTTCTATCGGGGCAAGATCTTTCTGCGAATTTGAGCGCATACAGAAGCTGACGGACCGTCAGATCATTACGGCGCGCTTAACTTTGCCGATTGTGACGCCCCGTTAATAAAGTCCCTTCTTTTAACCCGCCCGTAACATAGCCTTCCTACACTCCCATGTAATATAGTGCGTTCGGTATAGAGTCAGAATTCGTCGCGCAGGACGCGCAGGATACGTGTGATGAAGCGAGTTTTGCTGATCGAAGACGACCGGGACATCGTGGAGTTGGTCCGCTACAACCTGGAGCGCGAGGGATTCCAGGTGGCCGCCGCGACCGACGGCGCCAGCGGCCTTGCGCAGATCCGCAAGACGCCGCCCGACATTTTGCTGCTGGACCTGATGCTGCCGAAGCTCTCCGGCCTGGACATCTGCAAGGAAATTCGCCGCGACACCTCCCTGAACCGCCTGCCCATCCTGATGCTGACGGCGCGCGGCGAGGAAGCCGATCGCGTGGTGGGACTCGAAATGGGCGCGGACGATTATGTGACCAAGCCCTTCAGCCCGCGTGAATTGGGCGCTCGCGTGAAAGCCCTGCTGCGCCGCACCGAACCCACCAACGAACCGCGGCGGGTGATCGAAGCGCGCGGACTGTCCATCGATCCTTCTTCCTATCGTGTGACGCGCGACGGCAAGCCGGTCACGCTTTCCACGCTGGAATTTCGACTGCTGTATTATCTCGCGACGCGGCCCAACCGCGTGTTTACACGCGATCAGTTGCTGGACGCCGTCTGGGGCACCGAGCGCTTCGTCACCCCGCGCAGCGTGGACGTGTACATTCGCCGCCTGCGCGAAAAAGTTGAAATTGACGCCGACCACCCTGCGTTCCTGAAAACCGTTCGCGGAGCGGGGTACATGTTCGAGCACGAAGGACAATCGGAAAAACAGGAGTAAGCCTGCCTTGCGTGTGAGCCTGATCTGGCGGCCGGTTTTAATTTGTCTGGCGCTGGTGATGGCTATTCTGCTCGCCGTGCAATGGGTGTCTCCGGGAACCCTGCCGAAAATCTGGATCGCCCTGCTGATCTTCATCGCGGCGGCAGGCGTGGCGTTTTCCCTCACGGCGCGATCGGCCGCGGAGCGCATCCGCCGCATGAAAGATTTCGCCGAGCGCGCAGGCTCCGGCGACTTTACGCCTCTCGAACGCGACCATGGGCATGACGAGATCGCCGATCTTTCCGACGCACTGGGCCGCACGGTCGCCGGGCTGGGGCAAACCGTTCGCACGCTGACGGACGAACGCAATCGCTCTTCGGCCATTCTTGGGAGCATGGTCGAGGGCGTCGCGGTCGTCACCGGAGAGGAGCGCATCCTCTACTGCAACCAGGCATTCGAGCAGATCCTAGAATTGCCCGCCGGAACTTCGCAGGGCCGGACACTGGTCGAGGCCTTGCGGCAGGCCGATCTGGTGGCTTTGGTGCGCCAGGCGCTTTCCGGAGCGGAGGAACTAACCGGGGAAGTCGAAGTGGGCACGGTTCGCCGCAGGAATTTCAGTGTCACGGCCGCGCCGGTTCGATCCACTGGAGCCAACGGCGCGGTGCTTGTGCTGCACGACATTACCGAGCTGCGCCGGCTGGAACGCGTGCGCCGCGATTTCGTTGCCAACGTTTCCCACGAATTCAAGACTCCGCTGACGGCCATCCAGGGTTTCGCCGAAACGCTGTTGAACGGCGCATTGGATGACAAGGCCAACCGCAAACACTTCGTCGAGATTATCCGCGATCACGCGCGGCGTCTGGCGCGGCTCACCGACGATCTGCTGAAACTCTCGCGCATTGAAGCCGGCCGCCTGGAACTGGAAATTCGCCCGGTCCGCGTGGCCGCGCTGGTGAACGGCTGCGTGGAAACGGCTCGCCTGAACGCCCAGGCCAGGGGCCTCCGGATTGTCGTCGACTTGCCGGATGACGTTCCGGCAGTTCGCGGAGACGGCGCGCAATTGGGAGAAGTTCTGCAGAACCTGATCGACAACGCGGTGCAATACACGCCGTCGGGAGGTCAGGTTGACGTGCAGGCCCGCGCCAACGGGCACGACGTGACATTTACAGTCAGCGATACGGGAATCGGAATTCCGGAATCCGACCTGGAGCGGATTTTCGAAAGATTTTATCGCGTCGACGCTGCGCGATCACGCGAGGCGGGCGGCACAGGACTGGGGCTGGCCATCGCGCGCCATATTGTCGACGCTCATGGCGGCCGCATCTGGGTGGAAAGCGCCGTCGGGCAGGGCTCGCGCTTTCATTTCAGCATTCCCACCAGTTCGTAGGACCAAACTCAGCGATCAATTTGGCAAGACGCCGCAAGACAACGACACCCCGAGGTGTCCAAGCTGATCCGAGCGGCGGCTTTTTGTCACCGATTGGAGACACCGGTATCAGTCGCAGAACTGCCCCAGGATCGGCCGGTAGCCACTCTGCAAGGCTTCTCCCTGAGACATGAAAACGCCCGGTTGCACGTCTTTGTAATACGGAGTATCCGTGCAGTAATAGAATCCGGTCTGCTTGGATGCCCACACTTGTATGTAAACCTGATCGTCGTAGAGTCCGGTGTGCGGCGGCGGCTCGCGGCCGAGAAGAATGTCCACAAAATCTGCGAACGTCGTGCTTCGGTGCCGGTGCGTCCGCGCAGCGCCCGGAACCGAAGGCTGTGGTGTTTGAGCGGAAGACTGGCCGATCGAGGCGATGCCTACGATCAAAACGAAAATCAAAGCCACCGCGCAAACCGTTGCGGAACCTGCCAGCAACATCCGCTGCCGGCGATTTCCGAGATCCCAGGCTGTAAGGATCGCCCGGGGAATCCAGTTTCCTGCCTTGATGGTCTCAATCACTTTTGCCAATGACAGCTCGAATTCGGATTTCGGAATCAGCTTGCTGTCTTTGACACGGCGAGTTTTACTCGCTGGTGAAACCTTCACTTCGGCTGGTGGTCGCGGTGGCTCCGGGCTCGCCACAATCAAAGGCTTAGGGTCGACGGGGGGCGGCGCCACCGGCGCACGAAGTTCGATCGGCCGCGCAATCCGCTGTTGAATGGTGGCGGCGATGGCCTTGTCCTCGTCGATGAGAACCGGGCTAACCGATTGATTAGATTGCGTTTGGTTCGTTTGAATTGCGGGTGGTGCGACCTCTATGGGCGCAACTGCCGCGGATTGCACGGAGGGTGCCACGCTCGATGTTCGAGGAGCCTCCGGAGCCGGGGCAATTGCGCGAGCCAGAGCGAGAGCCGCCGAAAGCGAGTGGGAGAAAGAAGGATCGGCGCCCGGAGAAGTGACCGCAACCGCCGGCATTGGGCGTGACCAGGGCTGTTTTTCGAGCGCCTGAACGTCCGCGGGCTGCGACTCCCGAACCATCCATTTTTCAATTTCTGTTTGAAATTCGGCGGAGGGATTCTTCAGTCGCAGTCCAAGATCTTTTCGTGTGTCACTCAGCCAAATCAGTTCCCCTTCGAATTCCGCTTTGAGGCCGGAACCGCGAAGACGTACAGGAAGCGACGAATTTATTTTCGCATTCAGCGCCTGCACGACATGGCAAGACATGCCGTCGGTTCCGAGGTCGAGGACAATGCCGCCCGTGCCCGTGCCAACTTCAACGTAGATCAGGGAAGACGCTTTGTGCCGCGGGCTGCGACGCCGCTCACCCGAGCCACCAAGCGGATCCTCAAAGGAAGCGCCTGAGTACACAACGGCCTCCGCGCGTCAGGCGGGACGAAATCACCTGAGGGCGCATGATTGTACAAATCGTGCCGCAGATTGGCCGCTTCCGACATGTCGCCAATCGGGTACACCAATGGTGTCCCGGTAGATATAGGTGCATTTCGGTTGCCATAAAGTGGACTTCGTCCAAACGTCGAAACACGGCCGTCTTCGCCGTATATTCACCCCGGTTTCATTTTCCGTTCACAAAATCCGTTTATCCTCGCCCTGCCACAGAAATAATTCGAAGGTGACCCAATGGCGACCCCGGTTTCCCAAATCCAAACCATTTACCAGGATGTCTTGGCGAATTATCTGATCTCCATGGCCCGCACGGTCGAGAGCAGCGTGGAGTGCGCGCTGGACGCGCTGCTGCGTCCTAACCTGGAAGCGGCCGCGGAACTCTCCAGCAAGGTTTTTCTGGTCGAGCCGCGCGTCAATGAAATGGAAATTCTGATCGATGACCACGCCGTGCGCATGCTGCGCACCGGCCTCTTGGATGACGAGGAAATTCGCCGCGTGGTGGCTTCCCAGAAAATCGCCAACGATCTGGAGCGCATTGGCGACCTGGCCGTCAATGTCTCGGAACGCGTGATTTCGCTGGCGGGAATGAATGTGAAAGAAACGCCGCGTGATCTGGAGCCGATGGCCGGAGCGGTGCGCGCCATGCTGGGACGCAGCCTGGGCGCTCTGATTTTCCGGAATGTCGTCCTGGCGGGAGAGGTCCTGGAAGCGGATGACGTCGTGGACCGCTATCGTGACCAGATTTTCGAACATTTACTCGCCCGGATGACCGAAGAGCCCGGGCAAGCTGCGCCTCAGCTGCAATTCCTGCTGGCTACGCGGTACCTCGAACGCATCGCGGATCACGCCACAAACATTGCCGAAGACATCATCTTCTGGGTACGCGGCCTGGACGTGCGCCACGGGCGCACGCGGCTGGTGATCGAAGAAGCCAACTATCCGGAAAAGAAGAAGTAAGCTCTTGAACTGCACAATTTCGGTGCAGAACTTTGAACAGAACAGCGGCCTTCGTGTTGCAACCCCACCCCGGGCCGGCGCTCCCCTGGCGCCGGCCCTTCTCCCCTTCCTTCGTATTTGTCAGAGAACGGGAGGCTTACCGGGTGGCGTCGATTTTATGCCGGCATCATTCCTCTGTAACATGGCTGTAACAATTGAGCGTCAGAATCCCCCAAGATCTTCCTGGAGAAAACAAATGCGATATTTAAAAGTGCTGTCATTGCTCGCGATCCTTTTGACGATTGCGACCTTGAGCATCGCCGCAGGACCCGTTTTGTTGAACGCCGCCGGAGCGACGTTTCCCTACCCAATCTATTCCAAGTGGTTCGATCTGTATCACACCTCGCACGCCAACGTTCAAATCAACTACCAATCGATTGGATCGGGCGGCGGAATCCGCCAATTGCTCGATAAGACCGTGGACTTCGGAGCATCCGACGGTCCGATGAACGACGAGCAGCTCAAGCAAGCCAGTGTGCCGATCCTGCACTTCCCCACGGTACTGGGCGCCGCAGTTCCCAGCTACAACGTTCCCGGCGTGCAGGGCGATTTGAATTTTACTCCGGAAGCTCTGGCCGGAATTTTTCTGGGCAAAGTGACCAAATGGAATGATCCGACGATCACCTCGGCCAACCCGGGCGTGAAGTTGCCCTCTGACGATATCGTCCTCGTGCACCGCTCGGACGGCAGCGGCACCACCTACATCTGGACCGATTACCTTTCCAAGGTGAGCCCCGAGTGGGAGAAAAAAGCGGGAAAGGGCACGTCCGTGAACTGGCCCGTGGGGCTCGGCGGTAAGGGTAATGAGGGTGTTGCCGCCCTGATTCAGCAGACGCCGGGCTCGCTCGGCTACGTCGAGCTGATTTACGCCATTCAGAACAAGATGCCATACGGCAAAGTGAAGAATTCCTCCGGCGCGTTCGTCAAAGCGGACCTCGCCAGTGTTTCGGCGGCTGCAGCGGCGACGGTAAAGTTCATGCCGGATGATTTCCGTGTTTCGATCACCAATCCAGAAGGCAAGACGGCCTATCCGATCGCCAGCTTCACCTGGCTGCTGATTCCTTCAAAGTTCAGCGATGCAACCAAGCGGGATGTGGTAAAGGACTTCCTGAAGTGGGCGCTGACCGACGGACAGCAGTATGCCGAAGGCCTTGCGTATGCCAAACTGCCGAAGGAAGTCGTGGCCAAGGAAATGAAAGCGATCGCCCAGATCCAGTAGACTGCGGCGGTCCTCACGGCTCGGCATTTGATCGAAGCGCATCTGCAATCGTTGCTCTGAGCACTGGCACGGGGAATTTGCGCAAAAGACAGCACGGGAGTCGCTATGCGGTCCGATGCGGACCGCGTAGCGATTCCTCGGCGTTCACCGGCGGGCCGGTGAATTTGGCGCAAATAAGTGACGATTTTTTGGTTCGTGCGGTTTTTTCGATCCAGAAAGCGAAACCATCGAGATGGCCACCACACCGAATGCGGCTACACCCGGCGAATTGGCTGCGCCTTCGCGCTCATCGCTGCGCCGGTGGCTGGGCGCGGACGAAATCGCGCACCTGGTAACGCTGATTGCCGCGGCCGTGCTGGTGCTGATCGCGGTTCTTTTGGTGTATCAGTTGTGGATTCTTTCGGCGGAGGCGCGCGCGAAGTTCGGGTGGAGTTTCTTCATCACCAAGGTATGGGATCCGGTTTCGGGTGATTTCGGCGCGCTGCCGTTTATTTATGGAACATTGGTCACGTCGGCCGTGGCCCTATGCATCGCGGTTCCTCTCGGAGTGGGCGCGGCGATTTTTCTGGCCGAGCTGGCGCCTCCAAAACTTTCTTCCTCTCTTACCTTTGTGAGCGATCTGCTGGCCGCCGTTCCTAGCGTGATTTACGGCTTGTTGGGCGTGTTCCTGCTGGTGCCGCTGATGCGCACCACCATTCAACCGGCGCTGAAAAAGACGCTGGGATTTCTGCCTCTGTTTCAGGGCCCGGCGTACGGGATCGGGTTTTTGACGGCGGGCATCGTTCTGGCCATCATGATCGTTCCGTTCGTCTTGTCCGTGTCGCGCGAAGTTCTTCTGGCGGTGGCGCGCGACCAGCGCGAAGCGGCGCTGGCTCTCGGCGCGACCAAGTGGGAATCGACCTGGAAAGTAGTAGTGCCGGCGGCGCGGATCGGAATTTTTGGCTCAGTGTTTCTCGCTCTGGCACGCGCCCTCGGCGAAACCATGGCCGTAACCATGGTGATCGGAAACAATCCCAAGGTTGCCGCCTCGCTGTTTTCTCCGGGATACTCGATCGCGTCGGTTCTGGCCAATGAGTTCTCCGAGGCCACCGGAAACTTGTATCTGAGCGCGCTGATCGAGCTCGGCCTGGTGCTCTTCCTGCTTACTTTTGTGCTGAATGGACTCGCGCGCCTGCTGATTCTGGTAACCACGGCGCGCGGAAGCGGGGTCCTGCCCACATGAGCATTCGGCTGGTGTGGCGAAAATCGCTCAACGTATTCATGCTGTCGCTCACCGGACTGTGCGCGCTGCTCACGGTTTCGGCATTGTTTTTTATTTTGGGCTACCTGGTGTGGAACGGCGGAAAAGATTTGTCGTGGAGCTTCTTCATGCACCTGCCGGCTCCCGTCGGCGAGGCCGGCGGAGGCATGGCCAACGCGATTGTCGGCAGCTTGAAACTGTTGCTGCTGGCGGCCTTGTTCGGCGTGCCCATCGGCCTGCTGGGCGGCGTGTACCTGGCGGAATTCGGCGGCCGCACCATGCCGTTTGTGGTGCGCTACACGGCGGACCTGATGAACGGCGTGCCGTCGATTGTCATGGGCATTTTCGCCTACGCCCTGGTGGTGATGCCGATGCATCACTTCTCGACGCTGGCAGGCGGCATTGCGCTGGCGATCATGGTGATTCCCACGGTGCTGCGCAATACGGAGAGTTTTCTGCGGGACGTGCCGCGGGCGCTGCGCGAAGGCTCGTTTGCGCTGGGCGCGAATAAGTGGCGCATGATCGCCACCGTGGTGCTGCCCGCCGCTTCACGCGGCATCTTGACCGGCGTGCTGCTGGCCCTGGCTCGTGTGGCGGGAGAAACGGCACCGCTGCTCTTCACCGCCTTCGGGAACCGTTACTGGAGCCCCGGCTGGAACCAGCCGACCTCCTCGCTCCCGGTTGTGATATACACCTACGCGACAGGTCCGTACGAGGATTGGCACCGGCAGGCGTGGGCGGCAGGGCTCGTACTGCTGGGGTTAGTGCTGATCACCAATATTCTGGTTCGCGCGTTTCTGACGCGTGGAACCGCGTATGAGAGGACCTGACGATGAGTTCTGCTTTCCCACTCATGGCGAATTCGGGGGCGGCTGCGGCGTCCTCCACGGCGAAATCGACGACCCACACTCCGGCTATGACCACATCAGGCGCCAACACGCTGCGAATGAAAGTCACCAAGCTGAATTTCTACTATGGAAAAAATCACGCCCTGCATAACGTGTCGATGGACGTGGCCACCAACAAAGTGACGGCCATGATCGGCCCGTCGGGCTGCGGCAAGTCCACGCTGCTGCGCACGCTGAACCGCATGCATGAAACGCTGCGGCACACGCGCTTGGAAGGCGAAATCGCCCTGGACGGCGTGAATATCCTGACCCTGGACGTCACCAAGCTGCGCCGCATGGTGGGGATGGTATTTCAGAAGCCGAATCCGTTTCCCAAGTCGATCTATGAAAACGTGGCCTACGGCCTGCGGATCAACGGGCACAAAGGGCGCCTGGACGACGCAGTGGAGAAAAGCCTGCGGCGCGCCGCTTTGTGGGATGAAGTGAAGGACAAGCTGCACAAGTCGGCGTACGCGCTCTCCGGGGGCCAGCAGCAGCGGTTGTGCATCGCGCGGGCGCTGGCGGTCGACCCGGAGGTGCTGCTGCTGGACGAGCCGTGCTCCGCGCTGGACCCGGTCAATACCGCGAAAATCGAAGAGTTGTTATTCGAATTGAAGCCGACCTGCACGCTGGTGATCGTCACCCACAACATGCAGCAGGCCGCGCGGGTCAGCGATTCGACGGCCTTCATGCTGAACGGCGACCTGATCGAATTCTCGCCGACCGGGCACATGTTTACCACGCCTTCGGATCCCCGCACCGAAGCGTACATTACCGGCCGCTTCGGATGATGCCTGACGATGATGTTTGACCCGGTGAAATATCGGGCGTGTTGTTGTAGCCTTTGCAGGAGAGAGGACGTAAAGCATGGAACGCCATTTCGAACGCGACCTGGAAGAGCTGAAGGAGCGGCTGCTGTGGATGGGCAGCCTGGCGGAACGCGCCGTGCACCAGGCGGTGCATTCGGTGCTCGATGCAGACGAAAAGCTCGCGGGAATCGTGCTGAAGGAAGAGAACGCCATCAACGAGCTGCAAATTGAAATCGACGACCGCGTGGTGCAATTGCTGGCCCTGCAACAACTGATGGCCGCCGACCTGCGATTCGTACTGGCCATCGCGCGCATCAACAACGATCTGGAACGCATCGGCGACCAGGCGGTGAACATCGCCCATTCCGCGACGCGCATCGTGCGCCACCCGCGCGTGAAGCCTTATGTGGACTTGCCGCGCATGGGCGAACTGGCGGAAAAAATGATGCGCGACAGCCTGGATTCGCTGGTGCGCCGCGATATCGAGCTGGCCCGCTCGGTCCTGGCGCGCGACGACCAAGTGGACCAGTTGCGCGACCAGATTTTCCGCGAACTGCTGAGCTACATGATGGGCGACTCGTCGGTGGTGTTTCCAGCGTTTGAGCTGATCCTGGTGGCGAAGAACCTGGAGCGCATTGCCGACCACGCCACCAACGTGGCGGAGGATGTGATTTACATGGTGGCGGGCAGCGATGTGCGCCATCCCGCGGTAGACCGCAACACGGCGTGAGCGCCCTGGGACTGGTCCAGCCTATGGACTTTCGTGGTTGCTAACACGAAACCCCACAGACTGAAGTCTGTGCCACTTTAACCCGCTGAATCGTTCATAATGCCGCTGTGTCACAAACCAATCACGTTCCTGTAAACGCGGCAAGTCCGAACGGCGGCGAAAACACCGAGCCGATTCTGGAAGGGCGCGCGCTGGAAAAATTTTACGCGCAGCCGGACGGCGCGCGCATTGAAGTCATCTCCCCCACCAGCATCAAAATCATGCCGGGCAAGATTCTGGCGCTGCTCGGCCCGTCAGGCTGCGGAAAGTCCACGCTGCTGCGGATGCTCACCGGGCTGTCGCGGCCGTCGGCAGGCGAAGTGTTCTGGCATGGGCGCCCACTCTCCGACGAGCCGCCCAACGTGGGCATCGTGTTTCAGAGTTTCGCGCTGTTTCCCTGGCTGACGGTGCTGCAAAATGTGGAGGCTCCGCTCGAAGCGCGCGGCGTGGCGCCCGGCGAACGCCGCCAGCGCGCAGTGCGCATTTTGGACGCGGTGGGCCTCGACGGCTTTGAGAACGCCTATCCCAAGGAACTTTCCGGCGGGATGAAGCAGCGCGTGGGATTCGCGCGGGCGCTGGTCATCGAGCCGGAAGTGCTGTTCATGGACGAGCCGTTTTCCGCGCTGGACGTGCTGACGGCAGAGACGCTGCGGGGCGAACTGCTGGAACTGTGGGACGACAAAAAAATTCCCACGCGGGCGATTTTTATCGTGACGCACAACATCGAAGAGGCGGTGGTGCTGGCCGACCGGGTGATCGTCCTGGCCAGCAACCCGGCGCGCATTCGCGAGGATTTTGAAATCACGCTGGCACAGCCGCGCAGCCGGAAGTCCGAACCATTCGAGTCGCTCGTCGATCATATCTATCGCGTGCTGACGCAGCCGGATGTGCAGCATGAGATGCCCGCGGACGTGAAGACGGCCTCTCCGCAGCCTGCCGTCGCCGCGGTCCTGCCGCGCTATCTGATGCTGCCGCACGTGCGCGCCGGCGGCGTCGCCGGATTGCTCGAAATTCTGGTGGACCACGGCGGGCGCGAGGATTTGCATCGCATCTCGCATCAGCTTCTGCTGGAGTCGGATGACTTGCTGCCCATCGTGGACGCCTGCGTCCTGCTGGGATTCGCCACCGTCGAGAAGGGTGACGCGGAAGTCACCGAACTGGGTCGCGCGTTTGCCGCCGCCGACATTCAACAGCGCAAAACAATATTTCGCGACGCGGCGCTGGCGCACGTTCCGCTACTTCAGCAAATCAATTCCGCCCTGCAGGCGAAGGCCGACGGTACCATGCTTCTGGATTTCTTCCACGATCTGCTGGATGAGCACTTCAGCGACGACGAAGTGCGCCGCCAACTGGACACCGCCGTTCATTGGGGCCGCTACGCGGAACTCTTCGATTATGACGCCGAGACCGGACGGTTGAGCCGGACGCTGCCGTGATCCCTCATCCGCGGCGGCGCCGATGAAACCGGAACCGTTCCTGCACTATCCCTCCATTCTGCGCGGGATTACCGAGCGCATCCGCTGGCAAAGTTCCTGGCTGGCGGATATCTCCGTGTTCGTGGGATTGCTGGCGATTCTGTACGCGTTGTTTGCATCCGGGCGCATCTGGTTCGCGCCCTTCACTCCGGTAGCCAATATTTCATCAAGCCCGCGCGCGCTGCCTTTGTACGCGGCGTATTCGCTGGTGCGCATCGCCGTGGCCTACATACTGTCGCTGCTGTTTGCGCTGGCCTACGGATTTGCGGCGGCCAAATCGGAGCGCGCCGCGAAAGTCATGCTGCCGCTGCTGGACATTCTGCAATCGATTCCCGTGTTGAGCTTTCTTCCTGGCGTGATGCTGGCGATGGTCGCGCTGTTTCCGGGGCGGCAACTGGGCATCGAACTCGGCTCGATTTTGCTGATTTTTACCGGGCAGGCCTGGAACATCGCCTTCAGCTTCTACGCGTCGCTGAAGGGAATTCCGCGCGAGTTGGACGAGGCCGCGCGGCTCTACCGCTTCAGCCCGTGGCAAAGATTCACTGAACTGGAGGTGCCGTTCGGCGCGATCGGCCTGGTGTGGAATTCGATGATGTCCGTCGCCGGCGGCTGGTTTTTCCTGATGGCTTGCGAGATGTTCGTTCTGGGCGAGCGCGATTTCCGGCTGCCGGGCCTGGGCTCCTATTTGCAAGTGGCCGCCGGCGCCGGAGACACCCGTTCGATCCTGTGGGGACTCGCGGCGATGATCGCGGTGATCGTCCTGCTCGATCAGCTGGTGTGGCGGCCGGCGATCGCCTGGTCGGACAAATTCAAGTTTGAAAGCGTGGAAGGCGCGGTACCACAATCGTTCGTACTGAAGATTCTGCGCCGCTCCGGAGTCCTGGCAGCCTTTTACCGCGTGGCGATCAATCCGCTGGAGGAGCGCATTACTCAAGCGTTCGCGGAAAAGAAAATTGCGGCGCGCGAAGGTACCCCGGAACCGGAGAACAAGCTTAAAAAACTGGCGGGCCGCGCATTGGGAATTGCGGCTCTGGCCGCGCTGGCGTGGCTTGCCTATCGCGCGCTGGCGAGCATCGCGCATCTTGGCGGGCGGGAGTTGCTCTTTCTGACGCGCGACGCCGCGCTCACATTCCTCCGTGTGAATGCTTCGCTGATGCTCGGCGCGCTGTGGGCCGTGCCGGTGGGCGTATGGATTGGAACTACGCCGCGCGTCGCCAGAATCGCGCAGCCCCTGGTGCAGATTGCCGCGTCCGTTCCGGCAACGGCGCTTTTTCCTGTGCTGCTTCTGCTGCTGATTCGCGCTGGAGGCGGCATGGGCCTGGCCGCCATGGCCTTGATGCTGCTCGGCACCCAGTGGTACATCCTCTTCAACGTGATCGCCGGAGCCATGGCCATTCCCACCGACCTGAAGGAAGCCTCCAGCGTTTTTCGATTCCATCGCTGGGAGCGATGGCGGCGATTGATCCTGCCGGCGATTTTTCCGTACCTCGTGACCGGCATGCTGACGGCCTCCGGAGGGGCATGGAACGCCAGCATCGTCGCCGAATATTTTAATTTTCAGGGGAAAACGCTTTCGGTTCGCGGCCTCGGAGCAGCCATCAGCCGCGCCACGAATGCCGGGAATTTGCCGGTCCTGTTGGCAGCGACGATTGTGATGTCGTTAATCGTCGTGACTGTGAACCGCACTCTGTGGCAGAGGCTGTACGTTCTGGCGGCCACGCGCTACAAACTGGAGACGTGAGGCTCGAGTGTCACAGGCTTCAGCCTGCGGATTTCCAATTGATGTTGGCTGGCGCGCGCTGCCCGAGTTCGCGAACGCAACCCCACAGACTGAAGTCTGTGCCACTCGAATTGCTTCTGAATTCTCGCTCGCTCAGCTCTTGACCGGCGGGTTCGGCGGCAACTTTGCTGCTTCCCGGGCGGCGATGCGTCCCTGCACCGCACAACGCGCGATCCCATGCAGGCTGAATCCGCCCGCGGATTCGCCGCCGCAGTACAGCCCCGGGATGATGTTGCCGTTCAGGTCCACTACCTCGCACTTCGCGGTGATCCGCAGGCCGGCGCGCGAGTCATGCACCACGGGCGTCGACCAGGCGGCGTAAAACGGCGGCGTCTGAATTTTGTATTTCGGCGACGGCTTGCCGAAATCCGCATCTTTTCCCGCGTCCACGTACGAGTTGTATTTCATAACCGAATCCTGCAGCGCTTCGGGCGGCATCGGCTTGCGCTGGTATTTGTTCACGATGTTGCGGGCGAGCTCCGCGATCGAGTTCCCGGAAAAGAAAAGTGCGCCGGCGACGTCCACATCGGGCGGCGCGGTGTTCCAGCCCTCGCGTTTCACGGCGTCCGCATCGAAGATCGCCCAGATCGGCCCACCGCCGTTGACCGCCTCGCCGGTTCCGGCCAGGGCCGCGTTCAGAAAATTCGGCGGATCCCATTTAATGTTGGCCGCGTTCAGATAACTGTCCGGAATGTAGGGTTTGATCGCGCCGTAGTTGTTGGCGGTGGGATATTGTCCCTTGGTCTCATCGTAAAATCGCAGCCCAGCCTGATTCACGAGGATCACGTCCTGCCAGTCGCGCACCAGCAGGCCGGTGGCGCCGGCGCGGGAGAAAACGGGGCTGGCGGGCATCCACCCGAGATTGGAATAGCCCTCGCGGCTGCCGATTCTTCCCGCTTTGGAGAGGGCTTCGCCGAATTCTCCAGTTTGATTGTAGGCGCCCCAGAGCGACGCGCCGAGAGCCATGGCTGCGAGTTCGCCGCTGGCATCGCGCGTGGAATAGGCTTCGCCCATGGTCTGATACTCTTCCGTGAGGCGCGGATCGAAAATCCGCCGGAAGTTGACATTGCTGCTGTGCCCGCCGGTGCCGATGATCACGCCTTTGCGCGCGCGAATGTTGAGCGCCTTCCCTTTCGTCGTCGCGGTGATTCCGAGTACGCGTCCGGAATTTTGAGATTCGCGCACGATGCCGGTCATGCGGTGCTCCAGCAGAATTTGCGCGCCGAGCTTGCGTGCCGCGGCTTCCATGGGACGGACGAAACCGATGCCGGCGGATTGCGTTGCCTGTTTGTCGGGAGCGACTGGCACGCCGGTCTGCATTTGCGGCCACTGCATGGGCGCGGCGTGATTTTCGCGCGGAGCGGAATTCCCGGTGGCGTGCGCGCCGCCGTTGTCCGGTGATTTTTCGACGAAGACCACGCCGTGCTTCATCAAGAATTCGCAGGTAGCCGCGCTGTTGTCGGCGAAGGCGCGGATGATTTCCTTGTCGTTATATCGGTAATCGGGAAAGCCGTTGGGCTCAACGATGGACCAGTCCGTCAAATCCGCGAAGAGCAGGTCCGGCGAGTCCTTGATGCCGTACTTTTCCTGGCGCGAAGTTCCGCCGCCGAGCGCGATGTTTCCGCCGCTGACGATGGCGTGCCCGCCGACGTCCGTGTTGACGTCGACAACGATCACCGACGCGCCGTTTTCAATCGCTTCGATGGCCGCCGGGAGGCCGGTCGCTCCGGCGCCGATGATTACGATGTCGGCTTCGTGATCCCAGTGTTTGGGAATTTGCGGACTGGCCTGGGCGGCCGCGGCTGGCAGGGCTGCGGCGCCCGCGAGGGTTGTCGCTCCTAGGCCGGCGGCGGTGGTTTTTACAAATGCCCTTCGGGAAATATTCGTTGGGCGAGACTTGGTTTCTTTCATGGATCGCGCTCCGATCGCGGAGGAAGCTCGCGCATCTGGATGCTTGACGAAACCCTAGCCTACCGCGTTTCAAAGCGGCGCTGAATAGTTTGTGCGATGCCGAGTTGGTTCCACAAAACCGCACAGCGAAGAGTTGCTGTGCTACTTGGGCAACTACGATTCCTTCGAGATCACCAGCGGGGGTGTTTTCTTTCGGAATGCCAGACGGATTTTCCGGGAGACCGCCGCGGCGATCATCGGCGCGCCTTCCGCGGACATGCGCAGCGCCTGGCCGGGGCTCCTGGCCTGCAGCGATTTCCAGACCCAGAATTGCGCGATACCTCCGATGCAGGCGTAGCGGTCCGCGCGGCGCTCATTGCCTCCGGGATACTCGCCTTTTTTTTCGGAACGAATGAGCGAGACGATGCCGTCGATCATAGCGCGGGGATCGCGAATGCTGTTGGTCTCATGGGTGCGGTAGGCGACCGTTTGCGGCTGCAGCAGGACCACGCACGGGCCGCGAGTGCCGACCTTCAACATCAGGCTGTAATCGTCCAGATGAAAAGTGGCCGGAGAAGTTTTTCGCAATCCGCCAATTTCCTCGAACAGCGAGCGGCGAATCACGATGCGGCTGTTGGAAAGGGCGATGGGAATGTCCTTGGAGAAAAAATCCGCGTACTTCACCGCTTTGACTTCCGTGCCGTTTTGCTGGGACAGCACGGGCGAAGTCCCGTCGGCAAAGTCCGACATGGAGCCAATAATCAGAGGGGGCCAATCGCAGGAGTTGACGATGCCGGCGTAGGTTTCCAGGGCGTTGGGCAACAGCAGGTCGTCGCTGTCCAGGAAAACCAGGTAGTCGCCGCGAGCCTGAGCCGCGGCCGTATTGCGAGCCACCTCGGGGCCCTGATTCGCTTGCCGCAGCACATGAATGCGCGACCCGAATTTCGCCAGGACTTCCTGCGTGCCGTCGGTCGACCCGTCATCAATCACAAACACTTCAAACGCGTCCCACGTTTGCGCGAGAAGGGACTCGACCGCCTCGCGAACGTGCTGCTCCCGGTTATAGGTCGGAATCAAGACGCTGAAATAGGGCTTCACGCTCGGAATTGCCTCAATCCTTCGCCCTTAACCGGCCGTCGCGGGCGGCAAACTGCATACGGAAGAATAATGCTAGCGGATCGCGCCGGTATGAAGGCCGAAGAAAATATGAAAATGTTCCATCGGAGGCGGCATGGATTAACCAAGATGGCGATAACAAAAATTTCCGATCATTTTGCAGACAGGCATCGGCGCCTTGGCGATGACCCGCTGGCACAGCGCGTAGAGACCGGAATCCTCCGACGGTGAGCCGTTGTCAGCCGCCTGCGGTTCCTGCCTGCCGTTGGGAAGCAGAGTATAGTCGGTGAGGTTCTCCTCGATCGTGCCCCAGCGGCGTTTATAGGAAAGCAATCCCTCATTGCGAATCGAAGTGCGTCCGAAACTGAATTTTTGTGCGCCCGCGGCGCAGGCCTGCCGAATGGTTTCGAGATACAGCAGCTGGTTCACGCCAGAGATGGCGCCGTCGGCGTTACCGGAATACTCGGAGATCCACAGGTCCTTGAAGATCAGGATGATGTGGCAGGCGATCGGCTGCGACTTCTGGTACGCCAGAAAAATGCGCAAGTGCTCAGGGCGCAGATTTCTTTGGATGGATTCAAAAAAGCGCGCCGGCATGGGAGGAAGACTCAGCCTTCGCCGGGTGCTGGCCAGCAGTTCGTTGCTGACCGCCATGCCCGCCGCGTCGCTGTGCTCCTCGACCGCCACGCCCGCCTTGCGCGCTTTTTCCGCCTTTTGCCGGACCGACTGCTTGTCAAAGCGGCGGCACAGGGCGTCAAAATCGGGGTCCAACTGCAGACCGTGGTGCTTGAACTGTGAGGAGCCGACAAACGGCGGCGGCACTTGGCCAGCGGTCAGCGCTGCACGCAGCACAAATTTCTTGCTGCGGGTTGTGCTGCGCTCATTTTCCAGTTCCGCCGCCAGCGAGTACCACTCCGCTGGGCCCCCCACAAGCGGGTCACAGACCGTTGCAAATGGGATACTTACCAAGCGGCTGCCGAGCAGCCAGCTATTCACCCGGTAGACCGGCAACCCAGCTTGAATCGCTCCCGAATCTTCCATCCGCAGGACAAAGATACGTCCCCGAATGTGCGGAAACGCCTGCTCCATCACCCGCTTCCATTCCGTGGTGTGGTAAAGAGATCCCTGCGGGTGACTCAGGACGAAGGCATCCCATTCCGGTTCCTGTTCGGGCGAAAGCCAGTAGGGCGAGCCGGCGCCCTGAGACCGTCGATGTCCCTCACTTTTCTCAGATCGGTTTACCACTCCCGGGATCGGGGACATTTGGGCCCTTGGGGAACGAAAATTGCCACACTTCGGCTCAAAAAACCTATCCCGAATTTTATCAAAAATCTATGGGTTGCGAGGCCGGCCGCTGGGTCCTGTGTTCAATCCAACGGGGATGATAAACATCGGCGAGGTTTGCCGGAAAAGTACACTTTGGCGCGGCCCTGAAAACTGCATGCCCGACGAAGCCTGGCGTCCCATCCTAAGGCAAATCAAGAAGAAGAAAATCCGCCGGCCCAGCGGCCGGGCCCGGTAATGCCAGGAAGTTCAACTCCCTCTCGCCGGAAACCCGGGCCTGGTCTCCCGGGGCGAGCTTCGATCCGTTGAGCTGCAGATTCCCGTGAATCACGAACACGTAGGCCCGCCGCCCGGGAGCCAGCCTGTGCGTAACGGATTGTCCGGGCGCGAGGAGCGAGGTGAAGATCGTAGCGTCCTGATGGATTTGGACGGTCGAGTTGTTCGAGTGCCCGTTGGAGCCGGCAGGCACCGCGATCGGCAGCAGTTTCCCAGCGCGGTCGGACAGGGAGAAACTTTTCTGCTCCCAGGATGGCTGCAGGCGCTGGACCGCGGGCAGGATCCAGAGTTGAATCAGGTGAACCGGGTCCGTTTCCGAATGGTTGAACTCGGAGTGGCGCACGCCGGTTCCCGCGCTCATGCGCTGGATTTCGCCGGGGCGGAGCACGCCGGTATTCCCCATATTGTCTTTGTGTTCGAGAGCGCCGTCGATCACGTAGGTGATGATTTCCATTTCCCGGTGGCCATGCGTCGGGAATCCACCGGCGGGCGCTACGGTATCGTCGTTGAAAACGCGCAGGGGCCCGAAGCCCATGTTATTGGGATCGTGGTAGTGGTCGAATGAGAAATGCCACCTGGTGTTAAGCCAATCGGTTTCAGCATGGTAGCGATCTTCGGAGCGTATGGTTTGAATCATGGTCGTGGTCCGTGCCTGTGGCCTTTCCGGATGCCGGCGCTGTTGTAACTAATTATATTGCTTTAGATGCAAAGGCATTGAAATCGACGCAGGTCGGTTCGGACCACCTGCGGCCCCGGTTGGCTGAAATCGGCGGGATAGTACTCCCGCAAAATGCCAACTTGGTGTAGATTCCTCTGTGCCGCTTGCTAAGAGCGGAAACCGTCATGAATCCAACCAAACCTGAAACGCAGGTTGCAGACGAAGGGGCCACCCGCATGAGCCGGGACACGTTATCCATTACCGACAATCGCACCGGAAAAACCTACGAGGTGCCGATCAAGCACGACACCATCCACGCCACCGATCTTCGCCAGATCAAGGTGAAGTCCGACGAGTTCGGGATGATGAGCTACGACCCGGCCTTCAACAATACGGCCCTGTGCCAGAGCAAGATTACGTTCATCGACGGCGATAAAGGCATCCTGCGCTATCGCGGCTATTCGATCGAGGAACTGGCGGAGAAGAGCACATATCTGGAGACCGCGTATCTGATCCTGCATGGCGAGCTGCCGACGCGCTCCCAGCTTGAGGATTGGACTTATAACATCACGCACCACACGTTCATTCACGAGTCGGTGAAGAAATTTCTGGACGGCTTTCATTACGACGCCCATCCCATGGGCATGATGATTTCGGCGATCGCGGCCCTTTCCACTTTTTATCCTGAAGCGAAAAATATCTTCAACACCGAGTCGCGCAAGAAGCAGACCTACCGCCTGATCGGCAAGATGCCGACGCTTGCGGCGTTTTCCTACCGCCACAGCCTGGGCATGCCCTTTGCGTATCCGGATAACGAACTCAGCTATTGCGGCAATTTTCTGAACATGCTGTTCAAGACGTCCGAGTTGAAGTACCGGCCGAATCCCACTCTGGAGCGCGCGCTGGACATTCTGTTCATCCTGCACGCGGATCACGAGCAGAACTGCTCGGCGAACGCGATGCGCTGCGTGGGCAGCTCGCATGTTGACCCGTTTTCTGCGACCGCCGCGGCGACCGCGGCGCTGTACGGCCCGCTGCACGGCGGCGCGAACGAAGAAGTGTTGCGCATGCTGCTGGAGATCGGTTCGCTGGCCAACGTGCCGGCATTCATCAAGCGCGTGAAGGCCGGCGAAACCAAGCTGATGGGCTTCGGCCACCGCGTCTACAAGAATTACGACCCGCGCGCGCGCATCATCAAGCACGTGGCCGACGGCGTGTTCGAGATCATGGGCCGCAACCCGCTGCTGAATATCGCCCTCGAATGCGAACGCATCGCCCTCGAGGATGATTATTTTGTTACGCGCAAACTCTATCCCAACGTAGATTTTTATACCGGACTGATTTACCAGTCCATGGGCTTCCCGGTCACCATGTTCCCCGTGCTGTTCGCCATTCCGCGCACCAGCGGCTGGATCGCGCAGTGGGAAGAAATGCTGCTCGATCCCGAACAAAAAATCGCGCGCCCGCGGCAAGTGTACACGGGCTACGATTTACGGCCGTACAAGTCGCTCGAACAGCGCAGCTGAAGTCCCTCGCCACCTCATCTAGTTGAGCTGTGCTGAGTTTGCGCTTCGGCGCAACGTTGTGATTTGTAATTCGTGATTCGTGAAGACCAAATCCAGAAGCCTGCCAGAGTTCGCATTTCACGAATCACAAATCACGATTCACGAATCACGGCTGCGGCGGCTGTTCCGGCGTTGTGGACGGCGGATGGTCGATCAGGTACTGCTCGAGCGGCTCGTTGCGCAGGACGACGCGGAAACCTCGCTCGGTGTTCACGTCGATGGTCCGCTGCAAATCGAGCTGGCTGAAATCGATCGTTTGCTCAACCACTTTCGTGCCATGGTCGGTCACAGTCTTGAAATGTAATTCCCCGTTGACCAGCCAGTAGTCGGTGACACTGTAGACCGTGCCATCCTTCAGGAACAATTCCACGAACTGGGAATTTTCTCCCGCGTAGTAAGTAATCGGCGGATTTTGAATTTCAAACTGCGGCTCTGAATATAGAGGCGGCGGTGATATCCGGTCATATCCCAGCGTATTTTCATACGCGGGCAGGGCGTTGCATCCAGAATCCAGGAACGTCCCGCAATTCGGCCAAAAACCAGGCTGGATTCCCCACCCATATCCAAAACCAAAGAACGGAGATCCAAACCATCCGAATCCAAAGGGCGAAAAAATCCGGATCGGAATTATGGGGATAATCGGGCGCCGCGGCCGAATGGGACGAAACGGATAACCGGTGCGAAAACCGGGCGCCGGCGACCCGATCCCATAGGGCCTGACGATGAAGCTGCGAGGGCCCGGCAAAGTTACCGGCGCGCGATACGGAGCTACCGGATGCGGCGCAACGGGATGCGCCGCCGGCGGCGAACCCACACGACCCTGGGCGCCGGCGTGCCCGCCGGAGTGCTGTGCGAAAGCAACGCGGGCAGTTCCACCGGTCAAGAAAAGAATCGCGGCGAGCATTTTCACAACGGCTGGGCTGGGCCTACAGAGTTTAAAACGATTCAGGATGAGGCGCTTCATGACTGCCTCCCTGCAGCGGACGCTTCGCCGCTGCGAGGGCCAGGAAAACCCTTGCCGCTATTCTAATCCAAATTGTCGGCGAAAGCTGAAGGCGTCATTTTCCGGCGGCGTTCCAGCTGCACGCTGATAAAGCAAAGAGCTGCCTGCGTGCACAAACGAGCGGGCTCGGCCAATGCAAAGCTCCGAGTTATTTTTTCTTAGGCGGATATTTGTCGATGGATTTTTTCACCATGTCGTTGATCTTACCCTCGATCTTGGTGGCGTCGTTCTTTTCCTCGGCGGCGATGGCGCGCCAGACAAGAGAGCGGGTGGTCGGATCGCGCAGATCGATGACCAGCGTGCCCTCCGCATACGGGACGCGCACGTAGCGGGTGCCGAATCCGTACCAACCGGCGGGGTAGGCTTCCACCTCGTTCTTGCGCGCGGAGCCGAATGTATAGCGCACGTTGAGGTCAGCCGGACCATCGGTCGCCTGCGTCAGGCCCTTCGCAGTCAAATCATTTACGATATCCGACTCGATCTGCTTTTTTACCAGCGGGCTGTTCAGCGCGGGATTGCGGCTGTTCAATTGGCCCTCGCGGATGGCGAAGGTTTTGTAACGGCTGAAGTCGATGGTCTGATCGAACTCCATGGTGATCTTTTGCGCCCGCGCGTTCTGCGCGGCGAAAAGCGCGAGGATCAGCAACGAGATGCCCTGCGCCACAATCGCCGGCGCGCGCCGGGCGGATTTTTGCACGCGATTGCATTCGATTCGCTTCGGCACGGCCATCCTCCACGAGAAGTCTGGCGTAGTGTATCAGGTACGCGGGAATTTTCAGTAGTGCGCGCGCCTGGTTGTGTGGATCTGGCAATGCTCGCCAGTAGGACAGGCTTCAGCCTGTCAGGTTTAGATTTGCGCAGGACGCTGGACAAAACCAGACAGGCTGAAGCCTGTCCTACTGAGTGGTGGTGTGGCCTCGCGGAAGTCTATAATAGGGCATGCGTAATACCAGCCTCTTCTTCGATTCACTGGGCGCCGATCGCTGCCTGATGGTCGAAACGCAAATTCGCAAACGCGGAATTTCCTCGGCGCGCGTTCTGGAAGCGATGATCGCCGTGCCGCGCCACGAATTTGTGCCCCCGCAATTCCGAAGCGAAGCGTATGCCGACAAGCCTTTGCCGATCGGCGAAGGACAAACCATCTCGCAGCCGTACATGGTCGCGGCCATGACCGAGGCGCTGGATCTCACGGGCTCCGAACGCGTGCTGGAAATCGGAACGGGCTCGGGCTACCAGGCCGCGGTGCTCTCGCGGCTGGTGAGCCAGGTGTTGACGGTGGAAAGCCACACCTCGCTGGCGCTGGCCGCGCAGGCACGATTGACAAATCTGGACTACACCAACGTGCATGTTCACAACGGCGACGGCTCCGCGGGATTTTCCGACGCCGCGCCGTATGACGCGATTCTGGTCACCGCGGGCGCTCCGGCCATTCCGGAGATCTTCGCGCGTCAGTTGCGCCACGGCGGACGCGTCGTGATCCCGGTGGGCGATCGCGAGAATCAGGAACTGGTTCGCGCGCACCTGGAAAACGGCGAGTTAAGATCCACGGTGTTGTTCCACTGCAAGTTTGTTTTGTTACTGGGGCGCTACGGCTGGAACCGAGAGTCCAGGAATTCCTGACACCGATTCGGCGTTTACTGGTCGGTGGCTTTGGACTTTTGCTGCGATTCCAACTGCGACAGGTATTCCTTGGCGTTGTCCTTCTCCTGCTTGGTGGTGGCGTATTTCACGAATCGTTGGATCTGGAAGGTGGCATCCACCACATCGCCCTGCTGCCCGTAAATTTGCGCCAGCAGGAAAATGAGGCCGGGTTGATGGTGCTGGGTATCGATGTCAATCGCCTTCGAGATGCTTCTCTGCGCTTCCGCCAAGTTTTGCAAATGATATTGCGCCAGCGCGCGGAAATAATTCGAGTACATGTCGCCCGTGAGGTTCAGGCCCTGAAAGCTGTCCGACCACTGCAGAAGTTCAGGCCATTTCTTTTCCAGCTCCAATAGCCCGGCGAGACAAAGGTAAGGCGGCAAGTACGTTGGATCGGCGTGAATGGGCTTGGCGCACGCGTCGTGAGCTTCGTCGAATTTCTCTTCCTGCTGGAAGACCTGTCCGAGCATCACCCAGGCAGCGGAATAATTCGCGTACTTTTCAATGGCCTGCTGGGATTGCTGCTCGGCCTCATCCAGCTTGTTCTTCTTGAGCGCGGAGCAGGCCTTGTCGTAATGGCTTCGTGCGCTGGCGGGAACGGCCAGACGCATCGCGCTTACCGTGCCGCCGTGCGTGTCGGGAACTTCCCAGGGAAGGCACGCCTCATCGAGAACGACGACTGGCTTCTGATTCAGGGGCTGCATCGGGATGACCTCTCCCGGTTCCATGGTTGGATTCGGATACGGATAGACCCCCGGCTGTATTGGAGGCGGATAGGGTCGGGACGGGACCGATCCCACGGGCGCGCCGTGGGAACCTCCGCCGCCGGTCGAACCGCCGGTCGAACCGCCGCCGCCCTTTTGCGCATGGGCTGGCAAAATCGAGACCGCCAGCGAAAGGCCAAGCATAAGCCCGCAGCGCAGGACCAAACTGCCGAATTGACGCCTGGCGGAGAGCATTTGGAAATCAATTTTATACCCTTTTGACGCCCGGCAGGAATTATCCTTTTCGATTCGCCAGGCGCTCCCGGGTGCGGGAGAACGCCCGCTTCAGGACCCGGTGAACAGCCGCCGTAACGCCAAAGTTTGCCAACTCCTCTTCGCGCGCCCAGGCAAATTCCAGCGCATCGCTTGCCGCGGAAAGCGTTCCGCCGCGAATTTCGCACAGATAATCCAGAATCACGAAGTGATACTGCGGGCGTGAGCGGTCCGCCGGTGTGCCGTCGGCGTTGGGCGGCGCGGGAAAAATTCGCTCGAAGACTTCGATCAGTTCAAGGACGCCGACTTCGAGGCCGGTTTCCTCAGCCAGCTCACGTACCACGCCTTCGGCAAGCGTTTCGCCCACCTCGAGCAGTCCACCGGGGATGGACCACTCTCCCTTCAGAGGAGCGCTGCCGCGGCGAATGAGCAGCGTGCGGTCGCCGTCCACCACCACGCCTCCGACACCTACCATCGGCTGTTCGGGGTATTCTCTTCTGGGGGTCATCTCGATTTTGGCTGCTTCCCTCCCGGGCCGCTTCGGGTTATATAATACTTCAGCAGCAGGTGCGTCCTATTCCGCGAGGAGGTTTTCGCCGTGGTCCGTTGTCCTGAATGCGCCACTGAGATTGACGTTGATGAAGACGAAGTCGAGGAAGGCGAAATTCTGGCCTGCCCCGAGTGCGAAACCGAAATGGAAGTCGTGCAGATCCACCCCGTCAAAGTTAACGCCATTTCCGACGATGATGACGACGAAGAAGAGGAAGAGTCCGAGGATGGGGACGATTTAGCGGATGATGACGAGGAAGAAGACGAAGAAGAAGAGGTTTGACCCCGTCTTTCATCTCGTCCGGCATCCCCTCTCTCCTTTTAGCCATCTTATTCTTGTGCGCGTAGCCGCTGCTTTGTTCATTCTGCTGCCGGTGACACTCGCCATCTTTGTTCCTATGCCGGCGAGCGGCGCGCAAAGTTCCAGCGGTTCGCATGCCCACGATTTCATTGTTTTCGCGAATGTGTTTAATGAGAAGGGATTCGGCCTGTTTGGCGCGCGGGTCCGCGTCCGCCGAGAGAACGACAAGAAATTCCGGTGGGAAGCCACCTCGGATCATCAGGGCGAGCTGGCCATTCGCGTGCCGCAAAATGCGCATTACGAACTGACGATCGACGCGCGCGGCTTCAAAACGCAAATGCGCAAGATTGACGCCACGCAAGGCAATCGGGCGGACCTGACTTTCCGCATGGAGCCTTGATGGAGCCCGTGCAGGGCACTTCGCTGAGAGCCAGCCGTCCGAGAACCGACGGAGACCCTGACGAAGAATTGGACCGGAGGAAAATCATGAAGTCGCGCAGGGCTGTTGCGATCGCCGCTCTTATTACCCTGGCTGCCGCCAGCGTATTATTCGCGCAGGAAAAACCCAAGAAGGAATCGGAGCTGCGGACCGTTCGGGGAACGGTAATCGACAAGGACGAAACAACGGTAGCCACCGCCGTGGTTTACCTGAAAAATTCGCACACCCAGGACATCACGACACACCTGTCGGACAGCGATGGCACCTTCCGCTTCAGCGGGCTGGACCTGAACGTGGATTATGAAATTCACGCCGAGAAGGAGGGAATGACTTCCGCGACTCGCTCGGTCTCGAATTTCGACACGCGCAAGGAATTTGTGCTGACGCTGAAGCTCGATCATAAAAAGAGCGGGAAGTAAAACCGCGGGGCCGGATTCACAAGCTGCGGAAAGGAAAAAGCGGATCCCTCGGGCAAACCCGCCCTTCGGTTCACCGAGAACGTTCTCCGTGAACGGGATGACAATTCCGAGTTTTTCCGCAGCCTCTTTAGCCGGCGCTTTTTCTGACAACGGACCGAACCGCAAAAAGCTCATGCCGGCAACACCGACCCACTCCGGGAAGAGTGTGGTTTTGCGGACCCGCACGCCGCCCTACAATCCGGCGCCGCAATGATCGGATTTGCAGTAAGATAACCCCAGCAATTGCCGGCGACGGTACCCGATTCAATACGGTTTAATACGCCGGCTCTGACTCTGCACTTCTTCGTCGGAGGATGCGTTCATGGCGATCCAACTCAACATCAATGGCAAGGAACAATCCGTAGATGTTCCGCCGAATATGCCGCTGCTCTGGGTTTTGCGAGACACCCTCGGCATGACCGGCACGAAATTCGGCTGCGGCATGGCTCTGTGCGGCGCTTGCACGGTGCACATTGACGGGGAGGCCACCCGTTCGTGCATCACGCCGGTTTCGTCGGTGGTCGGAAAAAGGATTTTGACCATCGAAGGGCTTTCGCCGGACCGCAGCCATCCGGTGCAGCGCGCGTGGATCGAAGTGGACGTGCCGCAATGCGGCTACTGCCAGTCCGGACAGATCATGTCCGCCTCATCTCTCTTGGCGAAAAACGCCAAGCCCAGCGACGCCGAAATTGACGAAGCAATGCGGGGAAATATCTGCCGCTGCGGCACGTACCAGCGGATCCGTGAGGCGGTGCATCGCGCCGCGGCGTTGCAGCAGAAGGCTTCGGCCAAGCTCGCGCGCCTCGGCGAGAGCACTGGCGAGGAAGACGCGACGGAAGCTCAGCCGGTCCATGCGGGAGGTGCGGCATGAGCGCGGGCGCGATGTCTCAGATCGGACGCCGCGGTTTTCTGAAAACCGGCGCAGCCGGCGCGGCCGGCCTGGTGATCGGATTTTATTTGCCCGGACGCGCGGAAGCGTCCCGGGCGCCGGCGGACATGAACGCAGGCGCGAAGCTCAACGCATGGATGCTGATCTCGCCCAACGATGCCGTCACCATCATGATCGACAAATCGGAAATGGGGCAGGGCATCCTGACCGCGCTGTGCATGATCGCCGCGGAAGAACTGGATTGCGATTGGAAAACGATTCGCACGGAATTTGCCCCCGCGGCCACGGAATATTTTAATCCGGCGTTTGGAATGCAAGGCACCGGCGGCAGTTCCAGTGTGCGGTCCTCGTGGGATCCCATGCGCAAGGCCGGTGCGGCCGCTCGCGACATGCTGCTGCAGGCTGCGGCGGCCCAATGGAATGTGGACAAGTCCGCGTGCCGCACCGAAAACGGAACCATCTACCATGATCCATCCAAGAGGAAACTTTCCTACGGCGCGGTAGCCGCGGCCGCGTCCAAGCTTCTGGTTCCGCAGGATGTGCCGCTGAAGGATCCGTCCACGTACCGCATCATCGGAAAACCGACCAAGCGGCTGGACACGCCCGACAAGGTAAATGGCCGCGCGCAGTTCGGCATCGATGCGCGGCAGCCCGGAATGCTCTACGCGGTGGTGGCGCGCTGCCCCGTGTTCGGCGGAAAAGTCGCGAGCTTTGACGCCGCCAAAGCGAAAGCAGTTCCCGGCGTCAAGTCCGTGGTTCAAATCTCCAGCGGAGTTGCCGTGGTCGCCGACAATACCTGGTCGGCAATGCAGGGGCGCCGCGCGCTCGAAATCAAATGGGACGAAGGCGCCAACGCCGGCGCCAACAGTGAAAACATCAGCAAACTTTTCGCGGAACAGATGGCGAAAACCGGCGCGGAGGCGCGCAAGGAAGGCGATGCCGCCGCGGCGCTGAGCGCAGCCGCGCAGAAGGTCGAAGCGATCTACGAAGCTCCCTACCTGGCGCACGCCACCATGGAGCCGATCAATTGTACGGCCGATGTGCGCGCCGATCGCGTGGACGTTTGGGCGCCTACGCAATTTCAAACCATGGCGCAGGGCGCCGCCGCGAAAATCTGCGGATTGAAGCCGGAAAACGCCTTCATTCACACCACGTATCTCGGCGGCGGATTCGGGCGCAAAGCGGGAACCGATTTCATCATCGAAGCGGTGGAAACGTCCAAGGCGGTGGGGCAGCCGGTGAAACTGACGTGGTCGCGCGAAGACGATACCCAACACGATTTTTACCGGCCCGCATCTTACGCAAAACTGTCCGCGGGAATCGGCGCGGACGGCTGGCCGGTGGCGCTGACTTCGCGCATCGCGTGCCCCTCGATCATGGAAGCCTGGTTTCCCGGCAGCACCAAAAACAATCTCGATCCGAGCAGCGTCGAGGGCCTGGCCACGCTCCCGTACTCCATTCCCAACATTTACGTGGACTATGTGCGCACCGAGCCCGGAATTCCGGTGGGATTCTGGCGGTCGGTGGGAGCTTCGCAGAACGGATTTTTCAGCGAATGCTTCATCGACGAACTCGCCGCCGCGGGAAAGAAAGACCCGTACGAATTCCGCCGCCGCTTGTTGGACAAAGCGCCGCGGCAGCTTGGCGTTCTGCAGCTGGCCGCGCAAAAAGCGGGTTGGGACAAGCCGCTGCCGGCGGGACGCTACCGTGGCATTGCCGTGCTGGAGGCGTTTCAGAGTTTCGGCGCGCAGGTGGTGGAAATTTCTCTGGATCGCAAGGCGCGCACGGTGAAAGTGCATCGCGTGGTTTGCGCGGTCGATGTCGGCCGCGTGGTGAATCCCGCCAACATCGTGATGCAGAGTGAGAGCGCGGTGGTGTACGGGCTTTCCTCGGCTCTGTACGGGGAAATCACCATCGCCAACGGCCGCGTGGTGCAGGCCAATTTCAATAACTATCCGGTCCTGCGGATGGATGCCATGCCCACGATCGAAGTTTACATCGTGCCCAGCGAAGAAAAGCCGACGGGAGCGGGGGAGCTTTCCGTTCCGCCATTGGTCCCCGCGCTGTGCAACGCGATTTATACGGCGACGGGACGGCGCATCCGCCGCCTGCCGATTCGCCCCGAGGACTTGGCGTAACCCGTAGGACAGGCTTCAGCCTGTCAGGTTTAGATTTACGCCTGACGCCAGCCAAAACCAGACAGGCTGAAGCCTGTCCTACTCGAACCTCTTCAGCAGTCCCGGCAATTCACGAATCGTTTCAATCAACGCTTCGGGCGACGCCGCCCGAAGCCGTTCCGGCACTGGCGAACCGCCCAGCACTCCGACCGCCCGCATGCCTGCGCGGTGGGCCATCTCGATGTCTTCAGGAGCGTCGCCGATATACACGCTGGCTTGCGGCAAGGCGCGCAATTTTTCGAGGGCGATGCGCAACGGCGCCGGGTGCGGTTTCCGCCGGGGAGCGTCTTCATTGCAAACCTTGGTAAGAAAGATCGCCGACACTCCGTGCAGCCTCAACTGCTTTCGCACGCGCGAGCGGCTTCCGCTGGACACCAGCGCCAGCTTGAAACGACGGTCCAGCGTCCGCAGCACATTTCGCGCGCCCGGCTGCATTCTGGGCTGCTGCCGATCATAAAAGCTCCGCCACAGCCGGTCGGCCTCTTCCCACCGGGCGCGCGGAAGGCCAGCGGCGCGGTAAACGCGGTGCCAGTTGGGAGAATAGTGCCGCTTCAGCTCCGCAATGCTCCAGGCAAGGCCTAAGGAGCTGAACATGAACATGTAAGCGTTGGAATCCGCTTCGAAGGAATTGAGCAGCGTTCCGTCCCAGTCAAAAAACACGTATTCGAGGGGAGCGTGCTTTTTTGTGGCCATGGGGCGTTCCAACCACTCACTGGGGAGATGGATGGAGAAACAATTTAGCGTCTGACATCGCGGAAAGCAAACGGAGTGGAATTAGGTCGTAGCTCAGGTCGTTAGGTTGTAGGGTCGTTAGGCTGTCGGGTCGTTAGGCCGTAGGGTCGTTAGGCCGTAGGAGGTCGTGGCTTTCAGCCCCGACGTTCAGGCCAGTGGAGACGAGGGCTTCAGCCCCTGAAGCTTCAGGGCCTAAAGGCCTTACTCAAACGCGGCGGTTCGTCCGACCTAAAGGTAAAGGTCGAACCTCCTGAACCCGACCTATACGCGACGTTCGATTGGGACCATTTAGATCGGTAGTCTGAAATTTGGGTAAGCGCCAGCTTCCAACCTACTTAGTGCCGCTGAAAGCGCGACGGCAACGGTTCTTCCCGGTGAAAGGTGATGTCGTCAAACGTGGCCGCCAGGGCATGCCAGCCGGGCCGCGCAGCAGGCTCGGCGCGCACGATGTGGGCCTCGGTGGTCATTTTCACGGTGCCGCGCCCAAATGGGCGGTCCACCAGGCAGACCTCGATCGCGACCGGGGTCCCGGGCTCGATTCGAGTGGGGCACATGAACAGAACCCCGCTGGAGCTGATATTGGTGGTTCGCAGCGTCTCCCGCATGCGCTCGCGCTGGCCGGCGACACGCTTCAGGCGCATCGGCAGGCTGAGCTTGGCGCGGGCGTAGGCGCGGCGCTCCTCCGGCGGGCGAACGGCATGCGTCGGCACGCGGGCGATGCCCTTGGGCTTGGCACGAGTTGCCCACGAGGGCGGATCGGCCACCGAGGTTGCCGAGCGGGCCGACAATTCTTTTCTCGCGGCATCGCCGCGGATAGGGTCGGAGTGGTCCATGAGTTTTTGGTTTCGAGCAGTGCGCATAATTCCCCCTTCGCTTCGCGCGCTCCTGGCACTGCCCGCAAGCACTATCCTCTGCGCGCGCGCACAGGGTCAATTTAGGTTCCTTGCAGCGTTGTCCTAATGCACACTCCCGGGGCTTCGGAGGAAATCAGGGCGATGGAAGGCTTTCCGCGGTTAAAGTAGGACAGGCTTCAGCCTGTCAGGTTTAGATTCAAGTGCCCCACGAATTTAAACCAGACAGGCTGTAGTCTGTCCTACTCGGATTTGACCGCAAGATTCGGATAGCGCAGCTAGAGTGGTTTTGGCTATTGTGGGGTCGAAGGAGCTGGTGCTGCCGTGGCGACACTTTCCATACCGCATTCAACTTCCACACCGGTCATGCCGGCGATTCTCGAGCTGGCGCGCAAGCGATGCCTGGAGGCAGTCGCCGCGCACGATGCGCGGATGGACGGCGCGTTCGTGTACGCGGTGCGCTCCACGGGGATCTACTGCCGGCCGTCCTGCCCATCCAGGCGCCCGCAGGTCCGGCAAATCCTTATCTTTGTCCAGCCCCAGGAGGCGGAACGGGCCGGGTTCCGGGCCTGCCGGCGTTGCCAGCCGCGAGAGGGCTGCGGCAACCCGCAGGCCAACCTCGTCCGGCGCGTGTGCAGTGAAATCGCCGGGCATCCGGACGAAGTGCCCTCTCTGCGAACGCTCGCGCAAAGCGCCGGGCTGAGCGCCGCGCATCTACAGCGCACGTTTCGCCGGGCGATGGGCATCTCGCCGCGGCAATACGCGGACGCGCTGCGCGTGGCGCGCTTCAAATCCGAATTGCGAAAGGGGAAAGACGTGACCACCGCACTGCATGAGGTTTCCTACGGCTCCTCGAGCCGCCTGTACGAGAAATCCGATGAGCATCTGGGCATGACGCCCGCAACCTATCGCCGAGGGGGGCGCGGAATGAACATTACTTACACGATTGCTGATTGCGCGTTAGGACGCGTCCTGGTGGCCGCGACCGATCGGGGAATTTCCGCCGTCTACATGGGTGACCGCGACGCCGACATGGTGGCGGCCCTGCGCGAGGAATATCCGCGGGCGGAAATCCACAGCGGCAGCGGAGAGCACTCCAAGTGGGTGCGCGCCATTGTGCGCCACCTGGCGGGGTCGAACCCGCAGCTGGATTTGCCTACGGATGTAGTAGCGACCGCTTTCCAGCGGCGCGTGTGGGAAGCGCTGCGGAAAATTCCGCTCGGCACCACGCGAACATATTCCGATGTGGCGCGATCTATCGGCCAGCCGAGCGCCGTTCGAGCCGTCGGACACGCCTGCGCTACCAATCCTGTATCTATCGTCGTGCCCTGCCACCGCGTGGTGCGGACGGACGGATCGCTGGGCGGATATCGCTGGGGCCTGGGGCGGAAGCAATTGTTGCTGGAACGGGAGAAAGCGGCGCGCTCGTAGTTGCGCTTTCTGGCTGACAGGATGCGCGGCGCAACTGCAGATGCCCGCCTGAAGGCGGGCGCTACATTCGGAGCGCGTTTTGCTGCGGGTTGCTAGGCTGGATTTGGGCTGCGCAGGCCCAGTCTGGTCTGCAACTGCTTTTTGTACCTCCGGCTCAGCGCCAGCCTTGTTCCGGAGTCCAGCACTACTTCGTATTCCCCGCCTTCGTTCAACTCCAGCCCGCGGATTCGATTGAGATTCACGATGGCGGAGCGGTGAATCCGGCAGAAGGAATTCTGATCGAGCTCGCGTTCCAGCTCTGACATGCGGCGGCGCAAGAGATGAGACTTGGCCCGCACGTGCAGGCAGGCGTAATAGTCGGCAGCCTCCATCCAGTCAATCTCCGATACCTGGACGAAAATAATCCGGCCGGGACCTCGAATCACGAATCGATCGGCCTTCCCGGGAAATTGCCTGCTGTGGGTAATGCGTTCCTTGGCGCGGCAGAGCGCGAGACCATATCGCGCGTTGTCAAAAGGTTTCAGGAGGTAGTCGAGGGCTCCGGCTTCAAAAGCCTTTAGCGCATACTGATCGTAGGCGGTCACAAACACAACGGCGGGCGGCATGTCCTTGCCCAGCTGTTCCACTACATCGAAGCCGTCGCATTCCGGCATTTGCACGTCGAGGAAAACCAGATCCGGCTTTCTGGTGCGGATTTCCGCCAGGGCTTTGCGGCCGGAGCCGCACTCGCCCACAATCTCAATCTCCGGGTCCATCCGCAGCAGCACCGTAAGGTTGCTGCGCGCGAGCGGCTCATCATCGACCACCAGCGTGCGGATCCTCGCGGTAGGGGCCGGTGTCTTCAAGTTCAGTTCTCCCGGAAAGGAACGGAGAGCAGCACTTCGACCCCGGAGTCTTCGTTCCGCAGGCTCAGCTGGAAGGCGTCTCCAAACATGGCGCGCAGGCGATTTTTCAGATTGGCGATGCCGATCCCGGATTGCGAGCTTTCCCAATCCGTGGACAACCCCGGTCCATCGTTATAGACGCTCAGGCTGAGCCAGCCGTTAGCGCGAAAGGCGGTGACGCGAATCCGCCCGCCGTCCGCTTCCTTGGCAATGCCGTGCTTGATGGCGTTTTCGGCGATGGGCTGGAGAATCAGGCTGGGCACCGGCGCGGCGAAGAGTTCTTCGGGAACGTCCACGCTCAATTGCAGCCGGTCGGCAAACCGCGCTTTCTGGATATCCAGATACTTTTGCAGGAATTGCACCTCCTCGCCGAGCGGGACTTCCTGCCGGTCGGATGTGTCCAGCACTTTGCGCAGAAAATCGCTGAGCCCCACCAGCATGGTCACCGCGGCGTCGTTCCGCTGCTCACGCACCAGGCCGGCGATGGCGTTGAGGGCGTTAAACAGAAAGTGTGGCTCGATCTGCCGCCTCAGCGCGTCCAACTGGGCTTTGGAAAATTGTTCGTTGAGGCGGGCGGTTTCGATCTGCTGCCGGATCAGGCGCTCCCGGGACTCCAGGATGTAGCTGATCGCCAGAAGAGCCGCGTAGAGCGAGGCGTAAAGCAGAATTTCGTTGTAGATCGTCTGAACCCAGAGAATCCGGAACGGCCCCGGAGCGGGCGACTTCAGCATGGGATTCAGGAATTCTTCGAGCCCTGCTTCCCAGGCCGCCGAAACCGCACTGATCAGCGACCAAACCCCCAGATGCACGACCCAGGCGGAGATAGGCCGGAACCGCACCGGAGGAAACTGCCGGCCAAGTCGCAGCACAACCGGCGTGGCCAGCACCCACACCAGCCAGGAAAACAGCAGCATCGTAAACAGGCGAATCCACGAGTGATGCAGCTTTTCTGCCCGCACCACCAGGACGTACTGCACCGCGCTAAACAGGGCGATGCCGAACCAAACCGACAGAATCCACAGCCAGCGAACCGGCTTGAAACCTTGTGATTGAGGCTGCATGGTCAAATCGTATTCCAGGTCTCTTCCGAAAGGTATAGATATGCCGTGAATGACCTATTGGATGCAGGGAACGGCGTCGACTCGGGCTTCCCTGCGGCGGCAAACTTTCACTTGGTTACGCACGGGGAGGAGAGCCATGCAGCTCAGGGCGTTTCTTCGTATTCCGGTTTTCATCCTGGTTCTAATGGCCGGCATTTGTGTCAGTGCAAAAGTGATTCCGCCGCGTCCCTTCTTTTTTGACCGGGAGATCACCGTGAACGGCGCGGTCGTTCCCGAGGGAATGTATAGCTTGTATCTCGAAACACACGGATCGTCGGTGCGCGCTACGCTGCGGAAGGACGGGCGGTTCGTGGCCACGGCTCACGGCACGTGGGTGGGACACGGAATGAAGTACGCCGAAAATGCAGTGCTGCTGCGGGTGAATGAAGACGGCACGCGCGCGCTCAGCGAAATCCGGCTGGCGGGGAGCGCTAAGTCCATCGTGCTTGACAGTGAAAGTTCAATTCTGCGAGTGGCTCCGGTGCCGCCGCCGGCGTGACATCGCGTCCAGATTCATGGTTCGCGCGATTCGGAAGTGATTGCGGCGCGGGGCTAGGCTTGCGGTTGAATCCTGGTGGTTCCGCGCGGCCAGTGCGGCTTGAAGTCGTTGTCCGGGATGCGCACGTTCCGCTTGATGTTGTGATACTGGATGATGAAGTAGTCGCCTGAGCCGGTCTCAAAGAATTGCTGCTGGATCGGGAGCCACGTGCCTTCGTCCAGCCACAACTGAATTTTGGAAAGCTGCTTGCGCACGTCGTCCGTTTTCGGCAGAAGGTCCAGGCGGACAACCTTGTGGTTATCCAGCGTCTCCTCGCCGGCGAGGGAAATGGTATAGCTTTCCTTCAACGAACTTCCGGAAGTCCCGAATCCCAGCAACAGGAACTGATCGACCAGCGCTTTTTTCTTTCCGAGGTTGTATTCCTCGACGCGGTGAATTTTGGGATTGTAGATATAAAAATTATCGCCGTCGCGCAGGATGGTCTGTGGATCGGGCTGCGTCAACTCGATGCGCATCTTGCCGTCGCCGCGCACAAAAATCTGGCCGGACTGCGTGGACTTGTCATTGACTACCACTGTAACTTTGGTGCGGTCGAGATCCGCGGTCAGGCTCTGAAAGCCGGCGGCCTGCGCGTCCATCTGTTTCAGCACATTGTCCAGCGTCCAAGGCGACTGTGCAACGGTCGCGGCTCCAGCGGTTGGCATTGCGCATGCCAAAAATAAGCACGCTGCGGCCGCGCACACAAATGTGGTAAACCTGCGAACAATTCCTGACCCCTTCATTAAGCCGGATTCTCCCTGGCCCGCCCGCGCCCACCGGCGAAGAAATCGCGCCGGCTGAGCCGCCACCCGAACGGGACGCAATCCTACCACACACGTTAAGATGCCAACTTCGCCTCCGGGGTTACGATTTCCTGAGCGCCAATGCCGGCGACTCGAGCGCGTGCGACAGTGTCGCGGCGGGGCTGAATCTTTTTGCTGAATCTTTTTGTATGATGATGCCCCTATGTTTCACCGCCAGCGATTTCGACTGCGCCTTCGATCGCGCACGCTGCTTCTCGGCCAGCGCACTTTGATTATGGGAGTCCTGAACGTCACGCCGGACAGCTTTTCCGACGGCGGCGCGTTCCTCGATTCGGAAGCGGCGATCGCGCGTGCATTGCAAATGGAGAAAGAAGGCGCGGACCTCATCGATATCGGAGGTGAATCGACGCGCCCCGGCGCCGTCCCGATTCCCGTCGAGGAGGAGCTTCAGCGGGTTCTGCCGGTGATCAAGGTGCTGCGCGGCCGGTTGCGCATTCCCATCTCCGTGGATACGCGGAGGGCCGAAATCGCGGGCGCCGCGCTCGAAGCCGGCGCGGAAATTGTGAACGACGTTTCGGGCTTGCGCAGCGACCCGCACCTCGGCGAAGTCGCGCGGCGCGCCGGAGCGGCAGTGATCCTGATGCACATGCGCGGCACGCCGGAGACCATGCAGCACGGGCCCTTCGCGCGCGATGTGATGCGCGACGTCGCGTCCGGACTGCGCCAGGCGCTCGTGCGAGCCAAACGCGCGCGCCTCGCCAAAACGAAGCTCTTGCTCGATCCGGGAATCGGTTTTGGAAAAACCGGCGAACAGAATTTTGAGATTCTGGCGCGGCTTGCGGAGTTCGCCCGGCTGGGCTGCCCGATTGTCATCGGCACTTCACGAAAATCGTTTCTCGGGAAAGCCATGGCCAGTCCGGGAGATCCGACCGTGCCGGCGGACCGGCGCGTGCTCGGCACCGCCGCTTCGGTGACCACGTCGATTCTCGGCGGCGCGCACATCGTGCGTGTTCATGACGTGGCGGAGATGGCCGCCGTGGCGCGCGTCGCGGACTCAATCCTAAACTCCGAGTGATGCATTTCCCCTATCGGCGTTGAGATATAATTCCAGTAGGACAGGCTTCAGCCTGTCTGGTTTTGGGTAGCGTCATGCGCAAATCTAAACCAGACAGGCTGAAGCCTGCCCTACTGGATCGCTGGGAGAGAACCGATGGCATCGAGGAGATTTTCAACGGTTCTGCTTGCGGCATTGCTCCTTGCCGCGGCGGCTCCGGCCCTGGCGCAACTGTCTCCCGCGGAGCCTGACCCGCTCGCGCGCATCCGCGACGCAGCGAAATCGAATGTCGAAGCCTGCTCGGCGACCGGAGAAACTTTGTGCGAGCAGGTCGCGCCAAAAATCATTGCCAACGCGCTCGGCGAGTCACCGCTCACGGAAAATCTTCGCCGCCTCACCGATGAAATCGGCGGCCGCGTCTCGGGTACGCCCGAGGCAGCCCGCGCAGTCGCATGGGGCGTCGCCGCGTTTCGTGACGCCGGCATGGAAGTTCACACCGAAAAGTACACCATTCCCGCGACGTGGTCGGAGGGCGCGACACATCTGGAGATTCTTTCGCCCGCGCCCTTCCCGGTGCATCTGGTTTCGGTCGCCTGGACTGCCGGCACATCAGGCAACGGCCTGGAAGGCAAATTAGTTTTCGCCGGAGACGGCTCCGAATCGGAGTTCGCGCGATTGGGGTCATCGGCCCGCGGCGCGATTCTGCTGATTCATTCCGAGCCGCTGCGGACCTGGGACGATCTGTTCCAGGAGTATATGAACGCGCCTGGAGTGATTCACCGCGCGCAAGCCGCGGGCGCCGCGGCGATTCTATGGATGTCCACCCGCGAACGCATGCTGCTGTATCGCCATTCCAACAGTTACTACGGAAAAATTGAAAACTTCCCGCAGGCAATTATGGCGCGCGAGGACGCCTTTCGGCTGGAGCATTTCCTCGCGGCGGGCCAGAGCGTGCGCGTTCGCCTCAGCATTCCGAACCGCATCGGCGGGCCCGTGGAGCAGGAGAACGTGGTGGCCGAAATTCGCGGCCGCGAAAAGCCGGACGAATGGGTGTTGCTCGGCGCGCATCTCGATTCCTGGGAGCTGGGGACCGGAGCGCTGGACGACGGCTGCAACGCGGCGATGGTGATTGAGGCGGCGCGCGACATTCTGCGCACCGGAACCAAGCCGCGCCGCTCGATTCGCTTCGTTCTGTTCACCGGAGAGGAACAAGGCATGCTCGGATCGTGGGCCTATGCTCGCGCCCACCGCGCCGAACTTGACCGCGCCCGCGCCGCCATTATTTTTGACGCCGGAATCGGCCGCGTGACCGGATACATGCTGAGCGGACGTCGAGACATCGAACCCGGAGTGAAGGAAGCCTTGAAGCCGATCGAGTCCTGGGGCGCGAACCAGCAAGTGATGGACGCCCCGCTCGGAGCGGACAACTTCGATTTCCTGGCCGAGGGCGTCCCGACGCTGCTCGCCAATCAGGAAGAAGCCAACTACCTGCCCAATTACCACGCCGCTTCGGACACCCTGGACAAGGTGGATTTCCTGCAGCTCAAGGTCAATACGGCCATCGCCGCGGTCACCGCGTTCGGCGTGGCCGAACGAACCGAGCCGCTGGGGCCGCGGCAATCGCGCACGGAAGTTGAATCGGTTCTCAAGAGTTCCGGCCTCGAACAGCAAATGAAAACGGTGGGTCTGTGGCCGCTCTGGGAATCCGGCGAGCGCGGGCGAGCGCGGGAGTAGCACAGACACTCTTGTCTGTGCGGTTTTGTAGACGAACAGTCAGGCAGCTCTGATCTACATCCGCAAAAACCGCACAGCCAAAAGTGGCTGTGCTACTCAACGCGCGCGGTCGTGGTTACTCAGCTGAGAACGGCGGCGCAGAAATGTTCTTCTTCCGGGCTATAATATTCCTGTGGCAATTCCCCTCCGCGCTCTAAATCCAGACGGTGAACCTCGCGCTACGGGTGTGATCCTGGCAATCGATTACGGCAAGAAACGGCTGGGACTGGCGCTGTCCGATGAGCAGGGCCTCACTTCGCGTCCATACGCGACCTGGACCCGCACGAACCGCCGGCACGACCTCTCCCGTCTCCGTGAACTCGTGCGCGTGGAGCGAATTCAGCGGATCGTCGTCGGCCTTCCGTTGCACCTCGATGGCGCGCCGAGCGAGATGTCCGAGGACGCCAAGAGCTTCGCGACCCGCGTCCACAAGGCGCTGGGGCTGCCCGTCGAAATGATGGACGAGCGGCTGAGTTCCTGGGAGGCGCAGGAGATGGTGGCCGCCGCGAATTCCAATCCGCGCGCTCGCCGCGGGTCCACCGTTCAAGCGAAGACCAATCGGAAAAAATCTGTCGACGATGTCGCCGCCGCGATCATCCTGAGGGATTATCTGCAACGGGCGCGCGGCGGATCGCGAGGCTGACATGCGCCGCGCGCTGCTGCTACTCCTGATCCTGCTGATCGCTGCCGCGGGATACGCGTATGTCGCGCTGTACGTGCCGTACCAGGGATTCGGCAGCGAGGGAGTCTACGTCGATATCCCGCACGGCGCCACGCAACGCACCATCGCGCGACTGCTGGCCGAAAACGGGGTGGTGCGCAGCAGCGCCGTATTTGAAATCCTGTGCCGGGTGAAGAAGCGGCGCACGCTGGAGGCCGGCGAGTACTTCTTTGACAAGGCAGTCACGCCGTTCGCGGTGTACGATGCCATCGCCAACGGGCGCGTCTTCGTGAAGGAATTCGTGGTCCCCGAAGGCTTCACCATGTTTGACATTGCGGATCTGGCCGCGCAGGAAGGTTTTCTGACTCGCGACGAGTTTTTGGTCGCGGCGCGCGATCCGTCGCCCATTCACGATCTCGCTCCGGGCGCGCCCAGCCTCGAGGGGTTTCTCTTCCCAGCGACGTACGAGTTCCCCCGTCATATGACCGGAGCGGAGATGACCTCCGCGATGGTGAAGAAATTCCGCCAGGAATGGAGCACCTTGCCGGTGGCGGACGCGTCGCCGCACCAAAGCGTTCAGAACATCGTGACGCTGGCGTCGCTTGTGGAGCGCGAAACGCCGCGCCCGGAAGAGCGGCCGCACGTGGCCGGGGTGTTTGAAAACCGCTTGCGCATCGGCCAGCCTCTGCAGTGCGATCCCACGGTGGCCTACGCGCTCACTTTGGTCGGGCAGTACAGCGGGAAACTCGACAGCGGCGATTTACACTTTTCTTCTCCCTACAATACGTACCAGAATCGAGGCTTGCCGCCGGGACCGATCGCCAATCCGGGCGAGGCGGCCCTGAGGGCGGCGCTCGACCCCCCGCCCACCGACGACCTTTATTTTGTCGCTAATACCGAAGGCGGACACTTCTTTAGCAAGACCCTGGAGGAGCATAATCGTAACGTTACGCGCTACAGGCATTTGTTAGAACAGCAGAATCCCTCGTCCGGCGGTGTGCCCTCAGCCCCTGCTCCGGCGGCGAACAAATCCAGGCCAGTGAGGACCTCGCCATGACCCGAGCGGAGCACTCAGCCAAGAAGGACCCCACCAAGAAAGAAATGATCCTGGAAATTGCGCGGGAACTTTCCGTGCCGCGCTTTACTCCGGCGGAGGTCGAGCAGATCCGCAGGCAGCTCATGGCGCGCCTCGGCGCTGGAGGAAAAACTTCCGCGGACTACATCGCCGGAGTGCTGGAAACCGCGGGCATGCGCATCGTGTGGTCCACCAAGGCGGACACCGAAGGGCAGTACGAAGAGGAATTTCAGGACCTGCTCCATTTTGCGAATCTCGAGGACGCCGAGATGTGCATCATGCGCCTCGACGAGTTGTACCGGAAATTCAAGGAAGAGGACGAGCCCGCCGCCGTCGAACGCACCCTGGAAGTGGCCCGCATGGGGCGCCGCCGCGCCGAGATGATCGCGCGGAACCATAAAGTGGAACCCGAAAAGCGCGCCGAAAAAGAAGAAATCATGCAGTGGTTCAAAGTGTGGCTGGAAACTCCCGACCTGTTTTTTGACTGGCTGGAGGCGCGCAAAGCCTCGCCGGAATTTCAGCGGCGCTTTGCCAAAAGCGCTTCCGCGGACGCGTGAGCGAAGATGCCTGATCCTCAATACGTGCTGGAAGTCGAGCCGCTGGACCTGGGTGCGGATGTGAAGGCGGTGGGCCTCGATCTGGTGGAGATTGAGAGCCGCGAACCGGCTCGCGGTGCGGACGCGGCGCGGCTGTGGGCCGCGGCGCTAAGCGCCCTGCCCGGGCCGGACCCCTGGGCGCTGGATTTTTTCGCCCATCTCGATCGCGTGCGCGAATACTGCCGCCTGAACGGCGTCGCTTTTGAAGAGAAAGCTTTCGGACATTCCCTGGTAATCCCGGCGCCGGTCGGCGATGCGCTGGTCGGCCTCGTCGAGCGGTTCGCGGGAGAAACTTTTGGCGTTCGCGCGGGCGCGCGGCTGGCGGAAGGAGATCCCGCAGTCGAGGGCGAACTGGCCGCGCATGGGGTGGACGCGTACCACGCGGCCTTCAAAAATTATCTGTTTTGCGCGGTCTGCGATTTCGAGAACGGTTTTCTTACCCTGCTCACCGAAAAATTGTGGACCAGCGAAGTGCTGCGGCGGATCAAGCCGGCCACCGCAACTTTGCCGGTGGAAGTCGCCCGCCCGCAGTAATCCCAGAAGTTGGCAGTCCAGCACCAGATCAACGGGACCCGGGTTCCGAAACATCTGGATAAGCCGATTCCATTCACAGGCGTGCCGCGGGGAGCGCGGAGCGCAGGGTAGCAACGGCGCTCCCGCAGTCGCCTGCATGTAACGCAAAACCGCCTCAATCCGCCGTGATGCGGTCAGCGGAAACAGTGCCTTTGAGTTCAAAGAGGAGGGTCATTCCGGTGGGATCGTACTGGTCGATCGTCACGGTGCCATCGTAATGGTTGCCGGTGTGATCGACGGTGACTTCCTCCCGGATATTCGTGGGACCCTCGAAGCAGCCTGTCGCATCCGGTTGCGGAGGCGGGGTGCAACTTTTCCCCGTAGCGTCCCAACTCAGGGCGAAATGATTCAGCTTGTAGGAGGATCGCCCAGTGCTTTTCCACACACCCAGGCAGAAACTGCTGCTGGCTGGATCGCGTCCGGAATTCATGATTTCTGTCCGGTCGCTGTGCCACTGGACATATCCGGCATCAAGCGTCGCACCATCGGGCGGGTTGAAGGGAGCTGGGTTGCCGGCATTGCCCTTTGCCGTGAAACTAAATTTCCAAAGCCCGACAATAGTGGCATCGCGATCGCGGTCACGGTCGTCATCGCCAACTGCCAATCTTGCAACCCTGTACGCAGCCGGCTTCAGCAGCAGGCGTTGTGTCGGAATGGACATCGGTTTCCAGCCCAGACTTGTGTAAGAACCACAATCGGCACGAGCCGTTTGTAGGAAAACGGTCGCGCAAACCAGGATTCCCAACGTGGTTGCGGCCGCCTTTAGGGTGATTCTTGCCAGTTCCTTCCTTGTCATATCTGGTAGCTTCATCGCAGTTCTCCTTTGGTGGATGTGTGAAAGATCGAAAAAGAAAGTACTTATCCCGATCTGCCCATTGCATTCCTGCTGAGCTTCCGGAATGCGCGGCACCTTCGCACCGCAGGTACTGACCAGTCAATGCACGGCGCCGCTCGCCCACATCAACTCTCTCTCTCGGGGTAATTTGCTTTAATTACGGGACTTATCTGGACTCTTCTCGGGTCAACTGCGACGTTGCGACGCTATTACCTTCAGGATATACTCCTCCCACTCCCCGCGAACGAGGCAATCGAATGCAGGAACCCAGTCCAAGCCTCTCGGGTTACCGCTTTGGTGTCTTTGAGGTGGACCTACGCGCGGGAGAGATCCGCAAGAATGGCCTGAAGATCAAACTGCAGGAGCAGCCGTTTCAGGTCCTCACCTTCCTTCTGCAAAATTCTCCGAATTTGGTCGCGCGGGAGGAACTGCGCAAGCGCCTGTGGGATGAACATACGTTTGTCGAGTTCGACCATGGATTAAACAATGCCATTGGCCGCATCCGCGAGGCGCTGGGCGATTCAGCCGATAATGCCCGCTTCATCGAAACCGTTCCGAAGCGGGGCTACCGACTTATCGTTCCGGTTGAGGCGATCATGGCCGCGCAAGTTTTGCGGGGACGCGTCAACGGTTCAAGAACCAACGGCGTGCAATCCGAGGTGCCGCCGCTCGACGCGGATCGCCCATCAGCGAACAGCGATCACATCAAGACTACTGCTCTCACGCGTCGCATCTGGCCGTGGGTCGGCAATGAGGAAATTCTCCACCGAACAGGGGAAGCAGAAGCGGTTCAAGCGAGGAAAAATCGGATGCGCCGGTGGCAGCGGCCGCTGGCCGCTCTTCTGGCGATTGCTGCAGTCGCTCTTTTGATTGCGTTTTTGCTGCGCACGATTCGGCCTGCCAATCACGCAATTACACGATTCGTAGTAGCGATTCCTCCAAGCGATCAGCTCATTTTTTATGGTGGTGTAGCCCTTTCGCCGGACAGCTCGCGCCTGGTATACGTCGCCGCAAGCCATGCGGGTATCGGCCAACTTTACTTGCGTTCGATAAGCCGCTTCGAGGCGACACCGATCCCCGGTACCGAGGGCGCCTACAACCCGTTCTTTTCACCCGACGGGCAGTCAGTGGGATTTGCCGCCAAAGGCGAACTGAAGAAAGTTTCCCTAAGCGGCGGGGCACCCTTGACCCTTTGCAGTGTGACGGGCCTTCGTGGCGCGACCTGGGCGCCCGACGGGACGATCATCTTTGCTCCCTCGACTGGTTCGGGCTTATATCGAGTGTCGGCGGATGGGGGGACCCCCAATCCCTTGACGTTCCCCGACAGGAGGAAGGGGGCTGTGTCCCATCGCTGGCCGGAAATTCTGCCGGGCGGTAAGGAGCTGCTCTTCACCTCGTGGGCCGGCACTGAAAGGCGAGTGAACCTGCTGTCGCTGGAAAGCGGCGACCAGCGGGTGTTGGTCGAAGGTGGTACCTATCCTCAGTACCTTTCACCAGGCTACATCGTCTATGCACGAGATGGCGGCATGCAGGCTGTGCCGTTTGATTCCAAACGGCTCACGGTGACCGGAGCCCCCATATCCGTTCTGGAGGGCGTGGATATGAACCCGGTTAACGGGCAGGTTAGTGTGAGTGCTTCCGCGGATGGTTCACTTGCGTATATACCCGGAGTGTCGGGACGTGAAAAACGCACAATGCTCTGGGTGGATCGTAAGGGCGTGAGCCACACGATAGCGGCGCCCGCGCGAGGATTCAGGAGCATTCGGCTTTCCCCCGATGGCCAACGCCTGGCTGCTGGGATTACAGATGCGGATCCTGGATTGTGGATTTACGAATTGGATCGCGGCACGTTGACGCGCTTGTCGACCTCCGTACTGAATCCCTACGCAGTCTGGACGCCGGACGGAAAGCGGATAACGTTCAGGTCGGCCATCAGCAATCCGTTCAACCTGGACTGGATGCCCATCGATGGCAGCGGTGTCGAAGACCATCTCATCACCGGCGAAGGCTTGCCCGTACCGGGCTCCTGGTCTCCTGACGGACAGGTACTCGTTTTCTCGGAACAGAGTCCCGCAACTGGCTGGGACATTTGGGTGCTGAATCGTGATGACGACCACAAGCCACGGCCCTTCCTCCAAACGGCGTCGAACGAAGCAGGGGCGACATTTTCGCCCGATGGCCGGTGGATCGCGTATCAATCCGACGAAACCGGCCGTGATGAAATCTACGTAGCTTCTTTCCCTGTGGCTGGCACGAAATGGCAAATTTCAACCGAGGGCGGCGCTGAGCCGCTCTGGGCGAACAATGGGCGGGAGTTATTTTTTCGGAACGGTGAAGAGATGATGGCCGCCACTGTCGAGACCAAGCCAACCTTCGCGGCGGGCAAAGCGAAGCTGCTTTTCAAAGGGGATTACGCCGCAGGGCCCCTCGGCTTTTGGCCAAACTATGGCGTAACTCCTGATAGCCAACGCTTCCTCATGCTGAGGGCGGCTGAATCAGAAAGGTACGCCTCACAAATCAACGTTGTCCTGAATTGGTCGGAAGAGTTGAAGGAGAAAGTTTCTGCAACGAAGAGGTGATCCATTTCAGTGGCACAGGCTTCAGCCTGTGGGTTTTGGTCCTTGCAAGGACTAACCCCCACAGGCGGAAGCCTGTGCCACTAAGAACCGTGCCCGCACGGGGCAGCCAGTCAGTCCACTTTAATTTTAAAAATCACGGCAAGTAGAAGCGGGGAACGCGCTTTCCCAGCGCGCAGAGCAGGTCCGCGCTGGCGGTGTTGGCAATCTTTGCGACGTCGGGCACGGATTGCGTCGTGCCGTTGTCGGTGCCGTAGATCGTGGCGATGTCTCCGACTCGCGCCGAGGGAATTCCGGTCACGTCGGCGGTGGTCAGGTCCATCGAAACCGTGCCGATGATGGGCGCGATCTCGCCGCGAACGATGACCCGCCCCTTGTTGGAAAGCACGCGCACCAGGCCGTCCGCATAGCCCGCCGCGAGCACCGCAACGCGGGAAGGACGCGCCGCCGTCCACCGCGCGTTGTATCCGACGCGCGATCCAGCCGGCAAATCCTTGAGCGATACGATTCGCGCGCGGAACGAAAGCACCGGACGAATGGGAAGCTTCGCTTCCATTTCCGCGTTCAGTTCGGACGGCTCGAAGAACTGGTGATAGCCGTAGAGGATCGCGCCGGGGCGCACCATGTCCCGCCAGGTCGAAGGCCGGCTGACGATCGCGGCGCTGTTAGCCATGTGCACGGTGCCGGGATCGAGGCCCAGCGAGCGCATGCAGTTCAGCGCGGCATCGAATGCTTTTTCCTGCTCGATGGTTTGTTCGGTGGTGAAAACTTCCGACGAGGCGATGTGCGTGAACGTGCCCGCGAGGCGCAGGTGCGGGCAATCGGCCAGCGCCCGCGCGAAGGCCGGAATTTCCACCGGCGGAATGCCCAGGCGATTCATTCCCGAATCGATTTTCAAATGAAAATCGAAGGGCCTCTTCCGCGGCTTGTGCTGCTGTGCGGCGGCCTTTTCCAGGAGGCGCAGCTGGTCGACGTTCATGATCGCCGGAGTCAGGTGATTGTCCAGAATTCGCTTTTCCTCGCCCGCCCAGAACCCGGTGAGGATCAGGACCGGCTCGCGAATTCCGGCGGCGCGCAGTTCGGCGCCCTCGGCCGAGCAGGTGACGCCGAACCAATCGGCGCGGGCCTTGGACAGCGCGCGCGCGACGGGAACGATGCCATGGCCGTAGGCGTTGCTCTTGATCACGGCCAGAATTTTCCGCCGCGGGCCGCGGGTGCCCTTGGGATTTACATGGTTGCGGATGGCACGGAAGTTGTGCGTCAGCGCTCCCAGACTTACTTCAGCCCAGATCGGGCGGCCATCGAATTTGACCGTTCGTGTCATTGGAATCATCAAGGGTAACCGATCTGGGAGCGGAAGAAAAATTGCTCCCGGGCGATGGCGCACGGCTTAGTAACTAGCCGGTGGGACAGGCTTCCGCCTGTCGGTTTTCTTTCGCGCCGGACATGATCAAAACCAGACAGGCTGAAGCCTGTCCTACCGGCGGCCCATCTGTACGTGGTGGGATTTGCACGCTGGATGCCGTAACGCTTTGGCGGGAGGCTCTGGCTATCTGACTGATCTGAATGAACCTGGCGTCTGGGAGGGGCGGGACATTCAACTACTCGCCAATTGCGCCTGTGCCGCGCTGACACAGCTGTGGGTGTGGAAGGACGATTATTCCTGGTCGATTATTCCTGATCGGTCCACGCGTCCGGGGCGCGCTGTTCAAAGCGGGTGAAGCCGCCCTGGAATACGAAGCGGATGGAATCGGTGGGGCCGTTTCTTTGCTTGGCGATGATCAGGTCGGTTTCGCCGCGTTCTTCCATGCTCACTTCGCTGGATTTTTTGAAGAAGTTCGGACGGTGGATGAACATCACCACGTCGGCGTCCTGTTCGATGGCGCCCGATTCGCGGAGGTCGGCCAGGCGCGGCTCGCGGTCTTCGCGCTCGGGAGCGCGGGTGAGCTGCGAGAGCACCAGCATGGGAACTTTGAGTTCCTTGGCCATGGCTTTCAGGCCCCGGGTGATGCTGGAAATTTCTTCGTTGCGATTGCCGAATTTCCCGCGGGCGGAAACCAGCTGGAGATAATCCACGATCACCAGCGAGAGTCCCCGTTCGCGCTTCATGCGTCGCAGCTTGGCGCCCATTTCCACGACTGTCGCAGAGCCGGCGTCGTCGATCCATAGCGGAGCCTGCGACAGGTGCGTCAGCGATTTGGGAATCCTGGCCTTGTCCTCCTGGTTGAGGTGGCCGGTGCGGAATTTGTGCGAATCGATTTTGGCATCCGCGGACAGGAGGCGAAGCAGCAAGGATTCCTTGGACATTTCCAGGCTGAAGATCGCCACCGGTTTGTTGCCGCGCACTCCGATATTTTCGGCGAGGTTCAAGGCAAAAGCCGTTTTGCCCATCGAGGGGCGCGCCGCGAGGATAATCAGCTCCGAAGGCTGCAGGCCCGAGGTCAGGTCATCGAGCATGTCGTAGCCGGTGGCGAGGCCGGTGATGCGGTGGCCGCCTTCGTAAATGCGGGAGATGCGGTCATGGCTTTCGGTGACCACATCGTGCAGCCCCACGAGCCCCAGGCGCACGCGATCTTCGGCCAACTGGAAGATTGAGGATTCCGCGCGATCGAGAATGGCGTCGGCTTCGTCCTCCGCTTCGAGCGCTTGCTGTTGGATGGCGCTGGTGGCATGGATCAGGCCGCGCAGCAGCGACTTTTCCTTCACGATGCGCGCGTAGTGCTCGACGTTGGTGATGTGCGGCACGCCGTCCATCAACTGCGAAACGTACGCCGGCCCGCCGACCGATTCGAGTTCGCCGGTGCGCTGCAGTTGCTCGGTCAGGGTCACCAGGTCAATGGCCTGCTGCGTTTCTCCGAGGGCGATCATCTGCTGGTAAATGCGCCGGTGATGATCGTGAAAGAAGTCCTCAGGCTTGAGCTTTTCGATGGCCGGATTGATGGCGTTATTGTCCAGCAGGATCGCGCCGAGGATGCTGCGCTCCGCCTCCATGTTGTGGGGCAGGGGACGCTCGAGAGATTGGCTTGCGGTGGCCATGATTATTCTTCGCCTTAGTTTCGCCCGTAAGGTGCGGCGGTGTCAAATTGATTCGCGCAAAGCGCGCTGCCGGATTTTTTGAAGCGGGCTGGTCTGCGGGAACAATCATGAAGGGTCGCGCCGGAAGCGGCAACCAAAATACCCTCGCGCTGTCTGTTGAAAAAAATTATCTTGTGGATTCAGCGGAAAAAATTTCGAACGTGCGGAGCCGATGAGACAGCGTGGCGCGGCCTTCACAGGCTGCGGAGAAATGCAGCGCCTGTCATTCTGAGCGAAGCGAAGAACCTCTCTTCGATCGAAGTACAGCACAGAACCACGGAGGGATTCTTCGCTTCGCTCAGAATGACAACTTTTTGACTTTTCCGGAGCCTGTTCAGCTTGTGCCACTTCAAACCGAGGCGCCCCAATCGGAGATGACCCAGATTTCGGTGAACTGCTTGTGCTTGCGATCGTGGCCGTGATCCTTGGCGAGCATTTCGCGCAGCTTCCTGGAGAGTTCATCGGGCTCGCTGGCGGCATCAGCCTGGTGGTTACAGGCCTGGTGGTAGCCGATGCCGAAGCGCGCGCCGCAGCAGTCGCAGAGCTCGAAAGTTTCGATCGTGTAGGTCGGGTATTTCGGGATTTCCTTGTCGAGGATGGCTACTGGCGCTGTGAGATTGTTGGTCATGTCATCCTCCGCTGGGGGTTGAGGATTCTGGTAGTTGAGTAGCTGGCCGTTCGGTGCAGCGCTTCTTGGGGCAGAGTCGGAATCAGGATCACACCGACAGGCGCGATTCTAACTTGAAACACAAAAGCCCACCCTGTGGAATTCGTGTGGACCTGTGCATAACTTTTCGAATTGGCTTGACAGGGCTTTTCTGCGTTTTTTCGGGGTTTTTGCGGGTTGATTGTCACCCCGAGTAACGCTACGGGGCTGCTTTTTTCTCAACACGAAAAAAAAGCAGATTCCTCCGGCCAAACCCGCCGTTCGGAATGACAGTTGGGTGGCGGAGTCCAACGCCGGCCGGCGGAACGCGGGTTATGCTTCCTTCTCTACCTGGACTTTGAATTCGGCGGTTACGCCGTGGACCAGTTTTACGGTGACGGCGCGCTCGCCCACGAGTTTTATGGGCTCGTCGAGCTGGATGCGGCGCTTGTCGATCTCGAAGCCCTGGGCTTTCAGCGCGTCGGCCAGGTCGGCGGAAGTGACGGAACCGAAGAGCTGGTCGGTCTCGCCGGCCTTGCGGGTGAATTTCACCGTGACCTGGTTGAGCAGGGCCGCTTGCTGCTGGGCGGCTTCTTTCTCGGTGGCGGTGCGCTTGGCCAGGGTGACTCGAATTTTTTCCAGGCGCTTGATGTTGGCGGGCGACGCTTCGAGCGCCAGCTTGTGCGGGAGCAGATAGTTGCGCGCGTAGCCGGCGGCTACATCCACCACTTCGCCGCGGGTTCCCAGTTTTTCGACGTCTTCCTGCAGGATGATTTGCATTGCGTTCCTCTTTCGGTTCTCAGCCCAGGGGCGTTTTAGGCCCTGCTGTCGCCCGCCTCTTGCCCTGAGAAATCGATGGGGCAGAGGCGGGTTCGGGTTTGGATATCACAGCGCTAAAAGTCCTCGCCTCTTAAGAGGCGAGCTACAAATAACCGCAAAAACTGGTTACAGCTCGGTGGCAAACGGCAACAGCGCGATGTTGCGGGCGCGCTTGATGGCTTCGCCCAGCCAGCGCTGGTGGCGCGAGCAGGTGCCGGTCATGCGGCGGGGCAGAATCTTGCCGCGCTCCTGCACGAACGGTTGCAGCATCTCGACTCGCTTGTAGTCGATGAAGTCCACGTGCTCGACGCAGAAGCGGCAGACTTTCTTCTTGCGGAAATACTGGCGCTTGCCGCCGCGGCGCGGGCCGCCGGGTCCGCCGCCGGGTCCACCGGGGCCTCCCGGACCGCCTTCACGGCGGGGGCCGCCGCCGGAATGGCCGCCTTCGCGGCGCGGTGGGCCTCCGGTGTGTCCCCCTTCAGCGCGAGGAGCATGGCTCGGCGCAGGGTGCGGAGCGGGAGTCGAACTGGGCGCTTCGTGCGCCTGTGGTGCTGGTGGTACCGGTTGATCGGACATCGTGTTTCCTTTCCCTTATCGAACTCTTATAGAAATCTATTGCCGAGCGCTGCTTATTCCGCAGCGGCTGCGGGTACCTGCTGTTGCGGCGGCGCGGGTGGTGCCGACGGCGCAGTGGGCGCGCCGGGGACCTGCTTGCGCGGACGGCGGCTGGCGCGGCGCTCGCGGTGCTTTCCGAGCTTCTGCTGGCGCTTCAATTCCTCATCGAGGCGGATGGTCTGGTACTTGATCACCGCGTCGGAAACTTTCAGGCGCCGCTCGAGTTCCTTGATCAGGTCGCTCTGGCTGCTCTTGATGACCATGTACACGAAAAAGCCTTCGCGGTGTTTGGCCACGCGATAGGCCAGGCGCCGCGTGCCCCAGCGCTCGGTCTTCTCAATCTTGCCGCCGTGCTCGGCGGTGGAATGCTCGAGCGTGGTCACGATCTTATTGATTTCATCCTCCGGCGTGGCCGGTCGGCAGATGAAGATCAGGTCGTATACTCGCTCTTCTTCCATTTTTTGTGCGTCCGTCTTTTTTTCGTCCATGTCGTCTTGACTCCGTTTCGCGTACTTTGCGTCGACTTCTGGTGCCTTGCGGCGCCGGCTTCGGGCGCTGCCTAAACTTTCTCAGTCCTGCGCTTCTTCCTCATCCTGCGGAGAAACGCGGCGATTGAAACGGTTCATCGCGGCCTGCGTTCCCTCGGCCAGAATCACCTTCACGGCTTCGGCGCCCAGATCGATTTCTCCGCCGACCAGATCTTCTTCGTCGCGGCGAATCTGGCGCAGCACGTACTCTTTCAAGTCGCCGCGCATTTCCTCGGGCTTCACGCCCAGCCGCACGCGGACAAATTCCATGGTGCCGATCGCGCCGATCACGGACTTTAGTCCGTTGTGCCCGCCGGCTGTGCCGCGTTCCCGCACGCGCAGCATGCCCCAGGGAAGCGCGATGTCGTCACACAGGACGATGACATCGGACGGCTGGCACTCGGCCCGGCCGATTAATTCCCGCACCGCCAGGCCGCTGAGATTCATCATCGTCTGCGGCTTGGCCAGCACCACATCCTGACCGGCGATCCGGCCCAGCCCCACGAGTGATTTCGATTCCGGCCGCGTCACCCGGATGCCGGCATCTTCGGCCAGCGCATCCACCACCAGAAAACCCAGGTTGTGCGGCGTCCAGGCGTACTCGATGCCCGGATTGCCCAAGCCCACGATTACGCGCATCCGGCCCAACCTAACGTCCGCTTCGAACCGTCAGTGGCTAAAGCCATTCTCATTCCATGCGCGTGACGGCACGCGGTTGAAGAGGCCGCATCAAAACTCGAACATTGTTATTCTGAGCGAAGCGAAGAATCTCTCCTTGTTTCTTTGCTCGCACTCGAATCGAAGAGAGATTCTTCGCTTCGCTCAGAATGACAACACAAGACTTTTTTCCGCAGCCTGTGAAACCGTGCCGACGCAGCTGCTCGCGGCGTTGAAGCTGCTCAAAGCTACTTCTTCTTTTCCTTTTCGGCGGGCGCGGCCTCTTCGCCTTCCTCGCCTTCTTCGGTTTCCTTCTTGCCCTTCTTGATGAGCTCGGGCTCGGCCGGCGCGGCTCCCGCTTCGGCGGCCACGGCTTCGGCGGGCTTCTCTTCCTCGACGCGCAACGCGACGACGTGGGCGAGCACGCGGGCCGGGTCAGTGAGCAGTTTCATTTTCTGCGGATCGAGCGGAATATCCCCGGCGCGTAGCTGCATGCCCATCATCAGGGCCGAAATATCCATCTTGAATTCCGTGGGAATATCCGCGGGCAAGCACTCAATTTCAACTTCGCGAGTGACCATTTCAAAGACGCCGCCCTGCAGCTTGACGCCTTGCGCTTCTCCGAACACGTGCACGGGAACTTTCACGCGCATGCGCACGTCCATGGCGACGCGCAAGAGGTCCACGTGAATGAGCGTGCCCTTCACTGGATCGACTTGCCAGTCCTTGACGATCGCGGCATGTTCCGCGTCGGTGGTCTTCACCGTGAGGATGGTGTTGTGTCCCATCGCCGAGCGGAGGATGGCCGAGACCTGCTTGGTGTTTACCTGCAGGGCCTGCGGTCCTCCCTTGCCGCCGTACAGGACGGCGGGAACGGTTCCGGCCACGCGCAGGCGGCGCGCTGCATTCTTGCCCCGGGTTTCGCGCGGGGCTGCTTCTACGATGATCTGATCCATAAATCCTTCCCCATTTCTAAACCGAATTCGTTTGTTCGTTCCTGCAAGGCCTAAAACCCACAGACTGAAGTCTGTGCCACTAAAAAAACAGCTCGCTGATCGAAGTCTCCTCGTGGATCGAATGGATGCCGCGCGCCAGGAGTTCGGCCACGCTCAGCACCTTGATCTTGGAGACCTGCTGCGCTTCGGCGGTCAGCGGCACGGAATCGGTGACGATCACTTCCTCGATTTGCGACGCGCAAATGCGCTGCACCGCCGGGCCGGAGAGCACGGCGTGCGTGCAGCCGGCATAAACCTTGGTGGCGCCTTCCTTCAACAGGGCTTCGGCGGTTTTCACCAGCGTGCCGGCGGTATCGATAATATCGTCGATGATCAGGGTGGCGCGCCCGCGCACATCTCCGATCAGGTGCATCACTTCGCTGACGTCGATGTCCACGCGGCGCTTGTCCACGAT
>Ga0209168_10000309_pt1 | contig 53101 bp, 41 predicted proteins | sample Coa_R1_FD_187156 | JGI IMG/M metagenome (GOLD analysis project Ga0209168, IMG submission 187156) | Surface soil microbial communities from Centralia Pennsylvania, which are recovering from an underground coalmine fire - Coalmine... | ecosystem: Environmental > Terrestrial > Soil > Unclassified ...
CTTATATCCCCTCGGCAACGCTCCATTTGGGCCGGCCCCAACCGCTCGTACCCGTAGAAATTCCATCCTTTTATACTTAATCGGCATCCACTCTGCTTCAGCCGTCTATTGTTCGATTTGGAGGAAAGTGTGAAAAAACTAGCCTGCGCAGTGGCAGTCTGTGTAATTGCATTCGCGGTTGCAGCCTTCGCCCAGCACGGAAGAGGACATCAGGAGGTCGGCGGCGGCCATATTCCCCCGCACGGCCCGGCGCCTTATCACGGATCAGCTCCGGCCGCTCCTCAAGGGCGGCACTTCAACGAAAAACCCGGCCATCCTGATGCGCCCCACGTCGACGTGAAGGGAAATCACTGGGTCGGTCATGACACCGGCCGTGACGACCCGCGCTTTCACCTCGATCATCCCTGGGAACACGGCCACTTCAGCGGAGGCATTGGGCGCGGCCACGTCTGGCATCTGGCCGGCGGCGGGCCCGGCCGCTTCTGGTTCGGCGGATTCTATTTTGCAGTCGCGCCCTATGATTTCGGCTACTGCGACGGCTGGGACTGGGGCACGGACAACATCGTGATCTACGACGACCCGGATCATGACGGCTGGTATCTGGCGTACAACGTCCGGCTGGGAACTTACGTCCACGTTCAGTATCTGGGAAACAGCTAGACTCGAACGACCGATGTTTCTCTTGCGGAGGTTTCGCAAACACCTGAAGCGGGCCGGAAATTCGGCCCGCTTTGTTTTGGGCCAAATCCGGATGGAAAGACTGATTGGCGGTGGCGGATGGCGAGCGTGGCCACAGCCGCCTCAGTTTTGCTTGACGAAAATTCAGGTTCGCAATAACTTCATACCTATATGAGTATCCTTTCTTTGAAGGTAAACGGACAAACTCACAATTTGGACATCGATCCGACGACGCCGCTGCTGTACGTGCTCAGCGATGATCTCGGACTGCGCGGGCCGAAGTTCGGCTGCGGCCTGGGACAGTGCGGCGCCTGCACGGTGCTGGTGAAGGGCCAGGCGGTGCGCTCGTGCATCACGCCGGTGGAAGCCGTGCAGGGCGTGGAGATCATCACGCTGGAAGGATTGGGGACGCCGGACAAGCCGCACCCGATTCAAAAGGCGTTCATCGACGAGCAGGCGGCGCAGTGCGGCTTCTGCCTGAACGGCGTGATTCTTACCGCCAAAGCGTTTCTCGATAAGAATCCCAAGGCCACGGAACAAGAGATCGAGGAAGGGATGTCTCGCGTGCTGTGCCGATGCTTCACCCACGCGCGCATGCTGCGCGCGATCGCCAAGTCGCAAAATGGCCGCGCCACCGATTCAGGAAAGCGGGTGGCGCGATGAAGACTCGATCTGAAGTGCGCAACGAAATCGCGATGTCGCCGGGCGCAGCGGAGGCGCTGGAGCGCGCCGGACTTTCGCGGCGAACGTTCATCAAGGGAACCGGAGCGCTAATCGTCGGATTCAGCATGGGCGGTGCTCTCAACGCGGTCTCGCCGCAGCAGCGAGGAGCGTTCGGGGAAACCGCGCCCCCGGATTCTCCGCCCGCAGCGGAAGTCGACTCGTGGCTCGCCATCGGATCGGACAGCAGCATCACCGCTTATACGGGCAAAGAGGAACTCGGGCAAGGCATGTCCACGGCTCAGATTCAACTGGTGGCGGAAGAACTTTGCGTCCCATTCAATCGTGTGAATCTGATTGTTGCGGACACGTCCATGACGCCGGACCAGGGAGTCACCTCCGGCAGCCAGTCGCATCCCGCAAACTTCAATCACAGCAATCTGGCTGGCGCCTGCGCCACCGCGCGCGAAGCGCTGCTGCAAATGGGATCGAAGCGGCTCAACATTCCCGCCGAGCAACTGGTAGCCGTCGACGGCGAGATTCGATCGAAGAGCGATGCCAAGAAGAAAGTGTCCTACGCGGACCTGGTGGCCGGGAAGAAATTCGACCTGAAAGTCGATCCCAACGCGAAACGCAAGCCCGTGAGCGAATGGACGGTGCTCGGGAAGCCCATCGGGCGGCCGGACATGCCGGCCATGGCGACCGGAACATTTGAATTCGCACACAACGTGCGCGTGCCGGGCATGCTGCACGGCATGGTGGTGCGGCCCGATGCCGTTGGCGCGAACCTCATGAATGTGGACGAGAGTTCGGTGTCGGGAATGCCGGGCTTCGTGAAAGTGGTGGTACGCAAGAATTTTGTCGGCGTGGTCGCGGAAAAGCCGTGGCAGGCCGTGCAGATTGCCCGCGCGCTGAAGGCCACGTGGTCTCCCGCTCCGGAATTGCCCAAGCAGGAAACGTTCTACGAACATCTGCGAACTCAAAAACCGACGCGCGATACGCTGCTGGTCAATTCCAACGATGTGGACCAGAAACTAGCGGATTCCGCGACGGTGGTAAAAGCCACCTACAATCATCCGTACCAGATGCACGGATCGATGGGCAGCTCCTGTGCGGTGGCCGATGTGCAGGGGGAAAAGGCCACGGTGTGGTCGCCGACGCAGGGCGTGTGGCACCAGCGCTCGACGCTGGCGATGCTGCTAGGCCTGAAGGAAGGAAATATTCGCGTGATTTTCCGCCGCGGCTCGGGCTGCTACGGCATCAATGGCGCCGATACCGTTACTTATGACGCTGCTCTTTTGTCGCAGGCGGTTGGCAAACCCGTTCGCGTCCAGCTGACGCGAAAAGATGAAATGGCCTGGGAGAATTTTGGATTTGCATTCACCGTCGACCAGCGCGCCGGCCTCGACGCGCAGGGAAACATCACCGCGTGGGATTATGAAGCGTGGGTCCCGGTGCTCGGCAACCGCCCGGTCTATTCCTTTCCGGGAAATGTGATCACCGGGTATCTGGCGGGATTTCAGCCGGAGGAATTCCGGCCGCGCTCGCCCGCGCCCGAACCCACATCGTTCAGCAACAACAGCAACGCGATTCCGACTTACGTCGTGGGCCGCGTGGGCGCCGCCAACCACGGCGCGGGAACGGTGAAGTCCGAACGCGCGCTGCTGCACAATGTGGTCTCGCCGTTCTGGACAGGACCACTGCGTTCGCCGCAGCGCCTGCAGAATACTTTTGCGCACGAATCGTTCATGGATGAGCTGGCCGCGCGGGCCAAGGTCGATCCGGTGGAATTTCGCCTGCGGCACATGAGCGAGCCGCGCATGCTGGAAGTAGTGAGAGCGGCGTCCAAGAACGCGGATTGGGACGCGCGGCCCTCGCCGAAAGCACGCACTGCCGCTTCGGGAAATGTCGCCAGCGGGCGCGGGATTTCCTGCGTGGCATACGAAGGCGACAACGGATTCGCGGCCATGGTCGCGGAGGTGGACGTCGATCGCGCGACCGGAACAATAAACGTGAAACGGCTGGTGGTGAGCATCGATGCCGGGCCGATTTCCAATCCCGACGGCCTGCGCAATCAGACAGAAGGCGGCGCGCTACAAGGCATGAGCCGCGCGCTCGGCGAAGAAGTCACCTGGGACGACCACAACGTGACGTCCATCGACTGGAGAACCTACCATTCCCTGCCGCTGGGATTCGCCGTGCCGAAAATTGAAGTAGTGCTGCTGAACCGCACCGACGTGCCAGCGACCGGCGCGGGTGAAACGGCGATCACTGTGGTTGCCGCTGCGATTGGGAACGCAATTTTCGATGCCACCGGCGCGCGGCTGCGGCAGGTGCCGTTCACTCCCGAGCGGATCAAGGCTGCGCTTGCGGGCTAATATTGAGCGTTCGGGTCCGAGCGAAATTTGAGTAGCGGCAGGCAGCATATTCCTGATACCCTCCGTCTGTGTTCGATCTCGATAATTACTTAAGCGTGAATGGGCTGGCTAGTTTGGCCCTGATCGCCGTATCCGCCTACTACATTTTGGTGTCGGGGCTACTGCGCGCTCCGCGCACCCGGCGTATTTCTGTTGCTCGCTACGAACCTCCGGCAGGCGCTTCGCCCGCGGTCACCGCGTGGCTTTATGAACGAGGCAGACTGCCGCGCGCGATGGCCGCTGCTCTCGTTAACATGGCGGCAAAGGGCTATATCAAAATTGAACAGACGGAAGACCTGGTTACGCTCACGAAAATCGCCGATGACGCATCTACTCCTCTTGAGCCGGAGGAGGACACGTTGCAATGGCGTCTATTCGGGAGTTTTGACACTTTTGATTTTTCGCATTCAACACCGCATCTGGCCGACGCTGCTGAGGGCTTCCGTATCGCCTTGCTCGATACCGGATATTTCCTGCCACATATTGGTCTGTCGGTTCCCGCCTGGGCCGTGTCCGGAATCGCAGCTTTCCTTGTATTGTTTGTCGGAAATAATCTGGTTCATCAGTCGGGCCGCGCTCTGGGCTATCTCATTTTCGCAACCGTCGGATGTTTTGTGGTTGCGGTTCGCACCCTGTCAGGAACCGTCGAAAAAGTTGCCTGCCGGATCCCTGGCAGCACAGCCCCCAAACGTCCGTGGACCGGCGCGGACTCCCGGCCTCTTTATTTCCTGGCGGGAGCGCTGGTGGGGATCTCACTTCTCGGACTCATGTCCAGCCCGATTGCCGCGCTTCTGTTGGCTGGGTTTGCCGTTGTGAATGCAGTTTTCTATTTTGCACTTCAGGGGCCATCCGCAACGGGCCGCGCCCTCCTCGGAGAGCTTGCCGATTACAAGAAATACCTTTCGGGAGTGGAGGGCGATGCGATCAGCCGTACGCTCGCTTCTGACCAAGTACCTTCAGAATTGGACATGAAGCGCGCCTATGCCATCGCCTTTCACCTCGATCTCGGATGGGGTGAACAATTCGTTGAGGCGATCTCAGAGGTGGTGGAATGCGCTCAGGTTTTCGAGAAGAAGAATGACGACGATCACCTGCCGAGTTTGACAGGATCACGATGAAGCTGTGGAGGAAACGAGCAATTACTCCATGACCGCTTCTTCATGGATCGTGCGCAGTCTGGGGCGCTCGATGTTGGGCAGGAAAGCTGCGAGCAGTCCGACCGCCGGAAGGTACGAACAAACCAGATATACAAAGTTGATGCTGGTCAGGTCCGCGAGCCATCCGAGAACCGCCGCTCCCAAACCCGCCATTCCGAAAGCGAATCCGAAACACAGACCGGAAATCATGCCTACTTTCCCGGGGACCAATTCCTGCGCATAAACCACAATCACCGAAAAAGCGGACGCAAGAATCAGGCCAATGACCACGCTGAGAATTTCCGTCCAAAATAGGTTGGCGTACGGCAGCATCAAGGTGAACGGGAGCACGCCGAGAATCGAGACCCAGATGACGCGCTTGCGGCCAATGCGGTCGCCCACCGGACCGCCAATCACTGTTCCCGCTGCCACCGCGCCCAAGAATACGAACAAATGGATCTGCGCGTTCTCCACGGACATCTGGAACTTATTGATCAAATAAAACGTGTAGTAACTCGTGAGGCTCGCGAGATACACGAACTTGGAAAACAGCAGGGCCATCAGAATCGCGATGGACGCGGTGATGCGCGCGTTGGAGAGATTCGGCGGCTGGTCAACGCCGTGCTTGGCACTGAATTTTTTCCAACTGGAAGCGTGGTTCTTGGCCCACGCGCTGATGCCCGTCAGCAAAATCATTCCAGCGAGCGCCACGAGAGAGAACCAGGCGAGGCTCATCTGCCCCCTGGGCAGGACAAAAAATGCCGCCAGCAGCGGGCCGATCGAGAGTCCCGTGTTTCCGCCTACCTGGAAGATCGATTGCGCGAGACCATGCTGCCCACCGGACGCCATTCGCGCCACCCTCGAGGATTCGGGATGAAACACGGACGAACCAGTTCCGACCAGCGCGGCCGCCACCAGCAACGCCGGGAACGTGTGCGCGATGGCCAGAAGAATGAGCCCGATCAGCGTCGCGCCCATTCCGATCGGCAACGAAAACGGCATGGGCCGTTTGTCCGTGTAGAAGCCGATCATCGGCTGCAATAGAGACGCGGTAATCTGATAGGTGAGCGTGATCAAGCCGACTTGCGCGAAATCCAGATTGAACGAAGTCTTCAGCAGCGGGTAGATCGCAGGCAGCAGCGAGGACATCATGTCATTCAGCAGATGACAAATGCTGATGACAACCAACACCTTGTAGAAGACCTTTTGGCCGATTGCTACAAGGCTTTCCGTTTGAGTGGTCGTAGCCAAATCATGTTCCTCTAAAAGTTAACCTGGCCCGAGTACACACCGAGTGGCTGCATTATACCAAGAGATTACTATTTTAGGGTGGAAGCGCTGCCGGCGCGTGCCGCTGGGTATCTCTACGCGACGCCGGCCTGGCGCATAACAGCTTCGGACTTGGTGCGAATTTCCCGCGCCACTTCGTAGGGATCGCCTTGCTGGTACTTCGGCAGGAATAGTTCCACGGAGAGCGGGCCGGCGTAGCCTTTTTCGGACAGCTTGCCCAGGATGCGCGTGAGCGGGCTGACGCCGTCGCCGGGAATAATTCGCGTGCTGAGGTCCAGCATCTCGCGCGGCATGTCCGGAACATCCTGGAAGTGCAGATGCGCGATTTCGCCCTGGCGAATCATGTCCAGATCCTCGAATTTATTGAGGCCGGACCAGAAATGGTAGAAATCCAGCATCGGCGCGATGTTGGGATGCGCGGCGGCGCGCGTCAGCTTCAGGATTGTCGGCAGCGTGGAAATAAAGGTCGAAGTGCGCAGAAACTCGATCCGCAGGGACGTGCCAAACTGCTTGGCGACTTCTCCCGCCTCGTGCATATTTTCCGGCGCGGCTTTGTAATCTTCGTCGGTGACTTTTTTGGTGGTGGCGGTCGAGGCGTAAACCTTGTGCAGGCCCATGTTGGCATACATCTCGCAGCGTTTCTTGAGGCTGTCGAGCGCGGCGGCGCGGTTGGGATTGGGCTCCCAGAGTTCGACGACGCCGGTCGCGGCCTGAACGAGGTTTAGGCCGAGATCGGTAATCACGCGGCGAGCGGCGGCCAGATCTTCGGTTTTCAGAAAATCATCGAGCAGGACGTTGGTGATCTCCACGTCCTTGATGCCTGCGTGCGCCCAGCCTTCCAGCGATTTGCGGTAGCCCGCGCCGTTGGAGGTGTTCTGGTGGATGGCCAGCGTCATCTTCTTTTTGTCGACTGCGGCTGAGGCTACGGCGCTAGCTGCCGCTACAGCGACGGGCGCTAGGAGCATTTCTCTTCTGGAGAGCGTTGTCATCGGGATCGTCCTCTTGTCGATGCTTCGTTGGATTGGGCCTGGCGGCCTTTGTAGCACAGCCACTCTTGGCTGTGCGGGGTTTGCGAACACCGATAATGCCCAGCCCGCCATTACGCCTACAAAACCACACAGCCAGGAGTGGCTGTGCTACTTATGCCTTCGGCACTGGCGGCCAGATTCTGAGCGCGCTGTTCGGTCCGTTGGGCGCGTGCACCAGTTCTGGAACTACCGAGTGCCCGTTCAGGCCCAGTGGCGAATTCGCCACCGCGGGCGCGTAGTCGCGATCGAACCCTTCCTTGGAAGCAAACTCGTAGATGATTCCATGCTTGGCCCAGCCGGCCACCGAGTTCAATTTGCGCACGCGGACGCAGGAAGGCGTCGCGCACATCTTGGGCAAGCGTTGCAGCACGTATCCGGCGTGCATTTCTTCTTCATATTCCAGGGCGCAATCGAAACTTCCGACCTGGATGCAAGGGGTGCCCAACAGCCCTTCCTTGTAGGCTGCGAATGCGCGGCCCTCCTGCCTTCCGGTCTCGGTGAAAAGATTCATGCGCTCGCCGGTGCGCATCGCCAGCATCTGCTTCCCTTCCTTCGGCAGCGCCGCGTGCAGGACGCTCGGAACGGGATCGCCGAAAACATTGGCATCGGCGGCGCCGATTAGCAGCATGTAGTGGTATCCGATACCGACGCGGGGATCGTTCACATGGTGGTACCGCTTGGCATTGTCGTCGCCGCCTTCGAGGTCCTGCGAAGCGTAGTGGGCCGCCCACAGATAGCCGGGACGCTTCAGGAGAGCGGGCAAATAGGTTCCGTGAAGCCATGATATGTATGCGTCACGGCCTTCGGCCGGAAGATCGTACCAGGTGATCCAGATGCCGCGGTCGGCCGGCGTGCTTCGCCCGTGCGCAGAGTGCGGCGCGGATTTGGAAGTCGTTTCCTGCGCGAAGGAAGTTCCGGCGGAAGAGATTGCGACCGCTGCGGCACCGGCAGCTTTTATAAAATTGCGGCGGTTGCGAATGGCTTCGGGTTCGGGCCGTTTCATGTCGAGTCCCTCGCTCTGGCAAATTTAGGTTTTCATCTGCAGCAGGCTCGCAGCGGTGCCGCTGAAAATCGATTTGCGATTCTCATCATTCAATCCGGGAACAGCTAGAATCCGGTCCACCGGCGTGCGATTCCACAAGGTCGGATAGTCCGTCCCGACGACTACCTGGCTCGCGCCGACCACCGCGATCAAATGGCGCAGGTCTTCCGGTGTAAACAGCACGGAATCGTAGTAAAGCTGCTTCAGATATTCTGTCGGCGGTTTTTTCAGCGGCTTGCACAAATTCGGAAAGGCGATAAGGCACTGATCGTTGCGGCCGGAATAGGACGGGAGATATCCGCCGCCGTGCGCCGCGCAGATTTTCAGGCGCGGGAAAAGATCCAGCGTTCCGTCCTGGATCAGGTGAGAAAGCGCCAGCGTGGTCTCCACCGGATGCCCGATTACGTTGTCGAGAAATCCGTTGCCCTTCAGGCGTTTTTCGTCGACCGGCGCGCCGGCAGACTGCGGATGAATGAAAATCAGAGCCTGCAACTCTTCAGCTTTGGCCCAGAAAGGAGTAAATTTCGGAGCGGAAAGATCGTCGCCATTCACGCTGCCGCCGATGGCAAATCCCCGCATGCCGAGACTCCGGAAACCGTACTCCATCTGCTCCGCCGCGAGTGACGGGTGCTGCAAGGCCACGCTGCCGAGGGCGATGAGGCGTTGCGGATGCGCGGCGCAAAGCTCCGCGAGTTTTTCATTCTGGAGCTGAATGATCTTGCGAGCGAGTTCGACGTCGGTCCAATACCAGAAGGGATTGATGGAGAGCGCCTGGACATCGATTCCCATTTCGTCCAGGTCGGCGATATGTTTTTCCACGTCATTGTGAATATTGGACGCGTTGTCCGGGTTCGCCATCTGCGCGTCGCCGGGGCGGCCTTCGCGCGCGATGCGATCCTTCACCAGGTCCCAGGTTTCCGGCACGCGAGCGTGGGCGTGAATGTCAATGACCTTCACGCGCTGCCCGCCGATCATGACGTCAGGCCGTTTGCGATTGCCGGCGGGAGCGGCAGCGCCCTGCCGGGCGCCGAGTCCGCGCGCCAACAACAATTCCGTGGAGCAGCAGCCAGTAAAAAAGACTCCCGCCGCCGTCCCAGACATATCTTTCAGGAAATCCCTGCGCGTTGGCATAGTGGACGATAAATTCTTCGCTGAGTTCGGCCTTCGTTTGCGTTCCTGGATGGGCTACTTATACACCCGGCGCGATTCGGAGCAAACCAAGTTCTTTGCCGCACGTTGTGGCGACAAGCGCTGCCGCGAATGGATTCTTTCTGGCCACGAAGTATTAGTAGCGCTACAATCGGCAACCATCATGAGAAAACCAACCTCCGTATCCACCGCCCGGCGTGAATTCATCAAATTTCTGGCCGCCAGCCCGTACGTAGCCGCACTCGGCGGAGTCAGCGCTTTCTTCGAGAAGAGCGGACTCGCGCAGGGCATGCAGCAAACGTCCGACGTGATCACCAGCCCGGCTGGGGCGTTTGACGTGTTTGATTTTGAGGAGGCCGCGCACCGCAAGGTGATGCAGGGGCACTGGGCCTACATGGCCAGCGGCGTCGACGATGACGGCACACTGCGCGCCAATCGTGAGGGTTTCAAGCACATCGAGCTCCGCCCGCGGCGGCTGCACGACGCCACCAAAGTTGACATGCACGTCGATTATTACGGCAGCACCTATAACAGCCCGATTTTTCTCTGCCCGACCGGCGGAGAGAAATCGTTTTTTGCCGACGGAGAATTGTCGGTTGCCCGCGCGGCCAAGGCGCGCGGCACGCTGCAGTTTCTCTCCACGGCCACTTCCACCCCGGTGGAAGAAGTTGTGAAAGAGCGCGGCCAGCCGGTGTGGTACCAGCTGTACGCAACCACTTCCTGGGACGTGAACGAAAAAATTCTGAAGCGCGTGGAGGCCGCGGGCTGCCCGGTCGTCGCGCTGACCGTCGATAACACCACCGGCCGCAACAGCGAGACGTACCTGCGCACCCGCGGAAAAGATCTCCACCAGTGTTTGAACTGCCATGAAACTCCCGAGGGGCCGACGGTGAAAGAGCGCCCGATGTACGACGGCATCGATATGACCGGAATAAGAACGACAAACCCGGCCATGGATTGGGCTTTCCTCGACCGGCTCCGCAAAACATGGAAAGGCAAACTTTTCATCAAGGGGATGGACACGCGCGAAGACGCGCGCCTGTGCCTGGAGCACGGTGTTGACGGCATGCTGGTTTCGAACCACGGCGGACGCTCGACGGAAACGCTGCGCGCAACGATTGAGGCCCTGCCGGAAGTGGTCGCGGCAGTCGGCGGAAAAATCCCCGTGTTTGTCGACGGCGGGTTTCGGCGCGGCACGGATGTGTTCAAGGCTCTGGCGCTGGGCGCCAAGGGCGTCGGAATTGGCCGTCCGTTTCTGTGGGGACTGGGCGCTTTTGGACAGCCCGGTGTCGATCGCGTCCTAGAGATCATGCAAGGCGAGTTGAAACTGGTGATGGGCAACTGCGGGACGCGGACGGTAGCGGACATCACCCGCGAGTACGTTGAGACGCCCGACTGGAAGAGCTAGCACCAGTAGGACAGGCTTCAGCCTGTCGGGTTCCGCGCAAGGTCCACGGATCAATCATCGAAGCACGATTGGAATTCGCGGGCTGAGGAGGTTGCTGAAAAACTCGCAATTGTCATTCCGAAGGCCGGGGTTGGCCCGAGGAATCTGCTTTTCACTTCGGTCAGCGAAAAAGCAGATCCCTCGCTTCGCTTCCGGATGACAAAGGGTGGAAGTGTTTCACAGCGCGTGAGGCGTGTGAGGCCTGCGCTACTGCCGAGGCGCCTTCGGCCACCAACTCACGAATCCATCCTTATTCGGCATTTTCACGCGAGGCAGTGTTTTCGCGTCCAACACGGCGTCGTTCGGTACGATCCCGTCAATGGAAAGAATGTAGGCGGTCACCGCGTAAACCTCATCGTTGGTCAACGATTGCGGCGCGGTGATCGGCATGGCGCGCCGGATATAATCGAACAGCGTGGTGGCCACAGGCCAGTAACTGGCCGGAGTTTTTACCGGCTTCGGCGATGCCAACGTGCCCAGTCCTCCCGTGAGTTGATCCTGCGGTTTTCCCGCGCCTTTTTCACCGTGGCAGGATTGGCACGCCTTGGCGTAGACGGCTGCGCCCGCGGAAACCGACCCACTGCCCGGCGGCAAACCTCTGCCATCCGGCGTCACCGTAATATCGACCTTGCGAATCTCATCGGGAGAAACCGGGCGCCCGAGTCCCGGGCTATTCTGTGCGTAGCCGGCGAGCGGAATCGACAGCAGAACGAATGCGACCACAAGAATTCCTAACTTAGGCGTAGACATTTTTCACCGTCCCGTCGGCCTCGACGCTCCAACTCTGAATTCCATTGAAGTGATAACCCTGTCCCGGCGCGTATTGCGCAATCCATCTTGCGCGCGTCGGCTGTCCGCCGCCCTTCTCGTCGGTGGCGCGGCTCATCAGAGTTGATGGCCGCCCGTCCCAATGCCACGGCATTCGGAAACGCGTCAGAGCCTTCGATAGCACCGGATCGGTCAAAGCCGCAGTGCCCCAGGTCTTCCCTCCGTCCGCCGAGACTTCCACTTTGGAAATGCGGCCGGCGCCGGACCATGCCAGCCCGGAGATTTCGTACAGCCCGGGTCCTTTCATCGTCATGCCCAGCGAAGGTTTGACGATCGCCGATTTCGCGCCCATCAGAAACATGAATTGCCGCGCCTTGCCGCCCGGCATCAATTCCGTGTAGTGCGAAGTTTCGTCGCGCGCATCCACCGGGGCATCGGTGAGATTTAAGCGGCGCAGCCACTTCACATTCATGTTCCCTTCAAAGCCGGGCAGCAGAAGCCGCATGGGAAAACCCTGCTCCGGGCGAATGGCTTCCCCGTTTTGAAATAGCGCGATCATCGCATCGTCCATGCATTTTTCGAGCGGTATGCTGCGGCTCATCGCGGCCGCGTCGCCGCCCTCGGCGATCACCCATTTGGCGTCCTTCGCCACTCCCGCTTCGGCCAGCAGCGTCGAAAGCCGCACGCCGGTCCATTCGGAACAGGAAAGCAAGCCGTTCAATTCGCCGGCGGTAATCTGCTGAGCCTGCGGCGCGCTGAAGGCGCCGCTGTTTCCTGCGCACTCCACAAAGTGAATGTGCGTTTCCATCGGATAGCGCAGCAGCGACTCAAGCGAAAACGCCAGCGGCTGTTTCACCATTCCGTGAATGAACAATTCGTGCTTCGCCGGATCGATATCCGGTACACCGTTGTGATGGCGCTCAAAGTGCAAGCCGGCGGGGGTGATCGTTCCCTCGAGCAAATGAAGCGGCGTGCGGGAGACGCCGGTTCCAGCGCGGCCGGGTGCCAGGGTGAAGATGCGCTGCACTTTTTCCTGCCACTTCGACGGCGTGCCGTAGCCCGAGAACGGGCGGCCCGGCGTCTTCATCCATTCCGGTGCGTCCGCGCCGACACTGTCTTCGGCCTTCGCGACGTTCACACCCGCGGCGGCCATTCCCGCGGAGAACAGCGCGCCGCGCAGCAGCGCGCGCCGGTTCAGCAAGCCGTTTCCTGCGACAGCCTCTTCACGCAATTTTGCGTCAGGGTTACTCATCTCTCCCCCATCCCATACGATTGGCTCGAAAAATAAACCGCCTCGATGCTGAGGAAAGCTTACCTTCCCATCGAGGCGGCCTCAACCTTCAATTTAAATGTTCGCAAAACCAGCCAACACCGCAAACCGGCCCGTCGGGAATTCCCTACTTCCAGGCGGAATAAATCGGCTTGCTGACCATATAAGACGGATTCGCGCCGGGACGCGGAACAAACTTTTGCGCGCGGCCATTGTCGACTTCCGCCGTATAGAAATTCCCGTCCTGATCGACGCTGAAACCGTGCACTCCCCAGAAGCCGCCGGGGAAATCTCCCCAAGTTCCCCAAGAATAGAGGAAGTGCCCTTCGAGGTCATACTTCAGCATCTTGGAAGTGCCGCGGTCATAGGCCCAAAGAGTCCGGTCGGCTCCGATATAAAGTAGGTGAATGTCGGACGGCTCGCTACCCATGCTCCACTCGTTGAGATATTTTCCGTTTTCGTCAAAGACCTGTATGCGGTGGTTGCCGCGATCGTTCACGAAAACATGTTTGGTGACCGGATCCAGCGCCACGCCGTGCACGTTGTTCATGTAATAGGGCCGCTTGTCATTCGGAGGCGTGCCCTTCATGCCCCAGTCCATTAGGAATTTTCCGTTCTTGTCGAATTTTGCTACGCGCGTGCCGTTGTAACCGTCGGCGACGAACAGCGTGCTGTCCGGCAGCCAGGACAAAAACGTAGGCCGGTTGAAGTGCGTGCCGTCGGCGCCATGAACCGTCGGCGTTCCCAGCGTCTGCACCAGTTCTTTCATGTCATGCGTGAAAATATAAATGGCGTGCATGTGGTCGTCGACGATCCAAATGTGCTTCTCAGGATCATAGGGATTGATGGTGACGTAATGCGGCCGCTTGAAGAGGTGATCGTACTGTGGAAACGTCTCTATGATTTTGCCGGATGCGTCCACGATCGTCAGGCAGTGTTCCCATTTGGCGTCCTTGCCGACGACGCCTTTTCCCAGCATCCAGTTCTTGGGCCCGTCGTCGGGGTCCTGCCCCGTTCCGCCGGAACCGGGAAGGGCCGAAACCGTCGCGTCGCGCCACGGCAGGCGGCCAATGGGAAAAATCAGGCTGGGACCGAAATCGGTGAGCAGCTTCGGCTCGGGCCGCTTGATATTCGGAAGCTCGCCACGGAAAAGCAGGAATACGCGATTGGGATTCTCCGCGTAAATTCCCTGTCCCGCGCCCCAGGTCCATTGCTCATTGCCGGGCAGCGTGCTGATATTGGCCGGCCAGTCCTTGGCAACTTCATAGGGACCGAAAGTGTCCTGGCCGCCGACCTGCCCCGGCACCGCGGCAATGCTGGCCGCGCCGCCCTGCCCTTGCACCGTCCATGGATTGCTGCCGAATGAAAATCCGATCGCACACCCAACTCCAATGGCTAAAATTGTCAGCAAAATCTTGCGCATGAGTCCCCTTCTGTATGCTTCTGGCGTGAATTTTGAATGATTGGCGCGGCACGGAAGATCGGTGCGCCCCTCAGCCTTATATGCTTGTCAGTAACACGTGTCAATATCAAGGTTTAAATCAAGACTTAATATCTGCTATCTGCTTTCATTATTCTTCTGGCAATGGTGGATTTTTTTGAAACATTCTTGCATTATAATTCGTCTTATAGAGAGTGTCGGGGCCGTGGCGGGTGTGCTCCGGCCGAGTTGACAACAGTTGACAACAAAGGGTGAAAGAAAATCCATGGGGGACGACGTGAAAAATACTCGAGTGAGTTTTCTGGCCGTGTGCATCGCGCTGGCGATGCTGGCACCGGCGGCATTTGCGCACCACGGCACGGCCAACTACGACACCGACAAGACCATTACCGTCAAGGGCGTGGTAACCGGCTTCGAGTTCGTGAATCCGCACGTGCAGATTTACTGGGAAGCTAAAGACGATTCCGGCACCACGCAAAAGTGGCAGGGGGAATTGACCAGCCCCAACCGCCTGAGCCGCGTGGGCTGGACCAAGAGTTCCATCAAGCCCGGCGACACCATCAGCATCAGCGGCTATCCCACCAAGAGCGGCTCGCACGAAATCTGGATTCAAAAAGTAGTGATGGGCAACGGCGAAGAGCTGGCGACCGGCGGCGGCAACTAGCCGACGAGCATTGACGCGCGGCGCCGGCAAAAGATCCAAGAGTTGAACGCCTGCTCCAGGGGAGAGTTTCAGTATGAGGAATCGTGTGAGTTCGATCGTTCTCGCGGGAGTGGTGGCAATGGCTTTCGGGTCCGCCCTACCGGCCCAGATGGGACAGCAAGCAGGATCGGCCAAGCCCGCAGCGGCTTCTGAACCCGCGCCGGTTCACGATCTGTCCGGCGTATGGAACATGCATTCCACGCCGGCTCAGCGGAAATATACGGGCAGCACCTACACCGCGGAACCGCCGGATATGACCGCCTGGGGCAAGGAAAAGTACATGGCTTCCAAGCCATCGAACGGCCCGCGCACGCATTCGCTGAAAGAAACCGACGATCCGGTCTTGAAGTTGTGCCTGCCGCCGGGCACGCCGCGCATCTACCTTCAGCCGTTTCCGTTTCAGATCGTGCAGACGCCGAAGGAAATCTTCATGATTTTCGAGTACGACCACACCGTCCGGCAAATCTTCATGGATGGCCGCGCCCACCCTGCCGACGTCACACCTACCTACATGGGACATTCGATCGGAAAGTGGGAAGACAATAATACCCTGGTGGTGGACACCGTCGGGTTCAACGAAAAGACGTGGCTGGACCGCGATGGCCATCCCCACAGCGATCAACTGCACGTCGTCGAGCGTTTCCATCGCATCAATCGGGACGATATGACCATCGACATCAACATTGAGGATCCGAAAGCTCTCGCCAAGCCGTGGACCACGCAACTCAACTTCCAGTTCAAGCCCGACTGGGACATCATGGAACTGGCCTGCACCGACAACGGCGCGTTTGAGGATTTTGAAAAGTAGTTTCGGCGTGACTTAGCCGCGATTCAGCCTCCGGGGACGGATTCCAATCCGGAAATTCCCCGCAGGCGGCCGCGGAGAGCATGTGCGCACCCGCATTCCTAATCTTTCTACCAATTGGTTGGCCGGGATTCTCGTACGGTTCGGGCGGCGGGTTCCGAACTTGTTCAATAAAGAACCGATTTTGAATTCCGGCACCCCGGTCGATCTCGCCACATTTCGCGAATTGCCCCGATAAAATCGAATAGTTCCAATATTTTGTACGGAGCCCTCCCCTGCCGACGTCCGCGTTGTTGAACATCTCGCCAATTTCCATTCAAGCAGTAAAACTTAACTTGACATTTAATTTTAGATGAAAGAGTATCGCCGTCATCGGGGTTTCCGTCAGGCACCAAGCGCGTATTGCTTCTTACATTATAGTGGTGGGGTATTTTGGGCTCTGTTTTGTCGTGGGGTGGCAGATCGTGGCGGGTGCTGGCTACTCTCCGTAGCCAGGTTCAGGTACGTCCTCATCCCGAGGCGTGCATTCCCTCATTCACTGCGGCTGCAAAACGTATCGAGGAGGCTATGTCCTATGAAGTTTGGGGTCCTGCAATCCATTAGGTGGAAAAACGTAGTAGAAGTTATCGTCCTGACCGTGGGCTTGTCCGTTCTCACTTGCGCTCCGCTGTTCGCGCAAGGCACGGCCGGCCGAATTCTGGGAACCGTTACCGACCAAAGCGGCGGCGCCATCGCCGGCGCCACGGTCGTCGTTACTGACGTGGATCGCAACGTTCCACGCACTCTGACCACCGACCAATCGGGAGAATACAGCGCCCCGAACTTGCTGCCCGGAAATTATAAAGTCCGCGCCGAAGCCAAAGGATTCAAGACTTTCGAACGTTCCGGCGTCGTTTTGCAGGTCAACGGCGAAATCCGCGTGGACCTCACGATGCAGCCCGGCGAGGTGTCGCAGACGATCACCGTCAATGAAGCGGTGCCTCTGGTGGAAACCACCAACGCTGAGCTGGGCGCCACGCTGCAAAGTGCGATTATCGAAGACATTCCTCTGAACGGCCGCAACTTTGAAAATCTTCTACAGCTGAACCCCGGCGTAACCATTTATCCCGGCGGCGCGGGCTTCACCCAAAGCGCCAACGGACAGCGGCCGCATGACAATGCCTACATGGTCAACGGCATCATGGCCAGCGATCCCTGGATGGGCCAGAGCGTTTTCAACGCCGTCATGGCCGCAGGCGACGCCGGCACGATCATGCCGGTCGACGCTATCGACGAATTCAAGACCGAAGAAAATCCCCGCGCCGAATACGGATGGAAGCCCGGCGCAATTGTGAACGTCGGCGTGAAGTCCGGAACGAATACGCTACATGGTTCTGCGTACGCCTATGGCCGCGACACAGCATTTGATGCCCGGAACTACTTCAATCCCGCTAACGGCGTGAATCCGACGAAACAACCGGTCGCCCTGGAACAATTCGGAGGCACGCTTGGCGGCGCCATCAAGAAGGACAAGCTCTTCTACTTCGTGAACTTTGAGAGGCAGCATTACGATATTGGAGCGCCGAACTTCGTCACCACGCCGCAGACAGTGGCGGGTGCTGGCCCCAAGTTCAGCCTGATTGACGCGTGCAACGCCGCTCTCGGCGCGGGTAAGCTCACCGCTCTCAGCGCGTCTTTAGCTGGACTCGATAATTCCTGCAACCCGATCGGCTCAAAGGCCACCACCGATCCGGGAGGTCTCCAGTTTCAGGGGCTGTTCCCGGTAAATACCACGGGAAGCATCGGTACGGACCTGATCAACCACAACTCCGTGAATGGCGGGCTGGCAAAAATAAACTATCACGCCAACGACAAAAATCAGCTGGAAGGCATGTATTTCATCAGCGAGGGCAACACCAACTCGGTCGATTCCCCGGTCAGCCAGATTTCGACGAATTGGATCACCGCGCAGCATGCCCGTTCACAGGCCGCGTCGGGAGATTGGGCTTACACACCGAACACCAGCCTTGTCAACGAAGTTCGCTTCGGCTACGCCCATTACTATCAGACCTTTTTCTCTACCGACGCCAACCAGAACGCTGCGTCATACAACTTTAATGGGCAAACGTATGAGATTCCCACGGGAATCACCAACCCGCTTTACGGAGGGTTCCCGCGACTTCGATTGCGGCCATTTAACGCCTATCCAGCCGGCGATGCAATGGGCGCGGGTTGGCCCAAAGTCGTTGGTCCAGACGGAGTCTTGGAGTTGCTGGACCACGTTTCCATCTTGAAAGGCAAGCACTCCTTCAAGTTTGGCGGCGAATTTATTTACAACGAGTCTGCGAATAACGTCACGGCCAATGCCAAATCGCAGCTGCGGTTTACCAGCCTCACCAACTTCTTCGAAGGCGACCTCGGCAAAGCCTTCCTGTTTACCGGAAACGCGGAGCGCCATCTTTACAATGAGAATTTCGCCGGCTTCCTTCAGGATGATTGGCGCATCACGCCCCGGCTCACCTTGAACCTGGGAGTCCGGTACGAACTCAGCACCGTCGTTCACGAGCGCGACGGATTAATGGCCAACTTCGATCCGATCCTCGGCATGGTCCAATCCAATAATCCGTACCACGGCGACCACAATAATTTCTCGCCGCGCGTGGGATTTGCCTGGGACGTGTTTGGCAGCGGGAAGACCGTAATTCGTGGCGGAGCTGGGATCCTGTACGAACAGCTCAGCTTTGACGTAATGAACGGGGAAGGCAACCTGCTCGGGCTGCGTACGTTCCCGACCGGCGTTCCCCTCTTCAATGCCGGAAGTTCCACCCCCCTCCCCGTCAGCGGCAATATCGACACTCTCGCCCTTACGTTCGTTGGCGGAGCGCTCAATCCGATCAATGCTGCCTGGCAGGCCTTTAACCCCGCCGCGCCCGTTGCCGGACAAGCGACGCTCTTCTCGACGGTCGCAAATCCGGCGTGCGGCGATGGCGTGAATAATCCCAATCCGGCTGTGTACGCAACTGCCCCTGCTCCCTGCGAACTGTACGGCGTGAACCCGAACATCCGCACGCCCTACGTCAACAACTGGAACATAGACATTCAGCACGCCATTACCAACAACCTGTCGATTGACATCGGGTACGTTGGAAATCATGGCACCAAGTTGCTGGGCAAGCTGAACCATAACCAGCCAGCGTTCGGTACCGGCTGGAATGCCCCGCTATCCGCGGTGGCAGCCGCAAACGACGGGTTTGACCCCGGAGACGTAGGAAAAACTCCTGCGCAGGTCTGCTCTGGCGGAGGTATCGAACCCGCTTTTGCAAATTGCGTCGCCAGCCCGACGCTTGAGCAGGCAGGGCAACCGTTCACAGCGCCTTGCGCGGCCTCCGTGGGTGTCGGCCCCAATGCCGCGGGCGGAAGCTTCAACCCTCACAATTCGTGCTTGTCGTACATCAACTATGTCACGTTGATTGACAACATCTACGATGCGAACTACAACGGATTACAAGTAACCTTGACCGGCCGGAACTACCACGGCTTGTCGTTCACCGCTGGATATACGTTTTCCCACGCCTTGGGCATGGCATCCGATCAGGGAACTGCCGCTAACTTCCCTGCCCCTCTGGATAGCTACGGCAACCTCCGCAAACAGTTGTACGCCAACACCGATTTCGACATCCGGCATCGCTTCACTGTTTCTCTCGACTATGCGATTCCGGGGCGAAAAGGCTTCGGACAACTGATGGAAGGGTGGTCGGTCAACACGATCGTGGTTGTCACCAGCGGTTTGCCCTGGGGTCTGTCCGACCAGTCGGACGATTTCAGCGGCACCAACGGAATCGGCACCTCGTCGGCTGATAGCGTCGGCGAGCAGTGGAACTTCTACGGGAAGCCAAGCGACTTCACTCCGGTTCATGGCTTCACAGACACCAACGGTGGATGGCAAAACGGTGGCGGCGGACTTCCCTTCTTTGCCGGCACGGGAGATCCTAACGCGCCGACCGGCAACCCCGCCTGCGATGCCAAGGCCATCGCTGGTGGTCCACTGGAGATCGCTTCCACAATGACTCTGGGCTGCTATGCGGTTGGGAATTCAGTCCTGATTCCTGCGGCATTCGGTTCCGCCGGCAACACCAAGCCGAATATCTGGCGTGACGCCGGCTTCAAGAACGTGGACTTCTCGATCGCCAAGGCATTCACCATCAAAGAACGGCTGAAGGCCGAGGCTCGCGTCGAGTTCTTCAACATTTTCAACCACCCCAACTTCTCGAATCCCAGCGGAGGCCCGGGCGGCGGCATTCAGGATCCATCCGCCCAGCCGTTTGGATTCGTGGGCTTGACACCCGATACCTACAGCTCTAACCCGCAGCTCGGCTCCGGTGGCGAACGCGCCATGCAGTTGGGCTTGAAACTGAGCTGGTAGTCTCCACGTCTCACAAGGGGCCGGACGAAACTCCGGCCCCTTTTTTATTGGTGGCGTAAGCTATAGCCTGCGCGGTATTGTCCCTGCAAGAACCAGCCCTCACCATCTGGAGCTTGCGCCACAACACTGCACTCTTCTCTCGGCGAAAGGCAGGACCCGACAATGCCCAGCGATAAAATTCCACCGCCCTCAAAAACCAATCTCGTCGAGCGCAGAGACTTTCTCAGCGGCGCGGCCACGCTGGCCGGCGCTTCGCTGGTCGGCGGAGCGGGCTCATCCCTGCTGGAACCCGCGGCGAGCGCCGCGATTCCTCCGGAGCCTCCGCCGTCGATGACCATCGGCGTGGAGCGCAAGCTGGCGCGCTGGCAGGATCAGCGCTGGCTGCTGGACGCGGTGATCGCCACCATCGGCCCGGAGTGGGATCAGGGCCGGCTCGGCGGCCTCGCCGGAATTCCCGGCGGCGCCGGCGACGCCGTAGGACTGCGCGCGCGCATTCACAAGTTCAATGACATCTCGCGCGAATTTGCCCGCGCTGCCGTCCGCCGCGAACGCGAGGCCCGCGCATACGAAAAAGATGGCCGCACGGTTCCCGCGCGCGAAGCGTATTTCCTCGCCGCGCATCTCTATGCTGGCGCGCAGTGGCCGATCTTTGAGAACACGCCGGACACGCTGCTGCTCAATGACAAAAAGAATGAATGTTACGCAAAATATATTCAATTCGCGGATCATCCCATTCGCCGCGTCGAGGTTCCCTTCGGCGGCTCGGGCAAAACTCTGCCCGGATATCTGCATTTGCCGCCAAACGCCACGGGTCGCGTGCCATGCGTGTGGTCGATCTCCGGCCTGGACAGCAACAAGGAAGGCGGTTCCGCGATCTACGGTGACGGCCTGCGCGAACGCGGCTTCGCAACGCTGGCTCTGGAGGGCCCCGGGCAGAATGAATGTTCCATCCGCGGAATCTACCTCACACAGACCAACTGGCAGCAAGCCGGCCGCGTGGTGTTGGACTGGCTGCGTTCGCAAAAGGAAATCGATCCGGACCGCATCGCCCTGCGCGGCGCGAGCCTTGGATCGTACCTCGGCACGCAAGTCGCTTCGGTCGATGATCGGCTGAAAGGCGCGGCGCTGCAGGCCATGGCGGTCGAGCCGGGATTGCGCACCGGCTTTGAGACACAGTCACCTTCCTTCAAACTGCGCTTCCTCTACTACACCGGGCTGGAATCGGAAGCGGAACTCGACAAATTCCTGCAGTCATGGACTCTGAAAGGCGTGGCGGAAAAAGTGAAGTGCCCCTACCTGCTCGTCGGCGGCGAAGACGATCAGCTCACTCCGATCGAGTACGGCTTCCAGCTGATGGACTCGATCACATCGCCCAAGCAGATGCTGTACTACGAGGGCGCACTGCACAGCGTCAGCGGTTCGCCGGCAACGACCAACGGACCGAACACCGGAACATTCATCGCCGAATGGTTCGCCGACCGCTTTGCCGGAAAACCCATGCCCAACAAGCTGATGAAAGTGGACGCCGGCGGCCAGGTGCACGAATTCAAGTTCGAGGATTCGCGCAAGTCGCTGTCGGTGTCACTGCTATGGCAAGGAGCCGAGCAGCGCAATATGACGCCGGAGAAGCCGACGCAGGTACAGGAGCCGTGAATTAAGTAGGACAGGCTTCAGCCTGTCTGGTTTTGTTTAGCGTCATGCGTAGATCTAAACCAGACAGGCTGAAGCCTGTCCTACTGGTTGCCCGGCCGTCCACAACGTCCGTTCGGACCGGAGTCGCAAAGGAGAATTCCATGAGCGAAATCACACGGCGAGGTTTCGTGAAGGCGGCAGCCCTGGCTCCCCTGGCGCTGTCCCCGTTAGCAGGTGGAGCGCAGCCGCGAAAGGTAGCCGCTCCGGGCGACCGCTACGACGTGGTCGTCGCCGGCGCGGGACACAACAGCCTGATCACCACCGCGTACCTTGCCAAGGCCGGTTTCCGCTGCCTGGTGCTCGAAAGCCACTCCGTGATCGGTGGCGGAGTGAAAACGGAAGAATTAACGCTGCCGGGATTCAAGCATGACACCTGTTCGACGGCCCACAACGGCATTCAAGGCAACCCGCTGATCCGTAATGACGAGCTGAAACTGCGCGACTACGGCCTGGAATATCTTTCGCCCGATCCCATCATGCATATGCCGTTTGCCGACGGCACTTACATCACGCAGTGGGCTGACCTGGAACGCACCGCCGCGGAGTTCGCGAAATTTTCCAAGAAAGACGGCGAAGCCTACCAGCGCATGTATCACGAAAGCGAAGCCGCCAGAGATCTACTGGGCGGCGATCAGTACGCCCCACCGGGAACCGGAAAATCGCTGAACGAGCGGCTGGCCGCCAGCCCCATGGGAAAATTCTGGCAGCGCCGGCTGGCCATGTCTCAGTGGGAAGTGATCCGCGAGAATTTTGAAAGCGACCACTGCCGCGCTTTCCTGATGGGCACGCCCTGGAGCATGCAGCCCCCGCAATACCCGATGACGGGACGCTCCGCGTATTCGGCGATCCGCACCTCGGCGCGCAAAATTCCCAAGGGCGGATCGGGAATGCTCACGCAGGCGATTGCGAAATTCATCGAGGCGCACAACGGCGTGATCCTGACGAACAAGTCCGCCGCGCGCCTGATCATTGACAGCGGCAAATGCGTGGGCGTGGAATGTTCGGACGGCAGCCAGTACCGCGCCGACAAGGCGGCGCTGTCAACGCTGCACATCAAGCACCTGGTGGAAATGGCGCCGCGCGATCTCTTTCCTGCGGATTTTCTATACGGAGTGGACACTTGGGAAGGCGAAGTCTCCGAAGTGGTCACGCACTACGCGCTGAAGGAGCCGCCGAAATATGCGATCAAGGGCGGCACGATTTCGCCGGTGGAATCGGCGATCCTGGCGAGCCCGGAGCGCCTGCTGCGCTTCGCGTACGAAGATTCCGTCGGAATTTCCAGCATCGACGAGCCGCCCATCTCAATTTTTTGCAGCACGGTGGCTGACCCGACGCGCGCGCCTGCCGGTATGCACACGCTGAAGATTCTTGGATTCCATCCCTACAACCTCAAGGAAGGCCCGCAGCACTGGGACGAGCTGAAAAATAAAGTCTCGGACGCGCAGCTGAACTATTTCCGTCGCTTCTCGCCAAATCTTACGGATGACAAAATCCTGGGCCGTTTCGTCATGAGCCCGCTGGACCTCGAGCGCAAAAATCCGAGCTTCTGGCACGGCAGCATTCACGGCGGCGCATCCGATCCATCGCAATCGGGTGCGATGCGGCCGATGGCGGGCTGGGCGCAATACCGCATGCCGATTCCGGGCTTGTATCAAACAGGGGCTTGCACGTATCCGGGAGGATCGGTAACAGGCGCGCCGGGGCGGAATGCTGCGATGGTGATGCTGAAGGATTTGGGAACCAGTATTGAAGAAGTGGTGAGCAAGACCTAGCAGGACAGGCTTCAGCCTGTCTGCATTCCATGCGTCCCACGGGAATCTAAACCTAACAGGCTGAAGCCTGTCCTACACTTCCCCGCCCAGCGTTTTTGCCGCCCAGTCGGGAAACACAACCGGCCGCGACGCCCTTGGCCCGCCGGCGTTCGCCGCCTGCACGTGTCCCGTGCCCTCGACCATGTCGCGCTTGGAATTTTTGGCCGCCTCGTACAGGCGCAGGGAGCCGGCCGGGTCCATGATGCGGTCATCCTTGCTGTAGCCGATCAGCATCGGCGCTTCGATCTTCTCCGCTCGCCCGCCGCCGAGGTTGTATTCGTTCAGTTGCTTGCGGGCATCTGCCAGGTCTTTCGCGCCGATGATCCAGCGCACTCGTTCCTGGATGGGCGGATAGTATTCGAACAGATCGGATTTCAGATCGTAGGAGCCGCTGCTCATGAATGCGGCCTTGATGCGCTTCTCGCCGCTCGCGGCGCGCGGCACGCCGTAGCCGCCCATGCTGATTCCCTGCATGCCCACGCGCGTGGCGTCCACATCAGGACGCGTTTCAAGATAATCGATCATGGCTTTGGCGATGCGGTCGGTGTCGGGCGGAAGGTGCAGGTCATGCAGGCGCATCGCGCCACCCTGTCCGGGGAAATCGACCGCCAGGTAGGCCATTCCGCGTGCGAGATAAGCTCCCGCATTCAAGATGGTGGCTTCGGCCATGGTGTCCGCGCCCTGGAACGGGATGATCACTGGAAACTTCTTGCCCTGCGGATTATTGGGCTTGCGGAAATAACCGTCCAGCATTTTTCCTTCGTAGGGCACCTGCACACGTTCGAAAGGAGGGCGCGTCATCTTCCAGGCTTTGTCGAAGGTCTCGCGCATTTTCTTGTAGGTGGACATCATGCGCGGCTCGTCTACCGGCTGCGGCCAGCAGGCTTCGCGGTAGAAGCCGGAGGCCTTCAGATAGTATTCGCCCGCGGTGATCTTATAGCCGTCGGCCGCGAACTTGTCCGCCAGGACTTCGTTCTTCTCGGCCACGCGCGTCCACTCCACGATCCAGGACTCCAGATCGAAGGGCTTCATGCGCTGCGCGACTTCCAGCGCGTCCGGGTCGCTGGTGTAAATCGACTGCGTCAAGCGAATTTCCAGCTGCCCGCCTCCCTGCAATCCCTTGCCGGTGTAGAGTTCCTCTTCCGCGCGGCCGCCGATAGCGCCCTTTTTTCCACCCTCGGCGCTGGCGTCCTGGGCGAACGCGGTTGCGGTGAACGCTTTCGTCAACATCGGCATTCCGGCGGCAGCCAGTCCCCACTTCACTAGGTTTCTGCGGCCAACATTCAGCAAGGATTCCATGACTTCGCCTCCATTGAATCGCGCGGATTTCGTTGCCCGGCATGCGCCTGGAAGTTGCCGGGAAATGCAGAATTGCAATCGTTATCAACCCAATTTTGTAACGACCATACGGCAGGGTGCCTGTCGTGTCAAGGCGCGATTTGGGTTCCCAGCCGTCTGTATTGATGAAACTCTACATTACCGATCGCCATATCACGGCCAGCACAGATATCGACAATTCGCGTATAACTCTTCTATTAATATAACTGATAACCGGATTGACACGTCCGGGGAACAGTGCGATATTCCACGGCAACGGGAGGATTTCTTCCATGAAGAATGCTCTGCTCGCTGTTGTTTTCGCCTCGATGTGCCTGTTCGTTGGCCTGTTCGTTACTCAGCGTCCGGCCTTTGCGCATCATGGCGGCTCGGCCTATGACGCAGGCCATCCGCTCATGCTCACGGGAACCGTAAAGGAATTTCAGTTCATCCAGCCGCACCCGTTGATCACGCTGGAAGCCAAGGACGACCAGGGCGTCGTGACCGAATGGTCCGTGGAAATGACTGCGCCGAATCACCTGGTGCATTTCGGCTGGAACGGAAAGAAGCTGAAACCCGGCGACCAGATCACGGTCACCGGCTTGCCATCAAAGAACGGGCTGAAAGTTTTGAATCTCCGGAAGATTTCGTGGGCCAACGGACAGGAGATTCCTCTCGGCCCGCCGCCGGAACCAGGGCAATAGCTGGTCCGGCATTTCGCGGTAGATCTTAGGAGGGTTCCAGACATGAACCGACATCGGGCCGGCAAAACGGCGGCGCTGCTAGGCGCTCTGGTCTTCTCCATTGGTATGTGCGCGCAGACGTCGCCGAAAACCGGAGTGACGGACAAGCCCGTAGCCGCCAAGCCGTTGCCGCGAACCGCGGACGGTGTGCCGGATTTCTCCGGTGTCTGGGAAGGACACATGCCGGCGAGCGCCCGCAAGTGGGCCGGCTACGCTTTCACCGGAGTGATTCCCGAGATGACTCCGTGGGGCCGCGCACAATACGAGCAGACCAAGCCATCCTGGGGTGAGCGCGCCGTCGTGGATTCCACCGACCTTGTCAATCCAACGACGGGCAACGAAGTGGGATGCTTCCCAACCGGCGTGCCACGCATTTACGTGCATCCCTTTCCGATGGAAATCCTGCAGGTGCCCGGCCGCGTCGTTCAGCTTTTTGAATTCAATCACTTCGTACGGCAGATTTACACCAGCGGTCCACACGAACACGCCCAGGATCTGGATCCCACGTGGATGGGAGATTCCGTCGGCTGGTGGGAAGGCGATACGCTGGTGATCGATTCGGTGGGCTTCAATGAAAAGACCTGGCTCGATCGCGCCGGCCTGCCGCATTCCGCTCAACTGCATGTGATCGAGCATATCTCGCGGCCGAAGTTTGACACCCTGGTGGTGCACATCACCATCGACGATCCGAAAACGTACACCAAGACCTGGGAGGGCGAGCGCATCTACCAGCTCGAACCCGGCTGGAAGCTGACCGAAATGATTTGCGAGGACAATGTCACGTTCAATGAACTGAAGAAGGCCGGAAGGGAGCAGTAAACCGGCACGTTTGTGCCGCAAAAAAGTCAGACCGCTGTCATTCTGAGCGAAGCGAAGAATCTCTCCGGGTTTCTCTCTTCATCGATAAATCGAAGAGAGATTCTTCGCTCCGCTCAGAATGACATCAAAACATTTTTGGGTCGCGAGCGACGCCACCACTCCCCAAGAATCTCAGTGCACGTTCTTATCGAGCCACTGCACAAAGAATTTCGCTATCTCATCGCTGTTCTTGTCCAGCATCAGCTCGTGTTCGTTTCCGGTGATCCCCACGTCTTCCAGCTTCACATATTGGGTTTTCACACCTGCCTGGTTCAGCCACTTGGGAATGCAGGAGTCGAAGATCCGGTGATAACTGGCCTGTGTCGACACGTCCAGTACGGGAATATCTTTCATGTTGACCAGCTTGTGCGCCGGTTCTTTCTGGACGTAGCACGGCACGGTGTCCGGGTCGTCGGCCTTGTCTTCCAGGACGGGATGCAAATCGGCCGGATCGCTGACCGGCGGATCGTAGTGCAGCGGCAACGACGTCACGCCCCAGGCGTAACTGCTCGCCGCTCCGTAGGCGATCTTGGCGATGTCCACGTTCTTGATCGGCGGCCCGCCGGGCTCCGCGGTGATGATCGCTTTCACCAGCTTCGGACGCGCATCCGCCACTTGCCAGCCGAATTCCCCGCCCTGCGAGTGCGTCAGGATGATGACTGGCGATCCGATTTTGTCCAACAGAGCGACGTGCGCATCAAGATTCAACTGCGCCTGTTTTCCGCCCTGCAGGAATTGCACCTGGGTCTTGGCAAAATCGTCGAAGATGGGATCACCCATCTTGCCTTTGTTCGGGCCCTTACCAGGCCATTGCGTGAATTTTTTCGCCTGCGGCCAATTCCCTTGGGCGCCGATGTCCGTGAAAACCTGCTCCAGATTCGGACCAGTGCGTATGGTCAACGCTCCGTCACCATCGGGATTGGGATTGTAGGCGGAGCGCCCGCGCGCGGGATAATCCACCATGTAGCACGTGTACCCCTGCCGGAGGAAATAGTAGGTCCAGCCGGGACGCCCGTCCGGAGTTTGCAGCCAGTCGGTGGCGGTCTGCCCGGCGCCGTGAAACATGACGATGGGATATGAGTGGCGGATTTTTTTCGGCACCATGACTTCCACGTACTCGGCGCCGTCCATCACTTCCTTCCCTGGCGCGCCAACGTATTTTCCGCCGACGTAAAAGAAGCCGGTGCTGGCGACATCTTCCGTCGAATACGTATGGATTGAGGGAGGAGGCGCTCCCGAGGGGCGGCTCTGCGCCCGCGCCGCGACGGCACTACCGAACAAGCCAATCAAGACCGCGCTCAGCAAACTACCCCATGACCTCAGCGTCATAACCCCTCCCCTATTCCCAGCCGACTCGCAGCGATTACCACAAAATTAAGATTGCGGTTTCATTCGACAGGAGTATACAACAGCCCAATCGCCCCGCCGAAGTCCTGCAATCCCAGCAGCATGCGGCGGATTGCGGCCTCACAGCGCTGGCTGTTGCTTTCCGTGCCGGCTAATCCGGCGGTTCCTTCCGAAGCGGAAGCCATGTATAATTCAGGCAGTAGGCTTCAGTAATTGCGTGGAGTCTCCTCGGGACCTATGCCCAATATCAGCTTTACATTGAATGGGAAACGCACCACCTGCTCCTACGAACCGGGGATGCACTTCCTCGAAGTCTTGCGCGAAGAATTGGGCATCATTTCCGCCAAAAATGGCTGCGCCCCCGAAGGCACCTGCGGCTGCTGCGTGATTCTGGTCGACGGGCGGCCGGCGCTTTCCTGCCTGCGCAAACCCGAAACCATGGAGGGGCGCGACGTAGTGACCCTCGAGGGGATTCCGGAGGACATGCGCGAGGTGCTGGGCGAAGCCTTCGTGCACGAAGGTGGAGTGCAGTGCGGCTTTTGCATCCCGGGAATTGTGGTGCGCGCTTCGTCCCTCATTCGCCAGGGCTGCACGGACGATCGCGAAGCGGTGAAGCAAGGACTCGCCGGGCATCTCTGCCGCTGCACGGGCTACGCGCGGATCCTTGACGCCATTCAAACCGCCGGCGACGCTTGGAAAAACGGGAAAAAACTTTCGGGCAGCGAGCCGCGCCGCCATTCCTACTTTGGCGAAGATTTCGGATTGGCGCGCACCCCGGAATTCGCAACCCGCAAAAACGGGAATGGCAATGGGAATGGCGCCGGCAAAAGAAATGGCCACGGATTCGGCATCGGAGATTCCCCATCGCGCTATCGCGGCTTCGAGCAGGCGCTGGGCGAGCGGCCTTTCGTCGACGACATGAGCGTTCCCGGAATGCTCCACGGCGGAATGGTTCTGTGCCCGCATCCCCGTGCGAAAGTCAATGCGATCGATCTTTCCGAAGCGCAGGCCATGCCGGGAGTGGTCAGAATTTTTACCGCCGCGGATGTTTTTGGAAAGCGCGGCACCGGGCTGAACTATTCCGATTTGCCTTTATTTGTCGCCGTGGGCGAGACCACTTGTTGCGTCGGAGATTTTCTAGCTATGGTCGTCGCGGACACCGCGTTCCACGCGCGACAGGCGGCTGACAAAGTAAAAGTGGACTACACGGTGCTCGAGCCGGTCACCGATCCGTTTGAGGCCATGAAGCCGGGCGCGCCGAAAGTTCATCCCGAAGGCAATCTCTGGGTGCATGACAATATTCTGGACACCACGGCGTTCTCTCGCGGGGACGTCGAGGAAGCCTTCGCCAAGTCCGCGCATATCATCGAGCACACCTGGACCACGCAGCCCATCGAACCCGCATTCCTCGAACCGGAAGCGTGCCTGGCGTTGCCGGAAGGCGACGGAATTAAGTTTTATTCGCAGAGCCAGGGTTCCACCTACGACCACCAGATGGTTGCCGACATCCTGAAGCTTCCGATGGAAAAGGTGAACGTCGAGCTGGCGGCCAGCGGCGGCGCGTTCGGCGCGAAAGAAGAATTGACGATTCAGGGGCAAACCGCTCTTGCCGCATACCTGTTGCAGCGGCCGGTGAAAACGGTGCTCACGCGCAAGCAATCGACGCAGCACCATGTGAAGCGCCATCCGATGACGCTGAGCTACAAAGTCGGCGCCGACGCGGAAGGCCACTTGCTCGCGGTGCGCGCGCGCATCGTTGGCGACACCGGCGGCTACGCTGGCACCGGCGGCAAGTGCCTGCTGCGCGCGGCCTGCCACTCCTGCGGAGTCTATCGCGTGCCGAACGTCGACGTGAAATCGCAGGCGGTGTTCACCAACAATCCGACCAGCGGCGCCATGCGCGGATTCGGCAGTAACCAGGCGCAATTCGCAATGGAAGGCGTGATGGATCTTCTGGCCGAAAAAGTGGGCGTCGACGGCTGGGACATTCGCATGCGCAACATCCTGAATCCGGGCGATGCATTCGCTACGGGACAGATCATGCGCGAGAGCGTGCGCGGAATGCGCGTCGCCCTGGAATCCATCAAAGACATTTACAAGAGCGCGAAGTACAAAGGCCTGGGCTGCGGCATCAAGAGCACCGGAATTGGCAACGGCGCAGTGGAAGGCGGCTACCTGATTATTCGCGTTGTGGACGGCCCGCGCCTGGACGTTCTGAATGGCTACACGGAGATGGGCCAGGGCGTGTTCACCACCGTTCGCCAAGCAGTCTGCGAAGAAACGGGGCTGTCGCCCGACATTATCAACGTTCGGTGGGATCGCGAGGTCGGCTCCAAGGCGGGTGAGGCCTGGGCATCGCGCGCCACCACGCTCAGCTGCGCCGCCGCGCAACGCGCCTCGCAGAAGCTGGTCGCGGATCTGAAGGAACATCCGCTGGAAGAATTGGTGGGCCGCGAATACCGCGGCGAGTACGTTTGCGACTTCACCACGCGCCCCGGCACTCCCGAGGCGCTGAAGAATCCGACGACGCACATGACGTTCAGCTATGCCGCGCAGTTGGTAATTCTGGACGAAGACGGCCGCCTCGAGCGCGTCATCGCCGCTCACGACGTCGGCCACGCCATCAACCCGAAAGCCTGCGCCGGTCAGATCGAAGGCGGCGTGCACATGGGCCTCGGCTACGCCCTGACCGAAAATTTCACTTCCACCAACGGCGTTCCCGATTCCCTGCTGCTGCGCGATTGCGGCATCCTCAGCGCCAAGAATACGCCGCCGATTGACGTGATCCTGATTGAAGTGCCGGACGAAGTAGGAGGCTACGGAGCGAAGGGTGCCGGCGAAATTGGGTTGGTTCCCACCGCGGGCGCGGTGGCGGCGGCGCTGCATTCCTACGACGGCATTCGCCGCTACAATCTGCCGATGCAGGATTCGCCGGCGGCAGAACCTTCCATCCCGAAATCACGCAAGAAGAAGGCCGTTCCGGTTTAGCGGCACAGACTTCAGTCTGTGGCTTTCTGCAAGATCCACCCAAGATGAACGCGCCAGCCAAGTTCTGATGGAAATCCACAGGCTGAAGCCTGGCCACTCAAACCTTATTCCCGCAGCGCGAACGCGAACAGGTTATTTCCGGAGGCGATGGTGATGTATTGCTTGCCGTCCACCTGGAAGCTGATCGGCCCGGCAATAATTTCACCCCCTAAATTTTCCTTCCACAACAGCTTCCCGCTGCGCGCGTCGAGCGCCTGAAAATATCCTTCCCGGCCGCCTACGAAAAGCAGATCGGTCGCCGTGGTTAGAATTCCGCCGGTATTGACGTCATGCATTTCAAAGTGCCATTTCTTCTCGCCGGTCGCGGGATCGATGGCAACTACGCCGCCATGCGCCATCGCTTCCGTGTAAGTGTTCACCGGCCCGTTGCGCTGGCCGGTCGGATTTTCCGCTCCGGGCACGGGACTGGTGTTGGCGCCGCCGGTGAAGCGCGTGCCTTCCTTGTATTCAGCCTGCACGCCGCTGAAAATCGTTCCGTAGTCTTCCCAGGTGGAAATATAAAACAGTCCGGTGTTCGGGCTGTAGGAAGGCGAATACCAATTCGTTCCGCCTTGAATTCCGGGATAAGTGGGCGAACCGGCCGGCTGTGGCGTGGGGATCGGCCGTCCGTTGGCATCAAGCCCGCTGGCCCAATTCACTTTGACGAAAGGCTTGCCGTTCAGAAATTTTCCCGTGCTGCGATCCAAAACGTAGAAGAACCCGTTGCGATTTGCCCACATCATCAATTTGCGCGGGCTGCCGTTCCAATTGGCATTGGCCAGCACGGGGACTTGCACCGAATCGTAGTCATACGGATCGTGCGGCGTAAATTGGAAATACCATTTCATCTTGCCGGTGTCCGGATCGAGCGCCAGAACGGAATCGGAATAGAGATTGTCGCCGGGGCGCTGATCGGGATTCCAATCCGGCCCGGGATTGCCGGTGCCCCAGTAGGTCAGGTTGAGTTCGGGATCGTAGGAACCTGTCATCCAGACGGCGCCGCCGCCGTGTTCCCAATCGCCGCCGCGCCAGCTCTCATGACCCGGCTGATCGGGATCGGGAATCGTATCGGTGTGCCAAGCCTGCTTGCCGGTCTGGGCATCGAATGCGGAGATGAATCCGCGCACGCCGTACTCACCGCCGGCAACGCCGACGATGACTTTATCTTTCACCACCAGCGGCGCCATGGTCATCGCATAGCCGGCCGCCGCTTCCGCGATCTTCACATTCCAGAGTGCATGGCCATCCTTGGCATCGACAGCGACGAGGTGCGCGTCGACGGTATCCATGTAGAGCGTGTCCCCGAGAATCGCCAGCCCCCGATTGACAATGCCGCAGCAAGGCCGCGCGGCGGGCGAAACCGGATAGTGGTAGACCCAGAAGGCGCGGCCGGACTTGGCGTCCACGGCAATAATGTCATTTGGCGATTGCGTGATGTACATGATGCCGTCGACCACCAGCGGCGTGGTTTCGAACTTCTGCAGCGATTGCGCCTGGAACACCCATTTCAGTTCCAGATTTTTTACGTTCGAAGGATCCACCTGCTTGAGGAGGGTGTGGCGCTGGCTTTGGTAGCTGCCCGAATAGGTCAGCCAGTTCTGCGGCTCATCGGTAGCGTGGAGCAACCGCTGCGGCGTGACCTGGGCGCGAAGCGCCCAGGGCGCGCACAACACAACAAGAAAAAGCAAGGACATGCGCCGTGAGTGGCTCATTTCACACCTTTCAGGGAAAGAAGATAGGCTTCGACGTCGGCAAGTTCCTGGGCGCTCAATTTGTCTTTGTACGACGGCATGGAAGTGGTCGTTAGAACCGTGAATTCGCGCAGGTTGGCTTTGTCGAGCGATACGAGATGCTCCTGCTCGTCAATCATCTGTACGCTGTAGGTATCTTCGTTCATGCGGCGGCCGGTGATCGTCTTGCCATCCTTGGTCACCGCGCGCACGCTGCGGTTGGCCGGCAAAACGTTTTCCGCAGGATCGATTAGCTTGCGGTGTAGCAGGTCGGCGGTGCGTAGCGTGCCAACATCGCCCAGATCCGGCGCCACGCGTGGACCCTTCCCATTGACCGCGTGGCAACTGGCGCAATTCCCTGCTCCCTGAAAGAGAGCTTGCCCTCGCGCGACGTTGCCGATCATCGAGCCTTTCGCGTCAAAACTGTTCATGTTGCGCAGGTAGGAAACGATTCCGGTGAGTTCCGAAGCGCCGAACGTGAACGGCAGCATCCCGGTGCCGGGGACACCGTTGGTGATGGTGGCGCGTAGGTCGTTGTCGGTTACCACTCGTTTGAACGTGCCGGCGCGAAAATTGACGCCCGGAATTAAATCGCCGGACGTGCCGTGGCAGGCCGTGCATTGGGTCGCAAAAATCTGCGCGCCGTATTGAATGTCCGCAGGATAGTAGACCGGAGCGCGATCCTGCCCTTGCGCGAGTACGGCCGAACCATGAACCATCGAGACCAGAAGAAACGCTGCATAGATTAGCGGCGCGCACCAGGACAACCACCGAATTTTCACGGATTACCCCCTGCCTGACCAGAATTCTCAGAAATCGACTAAACCAGTTTGATTTCGTAACGCGAAATATACACCTGCGCGGCGCGGTTGGAAAGACTTGACGGCACAAGTAGGACAGGCTTCAGCCTGTCTGGTTTAGATTTGCGCCCGCCGCGAAACAAAACCAGACAGGCTGAAGCCTGTCCTACTGAACCGCTAACACATTTCGCACACGCGGAAACAGGGCCAAGGCGTTTTCCCGTTCGATCGCGCGAAGATCGCCGGCGGCGATTGCCGCCTCGCTGAGGCCTTTGGCAACTTCGCTCGCGCTGGAAAACGGGAAATCGGTTCCGAAGAGAATATGCGGCACGGGAACCAGCTTGAGCATCGCCGGCCACGGATAGGGTGAAAAGAAGTTCGCGGTGTCGTAATACAGCTTTTGCACTTCGTAGAGCAGTCCGTTGGGCAGGCGCTTGGCAATGTCCGGACGCGCGGCGAGCGACGTGAAACGGGTCATCAGATACGGCATCGTTCCGCCGCCGTGCGAAAAGATGAAGCGGATTTCGGGATAGCGCGCGGCGGTGCCATCGAACAAGACGCTGCCGATGGCCCTTGTCGTTTCCGTCCCGAGTTCGATCAAGCCCGGCGCGAGTTCCGGCTGCAGGTCCTTGCAGCATTCCGCTTTTACGGGGTGAAGAAAAACGACGGCTTTGCGCCGGTTGAGTTCGCTCATCACCGGCTCAAAGACGGGGTCGCCGGGATATTTTCCCTGGTAACTGGTCATCAGGCAGACGCCGTCGGCCTTCAGCTGGTCCTGGCTGTATTCAATCTCGCGGAGAGAACCGTCGACGTCCGGCAGAGGCAGCGTGGAAAACATTCCAAAGCGGCCGGGATGGTCGGCCATGAGCCGCGCGCCGTAGTCGTTGCACTCCCGCGCGAGTTTGCGCGCGGCCTGGTTATCGCCAAACCAGACACTCGGCTCGCTGGTGGAAATCATCGAGGTGGCCACACCGCTCTTGTCCATGTCCTCGATCGATTTGGCGGGCGTCCATTGCTCGAGCGGGCGCTGGTTGGTTTTTCGGGCGCTGATGGCAGCGATGAATCCGGGCGCGGAAAAGTGGTGGTGGACGTCGATGCGATACGCCTTTGACGGCAACGGCGCTTGCCCTCCGGCGGTAGACTCCGAAAGTGCAGCGGCGGCGCCGAGCGCGCCCAGGCTGGCTAGGAATTTCCTCCTCGTTACCAATAAGGAATTTAGCGCGCAATCATCTTTGGGTTGGCCACTACGAAATGTCGGCTTCATTGCGGCCTAACGTACACCGGGCCGCAGCGGCGCGCAAGGCACACGTAGCGCACGCTTCAGAAGCTAAAAATAAACCGACGACGTTGTCATTCTGAGCGAAGCGAAGAATCTCTCTTCGATTTATGTACGTGCACAGAACAAGGAGAGGTTCTTCGCTTCGCTCAGAATGACAAAAATATATTTTCCCGCAGCTTGTTCAGGCTGGTGAGTTGACGGATGCAGGAATAAAATATACAGACGGAAGCCTGTGGCACTTATTGCGGCCAGGTCGCTGCGGGATCCAGGTTAATGATGGGCTGCGCTCCGGAGACTGGAACCATAGGCCGCAGGTAGGGCCGCAGCGCCGCTTTGTGGCAGGAATAGCAATCCTCGAGCATGCTTCGATACGCCGCTTCAAACTCTTTTCCATCTTTTGCTTCGATTGCTTTGCGCACGCGGGGCAACGTGCCGTTGTCGATGCCGTCAAAGATGGCCTGCATGTCCACCGGGTTGCCGTCGGCGCCTTTCGGGCCGGGATTCAATTGCACTTCCCAGCGGATGCGATTGCGAGCCTCATTCAGATAGTATCCGGCCAGCGGCCAGTTTCGCTTTTGGCCCGCGAACCACAAGTTGGCGGCGAACATCCCCACCTCCACCATGGGATGCGAATGCGGCGGGATCAAATCCTTGAGATGCGCCACATCCGCCGCCAGCGTCGCGGAAGAAGCTTGCGGCGCGGCCTGCTGCGCAAGAACTTCATGGCGGCTCCAGGAAGAAACGAGCAGGCCGCCGAGGAGGGCGCCCAGAGCCAGCATTTCAAGATTTCGGACCCAATTCGCGTTCGCCATTTCGAAATGCTCCTTCCCCATGACATCCGGAAAGCGGGAGATTTATCCGCGATCGCTCTATCCAGAAATTCTGGCGAAGGATTATAGCCCAGTTGCCCCGATACACGTCCGGGGTTCGCGATACTAGTCGGGTAACGATATGGCCGTGGTATATATTCCAAACTTGCAGGAAATCGATCGGCGAAGAAGCGTACAAACGTTCTGTTGCAACGTGAAATCGTCACGCGATTCCGCTGATGGAGATTTCAGAACTGGTGGGCGGTCAGGAGCGCATCAATCCGGAAGCGGTGTCGCCACCGGGCGTGGAGAGCCCGTGCTATCCACCACGCGCCGAATCGTTTGAGCCAAGTCCTTGGCGGCGGAGGCCTTTGACACGAATGCGTCCGCGCCGACCAGCCTTGCGGTAGTGGGCGTTTCGTGGATGCTGAAGAACACGATTCGGGTTGACGGAGAGAGGTGCCGGATTCGCCTGGCGGTATCGAATCCGCCCATCACCGGCATGGATAAGTCCAGAACCACAACATCCGGCTCCAGTTGCATCACCTTTTCGATCGCTTCCGCGCCGTCGCGGGCTTCCCCGCAAACATCCCATTGCTCGCTGTCAGAGAGCAAGATGCGCACACCCATCCGGACGATTTCATGATCATCCGCGATCAGCAGGCGCACCGGAATGGCGGGTCTCCAAGGGTACCGCAGGTAACTTACCAGTTCTGCAAATCCACGTATATACAGGAGATAGGGTAGCGGAGTCTAAGCAGCGCAGCTTCGGATCGATCGTGATGCTTGCGCAGGTGGCTCCACCGCTTTCACAACCACCCCTAAACGATTGAAATAACAGTAATTATCTCCCGCGAAAGCCGTTTCGGGCGCTCATCGTCACGGCCCCGTGCCATAACGCTCGCAAGTAGAATTGAAACAATCCTTGCGCACCGTTCTGAACCACCGCAAAATGGCGCAGCTTTTTAACGAGCCCAGACGAAGAATCCATCGCTGGGCTCTGCCGACGGCAACCGCAGTGCGGGGCAAGGGATGAAGAGAACCTTACTGGGACTGGTCGTTGGATTTTTCGTCTACGCGGCTGGCTACGGCGTCGCCGTAGGACAGTCCAAGCCCCCCGGCGCGAGTCCACGCAACGTTCTGATCTTCGTTTTTGACGGTTTGCGGGCTGGATCGGTCAACGCCGTCGATTCGCCAACGATGTTCTGGATTCGAGAGCATGGCGTGAACTTCACGAATAGCCATTCCCTGTTTCCGACCTTCACCACCGCCAACGCCTCGGCCATTGCCACTGGCCACTACCTGGGCGATACCGGCGACTACAGCAATCAGATCTACATCGGTCATCCTGTGTTTATCGACGGCAACTTTGGCCGGCCTCCGGGCAGCTACGCGCCTTATGTGGAAAACGATCGAGTGCTGGGCGATCTGGACGCGCAGTTCAACGGAAATTATTTGAATGAAGAAACCTTGCTGGCCGCCGCCCGCAGAAGCGGCTACAACACGGCAGCCGTTGGAAAGATGGGACCGGCGGCGATCCAGGACGTAAGCCAGTTGAATCCCGTCAACCGCGGATTCGCGATCCCGCAGACGATTCTGATCGACGACGGCACCGGCACGGCCGACGGCATGCCTTTGGCGCCAGAGGTTTCCGCGGCGCTGATCGCTGCCGGGTTACCCACTGCCGCTCCCTCTCGCGACCAGCCCACGGGAAACAACACCACGCCCGGAACCCGGGAACCGAATTACAAGCAGCAAGCGTATTTCGCGGATGCCACCAGCAAAGTAATCCTGCCGATGTTCGCGAAGAGCGGAAAACCGTTCGCGCTCTTATACTGGTCACGCGATCCGGATGGCACGCAGCATTTTCAGGGCGACAGCTTGAACCAACTGGTTCCGGGCATTAACGGCCCAACGTCCAAAGCGGCGTTGCGGAACGCGGACAATAACCTGAAACAGATCCTCGATTACGTGAACAGCGACCCGCAACTGGCCGCGAACACCGATATTTTCTTAACCGCCGATCACGGTTTCGCCACGATCAGCAAGCGCGACATCGACGCCGCGGGACATGCAACGGCAAGCTACGCGTCGACCTTCACGTACAGGGATGCGCAAGGCCGGCAAGAAGTGAACACCGGGTTTCTACCCGTGGGATTCGTGGCCATCGACCTGGCGCACGAATTGGGATTACCTCTGTACGATCCGGACAGCCAGATCGACGCTCCGGACGGGAAGAAAATATTTGCGCGAGTGGATCCATCTACCGGCCAGCAATCGACGAAAGTGCGCCAGCATCCCGTCAGCGGCAACGGGTTGATCGGCGGAACGGGCTTGATCGCCAACGAAACGGACGCCAGCGTCGTGATCGCTGCGAACGGCGGCTCCGACCTGATCTACCTGCCAAAACGCGACCCTGATTTGGTGCGCAAGATTGCCGCTTTTCTCGCCCGGCAGGATTACGTGGATGGACTGTTCGTCGACGATGCCTACAAAAACGTGCCGGGGGCTTTGCCCTCGAGCAGCATCGGACTGATCGGCTCTTCGCTCACCCCGACGCCCACGATTGCCGTCACGTTCAAGACCTTCTTCACCGATCCCAGCCAGCCGGCGATGACCGGCGTGCAGATCACCGACTACCCGCTGCAGCACGGCCAGGGCATGCATGGCAGTTTTGGCCGCGCCAATACTTTCAATTTCATGGCGGCGATCGGACCGGATTTCAAGAAGCAGTATCAAGATCCTGCGCCCATAAGCAACGCGGACATTGCGCCCACGCTGGCCCAATTTCTCGGGTTCGATCTCGCCGGAAACGGCAAACTTCGAGGACGTGTATTAAGGGAGGCGTTGCAGGGCGGTCCGGCTTTTATTACCTCCCAATATCGGACCGCTACTTCGCGACACGCTGCCAATGGGAAGCAAACGATTCTGTCGTTCCAGCGAGTCGAGAAGCAGCTTTATTTCGATCAGGCTTGCTTTGAGACTCCGGACGCGGCGAAGGGACGGCCAGATTGTTTCCGCCTGGTGATCAGCGTCGACGGTGGCGCCGGCTCGAGCCGGTGAGTGTTCAAATTCGAAGAAACGACTTTCCGCGGGAACCGTAGCCTGCGAAAAATCAAAAAGGTTGTCATTCTGAGCGAAGCGAAGAATCTCTCTTTCTTTGTTTTTTGCCTTCGCGTAAATCGAAGAGAGATTCTTCGCTTCGCTCAGAATGACAATTCGGACATTTTTGCGCTGCCCGTGAAGCCTGCGGCACATGATGAGGTAAACTCTGCGGATGTTGGCCAGTCGGAGAATCCATAACCATCGAGGTCGTGCTTGAGCAAGCAACGGCTTGAAGCGTTCACGGATGGCGTGGTCGCTATCATCATCACCATTATGGTGCTGGACATAAAAATCCCGGCAGGCTCGGATCTTGCGGCGATGCGCGCGGAGATCCCCATCTTTCTGGCGTACTTGCTGAGTTTTGCCAACGTGGGAATTTTCTGGAACAACCATCACCACATGCTGCATGCCACCGAACGCATTAACGGCATGGTTCTGTGGGCCAATCTGCTGCTGCTGTTCTGGCTCTCTCTGGTTCCCTTCATGATTCGCTGGATGGATGACACTCACTTCGCGCCGCTGCCCACGGCAGGTTATGGAGCGGTCCTGGCGCTCTCGGCTATCGCCTATCTTTTACTGGAACGGGCGATCATCAAATGCAACGGGCCAAATTCCAAGTTGGCACGGGCCGTCGGCGGCGACCGCAAAGGCATGCTCTCGCTATCGATGTATTTGCTGGCGATTCCCGTCGCGTTCCTGCGCCCGGGAATCGCGATTGGGCTCTACGTGTTGGTCGCTATGCTTTGGTTTGTGCCGGACCGGCGGATCGAGTCGCTGCTGTAGCGTTTTCTGCGGTCGCTTGTACGCGCAAAAAACGCCGGACGTCGGAACCGGTACAAGGCGGACCGGTCTAGCTCTGCCGCGCCTGCTGAGTCATCGCCACCAGCACTTTTCTGGTATCGGCCGGACTCCGTACTTCCTCGGGGAATGCGATGCGTGCGCTGCGAAAGCCTTCCGCGGTTTTCAAGCGCACGTGAAATCCGAGCCGATCGACGGAAGTCATCGCCGCTTCCTGCGATTCCATTCCCGCGAAAGCGCGCGCCAGGAGGACCAGCGCATCGCCGTGGTCCGCATTCATGTGCTGAATGATCCCGGCGGCGGCATCGGCCAGCGGATCCGGTTGAGCGCCGCTGTACTCGGCGGCCGGAACCCAGCCCATCACTCCAAAGCCGCCCACGAAATAAACATCCACGACTTCCATGCGATAAAACGAAAAATCTTCAAAGTCCACCCAGTGTTTGCTGTTGGCGTAGAGCTCCAGGTAAAGCTGGCGAGCATCGGCCAGATCGGCCGAAGGAACCTTCGCCACCGTTCCCACCAACGTCACTCGCGATGCGCCCAGCGGATCGCCCCCGGAGTCCGCCTGAGTGACCAGCAGACTGGCCCGCGGATTCGCCAGCAAATTCTGCGTGTGCATGGCCATAGTGCTGATCAGAAATATCGGCCGCCCGATTGCGTCGAGACCGTACGGCATGACCGATCCAAAAGGAAAGCCGGGCTGCCGGTTGGAATGTGTCGAGAGGCTGCCAATGCGCCCGAGATACACCAGCGTTCGCCCCCGCTCGGCGAAGGAAGGTTCCGGCACCGCGGGCCGATCGCTCGAGGGACCCGGGCCTGCGTGTTTTCCTATGGGTGAAGACGACATACTGATCTCCCGTGCCGGAGAGTTGCGCTTCAAGCTCCGGTCTTGGCATTGAGTAACATCCGAGCGCGCTGGACGACCGGGGCATCGATCATCTTGCCCTCGAACACACACGCGCCCTTGCCGGCAGCCAATGCTTCATCGTACGCGATTACCAAGCGAGTTGCCCGCGCGATCTCTTCCGCCGAAGGCGAGAACGCCTCGTTCAAAATCGGAACGACCTGGGGATGAACGCAGGAAGCTCCGTCAAACCCGAAGCTGCGCGCTTCGCGTGCGGATCGCGCGATTCCCTCTAAATCCCGGTAATCCGCCACCGAACGCAGCAAACCGAATGAAAACACACCAGCCGCTTTAGCAGCCAGGTGAACCATTAGCGTAGGCAACCGCACGACATCCGGGAGCGGCTGCGCGCCCATCGCCGTGGCCAGATCTTCCGCTCCAGCCGTCAAGCCAAAGACTCTGGGCGTGGCAGCGGCAATCGCCCGGGCATCGAAGACAGCTCCTGGATCCTCGATCATTGGCACGAGCATCGTTTTTTCTTGCCTGTGAATCGCGCTTTCGACGCTTTCGAGATGTGCGCTGAGCCGCTGGAGAACGGCTGGGCCTGTGGTCTTGGGAACGAACAGGCCGAAGGCTCCGGCGCGGCACGCGGCCTCCGCATCCTGAAGCAGCAGATCCTCTGAAGAGTTGATGCGAACGAAGATGGTGGCGCCGCCGCGCGAGACGCGGCGAACCGCTTCCGGGAGGCCGGCGCGCGCGGCTTCCTTTTCGTTCGGAACCACCGAGTCTTCGAGATCGAGAATAATTCCGTCGGCCCCTCGCTCATGAGCCTTGGCGAGGAACCGCTCCGAATTTGCCGGCACGTACAAAAGCGAACGAATCATCGAGTCACCGTCTGCAATTCACTATTTCCGGAAAGGCGGCCCCGCCTTCGCTGCGCGGTGGATGGGGCATCGCCACCCTGCTCTGTTCACGCGCATTCTAACAAACGCCGCGGCGAATCGTCGAAGCGGCGCCGTCCATCCCTCATTCCTTGCGCGACTTAAACGTTTTGTCAGCAAAGTTTCAGCGAGAAATCATGGGGTTTCACTTGACTCGTGTATACCGAAATGTTAAATCCCGGCTTCATTCCGCGATGGTATCTGGATCTAGAGTCACACCGAAATCCCGGTGCTCGTCACACGCTCAGCGTGGAGCCTGTCATCCGAGGGTCGGATCGCTTAAGTTCAAGGAATAAAAAAGGGGGCCCATCAGCCATGCGGTTGCAACAACTCTCAAGTCCCGAGGTTAAGGGGTATCGGTCCATGAAAATCCTTTGCGTGCTCATTCTGGCGGCTCTGGCGGGTTGCGGCTCGACGCCCAGCGCCCCGCCTGCGACGGCGCAGCCGGCGGCCAACAACAACGCCGACCTGGAGAAAGTGCTGTCCGACGCCAATGACCAATGGCTGTGCTCCGGGGCCTACACGAAGCCCTACAAGGACTGCGTAGAATCCCGGACCAATTTCTGGGCCGATCAATTCTTCGAAGTACTGTCCACCGGCGATGTCCTCGACAAGGAAGAAATGGTGGCCACGCAAACGGCGGTGATCCCCAAGAATCCGCCCCTGGGAACCGGACCCTATCCCGATGCGTTCAAGCTGCGAGCCGTGTACGGCGATTTTGCGATGGCTACGGATCACACCAATTTCAGAACCGCGGACAAGAACGGGAACATAACCTTCGCCAACAATTCCAAGGTGCTGCGCCTCTTCATCAAGATCAATGGGACCTGGAGGCCTGCGGCTGCAGGACTCGTGCCGATCATTCCCGCCGCGGGCCCGCTCACGCCGAACAAGCACTTGGCGCCTCAGAAGAGCCCGGACCCGGAATTGGAAAAGCAGCTGGCCACGATCGACCACGACTGGCTGGATTCCGCCACCAACAAGAAACTCGATTATCTGCAGAACCTGTTCGTCGACGGATGGTTCGAAATTCTTGGCTGGAACCCCACCGGGAATCCCGACAAAGCCTCGACGCTGAAATTGCTGGCTGCCGCGAACTGGAAGCCTGGCGAGGGCGTGGTGCCGGACCAATTTCAGTTGCGCGCCGTTTACGGCGACGTCGCGCTGGCCACCGATCGTAGAACCCGGACGTGGACGAATGATAAGGGACAGCTCGTGCATATGCCGCACCGGTCGCTCCTGGTGTTTGTGAAGCAAGACGGTCAATGGAAATCCGCCGGGGCTTCGCTCACTCCAATCCGCGTTCCCGAGTGAGGCACGGCCAGTAGACAAGACGGTGGCAGCCCGGACTCTGATACTTGGGATGGAATCAGAACTCGAAATGCAGTTCAATGGAAGGTATTGAAATTCGCTGAAAGTTGAGGAGATACGATGCGCAAAATATTGCCATTTTTGATCGTCGCGGTGGCCGCTTTGTCCTGGACGATTGTCTGGGCCGCGCCGGGCAAAGGTCTGGACGTTTATTTCATCGATGTGGAGGGCGGACAATCCACACTGTTCGTTTCTCCATCCGGGCAATCGCTGCTGGTCGATACCGGCTGGCCCGGCGCGCGCGATGCTGACCGCATTGTCGGCGTGGCCAAGCAGGCTGGCGTCTCCCAGATCGATTATCTGGTGCTCACGCATTACCACGGGGATCATGCCGGAGGCGTCGTCGATCTGGCCTCGCGGATTCCCATCAAGACGTTTGTCGATCATGGACCCAACGTGGAACAAGCCCTGGGAACTCCGAAAAATTATGAAGCCTACCTTCCCGTTCGCGCGAAGGGGCAGCACATTCTGGCCAAGCTCGGCGAGAAGCTGCCGATCAAGGGAGTCAGCTTTGAAGTGGTGTCCGCGGCGGCCGAAACAATCACCAAACCAGTGGCCGGCGGCGGTGCCGCAAACTCGCTGTGCGGCGATTTCCAGCCCAAGGATGAGGTCAAAGATCCTCTCGTCGGCGGAGAGAACAAGCAATCGGTGGGCATGGTCATTTCTCTCGGCAAGTTCCGCATGATCGATTTCGGCGACCTGACCTGGAACAAGGAACACGATCTGGCCTGCCCGAACAATCTGATCGGCAAGATTGATCTCTACGTTGTGTCGCATCACGGGCAGGATATTTCCAGCCTGCCGGCGATGGTTCACGCCATGCAGCCGCGCGTTGCCGTGATGGACAATGGCGCGCATAAAGGCGGAGCCCCCGCTACGTTCAAGACGCTCAAGAGTTCACCCGGATTGCAGGATGTATGGGAACTACATTACGGGGTGGACGCTGCCGACCTCAATTCGCCGGAGCAGTTTATCGCCAATACCGGCACCGGCGGCACGGTGCTCACTGGCGTGCCCGACGAAACGACGCCCAACTACATCAAAGTCTCCGCGATGGCCGACGGCAGTTTTACCGTGACCAACAGCCGGAACGGTTTTCATAAGGAATACGCCGCGGCGAAGTAACGCGTCCGCCAAACACTCCCGGGCTGGGAGGCTCCCGCTTCCCAGCCCTGCTCTACCCTCCTGTAAGCCCTCTAAATAAAGTCTTGTCATTCTGAGCGAAGCGAAGAATCTCTCTTGGTTTGTTTGCCTGTGCGTGAATCGAAGAGAGATTCTTCGCTTCGCTCAGAATGACAACGTTTTTTAGCCACGGTGAAGCCTTCGCCCCGAGCGAGCGCAACCCTCTTGACAGCGGTGCTATAGTCCTATTGTTATATTCTTAATACAATTTGCCCTGACGCGCTGACTCAGCGGCGCAGATGCCCGCCTGAAGGCGGCGCTACAAAGACTTGACCTCGAACCAGCAGCTAAGCGAGCGCCATGTCCGAACAACCAACTCCGCGCCCCAGCCTCGCCGATCTCAGAGTCATCGACGCCGCCACGCTCTTTGCCGGACCGCTGGCGGCGATGCTGTTGGCCGATTTTGGCGCGGACGTGATTAAAGTGGAGCATCCGCGCGGCGATCCGGTGCGCAATCACGGCTACAAGAAAAATCAAGTTCCCCTGTGGTGGAAAATCATCAGCCGCGGCAAGCGGGCCGTCAGCCTGAACCTGAGCCTGGCCCAGGGGCAGGACCTGTTTCGCAAACTGGTTCGCACCGCGGATGTGGTGATTGAAAGTTTCCGGCCCGGCACCCTGGAACGATGGGGACTCGGTCCGGACGTGTTGCAGGAAATCAATCCGCGCCTGATTCTCGCCCGCGTGACCGGCTTCGGCCAGTTCGGGCCCTATTCGAAACGTCCGGGCTTCGGAACGCTTGCCGAAGCGATGAGCGGATTCGCGGCGATGACCGGCGAACCCGGCAGCCCGCCCACGCTGCCGCCCTTTGGCCTCGCCGATGGCATCACCGGCCTGGCGCTGACATCGGCGATCCTGATGGCTCTCCACGCTCGCAATGCCACGGGAAAAGGCCAGATCGTCGACATGGCCATCATCGAGCCGATCCTCACCATTCTCGGGCCTCAGCCGACGTGGTTCGATCAGCTTGGCGTCGTGCAGGAGCGCCGGGGAAACCGGTCGGTAAACAACTCGCCGCGCAACATCTACCGCACGGGCGACGGCCGCTGGATCTCCATCTCCACTTCCGCGCAAAGCATCGCAGAGCGAGTGATGACCCTGGTCGGCCATCCCGAAGTGATTAAAGAGCCGTGGTTCGCGTCGGGCTCCGAACGCGCCAAGCACGCGGAGGAATTGGACGCGATGGTCGGCGAATGGATCGGCCAGCGTCCGTTCGAAGAAATCTCCGCCAAATTCGAAGAGGCGGAAGCTGCCGTCGCTCCCATCTATGACATCCGCGACGTGATGGAAGATCCGCAGTTCAGAGCGCTCGAATCGATCACCTCGATCGAAGATCCGGAACTGGGCCGCGTGAAAATGCAGAACGTGATGTTTCGCCTTTCCGAAACGCCGGGTCACATCCGATGGGCCGGGCGGAAACTCGGCCAGGACAATGCCGAAGTGTACGGAGAGTTGCTCGGCCTGACTGCTGAGGAACTCAAGAAATTGGCGGCCGCGGGAGCCATCTGAATTTGCTTGCGTGGGGCTAGCCGCGCAGCCAGGAGGACGCACGAAAGTGATGGAGACCGCACAACCCGGCGCGAAGCTACTGTGGGAAGCCTTCGCCCACGCGCGAATCTACGACCTGGCGCAGCCGCTGGAGTCGCAGATTCCGGTTTCGCCGAACCATCCGGGATTCAAGATGGCTCTGCTCCGACGCCACGGGGATGTGGTGCGCGCGGATGGAGGCTCCGCCTCGAATGAAATGATCGTGATGGGCGGCCACACCGGGACGCACATCGATGCGCTGTGCCACGTGTCCCATCAGGGTTCGCTGCATGGGGGACACGATGCGGCGCAGGTTCAGCGCGGCGGCCGCTTTTCGGTCATGGGGGTCGAGACCATCGCTCCCGTTTTTTGCCGCGGCGTGATGCTCGATATTCCGGCGCTGCTGGGCGTCGCCGTGCTGCCCGCCGGGCAGCCCATCACCGCTGACCATTTGCAGGCCGCCGCCGATAAACAATCCGTCGAAGTGCGGGCCGGGGACACGGTGTTGATCCGTTCCGGTTGGCCGGAATACTGGCGTGATGCGGACAAATTTTTGGGGCTGAAGGATGGCGTCCCGGGTCCGGATGAAAGCGCCGCCAACTGGCTCGCGGATCGGAAAGTTCGCATCACCGGCGCGGAGACGGTTGCCTATGAGTGTATTCCCGCGGGCCGGGGCCACGCACTGCTCCCCGTCCATCGCATCCTGCTGGTCGAAAACGGCATTCACATTGTGGAAGCGATGAACTTGTCGGAGCTTTCCAAAGACAAAGTGTTTGAATTTCTATTTGTGCTCGTTCCGTTGAAAGTCGTAGGCGCGACAGGAATTCCTGTCCGCCCGCTGGCCGCCATTTTATGACCGCCAAGACCATTGTCCGCGAGCTCGCAGAGTTTTCCGCCGGAGTGCGTTTCGCTGATCTGCCAGCCGAAGCGGTTCAGGCCGTCGAGGGCCACGTTCTCGACACTCTGGGAGTTTGCCTCGCGGCTCGTCCTCTCGACACCAGCGCCATGGCGCTGCGACTGGCGCGTGGGTGGGGCGGGTCGCAGGATTGTTCCGTCATTGGTTCCTCCGACCGCCTGCCACCGGCTTCCGCCGCATTCGTGAATGGAGTTCTCGCACATTCCCTCGATTTCGATGACACCCATCTGCCTTCGGTCCTGCACCCGAGCGCTTCGGTAGTTCCCGCCGCTCTGGCGGTTGGAGAAGAGGTTGGCTGCTCCGGACAGGAACTGATCGCCGCGCTAGCGGTTGGATACGAAATCGTGAACCGCACTGGAATGGCCGCGTACGACCGCGAACTGGGAAACTCAATCTTCTTCGAGCGCGGTTGGCACGCTACCTCCATTTGCGGGACGCTTGCGTGCGCAACGCTGGCCGCGAAATTGTACGGACTCGATGCCGAGAAAATCAGCCACGCGCTGGGGATTGCAGTTTCGATGGGGGCGGGAGTCATTGAAGGAAACCGAACCGGCGGTTCGGTGAAGCGGCTGCATTGCGGGTGGGCGGCGCACGCCGGCATCATCGCGGCGCAGGCGGCCCGAGCGGGTTTCACCGGTCCGGCGGAGGCTTTTGAGGGCCTCTACGGATTCTACAAAGCCTTCTGCGGCGGCGTGTTTCACATCGAAGAGTTAAGGGAAGGCCTGGGTTCGCGCTGGAGCGTCACGGACCTCTTCTACAAGCCGTATCCGGCAAATCATTTCAGCCACGGAGCGATCGATGCGGCGCTGCGATTGAGATCGTCGGTTGAACTCAACGACATTGCCGAGATCGAGGTCGGCTTGTCCACGTCCACGCTGCGCACGCTCGCACAGCCGGCGGCGGCCAAGGCCCGGCCCCAGTCCGGCTACCACGCGCAGTTCAGCGCGCCTTTCGTTGTGGCCGCCGCGCTTCTCGGCGGTGGAGGCCTTGGAGTATGGCTGAATGATTTTACCGACGAGCACGTGCGCGATCCCCGGTATCTCGACCTCGCCGCGAAAGTGCGCTGCGTCGGAGACGCCGAGTGCGACGCCATTTTCCCGCGCCAGTTCCCAGCAATCATGACCATCAGGACTGACAGCGGGAAGGTCTTGAAAGCGAAAGTCATGGCGAACCGCGGCGGCCCCGGCAACCCGCTGAGCGCGGAAGAGCTGAAAATCAAGTTCAACGCGAACGCGGCAATCGTCATGGATCAGGCGGCCGCAGACCGGCTAGCGGACGGGGCGATGAATCTGCATGCGCTCGAAGCACGGGACCTTGCCGCGCTGGTCCGTGGGGACGCACCAGTGAAGGCTTGATTTCCGGGACGGAGGCGGATATTCGAATGCAACGCATCAGCATGACCGGCAGGCCAATTCGCTCCGCACGCGGCACCCGCTCGAGGTCGCCGCTGTTCATCTACGATCAGGTGCCCCGCTACTACCAACTGCAAAATATTTTGCTGGGAAAAATCAGCGCGGGTGAATTCGCGGCCGGATCCCGGATCCCCACCGAGGCCGCTCTCGTGAAGGAATATGGGATCAGCCGGATCACCGTGCGGCAGGCCTTGCGGGCGCTGGAAAACGAGGGATTGATTCGGCGGGAGCCGGGACGCGGAACGTTTGTGAACGAGCAAGATTCGTTCAGCGGATCGCTGAAGTTTGAAGGTTCGCTCGACGAGCTGATATTTCTTGGCCTTAACGATTCGGTGGAAGTCCTCACGATCGGCACCATCCTGGCCCTCAAGGCGGACGCCGAGAAGCTCGGATTGGACGAGGGAGCCAAGATCGTGCGCTGCACGAGGCTGCGTATTCGCCAGAACCAGCCGTATTGCCACGTCACCAACGACCTGCCGTTTGAGATCGGCCAGAAAATTCGCCGTGCGGATTGGAAGGGCTCGGTCTCCCGGGCCCTGGAAGACAAACTGAACATTCCGCTTCGCGAAGCGTCCCAGACCGTGGGAGCTTCCCTGGCCGACAGCACCATGGCGCGTCTGCTGTCCTGCCGCATCGGCGCTCCCTTGCTCTCCGTTGACCGGATCGTGTACACGGATCACGGCCAGCCGGTCGAACGCGTCAGGACGCACTATCGAAGCGACATTTTTAATTTCACCATGCACCTCGGGCGCAGCCGCGGCCTTCTGAAATCGACTGCGCGAAGCAACTTCAAAAAAACGGCGGCTACCGGCACGAATGCTGGCAAAGTCTAACGACAGGAAAAAACACATGAAACGATGCGACATTGTGATTCTGAACGGGCAGGCGGTACTTCCGGGCATCGGACCGGTGCGAATGGATTTGGGCATTCGCGACGGGAAAATCGCGGCGATGTCTGAAAAGCTGGACGCGCAGGACGGCGACGAGGTGATTGACGCGCGCAATCTCCACATTCTTCCCGGCGCCGTCGATTCACATTTCCACGTGGGGATCTACCGCCCGCATGAGGCCGATGCGCGAACCGAATCCGCTTCGGCCGTTTCCGGCGGCGTGACCACGATCCTGAGTTATTTCCGCACCGGCCGCAACTATCTGAACAAGTCGGGACCATACAAGGAAATCTTCCCGGAACTGCTGGCACTCTCCGACGGAAATTTCTGGTGCGACTACGGCTACCACATCGCCCCGATGACCGCGAGTCAACTCGATGAAGTCGATTGGCTGGTCGAGCAGGGCGTCGCTTCTTTCAAGTTTTATATGTTCTACAAAGGCCTGAATCTGTCCGCGGATTCCACGCACGGCAAGGATTACACCATGGCCGAGAACTACGACCTCGGCCATTTGTACGAGCTGATGGCCAGGGTCGCCGAATCTGCGACTGCGCGAAAACAGAGAATCTCGCTCAGCCTGCACTGCGAGAATCCTGAGCTCATTCGAGTGTTCATGGAGCGCGTCCGGAAGCAGGGTCTGACCGGTCTCAAAGCGTACAGCGAGGCGCGCCCGCCCTTGACCGAAGGCCTTTCCATCGAGGAAGCCACGGTGCTCGCGAACGCAACTTTCTGCCCCGTGAATTTTCTGCACCTCTCCAGCCGGGTTGCGATTGAGACTGCCATCGCCGTTCGCCGGCGCTATCCGGAGCGCGACATGATCCTGGAGACGACCTTGCATCACCTCGCGCTGAACTACGCCACCGCCGGCGACAATCATGGAAAAGTCAATCCGCCGATTCGTTCGCAGGACGACCAGGACGCGCTGTGGCGAGCGCTGCGCGACGGTGAAGTCGACACCGTGGTGAGCGACCACGCCTGCTGCATGGAGGAGATGAAGGCCGGTGACATGTGGTCCGCCATGCCAGGGTTTGGCGGCACTTCCCTGCTCTATCCGGTTCTTCTTTCTGAAGGCGTGCGCAAACGCGGCCTATCCCTTAACCGGGCCGTGGAACTGGCTTCGACCAATCCCGCGAGAAAGTTCGGGCTTCATCCAAGGAAGGGCGCCATCGCGATTGGCAGCGATGCGGATCTGGCGCTATTCAATCTGGAAAATATGCAAGTCGTGAAGCCTGCGGGCCTGCATTCGGCGCAACCCTACACTCCGTTCAACGGCATCGAACTCGCGGCCGGTCCGGTCACGACAATTCTTCGCGGCCACGTTGTGTTTCGGAACGGCGAAGTGCTGGAGGCGCCGCAAGGCCGATTCATAAAACGGCCCGTCGCGTCGCAGTCCTCGGGAGAAGAATTTAAGGCCTCCGCGTCGGGCCAACGCAGCTCGTAGCGGCGGTTGAAGAATGTCCGTTTTGTCATTCTGAGCGAAGCGAAGAATCCCTCTTCGATTTGAGTGCGAGCAAAGAAACAGAGGGATTCTTCGCTTCGCTCAGAATGACAACGATTTGAGTTTTATCGCAGCCCGTCAGGGCCGTTGCTCAAGCACGTAAGTGCAAATCATGGCGATTGCCAGCCAAACCACCACGCTTCGCGCGCCGTCCCTGATCCGGTGGGTCATCGTCGGGCTGATGCTGATCGTCAGCATGGTGACCTATCTCGACCGCATCAATATCTCCATCGCCTCTTCACAGATCATGTCCACGTACAACCTTTCCGCCGTGGACATGGGAAAGATTTTCAGCGCCTTTGTTTTTTCTTACGGGCTGTTTCAACTGGCGGGCGGCTGGATGGCCGACCGCTTCGGCCCCCGAGCCGTCCTGTCGTTCGCGATTCTCTGGTGGTCCGCGTTCACCGCGCTGACGGCTTGCATCGCGGACATCGTTCCGATTTCAATTGCTCCCACCATCGTCACGCTGATCGTCGCCAGATTTTGCCTGGGGATCGGAGAAGCCGCGGCGTGGCCAAGCTTCAATCGCACCAATGCAACGTGGATTCCGCCGAACGAGCGCGCCCTGGCGTCCAGCATCCCGTTGGCAGGCGGCGGGTTCGGAGCCGCGTTGACCTCCCCGTTCATCGCGTGGCTGATGATTTCGTACGGCTGGAAAACGTCGTTCTACATTTGCGGAGCAATCGGCACGGTGGTGGCGGCGGTTTGGTTCTGGTATGTGCGCGACCGGCCGTCGGAGCATCCGGGTGTGAACGCCGCGGAATTAGTCCTGATTGAGGGCGGCCGCCCGGCGGTGTCAACGGAGAAATCGGTCTTGGCTGCGAAAACTCCCTGGGGCCGGATTTTTTCTGAAGCCAACGTCTATCTGATTTTTCTCACGAATTTCACCGCCGGCTACGTCATCTACATTTATTTGACGTGGTTCTATACCTACCTGCTGCAGGCGAGACACTTGAGCGTCATGAAGGGCTCGGTCTACACAATGGGCCCGTTTCTGGCCATCACCCTGATGACGCCGCTCGGAGGACTGCTGTGCGACCGCGCCGCGAAGCGATACGGGCGGACGTTCGGGCGCCGCGTCATTGCCATCAGCGGCATGGGCGTCGCGGCCATTTCTCTATTTTTAGGGGCGCGGCTGCCAAATCTGAACGAATCGATTTTCGCGTTCTCGCTCGGGGCCGGAGCGGTTTACTTCTCCCTGAGTTCGCACTGGGCAACTACCATTGACATCACCCGGAAACATGCCGGAACGGTTTCCGGAATCATGAACTGGGGCGGCAACACCGGCGGAATGATTTCGCCGATTCTCATGCCGTACCTGGCGCAAAAATTCGGGTGGATGCCGGCGCTGGAGATCGCTGCGGGCATCCTGCTCGCCGGCAGTCTGCTATGGCTGTTCATTCGGCCGGAGAAACTCCTGGACGCGGACTTCGCGGAGCGGGAAATTCCATGACGCCGCATATCCTGAATCCGGAAGGCCTGACATTCCCTATCACCGTCCCCGTGCTGATCATCGGCGCGGGAGCGTGTGGATTGACGGCGGCGTTGGCGGCGCAAGAATCCGGCGCGGAAGTGATGGTGCTGGAGCGTGACGCGAAACCCTCGGGCAGCACTGCCATGTCCTCCGGAATGATTCCCGCGGCGGGCACTCGTTTCCAGCGAGCCAAGGGAGTGGAGGATTCACCGGAAATTTTCGCCGACGACATCATGGCCAAGAATCACCATCGTGCCGACCCGCAAATCGTGAGCGCTGTGGCCGCACACTCCGCGCCGACGATTGAATGGCTCGCGGATTCCCATGGCGTCGACTTTGAACTGGTCGAAGGCTTTCTTTATCCCGGCCACTCACGGCTCCGAATGCACGCGCCTCCGAGCCGTACCGGCGCGGAGCTCATGAACTACCTGCTGCGGGCAGCCCAGCGGAGAGACATCGAAATCGTCACGGAGGCTCGGGTCCGCCAGCTCTTCGCGAGGCCCGATGGAACCGTGGCGGCGGTGCGCATGGAGCGGCCCGACGGCGCGATCGAAGACGTAGGCTGCCAGGCCTTGGTTCTGGCCTGCAACGGCTACGGCGGCAACCGCGAAATGGTCCGCGAGTACATTCCAGAAATGGCGGAGGCAAGCTACTTCGGACATCCCGGCAATACCGGCGATGCCGTGAACTGGGGAATGGAACTCGGCGCGGCCTGCAAGGACATGAGCGCCTACCAGGGCCACGGCTCGATTGCCGATCCTCACGCCGTGCTGATCACCTGGGCTCTCATGATGGAAGGCGGAATTCAGGTCAACACGAACGGCCTGCGATTCTCGAACGAGCAACTGGGCTATTCGGAACAAGCCGCAAAACTGCTGCAACAGCCAGGCGCCTTCGGTTGGAATGTTTACGACCAGCGAATCCATGAACTGGGACTTCAGTTTGAAGATTACCTGCTGGCACAGTCGGCCGGAGCGGTCCGCAAGGCCGAGTCAATCGAAACCCTGGCAACCGTGACCGAAGTGCCGCCGGCGGCTCTCAAAAGTACGCTGAACAAATGCGGTGAATTGGCGAAAGGCGCCGGAAACGACGTCTACGGTAGGAATTTCATTTCTAAACCGGCGCTGGAGCCGCCCTACTATGCAATCCGCGTCACTGGAGCGCTACTGCATACCCAAGGTGGATTGGACATTGACGTCAACGGCCGAGTGCTTCGTGCCGATCGAACCGCTCTTCCGAACTTGCTCGCCGCGGGAGGGGCCGCTCGCGGACTTTCAGGCCCGGAGGCTTCCGGATATCTTTCAGGAAATGGATTGTTGAGCGCGGCCGTGCTGGGCCGAATTTGCGGCCGCACCGCCGCGAAATTCGCGGGCCATTGAACCAGTTGCGCGATGTACCGCGCCGCTTTGCCCGCGATGGCGGAAATTGGTATGATCCCGCGGCGACCTGCATGTTCTCGCAGCGTTTTTCGGATATTCGCCGCACTCGGGACTACCG